>Ga0182030_10001539_pt1 | contig 47683 bp, 31 predicted proteins | sample 812S3MmetaG_FD_121299 | JGI IMG/M metagenome (GOLD analysis project Ga0182030, IMG submission 121299) | Permafrost microbial communities from Stordalen Mire, Sweden - 812S3M metaG (Illumina Assembly) | ecosystem: Environmental > Terrestrial > Soil > Wetlands > Permafrost | place: Sweden...
GTCTGGATAGAGGGGTAGTTTCACCGATTTTCGCCGATAGAGAGGATCCCCGTGAACGAGACTTATCTCCAGAGTTCCAGCACCGCCACCCAGAGTCCTTACACCCAAAGAGGGCTGACCTTTAACCGCCGTTTTACGAAAGAGGGCGTTTCACCGTACATCGAGGTGCAGTGGGAGCGGCGGACCGCCTCAATAACCGACACCAAGGGCAACACGATCTTCGAGCAGAAGGACGTGGAAGTGCCCGTCGACTGGTCGATGACGGCCACGAACATTGTGGCTTCGAAGTACCTGCACGGGCAGATTGGGACGCCGGAGCGGGAGACCGGGGTGCGGCAACTGGTGGGGCGGGTGGTGGAGACGGTGCGGGACTGGGGCCTGGCAGGGGGATACTTTGCCACGATAGACGATGCGCGGGTCTTCCACGACGAAATGGTGCATATGCTGCTGACGCAGAAGGCGGCGTTCAACTCGCCTGTCTGGTTCAACGTGGGCTGCGACCGGCTGGAGCCGGACTCCGACGGGCTGAACTGGCACTGGGATCCGGCGACGGGAGGGGTGAAGTACTCGGCCACGGGCTACCACAACCCGCAGTGCTCGGCGTGCTTTATCAATGCGGTGGACGATTCGCTGGACTCGATTCTGACGCTGGCGAAGACCGAGGGGATGCTGTTCAAGTGGGGCTCGGGGACGGGAACGAACCTGTCGTCGATTCGCGGGTCGAAGGAGCAGTTGTCGGGTGGTGGGCAGGCGTCCGGGCCGTTGAGCTTCATGCGCGGTTTCGACGCGTTTGCCGGAGTGATCAAGTCGGGCGGCAAGACGCGGCGGGCGGCGAAGATGGTGATTCTGAACGTGGATCACCCGGACATCATGGACTTCATCGATTGCAAGGCGAAGGAAGAGGCCAAGGCCTTCACGCTGATCAAGGCCGGCTACGATGGGTCGGGCCCGGATTCGGAGGCTTATTCGTCGATCTTCTTCCAGAACGCGAACAACTCGGTGCGGGTGAGCGACGAGTTCATGCGGGCCTACGAGAACGACGGCGAGTTCAACACCTATACGGTGAAGGACCATGAAGTGGCGGGGACCTACAAGGCGCGCGACATCATGAAGAAGATTGCCGAGGCCACGTGGCTTTGCGGCGACCCGGGGATGCAGTTCGACACGACGATCAACAAGTGGCACACGAGCAAGAACACGGCGCGAATCAACGCGTCCAATCCATGCAGTGAGTACATGTTCCTGGACAACTCGGCGTGCAACCTGGCCAGTTTCAATCTGTTGAAGTTTGTGAACGCGGCGGGTGTGTTTCAGATCGAGGATTACCGGCACGCGATCTCGACGATGGTCACGGCGATGGAGATCCTGGTGGACAACTCGGGCTATCCCACCGAGGCAATCGCCAAGAATTCGCACGACTACCGTCCGCTGGGGCTGGGTTACGCCAATCTGGGTGCGCTGCTGATGGCGTTTGGGCTGCCGTACGACTCCGCAGCCGGGCGCGACCTGGCGGCAAGCCTGACGGCGATCATGTGCGGTCAGGCATATCTGCAGTCGGCGGTGATTGCGGCCAACTGCCCGCCGATCAAATCGGCGACCACGCTGACGGCATCGGTGGAGCGGCAGGGCGGGGCGTGCCCAGGGTTCTATGTGAACCGGGAGCCGTTCCTGGACGTGATCCGGATGCATCGGGCCGAGGTGAACAACATCGGCAAGTCGCGCCAGACCGGCGAGCCTTTCAGTGTGCCGCAGTTGGATGCACTGATCGAGGCCAGCCGGGAGAGCTGGGATACGGCACTGCTGTGCGGAGAGAAGTACGGCTATCGCAATTCGCAGACGACGGTTCTTGCGCCGACCGGGACGATCGGCTTCATGATGGACTGCGATACGACGGGAATTGAGCCCGACCTGGCGCTGGTTAAGTACAAGAAGCTGGTGGGCGGAGGAATGATCAAGATCGTGAATAGCACGGTGCCGGCGGCACTATTCAAGCTGGGCTATACGAACGACGAAGTGGATGCGATCGTCAGCTATATCGATGCGACGGGGACGATTGAAGGCGCGCCGGGAATCAAGCCTGAGCACCTGGCGGTGTTCGATTGCAGCTTCAAGCCAGCCAAGGGCACGCGGTCGATCCATTACATGGGGCATATCAAGATGATGGCGGCGGCGCAGCCGTTTCTATCAGGAGCGATCTCGAAGACGGTGAACCTGCCTCACGAGGCCACCGCGGAAGACGTAGCCGAAGCGTATGCGGAGAGCTGGCGCCAGGGAATCAAGGCGGTGGCCATCTACCGCGACGGATCGAAGGGGACGCAGCCGCTGAATACGAGCATGGACGCCAAGAAGGAACCCACGGCGCTGGATGTTGTGGGCAGCCGCGTATTGGCGCAACTGGCGGCTTCGCAAGCGGCTGGCGAGGCCGATCTGAAGGCGCTGGAGGCCGGAAACGGCGCCAAGGTGGAGGTAAGCGCCCGGCAGATGCTCGAAACCGTAACGGCCTTCAAGAAAGCCTTGGAGGACAGCGCCAGGGCAGCAGCATTCTTGGTGCTGACTTCGCCGCAACCGGCGATGGAGCCGGCGAGAGAAACGCAAGATCCCAACGGGCCGCCGCGCGCGGTGCGCCATCGGCTGCAGGCGGAGCGCGCGTCGATAACGCACAAGTTCTCGATCGCCGGGCACGAGGGCTACATCACAGTGGGTCTCTATCCGAATAGCCAGCCGGGCGAGATCTTCATCAAGATGGCCAAGGAGGGGTCGACGGTTTCGGGGTTGATGGACGCATTTGCGACGTCGATTTCGCTCGCGCTGCAGCACGGGGTTCCTCTGAAGGTGCTGTGCGAGAAGTTTGCGCACACGCGTTTTGAGCCCTCGGGCTGGACGGGCAACGAGCAGATCGGCTATGCCAAGAGCCTGATGGATTACATCTTCCGCTGGTTGAATCTGCGGTTTCTTTCCGGGGAACAGTTGACGCTGTTTGCGGGGCTGGCTCCGCACGCGCCGCAACTGCCGGCCTCACCATCGATTCTTTCCGAGAGCGAGCCGGAGGAAGGGATGACGCCGCCCAATTTGACCAAGCTGGCGGAAGCGGTGGCGGATCGGCTGAAACAGATGAGCAGCCATGGCAGCGGCCCGGCGGCGGGCGGCGGCATTGCGCCGGAGCCGCAGGCCTGGACAGCACCGAGCAGTTCAGCACAGGTGCCGAACCTGAAGGACCGCGGGATCTACCATGCGGCCGACGCCATGCGGGATATGTATGAGATGGGCGACGCGCCGAGTTGCTCGACGTGCGGTGCGATCATGGTGCGGAACGGGAGTTGCTATCGCTGCATGAGCTGCGGGTCGACGAGCGGGTGCAGCTAAAAAACAGTGGTCAGCGATCAGTGGTCAGTGATCAGTGGTCAGTGATCATTTTTGGTGATCGCGGGGGAGAGGCTTGGTGCTTCTCCCCTTCTGCTTGATGGGAACGGCGCAGGGGCTAAGGCCCCGCCGATCTCTTTTGCTGGGTTTTCGGCACGACTAAAGTCATGCCCTGTTACAAGGCAGCGGCTATGAAGCACAACACAGATGCTCGCTGGGGTGAGTATTCAGGCCCCCTTTGAGGGGCCACCAATCCTAAGGCCTCCGGCTTTGCGGGACGATACTTACTCTGAGTTGACTGGGCGTAGTGGTTTCCTACCTGGCGGTCATGCATTCCAAATGGAACGGGAACTCTACTTTTTCGGATGCTCGTCATAGTAGGCCTGGAGGCTGGTTCGACCGTCGGGAAGTTTCCAGCGGCGCGCGACAATAATCATCCAGATGAAGTTCAATGCGGCGACGACGCCGGCGGCACAAAACACGGGCAAAAACAGCGGGCTTTTCAGACCAATAAGGTTGAGCGGAGCCAGCAGGATGACGATTTCCAGAGCAGCGAATCCAAGCGTAAAAACAAACTTGGACCAGCTCCATAGCCCGGCGCGCTGTTCCTGGCGAATGCCGGTGACAATTACGACGGCCTGGCAGACGGCAAAAGCGATCCAGAACATCTATACCAAACCTCCTGAATAAGTTCGCCCGATGCGGAAACAACTTGGGGTCTGCCGTTCCGGCGGAGCCGCATCCATCCGCGGCACTCTTCAGACCTTTGCGAAAGAAACCTCAGCCGCAAACAGTTCTTAATACGACTGCCCGTTGCCGTGAACCTTCGTATCCTGTGTCCAGGTCCCCGAAAAAACGCCGTTTGGATTTGCGTTGGGATTGTTCGTCTGGTACCACTGCCCCTGCCCGTTCGACCAGGTCTGCGAGTAGGAACTGGAGACCTTTGCCGGGCCGCCCGAACCAACCACCGTCTGCTGATCCAGCGCATAGTCTACCCAGTCGGAGGCGGCCGTCGTTTGAGCGTTCATCGACGCATTGGCGTTGTTCATCGCGCTTTGGAATTGCGACTCCTGCTGCTGCATGAATGCCTGGTGCTCTGCCTGAGAGGTCGCCATGATCTGCTGGAACTGCTGGTAGATCATGTTGCTCTCCGCCTTCTCCTGCGCCGCGAGACGAGCCAGCGCCGCGTCGCCCTGCCGCTGCTGACGCGCCAGGAATGCCTGCCCCCACTGCTGGTCCACCACTCCATGCGGCAGGTTATTGGTGTCCACCAGCTGCACCAGTGCGTCCAGTTTGCCCTGCGGCGCCGACAGTACATCCAGCCGAGACCAGCAGGTCCCGCCATTCATGGTTCCGGGATCGTTGTCCACTCCGCATTCGACCGCCGCTCGCAAGCGTTCTTCCACCAGGAACGAGCCATTCACCACCTCGATCCGCAACGCCGCGGTGTCCGCCGTGTGGTTGGCCTGCAGCGACGGCATCAGCCGGCTATTCATCTGGTTAAACTGCGCGGCCAGCCCGCTCGCCCATTGCTGGTACTGGAGTGGGACCGGCATCGGCCCCACCACGTGCACACCCCCCTTGAGCGTGCCGATGTAGTACTGCAGGAACTGCGCTGCCGTCAACACTCCCGAAAGCGGCGCGCAGCCGGTCTGAGGCAGATTGCGGACGTTTGGCCGCCAAATCCACCCAAACACCGGCTCAGCCCTCATCTGCATCAGCCCGTCCGGCGAGTAGGCGCGGTAGGCCGGAAACGGCGGCGTGTTGCAGGGGCTCAACAGCATGATTCCCTGCATCTTCCATCCCGCGGGAATCGTCAACGTCGCCGCAGTCATGTTGTTCAGCGAAGGATCGTCGATCGTCGCCGTTGTCATCTGCGAGCCGAGTGGTGAACCGACATAGGTCGCAGGCTTGGCCTGTGACCCACCCGCTGCCGGTTCTGAAGATGCTGCCGAAGGCGCCGAATGACAGCCGGCCGCCAGAACCGCCATTGCCGAAATCACAGTGAGAACACGCGGCATTCTGAGCACGAGGAGTTCCTCTCTTAATGAAAATCCTCCCGGCAGGGTATCTCCGGGAATTGTCATCCTACTCCCAAACCCAAAACAGCGTCATTGATCTAGTTTCGGTTTCACTCAGGAATGCACGTTCAGCCCCGGAAGATCCTGGAATCGCCATGGCTTCCACCTGGGCGACCATACAAACAGAACCTCGGTCGGGCTGCGTTAGGTATCGTAGCGTATCTCCGCTTCAATGGTGCGCGCGCATGCCGGGAAGCATTTTGGAGTACGCGGGCAACTCGGAGAATCTCTTCTCTGACGATAGGCTAAAGGCTCCGGGCCCGGAGTTACTCCGGCGCATGGCACCGGTGTGGCGCCTCCAACCGACGAAAGACTCACCTATTGATGGTTGAGGTCGTAGTTGAGATAGACGACATGGGTTTGAAGATATTCTTCCAACCCATGTTTTCCGTCGGCACCACCAATGCCTGACTTGCGCCAGCCGGCATGGAATCCCTGCATGGCCTCAAAATTCTCGCGGTTGATATAGGTCTCGCCAAACTTCAATTCATTGGCCGCACGCATGGCCACACTCAGGTTGGCGGTGTAGATCGAAGAGGTCAAGCCGTATTCGCAGTCGTTAGCCATCTCGATGGCTTCGTCCAGCGACTTGAAAGTGGCGATCGGCAGAACCGGACCGAAGGTCTCGCTCTGCATGATGGAACTCTCCTGGCGGCAGTTGGCGAGGACCGTGGGAGGAAAGAAATATCCCGTCTTTTCTTCGCAAGCCGTGCCACCACAGAGGAGTCTTGCTCCGTCCTTGAGGGCCTGTTGGACGGCAGCGCCCACCAGTTGCTGCTGGCGCTTACTGACCAGCGGCCCCATCTCTGTCGCGGCGTCGAATGGATCACCGACGACGGTCTTCTCCATGGCAGCGACCATTCTGGCTGTGAATACTTCAGCCACCGACTCGTGCACATAGACTCGCTCGGCGCAGTTGCAGACCTGACCGCTATTGATGATGCGCGAGGCGCGAATGGAGCGGACCGCTAGATCCAGATCCGCATCGGCCATCACGATTGCCGGCGCTTTGCCTCCCAATTCCAATGAGACCTTGGTGACGTTTTCGGCCGCGGCGCGCATCACCGCGATACCGCCTTCCACGCTGCCCGTCAGGCTCACCATGCCAACCTTGGGGTGGGAGGCCAGAGCATTACCTATCACCGACCCCGACCCGGAAACGAGATTGAAGACGCCTTTAGGGAGCGATGACTTTGCCACCAATTTCGCGAATTCAAAAGCGTTGTTGGGCGTTTCGCTGCTGGGCTTAATGACAATGGTGTTGCCCGTGAGGAGGGCGGGCGCCATCTTGCGCACGATGAGAAAGAAGGGGAAGTTCCAAGGCAGGATTCCAGCGATGACGCCGATGGGCGCCTTGTAGAGTAGGATATTTTCGCCAGGACGGTCACTCTGGATGATCTCGCCCTCGTACCGGCGGGCAAACTCCGCCATGTATTCCAGATAGTCGGCGGAGAAGTCCACTTCGACCTGGGCCAAGGAAAGAATCTTGCCCTGCTCCTCGGTGATGACGTTGGCCAGGTCCTCGCGGTGGGCGCGAATCAGGCCGGCAATCTCCCGCAAGTGGCCTGCGCGCTGAATGGCGGGTAGTGCGGCCCACGGCTTTTGCGCCCGCTCCGCAGCGCGCACAGCGCGATCCGCGTCCTCGACCGTCCCGTTGGGAAACTCGGCAATGACCTGCTCGGTGGAGGGGTTCACAACTTGAAGGGTTTTGGACGACGAAACAAATTCGCCTTCAATCAACATCTCGTAGTGCCGAACACCAGCAATAGCATGACTCATGGTGGAAACTACCTCTTCGCGGGAGTGGCAAGCACTCTCAGAAGCCGGAAGAAATCATACAGGTCAAACAACAGAATTTGGAAGAGGAATGTTCTTCATTGCGAAATCAAGCAAGTTGACGAAAATCCGGGGATTGACACCGCCGTTGCTTGCACGACTGAGGTCAAAGAGCCCCATTGCTCTGGTCGGCTGTAGCGTCTGGCAATCCATCCGGAACCAGACGTTTTGAGTAACAGGGTTTATACCGTTGCTTTGGGTTGAGGACGAAGGCTAGACCTGTTGGCCGGCAGCCTTCTGCTCGACGATTCCGTATTCGGTTTCATCGGATTGCCGAAGGACGGCGCGCGTGGGATCTGCGATCCAGTTATAGAGCATGCCCAAGAAGAGCAGTGCCGCAAAGGTTGTTGCCAAAACGAAGCCGGCACGCAATCCTCCGAAGATGTCGCTCACTGCTCCCATGGCCAATGGGCCCAAGGCGGCTCCGCCACACGTGAAGAAGAGAATAACGCCGGCGATTGCGCCATGTTCAGCTTTCGGAAAGCAGCTAATCCCCTTGGAGTTCAACGTCGGATAGATGACCGACATGAAGAGGCCCGAGAGCGCCAAAAGATAGACCGTTGCGTCTGGGCCGCCAAACATGGCGCCGGCGAAACAGAGCAGGATTGCGCCGGTGAAGACAACGAGTACTGTCGTCCAACTCCAGCGGTCGAGCACCCAGGCCCCGAGGAAGCGGCCGCCAGCGCGGAGGACGAAGAAGATTGAGACAACGTAGGCCATCATGAATGCCGAAGAGGGCTTATTCGATTGGAGGTAGGTGGGAAGCCATACGTAGACTGCGCACTCCACGGCGACATAGAGGAAGCATGCCAAGGAGAAACCGAGCGCATAGTGGTTCTTGAGGAGATGGGCAGTTCGCGCGAGATTGACGCGCTCGGTCGGCGCTTTCATTGTAGTTGGATATCGCACCAGAGACGCAGTCACAATCAGGAAGGCACAGATGGTTCCGGCGACGATGTATAGCCATTTCCAGGAGACCCCGCCTACCAAGAGGCGCGCCACGATTGCAGGGCCGATAATAGCGCCGATACCGAAAAAGCCCTCGACCAGATTCATTGTCGAAGTGTGCTCCTGGGTCGAATGGGAGATGTCACCGATCAGGGCGAGGGCGCCGGTCTTGAAGATTCCGATTGCGGCGCCAGATACGACCAGCAGCGCGATGAACGCCGAGTAAGTATTCGCGACTGAAAACAGGTACGAGTTCAGGGCAAACAAGACCAGTCCGAAGATGATGGTCTTCTTTCGCCCGAGGAGATCGGCGAGGAAGCCGAGCGCGATAGCAGCGATCGCGATAGCGGACATGTTTGCGTAATGGAAGGCGCCGGCGGCGGTCATGCTGAGATGAAACGCCTTGATGACTTCGGGGATGATGACGCCCACCGAGTCCGTAGTCATGGCGAACATCATGAACATCATGAAGGTGAGCGACTTGATGAGGAAGGTGTTTGCATTGGACTTGACGAGAGTCATCTTTTTCTCCGCGCGAGAGGCATGTTTGCTATTCAATGGGCGCCAATGCGCCTTGACCAGTTTGATCGATTGAGTACCCGATGGTGGCCCGATGCCGGGCAAGATCGACATGGAGATCAATCCAATGACCGCTGAGTTTCCAGGTAATTGAGAGGAGACTTCTGGACGGGGATTCCACAGTGCACTGGCCATTGAAGGCGGGATGCGCGTTGCGGAGCCGAATAAGTTCGAGAAGACGTTTCACCATCGGGCGCTCCAACGATGAAGCGACCTCCTGGGCATTGTAGTAGTGGCGATTGATGTCGCGTCCTACGCCGGTTCGATCAAGCAGATCCAAATCGTTTCTTCCGCCGAGCAAGCCAACGTAATAGACCTGCGGAATTCCGGGCACAAAGAACTGGATCGCCCGCGCAATCAGATATAGGGTTTCATCATTGCCGAGCGCGTCGAGGTAGGTGCAATTGACCTGGTACAGATCCAGATTGTTTGCCGCGGCGCCAGTTGCCAGTTTGCTTTGTCTATTACTCAAGCGGTGGATCGACTCGACCAGATCGTCGATATCCGAAGGTTCAAGCAGGCCCGGATCGCCGCCGGCGTCAGCGCCAACATCGATTACACCGATTCCGTCGTGGGTGTCGAGCACGGTTATCGCATTTTGCGGTCGAATCGACAGCCACCGAACAAGTGGCATGGCGTCGGCTCTGAGAAGCGCATGAAGGACAAGCGGCGGGAGTGCGAAGTCGTAGACCCAGTCTACGCGGCGAGCAATTTCGACTTGCTGTTTGTAATAGCTGTGCACTTCGACCAGGACCTCGATCCCGAGCCGCTGGGCACGTCTGGCGAGATTATCAATGAAATCGAAGGTTTCAGGGATCATGAAGCAAGTTGTACCGGGCTTCTTGATTGCATAGCCGACGGCATCCAATCGAATGGCGCGCACACCGGCCTGATGGAAGCGCTCAAGAATTGCGTTCAGATACGCGGTTCCCTGCGGATGATGGACGTCGATGTCGACTTGTTGAGAGGTAAAGGTGGTCCACAGCAGGCATTTTTGACCACTATCCAAGGTGGAATAGGTGAAGGGAAGTCCGGGGCGCGGGCGGTAGATGCGAAGGAGATCCTCTTCGGTGGCGCCATGAGGGAATACGCGATCGAAGGTCAAGAACATGCCAGAAAAGGGCGAGCTTTGACCGTGACGTGAAAAGTCCTGAAACTGCGGCGACAGACTTGACGCGTGGTTCACTATTAGATCGGCCATCAGCTCGACGTTCGAGCCGAGAGACTGCAGGTCGCTCCACGAGCCAAGGCGCGGGTCAACCTGCGTATGATCGATCGGGTCGAATCCGGCGTCGACGCCGTCGACGGGATGAAAGAACGGCAGGAGATGAGCACCGCCAAAGATGCCCGCAAGGGGCCCTTCCAGAAGCTGTTTGAGGTCTTGGATACCGCCTCCAGTGAGGCGGTCGACGTAAGTCATGAGTTGAACCTGATTCTTCATGAATGCTCTCCGTAGCGCCCTAATCGAGATCACTCTGCGCTCGAAATCCCCGGAAATTGGGGCCGAGACCGACATGCGGCCGCTGGTCCGCCATTGAGGACCCTTTGCCGGCACAAGGCAGGGGCGTCGAGGACGAACCAATTCTACAGAAAGCTGTATACAAAAATATCGGAGAATACAATTAAGTTGTCTATGTATTCGCATTCTTGCGTGAGTCGGTCCCGTCGGCGCGTAGGCAGGGAGTGGACACACTGCCGGAAGATCCAAACCTGTTGCGGATTGCACAAGATGGGCACGGCCGATTCATGCCCTTAGCCCGCTTCTCTGGACTATCTACGCTTAAGGCTGAGGGGAGTCACAGCGCATGACGGAGCGTGCGGACTGTCCACGGGATGCGCTCCCAAGCGAATGACGCCGCGTAGGACGAGATGAAAATGCTCCAGGCTCGTTCTGTCCCATATACAGCTTTTTCAGCAAAGGTATGCGGCCTGTATTTACAGTTGTGTCCCATATCAGTTAGGGTGCATATCGGGTCGCGATCGAGATTATCTCGATCAATTCAGTGTGGGATCAATTCCGCCGCGGGTAATCGTCAACTGCAGGCGCAGCGAATCTGAGGCGAACACCGCGCAAGACAAATCGCAACATTTTATGGCGCAACTTTTCCTGAGTCGCTCCGAAGTCAGAATCGAGGAACGAAGAATGCAACTAAACATGAAAGCGTTGACCTGGACGTTATTCCTTGCCGTCCCACTTGGTACCGTATGCCAGACGGCGCCCGCAGGAACTTTTCGAGTTGGAGCGGCAAAAGTTGACATCACACCGGCTCAAAATGAGCTACCACAGGGTGAGCTGGGCATACTGGATCAGGTGTACTCGAGAGCTATCGTCGTCGATAACGGGCATACAAGCGCGGCGTTGGTTACGCTGGACGCGGGCGTTGTTCCAGGCGATGTCTGCAAAGCGGTTGGCGGGCGGATCGAAAAAGAACTTGGTATCCCGGCGTCGAATGTGCTGTTTACGGCCACGCATAGCCACAGCGTGCCGGGGGTGTTCCCGATGTTCGCGAGGCCAGGCGCCAGCATGGACAGCGCGGCTAAGAGCCGTGTGACTGCGTATGAGAACAAAGTGTTCGATTCGGTGAAGATGGCGAAGGACAAACTTCAACCGGCGCGCATCAGCTACGGTACCGGCGTCTCCTACATCAATGTTCAACGGGACATGATCGACCCTGTCACTCACCATTGGTGGGAAGGCGCCAACTACGGAGGTCTCTCGGACAAGACTGTAGCCGTCATCAAGTTCGAAGCATTGAATGGCGATCCTATTGCGATCTACTACAACTACGCGATGCATGCTGTGATCACCGGAAACCTTGACCTGGTGAGCGGCGATGCGCCGGGAGCCGCTTCGAGGTATATTGAAGGCCATTTCAACGACAAGGTTGTGGCCCTGTGGTCAGAAGGCGCGGCAGGCGACCAGAATCCGATTTATTTCCAGCAGACATACGATCTTCGCAAGATTCGAGTTGACGATTATGCAAAACAAGGAAAAGACATTAGCAACGCCATGCCGCCGGGCGGCCAAGGCATGGACCGCAGCAACCCGGAGGTAGCTCACCTGATGAACGAACAGAAGGAGATGATCACCTCCATGGGGCAGATGCTCGGGGAAGAGGTTCTTCGGGTTGTGAGGGAAGCAAAAAGGGGCGAAGCAGATGGCCGAATCTTTGGAAAGGCCACAACGATCACTTGCCCTGGCCGCGTGCGGACCAACGAAGGACGGGGCGGGGTTGCCGGAACGTACACGGATGGTCCGCCGGTTGAATTGAATCTCGGCCTGTTAATGATCGACGATATTGCAATCGGTGCGATTGACGGGGAAGTCTACAACTTAATCGCTCAGCGGCTGAAGGCGGAGTCGCCCTACAAAAAGACGATGATGGCCACATTGACCAATGGAATGGCGATGTCGGGGTATATTCCAGACGATGCGTCGTTCGGGCATGAGACCTTTGAGGTGCTATCGTCCAGGTTGAAGCCTGGTTGCGCGGAAACCAAGATAGTGGACGGGATCATCGGGATGATGCCGAGGGTGACGTACTAAGGAGCAAGACGATTCGATGTTTGCATCGATGGACATCTTGGGTCTGTGAAGCCGTTGTGCGGCAAGTCCTGATTGCCGCGCATTGGCTCGCAAGAGCTTAAGAGAATGTTACAGACTATGCGTCGACTTTCTGCAATAGCTGAGCGAGGTATTGGAAACCGCTCTGGGCAAGATTTTCCGGCGACACATTCTTATCCGCCCATAGTTTACCGGGAGAATCCTTCTCCTTCTTGTCGTATCCAAAGCCTTCAATCATCAAGTAACCCTGGTAGCGGATCTCTCGGAGCGCGGAGATGATTTCATTGAATGGGACATGACCTGTACCAAGCAGGCCGCGATCGTTTTCGCTTGCATGGATGTGTTTCAGACAGGAGCCCAATGAGCGAACAGCCTCGGGGATACTTCGCTCTTCGATGTTTGCATGAAAGGTGTCAATGGTGACTCCGATTCTGGGATTCCCTATCGATTCGCATAGCTGTCGCGCCTCGACGGCGGTGCGGAGAAAGAATGTCTCCGAGCGATTTACAGGCTCGATGGATAGAGTCATGTCATTCGCATCGAGAACGTCTTCAAGCGCGCGAAATGCCTCAACAGCCCACATCCATTCTCTGTGCGAAGGGCGGTGTTTAGGCAAGTAACCTATGGGCGCGAAGAGTGGTCCGCCGAGGAGCCTGGCGCCCATTGCCGCCGATGTCTCGACACACCGAACAAGATGCCCGATTGCGCGTTTTCGCGTTTCAGGGCGGGGGCTTATCGGGTTGGCCTGCGCAGGAAGGATGGCGCAAACCGTGCACTCCAAACCCTGAGCATCACATGCTTTCCTGATATCCGCGGATGGAAGCATGGCTGGTTCGAACATAGGAATCTCGACGGCGTGCAAACCGATCTGCTTTATTGCGGGCAACAGATCGAGGTGCGATCGATCAAAGCGTGCAGTCCACGCAAACGCGCTAATTCCGATTTTCATACAACGCTCCGCGCGAGGCTGCTGCGCTCTCGTTTTGCCCAGGCAACTCACAGCACATGCTAGCATAGCGATTGCCGGTAGCGGGGACTGTATGCCAGAGATGGCTCAGGGCCGAATTCTTCCCAACAGGATAAGGGCTCGTCATCCGGAAGCTGTATAGGGTACTATGTCGGTGACCGGCAACAGCCAAGGCGCATTCGCCAACAACAGCGATCCGCCCCGCACGGGATAGAGAGGAAGACCAAAGATGGCAACTCACAAATACAGAGAAATATTGGAAAAGATCCAAGAAGACATCGCGCTGGGAAAGTACCAACCTGGTCAGCGCTTGCCCAGCGAAACTGAGCTCGTGCGACGGTATGGAGCATCGAGGATGACGGTCTTCAGGGCGATGCACGAATTGCAGACGCTTGGGGTAGTGGTGCGCCGAATCGGCTCAGGCACATTCGTCGCCCAGAGGTCGACCGCGGGGAGTCACGTATTTGGCCTTTTGATCCCTGAACTTGGACAAACCGAAATTTTTGAAGTGATCTGCAAGGGAATGATGGAAGCGCCGCAGGCTATTCATCATTCGCTACTTTGGGGGAACACCGCCCCGCAGGAAAATCAAAAAGAAGAAATTGCCGAGCAGCTATGCCGGCATTACATTTCCAGGAAGGTTTCAGGCGTATTCTTTGCGCCGGTGGAATACACTCCAGGACGGCATGAGGCAAATCATCGAATCATGGCCGCATTGACCAAGGCGCATATTCCTGTTGTCCTCCTGGACAGGTGCATCGAGCGATATCCGCAGAGGAGCAATTACGATTTGGTGGGAATTGACAATCGGCGGGCGGCTTATCTGCTCACAGAACATGTCATCAAGGCAGGGGCGAAGAAGATCGCATTTTTTGCGCGTCCAAATTCGGCACCGACGGTAGATGCCCGAATTGCAGGATATCGTGAAGCCCTACAGTCATCAGAGAAGCAGACGGGGCCTGGAATCGTTATTCTCGGGGAGGCATCGGATCCCAAGTTCGTCAAAGGGGTGCTGAAGAAAGAACGCCCCGACGCATTTATTTGCGCCAACGATCATACAGCAGGGAACTTGATGCACACCTTACTCTCGATTGGGGAGAAGATACCTGAAGAGATACGGATAGTGGGATTCGACGATGTCAAGTATGCTCGGCTGCTGCCGGTACCGCTCACGACCCAACATCAACCTTGTAGGGATATAGGAAGAGTTGCCCTGGCAGTCATGCTTGACCGGATTGCGAATCCCGACCTTCCCGTGAGAGATGTGCTGCTCGGGTGCCAGCTCATTGTTCGTCAATCCTGCGGCGGGCAGACAGGAAAGACAACAAGGTGAGTCTTTGCGGAGCTGGGAATGCCATCCAAACACCTCAGCGGATGACGTGCGTGGATTCTCCGTTGGCAGATCGCAAGGGAGCGAGATAGCAGATACGCGCTTGAGGGATTGTACCTGCGAAAGATGAATGCGCAGATGAATGAATGCGTCCGCGAATTGCAAGTGACAATTGGCGTGTGCGGACGCGTGTGTTGAAGTGGACAGCGCGGCTGAAGGGTTGGTTACTGCGGTTCCGCAGTTGGAAAGGGAGCGCTATCCTGCGCTCCTCATTTCCATGCCCGGATCTTCGATGAATGCGTCTGAGATATTGTGGCCCTGCTCCAGCAATATCTGGTTTGGATATTTCCAACTAATCTCATCGAGATTCGCTGCAACTCGAAGAGCGAATTGACAAAGGTGCCAGATCAAATCCAATCTGAGACGAATCTGAACAGAAAGCTGCGGGACTCTAAACGTAGAGATATGTATAGACATCTCTCGTTTCATCGTCGATGAATCAGATCAAGAAAACTGCCGGCCAGGTGAAATACCGGCGTTGCGCAAGCGCGTCAGCATGGGTGAATATCGCTGATTTGAAAGGATATTGCGCGACCTTCCTGCTCGGTTCTATTTGTATAGTCCACTTTTATGCCAAACTGTGTTGACAGTGATTGTTTTGGTCTATAAGAATGCTTGACTGAGTTATGCAATAATCCTGCGCGTGCTCCTAATTCTCAGATGTTGCGATCAGGTCGAGCGGGGCGGGGGAAAATGATTTTCCTAGGGAGGCAATATGCAACAACTTTGTGATCAGAAGTCGCGGCAACTCACGCGTGCGGAGGGACGTCCCGAAAAGATTGGGACGATCTGTCTTGAAGGCGCTCTTCGGGAGTTTGCCCAGATTGACAATAAGAGTGGAAACTTCCGGCCGCTGTCGAGGGTTATGGGGTTCCTGATTCTGATGCTGTGCTGGTTTTGCGTTGGGACTTGGACACTTCAGGCCCAGATTGATCGCGGCTCGATCGTAGGCCAGGTTACCGATTCAACGGGCGCGGTAGTGCCTGGCGCGAAGATCCAGGTCACGAACGTGAACACCAACACATCAATCGCCCTGGAAGCCAACGACCAAGGCCTTTATACGGCATCGAACCTGCCCGCGGGCACCTATCGTGTTGTGATCACGAAGGAGGGGTTTAAAACGGCAACGAGCGCGGCGGCAGAGTTGGGTTCATCAATTACTCTCCGTGTCGATATCAAACTTGAGCCGGGCGCGGTGACCGAGTCTGTGACTGTGACGGGCGAGGCGCCGATCCTCGACGTAGGTACGACAAACAACTCCACCGGCATGCAAGACAACCTCATTGAGCAAATGCCCGTAATCGTTGCCGGGACGCAGCGCGCGCTCGGGGACTACCTTCAGGAACTGCCGGGCTACGTAGGAGGCTCAGGATTTACGCCGGCGGCGAGCGGGTCGTCGGAGGGCGATACCGAGACCTACATCGACGGAGGCCCGGCCAGCGAGTGGGGAATCGCTCGTGGTGGAATCGAGGAGGTCTCGCCATCGATCGATCAAGTGGGAGAGATGAGCGTCGTCTCAAATGCGTTCAATGCCGAGTACGGCGGCTTCGGAAGCTGGTTTATGAACGTGGTACTCAAGTCAGGAACCAACGGGCTGCACGGCAGCGTGTACGACCATCTTGGAAATTCAGCACTGGATGCCAAGTCGTACTTTGCGACAGCAGTCACCCCATATCGGCAAAACGAGGGCGGCTTTACGATCGGCGGCCCAGTAGTACTCCCGAAGATCTACAACGGGCGCAACAAGACCTTCTTCTTTGGAAGCCTTGGCCTGTTCTATTCTCGCGTGGGCGCCAGCGGCACTCCCCTGACAGTCCTTACCCCCAAGGAATGCAGCGGCGATTTTACTGAGCTCGGAGTGAATATCTACGATCCTGTCACCCGCCAGCAATTTCAGTACAATGGCCAGCTCAATGTAATGAACCCGAATCGGATTAGCCAAGCTGCAAAAATGATGTGTTCCTATATGCCCGCACCGGATATTTCCGGAGCTGGAATCAACAACAACTACCACAGTCTCAACGCACCCACCTGGCCGTACTTCAACACCTATACGCCGCTGATCAAGTTGGACCACAGTTTCTCGGATAAGGAGAAGCTCTCTGTCTCCTACACCAATCAGATCCGCCATCGGATCATTGTAGGTAGTGGGTTCTCGCAGTCACCTGCCTGGGGCGCGGTGACGTCCAATCCGCTCGACGATTATTACGATCAGATTGCCAATAGCTGGAAGGTGCGCATCAATGTCGATTCCGTCATCACCCCGGCTCTGCTGAATCACGTCACGCTTTCCGCGGATCGTTACATCAACCTGGGCCCTAATGGAACCGACGGGCAAAACTGGGACTCAAAGCTTGGAATCACCGGCATGCCGGCCGACAATGGATCCTTTCCGGCGATTACGTTCAGTGGCGGGAATCAATCGCCAACGGGTTTTAATCGGGCGTACGAGGAAAACTGGCATGAGATGCGCTACACGCTTGACGAGAATCTGAGCTGGACCAAAGGCAAGCACGCTTTCAAGTTCGGGGCCGAGATTGGCAGGAACCAAGAGATCCGGTTCATCAAGCCCGGTGTGGCCGGCTCGTTTACGTTCAACAGTCTGTCTACAAGTTCGAGTGCCAGTGACTCCACTAACGGTAGCTCTGTGGCCAGCTTCCTGCTGGGGGCTGTCGACACGGCCCAAGCTTATATCCCACTGGAAGCGAACTATATTTTCTATCACACCGGGATCTTCGCGCAGGACGATTGGCATATTACGCCGAAGTTGACCGCTTCGTATGGGATTCGGTGGGACTACATGCCGCCATACTCCGAAGCCCACAACTATGAGACCGCCTTCCAATCGGATGTTACGAATCCTGGCGCAGGCAATCTGCCTGGAGCACTGGCCTTTGCCGGAAGCGGAACGGGGAAATATGGAAAGCCGTTCCAGGATACCTTTCATAGCGGATGGGCGCCACGTTTGGGGCTCGCCTATCAGTTAAACCAGAAGACGATGGTGCGCGCCTCTTCAGGGATCTACTACGCCAACAGCGGAAATGTGGTGCCGTTCCTCGACACAGGCGCGAAGGGCTACAGCGCGACCCCCTCGTTCCAGTCTGGAGATGGCGGATTTACTCCGTTGTACTACTGGAACCAAGCCAGCTTCCCGCAGAACTTCGAGAAACCGCCGGCGATCGATCCGTCGTTTCTCAACGGGCAAAACATCAACTATGTCCCCCGGAATGGCGATCGTCTGCCGCAGACAATCAACTGGGTTCTGGATATTGAGAGGGAAGTGGCGCACAATCTCTCGCTCGATGTGATGTACATCGGCAGCCACTCAACTCATCTTGGACTGTCGGGTTCGGCTTCGCTCATGAACTATGTCAATAAGAGCACAGTGGCTGCGCACGTTGCAGATGGGAGCGGAGGATTCGATCTTCTGGCGCCGTGCGCGGTTGTGCCTACGTGCGCACAGCCTTACGCAGGTTTCGCAACTCAGCTTGGAGCGAGTGCCACGGTTGCGCAGGCCTTAAGGCCCTATCCGCAGTACCTGCTCGTGGAAACGGATGCGGTGCTGTTGCCGGAAGGCAAGGCTCACTACGATTCGATGCAGATCAAGTTAACGAAGCGGATGTCCTACGGGCTCAACGGACTTGCATTCTTTACATGGTCGAAGAACCTTACAAACGACGCGGGCAGTCCGGGGAGCACGACCTATGCGAGCGCGTTCGGTTCAATCCTCCAGTATCCGGGGCAGAATCCGGTCACAATTGACCCCATAAACCCGGCGGCAATCTTTGGCGCGAGCTTCTCGTACGAGTTGCCGGTTGGCAAAGGACGGACATTCATGAACCATGCTCCGGTTGTGGCTGATACAGTGCTGGGCGGATGGACGGTTAGCGGCTCGTTCCGTTACACCTCCGGCGCGGCGCAGCAAATCGAGGCGTTTAACTTCTTCGCATCGAACCTCGGATACAACGTATTTGGCGCACCAATCGAATATGCGAACTACGCCGGCGGAAAACCAAAGGCATCCTGGTCCGGCAAATTCAATCCTGCGAAGGATGTTTACTTTAACTCAGCGGCCTTCTCCTCTCCGGCGTCGTTTACGTTCGGGAACACTCAGGAGTACAACAGCTGGATACGCGGCTTTAGCCAGGGGTCGGAAGCGCTTGAAATCGGGAAAACCATACCCATCCACGAACGGTTCAAGTTCGATCTGGGCGCCGATTTCGTGAATCCCTTCAACATTGTGCGCTGGGCCGATCCGGCAAACCTTGCTGGAATCCCGACATTCGGCGTTGTGACGGGCACTCAGGGCTCTCCGCGCGAGATCCAGATGAATGCCAAGATCAGCTTCTAGCCTACAAATCCGGAATGACCTTGGTCGGCTCGGCGCGGAGTGAAATCCAAGACGAGCCGACAGTTTTTCGGAAGGGGGGAGAAGACGAACTAATGAAAAGACGAAATCAGATTTATGCATTTTGGGCGCTTGCGTGCATTTTTGCAGCTCCTCTAGAGGGCTTTTCAATGCAGCCGCCGCCGGACAATGTGACGCCCGACGGGACCATATTGATCAAAGATCTTTCTGTGCCTCTGTCTAGTTTGTTGAGCCAGGAAGCACATGCTTACATGCTGCATCTGCTGAGAGATAGGCCTTTTGAAGGTGGACCGAACGATTCCGATATCAAAGCGGCGCGAGCGTTTCAAGACAAGATCATGAACGGTTTCCTGGTGCCGATCCGAGCGAGATACTCCGTAAACGTTGAGCAAAGGACAATCGCAGGAATCTACACCGACGTCGTCACTCCGAAAGACGGTGTTGTACCTAAGAACCGAAATAAGGTTCTCCTCAACGTCCATGGAGGAGGATTTACCACTGGAGCTCGGACCGCGGCACTCGTTGAGTCTATTCCAATAGCCTCGATCGAGAAGATCGAGGTAATTACGATCGACTACCGCATGGGCCCGGAATACAAGTTTCCTGCCGCAAGCGAAGATGTTGCTGCGGTTTATAAAGAGGTGCTGAAAGAGCACGCACCAAAGGACATCGGGCTCTATGGACGTTCCGCGGGTGGGATGCTCTCTGGAATGTCTGTCGCGTGGTTTGAGACACATAATCTTCCCAATCCGGCCGCTATCGGAGTACTGTGCGCTGGATTGGGGAACATGTTTGTTGGAGATGCCGCACAATTAGCCGGACCGTTGAATGGAATGACGATGCGGCCTGCGCCTCCGCAAAAGTCCGATGGACCGCCGCTTAGGGGACCTGCCTATTTGAGCGATGCAGATCCAAAAGATCCGTTAGTTTATCCAATCAATTCGCCAGATTTGCTTGCCAAGTTTCCGCCGACGCTCTTCGTGACGAGTACTCGAGGGTTTGATTTCGGCGCAGCCATTGCTTCGGAGAACGCACTTACGCGAGAAGGAGTGGATGCCGAACTTCACGTGTGGGACGGATTGCCCCATGCATTCTGGTACAACTCCGATCTTCCAGAATCACGCGAAGTTTATGAAGTGATCGCACGTTTCTTCGATCGGCACCTCGGGCAGTGACGGTAATTAAACACTCCAGAGCGGCCATCGGCGCTTTGATCGTCAACCGCGACGAATTTGACGCTTCTCCTGGGCATCGGCTACGAAGATGGAGGAAGGACGCCCTCTCAGATTGTGTTCGCTGAAGTGTTGGGTAACTGACCGCACTTCATGAATTTGGATCTCGATTCGGCGGTCTTTCAGAGGCCTTGTAGAGCGGTCACCCATCGGTCGCTTTAGAAGGTATCTCTTCGGATGGAGAACTCGCCAATGGTTTTCAATTCGCTGCCTGACTTGCCCACGGGTCTTCTGCTTTCACCTGGCAACCTTTGACGAAAGACGTTCTGGAAGGGTCATAAGTGGCGAACCCCAAATATCGAGAGATTCTGGAGAAGATCCAAGAGAATATTCAGAACGGACACTACCGGCCCGGCCAGCGCCTGCCCAGTGAGGCTGAACTCGTGAGGCGCCATGGCGCCTCGCGCATGACAGTGTTCAGGGCGATGCGAGAGCTACAGTCGCAGGGGGTTATCACGCGCCGCGTGGGTTCGGGCACCTTCGTCTCCGAACATGCCAATCCTGACGGCCACATCTTTGGATTGTTGATTCCAGAGCTTGGCCAGACGGAGATATTCGAGGCAATCTGCAAGGGAATGATGGAAACGCAGCAGTCTATAAGTAACTCTCTGCTGTGGGGCAACGCGAACTCCACAGACAACAACAAGCAAGAGGTCGCTCAGCAGTTGTGCCGGCACTTTATCTCCCAGCGCGTGTCCGGAGTTTTCTTCGCACCGGTCGAATTCGCGCCTGTGCGGGATCGCGTAAATCACCAAATCGTCGCCGCACTCGATAGGGCAGGCATACCGGTTGTTCTTCTCGATCGCTGCATCGAACCATATCCGAACCGCAGCAATTACGATCTTGTTGGTATCGACAATCGGCGTGCTGCCTACATGGCGACCGAACACCTGATCAAGAACGGGGCACTGCGTATAGCCTTCTTTTGCCGGCCCAATTCTGCTCCAACGGTGGATGCACGAGTTGCCGGCTACAGAGAAGCCCTTGGAGCGGTGCATTCGCAGCAGAAGGAGAGTTTCGTGTATTCAGGCGATCCGTCCGACGCCAGCTTTGTCAAGGGCCTGCTGAAGCGGGATCGAGTAGACGCTTTCTTGTGTGCGAACGATATGACCGCCGGGCATCTGATGCATACGTTAATGTCGCTTAATCAGCGCATCCCGGATGATATCCGAATCGTAGGCATTGACGACGTCAAGTTTGCGCGATTGCTGCCAGTGCCACTTACTACACTGCACCAGCCGTGCCGAGACATAGGGAGAGTAGCGTTGTCCGTGATGCTCGACCGGATCGCTAGCCGCGATATGCCTCCCAGGGACGTGCTCCTAGGATGCAAGTTGATCATTCGAAAGTCTTGCGGATCCGCGAATCGGGCGTCGTAACTCCACGTGAACGCAGGACATCCCGAAGTGCGGGTAGGGTTGTCTCGGGCAGTTAGTTAACTCTTCATATCCAGAGTGTGACTCTTCGAGAATCGATTGACAGCACCTGTGATAATCGATAACAATCCGGGCGAATATGATCCCTGATGGGCTGCCACGCCGCACTTGCCAATGCGCCAAGCGCGATAAGATTTGCAGTGTGGCTGACACTTAGATATGAGGCAGAAAGGAAGCTGACATGCCAAGCAGTGTCATTCGGGCGCACCTATCGATGACCTTGAGTGTTCTCATTCTTTGCGGTGCAAGAGCAAACGCAGAAACCTGCGCGGGAATTTCGAAATATGCCTTGTCCGACACCGTGGTTACGAGTGCTGAGACCATTCCGGCTGGGAAGCCGGAAGCCGCTCCTCCGATGCCTCCATCTGATTTCACTCTTCCAGAGCATTGCAAGGTGGTTGGCAGCATCCATCAGCGCATAGGCGCTGACAAGGAGACCTACGCCATCCAGTTTGAGCTGCGGTTGCCGACGAACTGGAACGGGAAGTTCCTGTTTCAAGGGGGCGGCGGGCTAGATGGAGTGGTGCGGCCCGCTACAGGCATGATCGGCTTTGGGGCGTTGCCGGCTCTAGCTCGCGGTTATGCGGTTGTTAGCACCGACGCGGGCCACCAAGGGATATCGAATTCGCGCTTCGGAAGAGAACAGCAGGCGCGCTTGGACTACGCATACCAGGCGATTGGCGAAGTCACCAAGATCGCGAAAGAAATACTTGCGCGTTATTATGCAAAACCGGCAAGCCACTCCTACTTCGCAGGCTGTTCAAATGGAGGCCGTCAGGGTTTGATGGCAGCACAACGCTTTCCGTTCGAGTTCGATGGAGTGGTTGCCGGAGATCCCGGTTTTCGTCTATCTCACGCGGCGATCGGAGAAGCATGGGATACGGAAACCTTTGAATCGATTGCACCGGTGGATGCGAGTGGCCGTCCGATTCTTAGCAAAGCTTTTTCCGAATCGGATTTGGAACTTGTAAGCAAGGCCGTTCTCGATCAATGCGACGCGCTGGACGGGATTAAAGACGGAGAGATCAACAACCTGTCGGCGTGCAAATTCGATCCGGAGGTGCTGGTGTGCGGACAATCGGAGCCGACGCATTGCCTCTCAAGGAAGCAGATTGGCGCTTTGAAACGTTCATTCAACGGCGCCCACAGTTCGTCTGGAGAAATGCTGTACACAAGCTGGCCCTACGATGCAGGAATTTCAAGCATGGCGTGGCGAAGCTGGAAGCTTGGAACGTCTGAAACCGCAGAATCGAATGCGGCCAACGTGACACTTGGTGCCTCATCGCTTCGTGACTACTTCGTTCATCCTTTCCTTCCCGATTTCGATCCAATGCATCTGAACTACGACAAGATTGCTGCGCAAGTGGAGGAGACGCACGCCATCAATGACGCGACAAGCACCGACTATGGAACATTTGCCGCACGGGGAGGGAAAGTCATCGTCTACCAGGGAATGAGCGATCCGGTCTTTTCGGCGAATGACATGATTCAATACTACGATCGCTTCATCCATGACAATGGAGGGGTCCAGAATGCGCAGTCGATTGCGAGGCTATTTCTGATTCCAGGGATGGCGCATTGCGCGATGGGGCCTGCCACAGATCAGTTCGATGCACTCACGGAACTGGAAAAATGGGTCGAGAAGGGTCAGGCCCCCCAGAGAATCCTTGCAACAGGCAGGGCTTTACCGAACCGGACTCGACCGCTTTGTCCGTATCCGCAATATGCATCCTATGTGGCGACAGGGAATCCCGAGGATGCTGCGAACTTTGTATGCAAATAGGTGCGGGAAGCTCGGCTATGGGATTAGGCCTGAGGTATGAGAGATGCAATGCCAGGAATTCGTTGACTGGCGAGTGAATTTGGAGCCCTTGTGAGTTGACTTCGATGGCTCGGGCTACGACATTCAATTGCGCTGCCAAGCCAGAAAGAGTCACCGGCGATATGCGCGCCTTATTTCCGGTGACTCTTCATTTGAGATCGAAACAGCGGATACGGTGAGGCGTAACATGCAACAGCTTCTACCTTCACGTGTACCAGCATATCTTTCACCCTTCCGGCACGCGCTCCAATGGAGCGGACCCATATCTCGCTGCATCAGTTTGTAAACACATCCAGGTTGAAGGCGTCTGCCATCGCAGCGTTGCCGAGGTCATTTGGATGAATGTTGTCACCTGGGTTGAAATCCTGGCGGATCCGCGCTGGATGGTCCTTGTCCAGTACAGCAGCATCGAAGTCAACCACAGCATCAAAATCCCCGCTGGTTCTGATCCACTGGTTCAACCTTAATCTTGTGGCTTCGCCGACTGGGCCAGAGAGCCACACGCCCTCTTCAGGCGTAAGTGTGGCACCCACTACTTTGATGTTATGCATGTGCGCGCGCGCGACGATCTCCTTGTCCGCCTTGATCAAATCCTCCGCAACCAATGCGTTTGGGCCTGTAATCTGGCCGTGCAGGTTAATGTCGTTGATGCCTTCGAGCAGGACGATCCAACGCACGCCAGGCTCGCTGAGGACATCGCGATCGAGTCTTGCGAGTGCGCTCACTCCAGCGCCGTCTCTAACAATCTGATTGCCGGAGATCCCCTCGTTGATGACTGCGACCCGCGGCCCCGTCTTCCGTTCACGGAGGCGCTTGGCGAGCAGAGCCGGCCAAGTCTGATCTTTGTCGACGGTGGTCGCAAATCCATCCGTAATGGAGTCTCCGAGGCAAGCAATTGCGAAGTCATCGGCGGACGCAACGACGTCGATGCTCCGCAACCACAGATACGCAGTGGTCGTGGTTGGTTCTGGCATGGATGCGGCTGAAGTGGTATCCCCTTTTGAGATGTAGGCAGTATGCAGACCGGGCATGTGATCTGTGGGCATTCCTTCGCTCTTGACGACGTAAAGAGAGACCGCGAGGTCCGACATTGCCTTTGCATCAAGATCGAAGGGATCGCTTACGATGACCATTCCCGGTCGGATGTCCACGCTCGTACTGCCGCCAAAAGTCAACTGGCGATCGCTGCTAGTGGAGATCGAGGATTCCGTTGTCCGGATCGCAACATGAGCGTTTCCAATCGAGACGACGCCTTTTCCAAAGGCGTTGGTGAGTTCCAGCCGCAGTCTCTTTCCAGCAATGCTGGGATGAACAATCATCCGCACCGTTTGATCCGCGACATCGTGAGGAGCCGGTTCAGGCCTCTTCATCCCCTTCATCTTCGAGAAGTCCGGCATCTTTGTGCCGGGGGGAATATCGGGTTTCTCCTGAACCGTTAGCGCCATCTCTTGGGCAGTCGCCCAAGTTGCAACCCAGTGTTCAAGTGGCCGGGAACCCGGCTGTCCAATTGCGGCTACTGAAGATAGAGCGTAAACACCAAGAAGGACAAAAGTCCGAAGACGATTTACCATGTAGCACCTCTCTCAGAAAAGTTCACTGTCATTTAACCCGCAGCGACGAAAGGTTAATTGCCGCAGCCATGGCCTTGTACCCGGCGGAATTTGGATGCAGATGATCGCCAGAATGAAGGTCTTCGCGGAATTGTGCAGGCAGCCTGGGATCGCGTACCGCGGCGTCGAAGTCGAATACGCCGTCAAACGCTCCGCCGATACGAATCCATTGATTGACTGCCTGGCGGATTACCTCCCCATCCTCGGAGAAGTAGTCGGCGCCTTTGTATGGTGTCATGGTTGCCCCAAAGACCCGAATGCCATGTGCATATGCGCGATCGATGATCTGTTTCATGCCCTGAATGAGGTCGCCGGCATTAACGGCTTGGGCTGCGAACGGATTTTCGCGCGAAGGCGAGCCCTCCCTCGCCGGAAAAGGTTTCATGTGGGGCCAGCCGATGTCGTTGATGCCCTCCAGAACGATCAAGTCAACAACACCCGGCTGTGAAAGAACATCGCGATCCAGACGAGCGAGGGAACTGACTCCGGCACCATCGTAGAGGATTCGATTTCCCCCGATGCCTTCGTTGTCTACAGCCAGGCTGGATGAACCCTTCACTTCCGCAAGCCGCTTGGCCAGTTGATTGGGCCAGTCGCCGTATTCGTCTTCTTTTGCGCCAAATCCGTCTGTGATGGAATCGCCGAATGTGACAATAGCCGCTGCGTTGTCTGTAGTCAAAAACTCAAGCCCAGCCAGCCAGTACCACGATCTCGTCACCTTGGCGTCTTGAATGTCGACGGCTCCCACAAAGTCGCCGGGGCCCGATATGTAGGTTGCGTGTTGTCCGAGTAGATGGAAAGTGGAAGGGATTGTCTTATTCGGTAGAAAGATACTTACAGCAACCTCAGCGAAGGCCGGGACCTCAAGTTCGGCCGGATCGCTGAGCATCGGTGCGCCGGCAGGGATGGTGACGGAAGCCTGTCCCGCGAATGTCAGCGGATGATCGGACCCGGGGACAATGCTTCCATTCTCTTTCACGAGTGCGATGTGCGCACTTCCAAATGCAAGAGGCGAGGTTCCGAACTCGTTCGAAAATCGAATGCGAAGTTTTTGCCCACCGATCGTCGGCCGAATGACCATGCGTATAGTCTGATTCTCAAACGATATCAAAGGGGGCATTCCCGGGAATGCAAGCGGGGTGTGAACTGCGGTACTCCATGCACTTATCCAGTGCCCTTGGACCTTTGTGTTCTGTGCAAAGGAAACCAAGGTGAGAACGATCGTGACGGAGACAAGTGCGGCGGTTCTAACAAGTCGTGTTTTCACAGTGACTCTCCCGAATGCAATTGCATGATGTGGCGATCCGGAGAAAGTGACCGGATGCAATGAGCTTTAGAGCGCCTCTCCGTCATCTATTGCCCATCCAGCGTAAATCCAGCCACCGGGAATTATCGCTGAGGCGATCCCTCGTTGGCGGTGTCGGCGCCCATGATTCGTATCAACTGCGCTTCGGAAACGGGCGGCGTCGCTCCGACCTGTGTTGCCACCCACGCTGCAAATCGATTTGCTAACTCACTGATCTGTTCAAGTGGACGGCCCTGAATATAGTAGTGAGCAATACAAGCCGTAAAGGCATCCCCTGCACCTATAGCGTCTGCAACCTCAGCATCGATTCCACGGTGTGCAACCAGTTCGTGTTTCGAGACCAAGAGACTGCCGCGCGGCCCTTTCGTAACACAAATCAGATCGAGGTCAAATTCGCGCAATAGTTTCTTCGAAAGTTCGATCTCGTCACCGTCACCGAGTTCCAACGACGAAGATACCTGATACAACTCCTGTTCATTGAGCTTGAGGATTGCGGCAAATTGGAAAGATCTGCGAAGGGTATTGGCGCTATAGAACGGCGCTCGAAGATTAGCATCGCAGATTCGAAGTGTCTTCGATGGAGTGTTCTGCAGGAAGCGCTCGATCGTGGACGCCGAAGTCTGAGTGCGCTGCGCTAGCGAACCGTAGCAGACGACATCGGCTCGCGATGAAAGTTCTTCCCAGGCCGGTGTCCATTGCAGAAAGTCCCAAGCAACCTGCCTTTTGATGGTGAAGTTAGGCTGGCCTTCCGAGTCAAGAAGTACGCCAGCAACGCCAGTTTCATGCCGGCCGTCCACCTGTACATAGGTTGTGTCCAAACCAACATTGTTCATCGCCAGGAACGCTTCGTGCCCAAGGTCATCATTCCCCAATCGACTGGCAACGATTCCTCGATTTCCGAAGACAGTCGCCATGTAGGCAAAATTCGCAGGCGCTCCCCCCAGCACCTTCCTTGACGGCAAGAGATCCCAAAGGACTTCACCCAACCCAACCATTAATGGACTGTCACTCATGAATGATTCCCTAGTAGTCCCTATACTCCATTGAACGCCGCAAGATCAAAGAACGCGCGATTGCAGACTGCTCTTTCTCCCGTTTGCACATTTGCTTACGATGCCAAGATGCAGCGCTCCTGTATCGAATGAAATGACCCGCATTGTCGCTTCTGTTTCCAAAGTTGCATCGGCGCACAAACTCGTCATGCCCCAAGAACCCAAGATTTGGTCCGTGTCTGAATCCAGTACTTGCCATTCTAAATGCAATTGCGTTACATACAACTTCCGCCGATCGCCATCTGTGTTCCATTCGTGCATAAGCCTTTGCAAAGCCGGCGGAATGCAGAGGCGTCATGTTGCTGCCTGCCGGCCCCGGAAATCAGGCTGCAAGCACTCCAGAGTCTTTAATGGGCCTGCCCGACGACTCAATTCGTTCGCACGACACCCGACATTTCCTGAGGGGCATCTGTGATGAATGTAAGGTGTCGCAAATATACCTTGTCAAGAAGGAAGGTATACATTTATTGAAAAGTTACCTATACCGTTTGGTTTAATCCGCTGTAGACCGCGAAGTGGAGAACCCCTACAATCGAGTGCGAGTCTTTTCAAGAGGACTTTCGAGGGCGGAGCGATGTATTTCTCAAATGGAAATCGTAAATCGCGATCGGGGCCGAAAGCACGTTTTGGCGGACCGGATGCAGGCGTGCCACTGCGGGCAGCAATTGTGAGCGAAGAAGGAGGAGATCGATGAAAGGGATCACACTATTGAGTACATTGAATTGCGCCTGTTGGCTAGGGCAAGTCACGATATCAGCCGGCTTCGCACAGCCCTCGACAGACTCTGCGCCCAAGCCTATTGCCACTGTCAGCGCCGGTCAACTTCGCGGCAGCCTGACCTACGATGGCGAAGCAGTCTTCAAGGACATACCTTTTGCTGAACCACCAGAAGGCGCCCTGCGCTGGCACGAGCCGGTTCCAGTAAAGGCCTGGAAGGGAGTGCGCGACGCGACTGTATTCGGACCAGCTTGCTACCAGAGTGGGCACCTGAACGCTGTCAGCAGCGAGGATTGCCTGCAACTTAACATTTGGACGCCTACGTGGCCCATGAAATCGCAGCTGCCCGTCATGGTTTGGTTCCACGGCGGAGGAAACATCGCCGGCTCGGCGATTGAACCGCTGTTCAACGGCGAGGCTCTTGCCCGTCACGGAGTGATCCTGGTATCCGCGAATTATCGGCTTGGCGTTTTTGGCTTCTTTGCTCACCCTGAGCTGACCGAGGAGTCTACCCACCATTCCTCCGGTAATTACGCTCTGCTCGATCAGCTTATGGCTTTGCGTTGGGTGCAAGAAAACATCGCCGAGTTCGGTGGCGATCCTGGGAATGTGACTATCTTTGGCGAATCGGCCGGTTCGATGGATGTGAACACGCTGGTGACGATGCCTATGAGCAAGGGGCTGTTTGCGCGGGCGATTGCAGAGAGCGGCGCCGCGGGCGATGCTCAGCCGCTGGCCGAAGCAGAAAAGAAGGGAGGAGATCTCGCCGCCAAGCTGAACATCGCCGGCGACGGGGCTTTGGCGAAGTTGCGCGCGGTGTCGAGCGAGGATCTGGTGAAGGCCTCAGCACAGGGACCTTCGGGGGGCGGCGGCATGCTGGGCATCAATGTGGACGGCTGGGTGCTGCCGGAGTCGCCGGCGAAGGCTTTCTCTGCCGGCCACGAGAACAAAGTCCCGCTTCTGTTTGGCAACAACTCGCAAGAGTTGCAGAAGCCTTTCGGACCGATGACAACAGATTTGCGGGAGGCGATCACGAAGCAGTATGGTACGTTGGCCGATCGCGCCCTGGCTGCGTACGGACTGAATGGCGCGGCCGATCCCGCACCCGATTCTGAGTTTGGCACCATCGGGGCGCAGTGGGCTACGGACTCAACATTCCGTTGCGCGACGGTGCAGGAGCTTGCCTGGCACACCGCTGCGGGGAACACGGCCTACGAGTATCAGTTCTCGCTCTCGATGCACGGCAAGGAATCGGAGGGAGCGCCTCATGCTTCCGAGATCCCATTTGTATTCGGCACGCTACCAGTGTGGCAGGAGACGCGCCATTACGATCTCTCGGATCAGCAATATGCGCCGGTAGTTCAGGAGTATTGGGTCAACTTTGCAAAGACTGGCGACCCGAATGGCGGAAGCCTGGTGAAGTGGCCGAAGTTCGACCCGGAGACACACGCCTATCTCGATTTCGTGGATGCAGGCCCAATTGCAAAAGAAGGGCTGCGGCGCGCCGTCTGCGATCTGTATTCCGAAAACCAGAAGCGTCTGTGGGCGCAGTAAACGCAGGTTGCGCCGGACGCCGGGAAGGCAGACTGGCGGCAACCAGCGCAACGGCGCCCTGGTCAAGATCTGAGCAACAACAGGCTACCCAGCGCCGCTTAAGCGGAGCTGGGTAGCCTGTTTTGGCCTGTGGCCATGCATGGCATGCGAAGAAGGACTTTCAAATCGAACCAGGGGCCGGGTGCGGTCGTGTAAAGAGATCTTTGAATCATGGGCTTGCTTCCTAAGTGAATCCCTTGTGCACGTCTGCATTGCGGGAGAGTGGCAACCTTTTCCACTCCAGTAGTATAGACAACTTATCGAAGTCAGATATTGACAGTGGTTGTTTTGGTTCATAACATTCCTTCTCTAGAGGCGAGATCGGGCTTTGCGTGTGACTTGAAGCTGACGAGTTCGACGCGAAGGAGTGGGCATTGCGATCTAGTTGAGGACATTTCCCGCCTTTCAACGTCACCGGGACGTTACGATTGCGAACGCTTTGTTCGATTTGTCGATTGGCCGCCAGTGGCATTTGGATGCCATCCTAGTTTGGCTTGGCTGTAGGTAACGACGGTTGACACTCGATGACTAACTGCCTCAAGTGAACGCCGGAAAGATACGGACGAAACCTGGTTTCCAGCAAAAGGGGCACTCTGCACATTGACAGGGCGCACCTAGCGACTTATCCCCAGTAGTGCTGCATCGAACTTCGCAGTTGTTTTCGAATAAGTTCGATTTTTCCATCCGGAGGCACGTATGTTTATCGCAAAAGTGTCCCTGCAGCCGCTTCGCGGGCAAGAACATACTCGATCCGATCTCGAAATGCCCACGAGCGCGACAGCCCGTTCCGCTTGTTTCCTCGAGCATCTTCATTCGGATTGCGCCGACGATCTGGAACTAATTCGAGCGCTGCAGGATGGCTGCGACAGATGCTTCGACGTCCTCTTTGCGAAGTATTGGAAGCTGGTTTTCACGATCGCCTGGAAGATACTGCGAGAACGCACAGGAGCTGAGGACATAGTCCAGGAGGTCTTCTTGACGATGTATCTTCAGCGAGACAAGTATGAGTCGAGCCGCGGATCGGTCAAGACCTGGATTTCGCAATTCGCGCACTTCAAGGCGCTGATGAAGCGGCGTTATATTCAAACCAGGGAGTTAGTGAATCTTGACGAGTTCTCTGAGTTTGAGTCTGGGTTGTTGAGGTTTTCGGCGTCCCAAGGGGTCCTTGAACGAGCGGCTTTTGTGGAAGAGTGCCTTGCGGCACTGAATGCACGCCAGCGAAGGACTATTGAACTCGTCCATTTTGACGGATACACCCTGCTGGAGACTGCGGCTGTTCTTAAACAGTCCCTTGCGAATACGAGAAATATCTACTATCGCGGGATGAAGGCGCTCCGCTTGCAATTGTTGGCGACTCGCGTTCACCACGATAGGAGCGAAAGAGATTTGGCCGGGAGCATTTCCGAAGCCGCGGCAAAATCGCTTGTTCTTGGAACGGACTTGTAAACCATGAAATCCTTGCATGAGTTTCCAACACGGAGTCATCCTCATCGCGAAAGCATCGAGGAGCTATGCTGTTTATTTGTGCTCGGCGATCTTTCGCGAGAGGACAGAATGTTCCTGGAAGGGCACCTTATGGAATGTGAGGAATGCCGGGAACTAATCAAAGGGTTCGAGAGAATTGCTCTTTTCGATTTGCCCGCGGTCGCGTCGTTGCGAACGGAAAACTTTGTCCCCGAGAGTCTGGAGTTCGCGAATGGAAACCATCTTCTAGCCAGAGTGCTGGAAAAGGCAAAAGCCGGGCTGGAGAGAAATGAAAGTCAAGACCGGCTTGCGAAAGATATTGTCCGTCCATGTCCAACTCCGTGGTTGAGACATGCGAAGCGTTTCGCCAGGTTTGCATTCCCAGTGGCAGGCTGGGCGGTTGCCGCAGCTCTTCTTCTGAGCATTGCCGGGAAGATCCATCGGTTATCAGAATCCGACGGGCCGGCGGCCGCGCCGCAAGCGGTGCCGGTGCAAAACTCGGGTGAGTTAGATGCGCTGACGCGGCGCTCGCAGTTAGCAGACAAGCAGAGGGACGAGGCAATTGTTAGGCGGGATGAGGCGGTAAACCTTTCCCGCAACGATGCGCTGAGCCTGGCGCAAACTGAATCACGGTATGAAAGTCTGAGTGTGGTGTACTCCGCGCTCAAAAGCGACATGACGCTTCAGCAGGACCAACTTAAGCAGGAGACCGCGCAGCTGGAACTCACGCGCAAAGACCTCAATGAACAATTGGCTGCCAAAGACTCCTTGCAGGGACAGCTGTCTGAGGTTTATGAGCGTCTTCAAAAAAACAGCACGGAAGTTGCTCGGTTAGAGAGAATTGCGGCAACTGTGCCGGCAAGGCTTCCGGAGTCCGAGAAGGAAATCGACGGGAGCGAGGCAAAGGAGATTCTTGGGGCACGCGAGTTGCATATCGTCGACGTTTACGACGTCGATAATGCAGGTAAATCATCGCGAGCGTATGGAAGGGTCTACTATGTGAATCGCAATCTTCTCGTCTTCTATGCATTCGATCTCTCGAAGCTTGAGAGGAATCGTAAGGCAGTAGCTTTCCAGGCATGGGGGTTCCGGCAGCCGCAGTCAACCAATGCGGAGAGTCTCGGGTTGTTCTACATGGACAACGCTACACTTAATCGCTGGACACTGCGCATCTCGGATCCGCAGCTCTTGTCGCGCATAGACACGATGTTTGTCACGGTAGAGCCACCGGGAGGCAGCCGCTTTCCCAAGGGACGCCGACTACTCATGGCTTCGCTCGCCGGTCCAGCAAATCATCCTTAGCAGGCCGCATGGAGGTTTGTAGTTAGGTGGAGTTTGATTCAACCTAGCCGCATCCAAGTGCGGCCTAGAGTTACTGTGCCTTCGGTGAAGAGCAGAAGCTGTTATCAAACTGGCGATGGCAACGGCTCACGCCTTCAATCTTTCTGCGATGTCAATGCTCCTATTTGCTCAAGTCAGAGTTGTGCAAACCAGCCTAATGCGAGCATTGGCCGGCTCAAGTATCCGAAGACAATCAGGGAATGGTGGATTCAATGCGACTGCGCGGTCCGGTGTGAGTATTTAGATCGCTGCGCAGGTTGGAGTCTGTAACCATCCGGCTCCGGGGGCTTGTTAAGTGACCTATACAGGTTAATGAGGATTCTCCTTGTATAGATGAGAAGATATGAGGCGCTCGCCCCAAGTCCTATGTAGTTGTTCTATCGGAGGCGGCAATGAGAATGAGAATCCTTCAAAGCGTGTTGGGTTTCGCTGTGCTTGCGACCCTCACCTCGGTATTGGTCATCGGCCAAACCACGTCGGCGACGGTCACTGGCGCAGTGTCCGATCCCAATGGAGCCGCGATCCCCGGCGCCTCGATTTTTCTCGAAAATCTTCAGACTCATGTGAAGGCTACGGTGGCAAGCAACTCGTCGGGGTTTTACCGGGTCTCCGGACTCTTGCCGGGATTTTACAGAGCAACGGTAACGAAGGTTGGTTTCAAGTCAGTCGTGCGGGACGGGATTGAGCTACACGGGCAAGACGAAATTGCCATCAACTACAGTCTGCAAGTTGGCTCGGTTACGGAGAGTGTAACGGTTACCACTGCCGAACCTCTGCTTCAATCGGATTCGTCCACGGTAAGTACAGTCATTGAGAATCAGCAGATCGAAAACACACCGCTTAACGGGCGCAACGTGATGAATCTGAGCGCGCTGACTCCCGGGGTGGTCCCGCAGGGCGCAACCGGTGGAAACCCCTTGAACAATCAAGCCGCGATTGGGAACTATACAAACCCTGCCGGCTGGGGTAACTACCAGGTTGGCGGCGCGGTCACAGGCCAGAACATCACCTACGTCGACGGCGCCCCTCTCAATGTGATGGCGCAGAACTGGATGGGTTACATCCCAGGCCAGGATTCGATTCAGGAATTCCGCGTGGAAACCAACAACATCAGTTCTGAGTTCGGTGGTTATTACGGCGGCGTGCTGCTCTTTTCGACGAAGTCCGGAACGAACGAAATACACGGCTCGGCCTACGAGTATTTCCGGAATACCGTGCTCGACGCAAACAGCTATTTCAACAATCAAACCGGCGTTGTCCGGCCTCCGGTTAACCAGAATCAATATGGTGTCGCTCTCGGCGGTCCGCTCAAGAAGAACAAGCTCTTCCTGTTCGGGAACTGGGAGGGTTTTGTCGACAGAGTTGGGCTTCCGTACCAAACGGTTGTGCCATCTGTCGCGGAAACGACAGGGGACTTTACCGCGGACTATTCCGTGGCAAATCCGCTCATCAATAACTTTACCGGTCAGCCGGTGTCGTGTATCGGCATAGTGAACACAGTGTGCCCCGACCCTACGGCCTTGTATATGGCCAACGGGTACAAATACTGGGCGCAGCCGAACATTTCAGGTGCAGCCCATGGCGCCATCAACTTTTCAACAAATGCGGCTTCGGGTGGAAGCAGCAACCAATACGTTGTCCGCGGCGACTATAGCTTGAGTGCTCGTCAGGAGCTTTTCGCACGGTACACGACGTGGCGGACGAACACGATGGGCACGAACTACTACCACAACAATGTGCCACAGCCCGAAGTACTCAGCACAACGCAGCAGGCGGTCATGGGAGACACGGTTACACTCAATTCCACGACGGTGGCTGACCTAAGGGCATCCTACATACGGTTCAACTTCATATCCGAGCCACCCAATATCGGAAAGGTGGACCTTTCGAAGTTCGGACCAGCCTACGCCGCAATAGCCGGCCAGGTAACGTACAACGCACTTCCCGTGCCATTTCTGATCGGGTATGGGAACCAGTTCCCAATCCTTATCATCAATGTGATCCAGTTCTACGACTTCAACAAGTACGCCGTTTCCGGGAATATTACCAAGACCTTTGGCAGGCATGCGCTAAAAGTTGGCGCCGAGCTGATGCGCAATGAAGGCTACTTTTCGGGTGGGGGTCTTGGGCCGGACGGATTGTTCGCTTTCCTCACCGGAGTTCCGACGAACGATATATTCGCGAACTTCATGCTCGGGTTTAACGTTCCACTTGCAGGACTTTCCGGCATTGAAACCGCGCGAAAGGTGTCCACGGTTAACTATAGCCAAGGATACTATGTTTCCGACAGCTACCAGATCAATCCTAAGCTGACGCTGACCGGAGGTGTAAGGTGGGATCTGCCCGGCGGCGTGCTCGAGAAGCACGATGTGAACACAGTGCTCCTGCCGAATGCTGCAAGTCCTCTGGGTACGATCCAGAACCCGGCGACAGGTGGTTCCCAGACACTGAAGGGCGATCTCGCCCTGGTGAATACGCCGGCCTATCCAAGCCGGTATGACGACGTCCTTCACAATCATCTATTCGCGCCGAGCCTCGGCTTCTCGGCGAGAGTCCTGAACAATACAGTAGTGCGTGGTGGCTTCGGGATGTCGTTTATTTCCTATACGGATTTTAATGGTGTTCCGTCCCCTGTCAGCTCGCCGATTACGGCAGCGAGCACTCCAGATACGGGCAACCTCAGCAATCCGTTCCCGCAGCTCAATGGGGTGCTGCCTCAACCAGTCGGCCGAAATCCGGCCTTCGATGCCCAGATTCAAGGGCTCACGATAAGCGGAATCGTGGCTGGCGCGAAGTATCCCTACGTCGAGCAGTGGAACCTGAATGTTCAGACCCAGCTCTCCTCGAATTCGGTGTTTCAGATCGGCTATCAGGGATCGAAGGGCACACACATTCGAAACTCGGTGAACCTGAATCAATTGCCGGACAGCTCTGCCGCTCAGGCGGCCACGCAGTATCAGAAACTGTTGGCCGGCGGAGCTACCCCCGCGCAGGCAGACGCCCAGACCTTTCTCAATGTGAAGGTGGCGAATCCGCTTACCGGCAAGCTGACATCGGTCAGCGCCTATAACGGAGCCACGATTTCGCAAGGACAACTGCTGATGCCTTATCCCCAATTCTCCACCAGCGTGTCGAACCCGTCATTGAACGAAGGATCCTCAATCTATCACTCTTTGCAAGCTACCTACCAGTTACGTTTGCACAGTGCGGGGGCCTTCTTCGCTGCGTACACCTGGGCGAAACTGATCGGAAATGTCGACTCGACGACTGGGTTCCTGGAAGGGAACACTGTTGGAGGGGGGCAGGATAACTATAACAAGGCCGCTGACCGATCGCTTGAAAGCTTCGACGTTCCTCAGCGCCTGGTCCTCAACTATTCCCTTGCTCTTCCTTTTGGCAAAGGACAACATTGGATGTCGAACGACAGCGACGGATTGGAGCGCGTGATTGGCGGCTGGCGCGTCAGCAGTGTCACCAGCTTCCAGGTGGGCTATCCTCTCGCACTGACGGCACAAGGGAATGACCTTTCAAACAACTTTGGCGCCGCCGGTATCCGCCCCAATCGCGTTTCAGGGTGCAGTCCCAAGATAACCGGGGGAGCGATCCCGCGGTTGAACAAGTGGTTCAACACGTCCTGCTTTGTCCAGCCGCCGCAATTCACTTTCGGCAACGAAGGCCGTGTGGATTCTCAATTGCGTGGCGAAGGTGTCGATAATTGGGACTTGTCGGTTTCAAAAGACACGCACATCAGCGAGCGTGTCCATGCCGTCTTTGAAGGAGAGTTCATCAATGCCTTCAATCGCGTCCAATTTGGGCCTCCGGCGCTGCAAGTTGGTTCTTCAATATTCGGCGTTGTCAGCAGCACTCTAAATAACCCGAGAGAGGTTCAGTTTGCTCTACGGCTCCTCTTCTAACGGGCGATGTGTCATGAACGAAGTTCGTCAATTAGAAACAAGCAAGCAGAGCCTGCGCATCGCCTGGCGGAAAACCAAGCGATGCGCAGTGCTGCCAATGCATATTGTGAAATGAAGAAGGGACCTTCTAGATTTCGCATCCTTACGCTGCGCACGATTGGAAGAACTCTCGATAAAATGTCAACGGCGCCTGGTACGCCTCTATACCGCTTACGAGCCATTATTGTTTGTATTGTGAAGCGGTACCCTCATTCATTGCCGACCGAAAGGCCCCAGGGCGCGAGTTCACTTGTGGCCGGCGAGAGATCGAAAGAAAGCCGGCCGTTTGCCAAGCTTGGACTCACGGCAAAGAAGTATAGGTAACTTTTTAGGGCGGAAAGCGGGAGATTGTTTGGGTAAGGATGGAAAATCGTTCAAGGATTCTGCTATGAGATTTTACGATGAGCTGATCAACGAGTCGTTGCCTGGCGCGGCGCAGGCGGTGCCGGCGACCACTACCGTGCCTTCAGCGGAATATCCTCGCGTCTATGCAGATGGGCGAGCGATCTTCCGGGTGCATTTGCCTTTCGCTAAAGCGGTTCAACTGGAGGGCGGTCAAGGCTTGTGCGCGGCTCCAATTCCAATGACCAGAGATGCCGATGGGAATTGGACTGTAACACTCGCGCCAACTGTTATGGGATTCCATTACTACTGGTTCAATGTTGACGGCACGAAGATGAACGATCCTGGGAGCGAGACATTCTTTGGCTATAACAAAGAGACCAGCGGGATCGAAATACCGGACCCCCAACAGATTTCTTCCGACCTGGTTACCGCTCCGGTGGTTCCGTTTTACGCTCCTCACAAAGGATCAACGCAAGGGCAGCTTGGCGAACATTGGTATCAGTCCGGAGTTACCGGCAAATGGCGCCGTTGCGTTGTGTATACGCCACCGGGTTATCACGACGCAGCCAACGCGGGGACTCGATACCCAGTGTTGTATCTGCAGCACGGCGCCGGAGAAGACGAGACCGGATGGAGCCGGCAGGGCGGAGTCAATTTCATCATGGACAACGCGATCCATGGAAACTTGAGCAGCTTCTTTGCCGCCAGCGCACCAAAGGCCAGACCGATGATTGCTGTTATGGACAACGGCTATGCCACTTACAAAGATGGCACAGGGGCGGAGAGCCGCGATCCTTCCGAGAGTTATCTTCCTTCTTTCTTTCGTAATGGGGTAGAGGCGTTTGGCACGGTCGTGGTCAAGGAATTGATCCCGATGATCGACCTTAGTTACCGGACGATCGCCGATCGCGATCATCGAGCAATGGCGGGATTGTCGATGGGCGGCATGCAAACGATGGCCATCGCATTGACGCACCTGGAGATGTTTTCGTATATCGGCACCTTTAGCGGGGCTCAGTTCGTTAGGCCGCGTTCCTCATCTCAGACAGCGGATTCGACTACGCCGTCCTTCGATCCCAGGACATCGTATGGCGGAGTTTTCGCGGATGCCGCCGATTTCAACGGCAAGGTTCGTTTGCTGTGGATGGGCGCGGGCACGGCTGAGTTGTCGCTGAGCGAATCTTTGCGGGAGAACGTAGAAAAACTCCGGGCAGCGAACATCGAGGTGGTTCAGTTTCACTCTCCCGGCACGGCTCATGAATGGCAGACTTGGCGGATATGTCTGAATAAGTTTGCGCCACTGCTTTTTCAGGCGTGAGGAAACTGATTTACGGAAGTGAATGCGGACCACAAGTTCGGTTGGGAGTTGGATGCGATGGATAAGATGAAGTCGGAAGACGCAGGATTGAACCGGCGCGAGTTTATCAAAGGGGCCATAGCGGGCTCAGCTGTGCTGGCAACAGGCTTGCCGCAGAACCTGGAGGCTGAGAAGGCACCCCCTTCGTCGCGTCCCTACGCGGAGTTGCGCAGCTTGGCGCCTGGAGCGATCAAGCCGGAGGGCTGGGTGCGGTTGCACATGGAGGGCCAAGCGAAGCTGGCGAGCGCTCTGCCGGAGATCTCGTACCCGTTTTTCAAGGGAACTTTCTGGGAAGGTGAAGAGAATTCGCCCGCCTGGTTTACCTGGGAACAGAAAGCCTACTGGGTTGACGGAGCCACGAGGCTGGCGCTGGCGCTCGGAGATGATGCGCTTCTGGCGAAAGCGCGAGCTTCTCTCGATTACACGCTGGCACACCCATCGAGCAGCGGCTTTTTAGGCCCGAAGTTTCTGGAGTTCGGCGACGGCTTTGGAGGTCTCAACCGCTGGCCAAACACAGTGCTGAACCGCGGCTTCATGGCGCTCGCCGATGCGCAGCCGAGTCCGGACAGGGTGGACTCCGCCAAGATAGTCGAGGCTCTTCACACGCACTATCTGAACGACAAGGCTTCCTATACCAGCGGAAATCGAAACATCACGAATCTTGAAGTGATCCTTTGGTGCTATGGGAGAAACGGCGATCGCAAGTTGCTGGAACTGGCGCAAACAACGTGGGACACATATATGAAGGAGGCTGAAGTCGAGTTGGCCGAAGCCGCTAACGGCAAGCCTGGCCGCAGAAGATTTTCGATGCACACGGACCTGGCTCCATCGTGCGTGTTTGCCGATACGCCTATTGAGTCGCACGGTGTTTCGTATGCCGAAACCTCGAAGTTGCCTGCGATTCTCTTCCTCTACACCGGGAACGAGGAATATCGCAAGTTCGTTGTGGCGGCCCAGCGCCGCATCTTTGACCATCACATGCTGATCGACGGCATTCCCTCCTCATCGGAAGCGTATGCCGGTACAACCGCCCTCGACGAGCATGAGACCTGCGATATCACAGACCATGCCTGGGCATGGACCTACGTGCTTCAGGCGACGGGAGACGGAGTCTGGGGCGACCACATCGAGCGTGCGTGTTTCAATGCTCACGCCGGTGTTACCCGGACCGATTGGAAGGGAATTCAATACTTCGGCAGTCCCAATCAACTGCTGGCAAACTTGAATTGCGACCACGGGACAGAGAGGTGGTTCGGCAGCCGCAGGCTGGCATATCAGCCCAACCCCGCACAGTTGATCGGGTGCTGCGGCGGCAACGCTCATCGGTTCTTTCCCAATTATGTTCTCAGCATGTGGATGCAGACCAGAGACAACGGCCTGGTTGCGACGCTGTACGGGCCATCGACGGTGACGGCCAAGGTTGGATCGGAGAATCAGCAGATTCAGATCGCGCAGAAGACGAATTATCCGTTCGAGGAAGAGATCCGGTTTGAGATCAAGACCGATCGGCCCGTGTCCTTCCCGCTCTCTCTCAGAATTCCGGCATGGTGCAGTGCTCCTCACATCAAGGTGAATGGCATCTCAATAGGCGCAGTGCAGCCGCGGAACGGCTTCGCGGTATTGCGCCGCACATTCAAGCCGGGCGACGTCGTTACTCTCAATCTTCCGATGAATGTGAAGGCCACTGAGTGGCCGAATAACGGCATTGGCATCGAACGCGGACCGTTGGTTTACGCGTTGCCAATCGAGACCAAGTGGACATTTTTCGCCGAAGCAGCTTATTCGAGTGAGGAGTTCCCCACTTGGGAAGCAAACCCCTCCGGTGAGTGGAATTACGGTGTTGTGCTCGATCCCGCGAAGGCCAGCTCTCAGGTTGAGGTCAAGCACAAACCGTCTACGCAGAGTCTGGAGACTTCCAGTTGGCCATGGTCGGATGCACCAACGGTGCTGACCGTGGCGGCACGAAAGCTCGAAGGTTGGAAATTCGAGACGAATCCCAAAGAGCCTCACCAGAGGTTTACGCCACAGCTGCCTGATCCGGACAACCTCAAGGCGAGCGATCAGGTTGAGCGGATAACTCTTGTGCCATTCGGCGCTACGCAGTTACGGATAAGCATATTTCCGAGGCAGAAAGGGTGAAGAATGATCAGGGCGTTATTGCACGCCTCGATGCAGGGATGGGGAACTAAGACGCATCAGGGAGGGGCCATCATGAAAAGACGAAGCATAAAGTTGTGCGTTGTAGTCTCCACTTGGATGCTGGGCCTGGGTGCGATACGCGGTCAGCAATCGCCTCCGCCAAGCGGTCCGCCGATGAATCCCAAGTTGATGGAGTACCTGAGAAACACGATGCCTCAGCCGCAGCTGTCCATTCCGCTGTATGGAGATGGCGCGATTCCGAATTCGAAGCCGACTCCAAACGAGGAAGTGTTGAGGCCGATGGGTCAGATGGCGAATGTATCGCGACCCACACTCGAGGTATTTCTTCCCGCGAAGGTAAAGGCGAATGGCGCAAGCATCCTCGTGTTCCCAGGCGGAGGTTATGTCGGGCTGACATGGAACGCCGAAGGACCGGCCATTGGGCAGTTTTTTCAGGACCATGGGATTGCTGCGTTCGTGGTGAAGTATCGTCTGCCCACCGATGCGACTATGGAGGACAAATCGATCGGTCCACTGCAGGATGCACAGCAGGCGATGATTGTTGTCCGGCGGCGGGCGAAGGAATGGAATCTCGACCCGCACCGGGTAGGAACCATCGGGTTCTCAGCTGGAGGTCATCTGGCTTCGAGCCTCGGGACACACTTTACGATGGCTTACGTTCCCAATCCCGACAACATCGATCTGAGGCCCGATTTCATGATTCTGCTTTATCCGGTCATCAGCATGGATGCGAAGATTGCGCATATGGGCTCGCGTATCGCGTTGCTTGGGCAGCATCCATCCGATGAGCAGGTGCTGCTTTTCTCGAACGAACTCCAGGTGACAAAGGAGACCCCACCTACTTTGCTGATCCATTCAGCCGACGACCACCTGGTTGACGTAGACAACAGCATTCGGTTCTTTGAAGCGCTACGGCACGCCGAGGTTTCAGTCGATATGACGATCTTCAACAAGGGCGAGCACGCATTGATCCTGATTCCGAAGGATCGCTGGCAATCGATTGTCACCGATTGGATAGAGAGAAATGGGTGGCTGAATCGGAAGGGGGAATAGGGGTTTCTGCGTATTAGATGCAAAGATCGCCGAAACCTTCATCTATCACCCCATCCGGAAGCAATCACTTCATGTATCCAGAGGGTATGGTTGGCAACGGACGGGCTGGACTACACTAAATCTGCCATGACTACCGCGATTCCCGCCATTTCGATTCAGCCGCGCTCGCCTCGGGGCGAGTTTGTCAATGAGCCTTTCACCGACTTCAAGGCGCCGGAAAACGCGCGCGCGATGAAGAGCGCGCTGGACGAAGTGGAGTCAAAGCTTGGGCGCGAGTACGACTTGGTCATCGGCGGGAGGCGGCTGAAGACCGAGGGGAAGATTCGTTCGGACAATCCGGCGCGGCCCGCGCAGGTGGTGGGCGTGCACCAGAAGGCTGGTACGGGGCACGCGGAAGACGCCATGGCCGCGGCGCTTCGCGCTTTTGAGTTTTGGAGCAATGTGTCGGCCAAGGAGCGGGTTTCTCTGCTGCTTCACGCCGCGCAGATCATTCGCGGGCGCAAGTTCGAGTTCATGGCGTGGCTTACGTATGAAGTGGGCAAGAACTGGGCCGAGGCCGACGCCGATGTGGGCGAGACGATCGATTTTCTGGAGTTCTATGCGCGGGAGGCGCTGCGGCTAGCTGGGGCGACGACACCCATCCAATATCCTGGCGAGCGCAACGAGTTGATCTACATTCCGCTGGGCGTGGGCGCGGTGATTCCGCCTTGGAATTTTCCGTTTGCGATCATGGCGGGAATGACGGCGGCGGCGATCGTTACGGGGAACACGGTGATTCTGAAGCCGTCGAGCGACGCGCCTACCATCGCGGCCAAGTTCATCGAGGTGCTGGAAGAGGCGGGGATGCCGGATGGCGTGGTGAACTTCTGTCCGGGCTCGGGCACGACCTTTGGCAATGCGATTGTGGAGGATCCGAGGACTCGGTTTATCTCTTTTACAGGGTCGAAGGCGGTGGGACTGGAGATCCACGAGCGCGCGGCGAAGGGCCGGCCTGGACAGATATGGATCAAGCGGACAATTCTGGAGATGGGTGGGAAGGATTCGATCCTGGTGTGCGCGGATGCGGATCTGGATGCGGCGGTGGAGGGCGTGACGGCCTCGGCCTTCGGATTCAGCGGGCAAAAGTGTTCCGCGTGTTCACGGGCGATTATCGAGGCTCCGGTCTACGACGTTTTCGTGGATAGGCTGCGGGAGCGTGTGGCAAAGCTGACGGTGGGCGATCCGACGACTAACCATAACCTGGGGCCGGTCATCAACAAGGCGGCGCTGGTTTCGATGCTTGGGTACGTGGAGACCGGCAAGAAGGAAGGCCGGCTGGTTGCAGGCGGAGATGCCCCGGCCACGCCAGAAGGCGGATACTTTCTGGAGCCGACGGTGTTTGCGGATGTGGCTCCGGATGCGGCGCTGGCACAGGAAGAGATTTTCGGGCCGGTGCTGGCGTTAATCAAGGTAGAGAACTTCGAAGAGGGCCTGAAGGCGGCGAACAACACCGAGTATGGGTTGACAGGAGCGATCTACTCGACCGACACGGCGAAGCTGGACCGGGCGCGGCGGGAGTTTCATGTGGGGAATCTCTACTTCAATCGCAAATGCACCGGCGCGATGGTGGGGGCGCACCCGTTTGGCGGGTTCAATATGAGCGGGACGGACTCGAAGGCCGGCGGCCCGGATTACCTCTATCTGTTTACGCAGGCGAAGAGTGTGGCTGAAAAGCTCTAGGGCTGGCGGACGATCTTGATTCCCCGGTCTTCCGCCCCGGCGGACGAGATCGTTCGGCAGGCACTTTTGGCAGGCTTCGGGGCTCCCGCGGTTCGAATCATCCGACCAGTGCGTAATGACAGAGTCATTACGTTGTGCTAAACTGCTTTTGTCGGGGAGGGATTTCGATGCCTGTTCTTCAATCTGCGAAGGGTGGTCGCGACACACTGAACCTGCGGATCAAGCCCGAGTTGCGAGGATTGATCGACCGCGCCGCGGAACTCACCGGCAAGAATCGCACGGACTTCGTGCTGACCGCGGCCCGTCATGCGGCCGAGGATGCGATTATGGACCGCACCGTCTTTGCGGTCGACCCCAAGGCTTATGCGGAGTTTTTAGCCCGCCTCGATGCGAAGCCGCGGCCGAACGCCCGGTTGCGCCGTTCACTGAAGGCAAGCGCGCCATGGGAGAGGTAAGCCGCCTGCGGCCTCCTGAACCTCTGGGAGAAGCGCACGAACTAGGGGAGTTTCATTCCGGCGAAGCATCGCTCGACGAGTGGCTGAAGCGGCGGGCGCGCGCTAATCAGGTGAACGGCGCATCGCGAACGTACGTAGCTTGCGAAGGCGGCCGCGTAGTCGGCTTTTACGCGCTGGCATCGGGTGTGATCGCAGTGGAGAGCGCTCCGGGCCGATTCAGGCGGAACATGCCGAACCCGATTCCGGTAGCCGTGCTGGCCCGTCTGGCAGTGGATCAGGATTGGCAGGGGCGCGGTATTGGTCGGGCATTATTTCGCGACGCCGCACAACGCGTGTCGCATGCCGCGGATGCGATCGGCATTCGGGGAATTGTAGTCCACGCGGTCTCGGAAGCGGCGAAGGATTTCTACCTTGCTCTGGGGTTCGAGCCAAGTCCGCTTGAGCCAATGACCCTGATGGTGACATTGGCCGATGTTCGGGCAGGGCTTTCCTAAACAGGCACGCTCGTCGCTATGCGACGGCGGAGGGCGAGAGCCGGTCTTCGCTGTCGATCTTGCTACCGACTTCGGCGGCGGCCTGGGCGAGGACGCGGTGATGAATGGTGAACAGGGCTAACTCGAGCCGGTCGCTGACGCCCGTCTTGTCATAGATGGAGCGGAGGTAGTTTTTGATCACCTGCTCAGTGGTCTTGAGGCGGAGGGCAATCTCCCGATTCTTGCAACCCTGAGCAATAAGCGCGACGATGCGCATCTCCTTGGGGGTCAGGCGATCGCGCACGCGGGTGCCGACCATATCTTCCTCGGGCGAGTCGGACAGCATAAGTTGGGGAGGGATCGAGGTATCGCCGGCGGCGACGCGTTGGACGCACTCGACCAGCGCAGGACCTGTGACGTTGCGAAAGACCACGCCGCGAAAACCCTGCTGCAGAAAGGACGCGGCGGACTCGCTGTTCTCGGCGATGACCACGCCGCGACTTCCGGTGGTTTCAAGCAGCATGCGGAGGCGGGTCAAGTCGGGGCGCATGGAAGAAGCAAACAGGACAATGGATCCTGGGAAGGTGGTGATGGCGTGATACATGCGATCGAGATCGGTACATTGAGCGATAATGCGCAATTCCTCGTTCATGGCCAGGACCTTGGCGGTGCCTGCACGAAAGATGGCCTGCGAATCGGCCAGGATTACTTTATTCATAGCTTGCGCCTCATCTGCTCGAGTATCCAGCGGAACAGCAGGTTACCGGCCAGATTCTCGTCTCGGGCAAGACCGGGGACGATCGTCATAAACCGGCCCCTTTTTCTTCCCTGGCGGGCCTATCGGCAGAAAAAGATAACAACCCTGCAAATGCCCGTATTTGCGACATTACGAATCGCACGAGTTCTTATCGTAATCTGAAAGTCCAGAGCACTGGAAGTCAAGGGCGAATTCCGGGAAACACGGCTACATCCTTTGTGGGACGTAGGCTTACAAAAGACCGGCCAAGCGGATGATGGAACCGTTGCACCCGTGGTGAAAACCAGGCTCTACACTGAGGATATATGGCGAGGCCGATTCTGTTGGCGGTGGACGACGATGTGAATGTTCTGGAGGCGGTGGTTCAGGACCTGCGCCGTCAGTACGGCTCGACCTACCGGGTAATGCGCGCGGCCAGCGGACAGGCTGCCCTGGATACTCTGGCACAGGTGAAGACGCGGCAGGAGCCGGTGGCGCTTTTGCTGAGCGATCAGCGCATGCCGGGGATGACCGGAGTTGAGTTTCTGGAACGCGCAATGGCGATTTATCCGGAGGCGCGGCGGGTGCTGCTGACGGCGTATGCCGACACCGAGGTGGCGATACGAGCGATCAACACGGCCCGTATCAACTACTACCTCACCAAGCCCTGGGATCCGCCGGAGGAGAAGCTTTATCCGGTATTGAGCGATCTGCTGGAAGATTGGCAGGCGGGCTACCGGCCTGCTTTTGAGGGACTGCGCGTGATTGGGCACCGCTGGTCGCTGCGGGATCACAAAGTGCGCACGTTTCTCTCCCAGAACCAGGTGCCGTACCGGTGGCTGGATGTTGCCGGCAACGAGGAGGCACTGAAGCTGCTTGCGGACGCGGGGCTGACCGCAGACACGCTGCCGGTGGTGCTGTTTGCCGACGGGAGTGCGCTGGTGGATCCGGAGACGGCGGAGCTGGCAGCGCGGGTGGGACTGCGGGTCCAGGCGGCCCAGGAGTTCTACGACCTGGTGGTTGTGGGTGCCGGCCCGGCAGGGCTGGCGGCTGCGGTATACGGCGCCAGCGAGGGTTTGCGCACGCTGGTGATCGAGCCCCAGGCACCGGGCGGACAGGCCGGTTCATCCTCGAAGATCGAAAACTACCTTGGATTCCCGTCCGGGGTGACGGGGGCGGACCTGGGACGGCGGGCGCACACGCAAGCCACGCGATTCGGGGCCGAGTTTTTGACCCAGCGGGCAACCGGGTTGCGGATCGAGGGGCAATACCGGTTTGTACAATTGGCCGATGGGCGCGAGGTCTCGGGCCATGTGGTGCTGCTGGCTCCCGGAGTGCAATACCGGAAGCTGGAGATTCGGGGTGCGGATAGGTTGACAGGAAGAGGCATTTACTACGGCGCCGCGCTGGTGGAGGCCGTGGCCTGCAAGGACGAGGAAGTGTATGTGGTGGGCGGCGCGAACTCCGCCGGGCAGGCGGCACTGCACTTTGCCAAGTTTGCCCGCAAGGTGACGATGCTGGTGCGGGGCGGGGGGCTTTCCGTGACCATGTCGAAATACTTAATCGATGAGATCGAGCGCACATCCAATATTGTGGTAGTGCCGCGCACCCAGGTGCTGGAAGCGATGGGCCGGGAAGTAGAGGGTCAAGAGCGGCTGGAAGCGGTGAGGCTGAGCGGTCCCGAAGGGGAGGCCGTGGTTCCGGCGACGTCGTTGTTCGTGTTTATCGGAGCGGCGCCGGGGACGGAGTGGCTGCCGCCCTCGATTCTGCGGGACGAGAAGGGATTCTTGCTGGCGGGCCCGGATTTGCGGATCGGCGGCAAGCTGCCGGTAAGCTGGCGCGAGGAACGCGAGCCGTTTCTACTGGAGTCCAGCGTACCGGGGGTGTTTGTGGCCGGCGACGTGCGGCACGGCTCGGTGAAGCGCGTGGCGTCGGCGGTGGGAGAGGGATCGATTGCGGTGCAGTTTGTTCACCAGTATCTGGCGGGTTTCTAGAAAGATGACGAGCAAGCAGGGATGAGCGAAGGCGGACAATTCTTGGAGATCGAATCGGTCCCGTTGCGGCAGGTGGTGGAAGCACTGCGCCGGACCCGTCCCTTTGCCGAGACCAGCGCAGAGGAACTGCTTGATGCGCTCAGCGGCGTGGAGAATGTGGAACGGATCAAGGCCGGCGCGGGCGCGGTGCTGGTGGAACCACGCGAGCCTTGGCGATTCTATTGGCTGGTGATCGAGGGCGAGACACGCGCGGAACGGCCCGAGCAGGATGGATCGCGGACCCTGGTGGGTGTGGTTCGCGACGGCGACGGCTTTGGCGAGGCGCCGATCTTGTCAGGCAAGGGGGCATCCCCTTTTGTCATCACGGCGACAAAGGACTCCCTCTTGATTCGATTCCCGGAGCAGGAGTTCTGGAAGTTGATGGCCTGCTGCCTGACGGTGCGCAAGGTGGTGCTGGCGGATATGGCGCAGCGGCTGCAGGCCTACCAGGTGGAGGCATTGCATCGAGAGAAGCTGGTGTCGCTGGGAACGCTGGCGGCAGGGTTGATGCACGAACTTCACAATCCTGGGTCGGCGGCCAAACGCGCCGCGTCGCAGTTGCGCGAGAATCTGAAGCGGCTGCAGGAACTGAGCCTGCGGTCGGCAGGGAAGCCAAAGACCTATTTGCAACTGGAGTGCATGCACAAACTGCTGGAGCAGGCTGTCCGGGGCTGTCAGGCGCCCGCAATGAGCACGCTGGAGCAGTCGGATGCGGAAGAGGCGATGTCGGA
>Ga0182030_10001543_pt1 | contig 47623 bp, 45 predicted proteins | sample 812S3MmetaG_FD_121299 | JGI IMG/M metagenome (GOLD analysis project Ga0182030, IMG submission 121299) | Permafrost microbial communities from Stordalen Mire, Sweden - 812S3M metaG (Illumina Assembly) | ecosystem: Environmental > Terrestrial > Soil > Wetlands > Permafrost | place: Sweden...
TGGAAAGGTGCTGAGAAGTGAGCAGGGTCCGAGTTGAACCCATTTTGTGACCGGATTGTGCCAAGATCTGAAAATGATGACAATCATGACAGATTTGCACTTCACAGAGTCAATAAGTTACGTAGATTGGCGTGGTGGAGGGAGGCCGACTCCCGCCGCCTCCACCAATAACTTGTTTATTTTCAATATATTGCAGACAAAAAGCGCAGGATAGGCGAAGAAAAACGTCATCTATAAACTCTTCATAATCAATGGTTTATACCTTTCAAATCTTGAATCTGAAGAACCCGCGTCAGAAAAACTCTGAGCATAAACCCTTTTGGATCTGCAACTTGATAGCGTGATCAATATTTTCGTTCCACACGAAAATATGCGTATAATAGATTCGTGAGGTGAGAATGCAGACAGCAACTCAATCCGAAGGTCTGGTTGTCTGGACCGAACGAAAGGCGCTCGATGAGGCAAAATCCTTATTTGCGCCCTACTCGCCCCGGTTTCAAACCGTTCCCTGCCACGTAAAGACTGCCTTGGGAAAGATCCACGTCAGTGTCCTTTACCTGTCTAGTCTCGAACAGGATGCCGCGGTTGAGAGCACACTGGCTACTCTTCGGAATTGCAAGGTATCGAGCCTGCTGGTTTATACGCCGCGTCATACAGCCGACTTTGCATTTCGCGTGGGAACGATGGTGGGGCGGCAGAGGTTTGCCGATGCCGAATGGGCTTTCAATTGGCCGCACTTGCGACAGCTTTTGAAGGCTCGCAATATCCGAGCTCACGCCCGACGAACTGTAGATGGACAAGAGCCATTCGGACTTCTGGATGCAAGACAAAGACTCGGGCTCAGCCAGGAACAGTTGGCTAATGCTCTGAACGTAACTGCTCGGACCGTGCAGAATTGGGAGGCCGGTAGGGGGACCAGCCAGATGAACAAGAAGACGCGCGATCTCCGCGAATTGCTCGCCCGCATGGACGACTATGTCGTCGCTCCCGAGGAGAAGCATTGGCTCAGTACGCCGCTTGAGGCTTTCGCCGGAAGGACTCCGCAGGAGTTGATCGCGGACGGCCGCATCCGTGATCTGGTCATCGAATTCGACCGGTTGCGCGACGGACAGCCCGTTTGACCTTCAATGCCAAACAGCGCGCGGCAATCAAGCGCTGGATGGGCCAAGCCGTTCCCTTAAAAGGGGTCTATTTCCGCAGCATAGAGTATCGTAGATGGACCCGGCCGATGTCCTAAGCGGCGCCGGCACGCGGGCTCACGGGGGACGCTTTGCGTCAGTCGGCATCCGAGCGGTTTACCTTTCGGCGACCGACTCAGGGGCCAGCAAAGAGGTGACGGCACGGAAGGCGCGACTCGGTGGAGCGGCTCAGATCAGCACCGACAAATATCCTCGCGTCGTTTACGCGGTGGCTGTGAACCTGAAGCGGATAGTGAGATTACCCCCGGCAGAGCCGGGGGCTTCATTTTGTGAGCCGCTCAAAGCGGCTTGAGCGGGGTCGCTAACGCGGCCCCGGTTGAGTTGGGCCACCTCTTTGGTGGCAGGTCATTTCCACATGTTGAGCTGATCCATCCGTTTATCTTCCTGCTCCTGGTTGCGGATATAGTCCCGAATCGTGTCCTCGTCTCGGCCCACCGTCGATACGAAATATCCGCGTGCCCAGAAACTCTGCCCGGCGTAGTTCTGCTTCTGCTCCCCATACACCCGCGCCAGGTGAATCGCGCTCTTACCCTTGATGAACCCAACCACCGATGACACGGAATACTTGGGCGGGATCGAGATCATCATGTGTACATGGTCGGCCAGAAGATGCCCTTCCTCGATGCGGCATTCCTTCTGCTCGGCCAGCCTTCGGAGCTCCTCGCCCAGATGCTTGCGAAGGCTACCGTACAGCACTTTGCGCCGACATTTGGGAATAAAAACAACGTGGTACTTGCACTCCCACTTCGAGTGGCTTAAGCTCTCATATTCGTCCATCCCGGATTCTCCTTGAAGTGTGCTTGGCGGCTCACCTCTCGGAGTTTCTTGGATGGACTCCCGCAAATGTCAAACTGCTACTGCCACCCCGGCAAAGCCGGGGGAACTCCCGTTTGATTAGATGTTGAATCGGTTCTCGAATCGGCTCAGAGCTAGACAGCAATCGCACGACGGTTCCCTGAAATAAAGGATCGATGTGACTTCGCACAACTTGACGATCGCTCTCTCCGGCGATCGTTCTTCACTGTGCCGCAGCGAGTTCGTGATGACCGACGTTGACATACCTGGACCAACCCCCGGTTCGCTACTCAGCGGCCCGGTTATCGTGACCAAAGGCGGATGAAAGCACACCCTTGGCGCTGAATCATGATGTCGGCAATTCGACATACAAGTCGACGGACTATCGACGCATATCGAACAACCTCCGGTCCACTTCGAATGCATCGGTCGGCCGACCGTGAGATGCGTCCGCAACTTGTCCTCAAACAGTCATTTCTACGCCTCATCATGACTGGCGTGTCATTTCCAACGAATGGCGACGAGATTGCAGTGCACTCAGTCGTTGTCGGAATTCGATTGAATTGGAGACAAATGGGCTTTTACGTGTAGCGGTATCTCGTGGAAACGAAGATGCGATCGAATAAAGGAGGTGGCAGTTACATGCGGATCCAAGAAAAACGCATAGCGTGATGGCGATTCCAGATGTGTGGCCTCATGGTGCCCCGATGGGCAATGCAACCTAGCAGTAGCAGAAGGAGGACTAAACTCACGTATCGAATTAGCCCTTGATCTGGAACCGTTCGAAGACCCCCCAATACGGTCAGAGATGGGGGAGTGGCGTGACAACAATAAACTCACTAAGAAAGAGCGGAGAATCATGAAAAAACTGACAACAGCATTCGGCGCTCTCGTTGGTGACACCCAGGATCTGAGCGGAAAGTCCTTGCGAAACAGCCGCGAGAGCTCGGTCACGAAGCCGAGAGCATTGCTACCGAAGAGAAGAAGCTATTGAGAAAAAGTAAACAAAGGGGAAAATAATGTCAGAACAAAAGCGAGTATTGGGTGTTCATGCAGCAGCGTCGTCTCATTGGGTCGGAGATGGTTTTCCAGTGCGGACACTCTTTCCCGCTCACGATGTCGCGGAATTGAGCCCATTTTTGTTGCTCGATTATGTCGGCCCCACCAGGTTTGAACCCTCAAACCGGCCTCGCGGTGTCGAAGAGCATCCGCACCGCGGCTTTGAGACGGTCACGATCTCTTATCAGGGCAGTGTCGATCACCGCGATTCCAGTGGAAACTCGGGCACGATTAACCCCGGCGACGTGCAATGGATGACGGCCGCGTCGGGCGTTGTTCACGAGGAAAAGCACGGGAAAGACTTTACCGCCAAGGGCGGAGACTTCGAGGTGGTGCAGCTGTGGGTCAATCTGCCTGCGGCTGACAAGATGTCCAAGCACCGGTACCAGGGCATCTTGAGTGCTGATATTCCCCGCGTCGAATTAGGGACTGGAGCATACACCCGCGTTATCGCCGGTGAGTTGAACGGAGTCAAGGGTCCCGCCAAGACCTTCACACCGGTTAATGTATTCGACCTTCGTCTTGAGGCGGGCGGCACGGGCAAATTAATCCTGCCTGTCGGACACAATTCCGCGATTGTGTTGCTTCGCGGAGAGATTGTGGTGAATAGATCTTCAACGTTGAAGGGTAGCGCGCAAATGGCGCTTCTCAGCACTTTCGGTGAAACAGTTCTCATGGAGGCCAAGGCCCAATCGCTGGTTTTGGTCCTGAGCGGTGAGCCGATCAATGAACCGGTCGCTAGCTACGGACCGTTCGTCATGAACACGCAAGCCGAGATTCGCCAGGCCGCCGAGGACTACCGCGCAGGCAAGATGGGCCGTGTCTGATGACCGCCCGCGTTCTCGCACTGGCGGGGATATGCGAATCATTTTGTCCGGAACTGATCATCACAGATGCTCACCTACCCGGGACTAGTGGAGCACAAATAGCTATCCTCGCCAAGCAGCTGTATCCCAGTTGCGAGATTCTGCTCTTTTCGGGGCAGGCCGCAACTGCCAACTTGCTTGAGGAGGCGCCACAAACCGATTATGACTTTGAGATATTGCTGAAGCCTGTCCGTCCAGGACGAATCGCCAACTCTCTGCTTTGACCAGCCCTAACATGTCGTGCCGGCATTTGGATTCGGGAAGGTGTCCTCGTTGTCTTCTTCGCTTCGATCGAGGCAGGCGAAATCCTTCTCAATCAGGAGCGCAAGTGACCCGAAGCTTCCTAAACTTATATCCTCCGTGATCCCGACCTGATCGGTTGTGCCCCACGAATTTGCCTGATCGGCAGGAATGAGAATCGCCACTCTGTTCTCCTTGTATTGAATGGTCGGCCGACTCAACGACTGCTCCCGTTGTAGGGCATAGGTGAGCTTTGCGACTGGCTCTGGCGTGAAATGAATTGTCTCTTCCAGGCAGTCGCCCGCCAGAAGTCTTGCGACTTCCGAGCGCGAAACTCTGACCCGCAATGTATTTCCCTTAATTCGCAGCTTCATTCTCCAACTCCCATTGAAGTGGATGTATATCCGGCGATGCGCTCACAACCGTGATAGATGTTGAAATGGTCCTCTCGCAGGAACCCTACAAGTGTGATATCAAATTCCTTCGCGACCTGCACCGCAAGACTCGATGGAGCCCCAACCGCCGCCACCATTGGAAGACCACCCATCAGGGCTTTCTGCAGTAACTCGAAGCTGGCTCGTCCGGACAGCAAAAGCAAACGATCCCGCAAGGGCGTACGGTCCGAGAGGAATTCAGAGCCGATTAGCTTATCCACAGCGTTGTGGCGGCCTACATCTTCGCGAAGTGCCAATAGGGTCCCGGCCGAGTCGAAGAGCCCTGCACCGTGCAATCCACCTGTACGATCGAACACTCCCTGCGATGCGCGGAGGCGTTCGGGGAGACGATAGAGCATCTGCGCGTCGATTCTGAAATTGTTCATCGCACGCGGCGGGCAGACCGTGCGCAAGGCGAGCAGAGACGCTTTGCCACAGATGCCGCAACTTGATGTTGCATAGAAGTTGCGTTGAAGACTCCCGACATTCACCGCGACTTCCGATGCCAGATCCACTCGAACGGTGTTCTGTTTGGATCCGAGCTTAAGCACATCCATGGCCTGAGGAGATTGTGTCCCCTCATTGAAAGAGTATCCTGCGTAAGTAATTTGTTCGATGTCGTTTGCATCTCGGATCACTCCTTCAGTCATCAGGAAGCCAGCTGCGAGGTCGAAGTCGTTGCCCGGAGTACGCATTGTGACGGAGATTGATCGCGTCTGGCGCGCGTTGGATGGCCCATAGGTAAGTTGAATTTCGAGAGGTTCTTCGATCGCGAGACTGTCCTTCACCTGGTGCAAGATTTGCCCAGTGACTTTTGCGACAGTCGTCTGCGACATGGAGTCGTCAGTCGATTGCGGGGGGCTGATAAAAGGGGGAGCTTTCATGATGGGCGAAGTTCTCCTCTCGACGCGTTTAGTCGAATCACCTTTCTTGTTAGATGCTGCGCGTTGTTTGTCGTTTTCACATCGAGTCTTCTGAACTCTTATTTGAAAAGGATCTTGGCCATCATGCCTTTGTCCTCATGGCTCAGCAGATGACAGTGGAAGAGCGATACGCCACGGATGATGGGATCGGTGAAGTCCATCACAAGATCGACATTTCCTTCAACAGGGACATTGACTGTATCCAGCCATTCTGGGCGTTTGAGCCTAATTCCGTTCTGGGCGTAGATGAGGAAGTGAACCTGATGGATGTGGAACGGGTGCACCTCGTGCGTTTCATTCGTGACGAGCCAGTGATGAAAAGCGCCGATGGATACCGTCGTCATCGGTGGGTCCGATGGTGTGAATTTCCTCCCGTTGATGTAGAAGCCTTTTTTGTCCTCGGTAAAATGAACAACAAAGTCAGGAGAGCTATCCTTTGCGTGCGCAATCAAGGCTGGCGACAGGGGTTTAGGGTCCGGAATCTTGGAGCCGATCGGAGTGATCCGAGGTGTGGGGTCTGGCTCTGCAACGTTTACCATGTCCGCCAGCACCATCGCCGGATTGAGGTCTCCATCACGGCCCGTATCAAAGCAAAGAGATCGAAGTGACGCTCGAGCTTCACGCTTGGGGCCGGTAATGATTGCTTCCACCCTGCCTGCGGGAGGTACGAGAACATGAGACACATATTTTGAGGGATGTGCTGGATCGTGGAAGGCTAGGGGCATTCCATCCAGTGCAACGATTTCTAGCCGTTCCCCATCGACTTGCAAATCCGCATAGAGGTCGGGCGAGGCATTCACAATGCGCCAGAATTGACGCTCACCGGGAGTGATGGCTATTTCCGGTCGCACCGCACCGTTCACCGTGAAGATACGCTCCGGCGCCTCGGTCGAAGCACTACAAGCCTTCGTGGAAAGTTCCACTCTGCGCGCCAATTCAGAGGGGGCGGGATCGTCCTTGCCGATTACTTGGTCACGCAGCACCAGTATTCGCTCCCGCATATGCTGAACCTCGGGAACGTAGCGTTCAATGCCATCGATCACGATCGCACCCGACATACCATCGAGGTCCTGTTGATAGCTCTCTCCGTGAGGGTGCGTGTGATACCAGTAGAGCCCTGGTGGCTGATCCAGAGGAATATTCACCAGATAATGCAGGGTCTGTCCAGGCATTGCCATCATGCTAATGACATCGTCCTGAGGAGCATCTGGCGACACATGCAAGCCGTGAAAGTGCAAATTCGTCATGTTCATGCATGGCCCGTCGATGCAGCGCTCGTGCGAGGCTGTCGACATTGCATTTATGTATGTCAGCCGAATCTCTTCTCCAGGTAGAGCTCGAATGACTGGCGGATCCTCGCGGCCATTGAATGAGAAGGCCGCCTTGCCGGTTTGAGGATCGTTGATCGCCGTCAGGACAATGGGAGAGCGGGCCTCCGGCGGGCTTGAAAGATGCGGCTGCGAAGCGATTTGGCTTTGAGCATTGACGACCGGAGCCGTCAACGGCACGCCGCCGATGATGGCAAGACACATCGAGCATTTTAACGAAGACATACGCGCGTTTGAGGTGCGATACGAGATCATGGTGCCTTCCTTCCGACCGAAGCGTCGCCTAGCGGCTGGACATCACACTTTCTTTTGAAAGATTGTCTCCAGACAATCGACTGCGCCGGGGCAAGCAGTGCTCAGTTTTCCGGGCTTCTACAGGATCTAGCACGACTGATGCCATTTGGTTTTTCTTCAAGAGACTGCAGGGATTGGGCGCAAACGTGGGGATTGCTGTCGGAGACTCGACATCGAGTGACGAATCGGCCAAGGCCAGACTGACATTGCGAGGTTCTTCATTGGACGAGCGGTTACAAGGGGCATCTTAGACGCGACAAACCGTGTGCTGCCAAAACATTGAGGCCCAGATGGCGAACAATTCTGCAGCGCCGACTACCCATTTCTCGAAGAGGCAACCGCTCTCGATCCGCAACTACTGCAACTGCGACACAAACCCCACCGTCTTCATTGATGGTCCGGTCATTTCCAGATTGTTATCGAAAGACGGCCGAGAAATCCCGTGCCTCTGCATCTTGTAGATCAGTGTAGTGCGCTTTAAGCCAAGTCGGGCGGCTGCGCCGTCCCGGCCTCCGATTACCCAGCCGGATGCTTCAAGCGTTCGCAGAATCAGGGCCCGTTCAGAATCTATGAAAGTGGTTGGGACCGGGATGACGCGAATTTGCTGCGTTCCGACGGTCAGCAAGGGATTCGGAAGCACACCATCGTCGGACAGGATCAAGGCCCGCTCGATCAAGTTCTGTAGTTCGCGGATGTTGCCCGGCCAGTCGTACGAGCAAAGGTCCAACATCGTTTCCTCTGGAATACGATCGATTTGCCGGCCCACCCGCCGACCTACAATCTCGACAAAATGCGCCACAAGAGCTGGAATGTCTTCACGGCGCTCTCGCAACGGCGGCAATTGCACCGGAAACACATTCAGGCGAAAGTAGAGGTCACTGCGGAATTCGCCATTCTTCACCATGCCCTCCAGGTCGCGATGGGTTGCAGCTACGAGCCGCACATCCACCTGGTGAGTTCGGCTGCTACCCAAGCGTTCGAACTCCTGTTCCTGCAAAATTCGCAACAGCTTGGGCTGCAACGATGGCGGAATATCGCCGACTTCGTCAAGGAATAGGGTACCCTTGTCGGCCAACTCGAAGCGGCCAAGCTTCTGCGCTATTGCTCCCGTGAACGCACCCTTTTCGTGCCCGAAGAGCTCGCTTTCCAGCAGATCCAACGGGATGGCAGCGCAGTTCAGCTTGATAAACGGGCGACCGCACCGCGGACTGATATTGTGTATCGCGCGCGCGATCAGTTCCTTGCCCGTGCCCGTTTCGCCCTGGATCAAAACTGTGGAGCCCGTCGGCGCCACTCGCTTGACCCCTTCGAGCACCCCTTCCAACGCCGGACTACTGCCAATGAGTTGTTCAAATTTGCGCGGACGGGAACCCGGATCACTGATGTGATCGCCGCAGACACAATCTTCAGATGGATGCACGGCAAACCTGGTACTCATCGTGTACCTTCCTTCTCGACCTAACGGTTGAGAGCAGCGCGGATACTTTCAATCAGAACTTCATCGTCGAAGGGTTTCGGCAGGAATTCCACGGCACCCGCCCTCAGCGCCTGGAATCGCATCTCTTCATCGCCGTGCGCGGTTATAAAGATGGTCGGAATTCTGCATCGTTCGGCATTCAGCCTCGCCTGCAACTCTAGGCCGGACATTCCCGGCATGCGAATGTCCGTAATCAAACACGCCGTTTCCTGCTGATGACCCGACCCGAGAAACGCCTCTGCCGATTCAAATGCTCGTGAAGGGAATCCAGCGGATCTCAGCAGCTCCTGCAGTGTGCCGCGTACTGAGTCATCGTCATCGACGATGGCTACTAATTGGTTGTCCTTATGACCGCTCATATAAGTGACTATGCGCCCTGATTACATCGCCCGCAATCATACGTTGGTATGAGCGTTCAATGCCTAGGCAGCATCATGCTCCCACATCGGCTGGCGCGGGAAGAGTGAAGTAGAAGCTTGCGCCGCGCGGAGTGTTGTCGGCGGCCCACAATCTGCCGCCATGGGATTCGACGATTGAACGGCTGATCCGAAGTCCCATGCCGATGCCATGAGGTTTCGTTGTAAAGAAGGGATCGAATATCTTATCCGTCTGCTGCGGTGGCAGGCCCACGCCGCTATCGCTGACCGAGATCATCAGCAGGCCCTTGTCTGCCCGCTGAGAACAGATGGCGAGCTCACGTTCCTGATCGATATCCTTCATCGCATCAATGCTGTTCATGATGAGGTTCATCAATACCTGTTGCACTTGCACAGAGTCTGCCATGACCTTTGGAAGTCCGGCGTCCAGTTCGGTGCGGACCGAAATGGAATGCCTCTTTGCTTCGCTCCGCAGCAGGGCGATCATTTCTCGAATAAGTTCATTGACATCGGCCAACTGCCGATTCGATTCGCCCTTTTTCGATATCGAACGGATGCGGTTGATAATGTCAGCCGCGCGTTTGGCATTTCGAATTACTCCCTGTGCCGCCTCGCGCGCCTCCCCCAGGTCGGGATCTTCTCGTGTCAACCATCGTACGCAGGTGCTGGCTCCATTGACCGCGGCGGTAATGGGCTGATTCACTTCGTGCGCAAGAGAGGCTGTCAGCTCTCCCATTGTGGTCATCCGACTGGCGTGCGCGAGTTCCGCTTGCGCCTCGCGTAGCCTCTCCCGCTCTTTCTCTGCTTGCTTGCGTTCGGTGACGTCGATTATGGTGCCCACGTATTCAACGAGACCGCCCGATGGGTCGAGAACGGGATGGCCTGTCGACTGCGCGTCTCTGATTTCCCCGTTCGGGTAAACGATTCTGTAATCGAACATGAACTCTTCCCTTTTACGTACTGCTGTCTCAATCACATCCGCGACTCGAGCTTGATCGTCCGGATGAACGCGTTGAAAGAACTCTTCATATCGGGGCACGCCCCCCTTCGGATCAAAGCCCTGGACGCGGAAGCATTCCTCTGACCAATACCTTATGTCGCCTGACGGCGGACTCCATGCCCAACTGCCGGTGTGGCTTAGCCTCTGTGCTTCGGCGAGATACGCCTCGCTCAGGCGCAGTTCCGCCTCAACCTGGTTGTGCTTGGCGATCTCACGTTTGAGGTTGCCATTCAATTCAGTCAGCTCTGCAGTTCGCTCGGCGACTTTGAGTTCAAGCTGATTTCGGCCGCGCAAGACTAGCGTCATGAGCAATGCAAAGACCAGAAACACGAGGTCGAATAGGAGGCGAGACTCGGTGCTGGTCGTTGGGTCAAAAAGATAGTTGCGGACGATTGATGACAGCAAAGCGGCAAGGATGCCAGGCTTTGTGCCGGCGTACCAAAAGGTGATGGCAATTGCAGAGAGCGCAAATGCTGCGAAGGTTTGAGGCAGATGGAAGTGTGCGAACGCAGTCGCCGCACCCAGTGCAACAGCGACGGAGACAAAGGCTAACCCGTAGCGCAATGGGATAGACCATACTGAACCGGGCGCCCACCTCATCTCATCCGGAAACCTCATGCAGTAAACCTCCTTAGTCCTTCGCTCGCCCCGGTGCATTTGAATGCAATAGAGCCTTTAGATCTCTTGTCGGGGTGCGGAAATACCATTTTTCCGGTGTTTGGCGACTGCTATTTCTTCCCAACCGGAAGCTCAAGCTTGGTCGCCATTCGTACCAATTCTGCAAGTGATTCTGCCTTCATCTTCGTCATCACATGCCCACGCTGAATCTTGACGGTGATTTCGCTGGTCCCGAGCTCAAAGGCAACTTGTTTGTTGAGCATGCCGGAAACCACCAAGCCCATCACCTGGCTCTCGCGTGCGGTGAGCGAGCCATAGCGCTTACGCAATTCGGCAAGCTCGTCGTACTGGTGTCGCGTTACGCGATCGCGATCGAAAGCCTGTTGAATCGCATTCAATAAATCCTCATCGACGAAGGGCTTGGTCAGGAACTCCACTGCACCGGTCTTCATGGCCTTGACCGTCATGGGAATATCCCCGTGGCCGGTAATGAAGATGATGGGAATACGCACTCCGACGTCTGCCAGCTTCACCTGAAGTTCCAGTCCGCTCACTCCAGGAAGAGAAATATCCAGAACAAGACAGCCTGGCCCACCGGGCTGTTTCCTGTGCAGAAACTCCTCTGCCGTCCCAAAGGATTCGGAGCGCAGGCCCGCTGCCTTGAGCAGACTCTGGATGGAGGCTCGCACCTCAACATCGTCATCAATCACGAACACCGTAGGTGTACTCGGATTCGTCATTCATGAGCTCCAGAACGAGGTCTGTCGGATGGCAGACATCGAGTCAAATATCCGACGCGTGAGGTGGGCCCCGTAGGGTTAGTCACTCCCCCGGTTGCAGTATACCGCTGAAACTATGCAGCTAACGCATGCCGGGATGATTGGCATTCTACGTGCTTTTCGCTCTGCTAGCGAGAGCCGTCGCCTTGCAGAACGGATTATCGAGACGCGGGCAGTCGTAACGGATTTTGATTCGTTGCACCAACGGAACAGTGAAGACCTTGGGCGCGGCCCACAAAGGTCACCATTGCGATAGATCGGAACATAAGAGGGACAAGTATGACACAGCAAGATAATCGGATAAGCAGTGACGGCGTCAGCAGGCGATCGTTTTTGGAGAAGACCTCGGCCGTTCTGGTGGCGGCAGCGGGCCTCCCGATTCTGGCAACGGCGCAACAGAAGAAGGACATGAGCCGAGACACGCATACCGGAATCAACGAGCAGGAGTTTGGGCCAAGGAATCCAGGCCTGGAAGCGCAAGAGCCGGATTCAGTGTATCCGCCGGAGACCGATGCGGGCGGCCAACCCCCGTTCAAGTACCCCTTTGCCATGTCTCACAGGCGCATCGAATCGGGCGGCTGGACCCGCCAGGTCACAGTGCGCGACTTCCCGCTGTCGAAAAAGATGGCTGGCGTGGAAATGCGTCTGATCTCCGGCGGCGTTCGCGAACTGCACTGGCACGTGGGCTCCGAGTGGGCCTTTATGACGGCCGGCGGCGCGCGTATCACGGCGGTGGACCAGAAGGGCCGGGCGTTTGTCGAGGACGTGAATGAAGGAGATCTCTGGCTGTTCCCGGGCGGCGTACCGCACTCGATTCAAGGTTTGGGTGAGAATGGCTGCCAGTTCCTGCTGGTGTTCGACGACGGAAATTTCAACGAGTTCGAGACGTTCCTGTTGACCGACTGGCTGCACCACACACCGAAGGAAGTGCTGGCGAAGAACTTTAACGTTCCGGAGTCGACCTTTGACAATGTGCCTCCGCGGGAGAGGTTCATCTTCGCCACTGATCTGCCTCGTCCGTTGGCCGAAGAGAAGAAGGAGGTGTACGCGGGCAGTGGTCCGGTTCCGGAGTCGTTTGCTTTCTTCACCGGGAAGTTGGAACCCACCAAGGTGACGGCCGGCGGCAGCGTGAAGATCGTGGACCGCAACAACTTCCCGGCTACGAACATTGCCGCGGCCATCGTAACGGTGAAGCCGGGCGGGCTGCGCGAGCTGCACTGGCACCCGAACGCAGATGAGTGGCAGTACTACGTGAAGGGCACAGCCCGTATGACCGTCTTCACTGCCGGCGCACACGCGCGCACCATGGACTTCCATCCCGGCGACGTAGGCTACATCGAGCAGTCCCAGCCCCACTACATCGAGAACATCGGGGATACCGATCTGGTGTTCCTGGAAGTATTTCCAACCCCCGAGTACCAGGATATTTCGCTGGGTGAGTGGCTTGCCCACACCCCATCGCGCCTGGTGAACGAGCACATTGGAACCGGCGAAGACTTCCTGAAAAATATCAGCAAGACTGAGGTTGTTATCACTCCGGAAAAGTGAACCGGAAGCAACCTGGGCATGGGTAAAACCCCGGAGCTATGCGCAATTCACGACTGCGCACTCCCTGAAGGAGATGTCGGATGTGTAAATTGGTCGATGTTGCAAAGGCTTTTCATCACGGATCAGCTTTGGCGCGGGTTGCGGCCATGGTTGGCTTCTTTGCGTTTGCCTCCTCCGGGTGGACTCAGCAATCGCTGTATCCGCTGAAGGAAGGTACTGTCCAGCCCTTTAATAGTCGTGAAAATCCGAGGGTGACACTGGACATGGAACTGCGTGGGCGCACGGAGGAGCAGACCTCGTTGGGATACGTCTCGGGCAAGGATCGCTTGTATGAACTTACCCGCGTTTGGGGTGGCATGACGGTGGTTCCGACGAATTGGCTGACGATCTATGGACAGTTCATGGATCTGCACGCGCTTGGGCTTCCATTGCAAGATACGGCGGCGAACATGCGTGACACCTTCGACCTGAGGCAGGGTTACCTTGATTTCCATTACAAGCCGGTGCAATTCCTCGTAGGTCGGCAGGAGTTGAGGATTGGCGACGAGCGCGTGGTTGGTATCAGCGACTGGACAAACAACAGCCGTACCTGGGACGGCTTCTATATGCGAATTGGAAACGTTAACCAACTGAATCTCTTCAGCACCTCGGTGGTCACAGTTCATCCCACCAGCCTGGACACGCACGGCGCGGGACTGACCTTCCATGGCGCGCACGCGAAACTGGCGACGTACGTTCCGCGTACCACGATTGAGCCGTTCGTCCTGGTTCATGCATTGCCTCGCGTGACCAGCCAGCAGGGCGTGGTTGGCAGCCAGACCGAGGTGACCTTTGGGTCGTACTATGAGACGAAGCTGCCGTTGGGGTTTGATTCGTCGGGCACCGGGGATCTGCAGCGTGGCAGCTACAGCAACGATTCGATACATGCGGGCGCAGCGATCGTGCGCGGCGGCTATGGGACGAAGCACCTGCCATGGCAACCGCACCTTGGGCTGGAGTACGACTACGCCACCGGTAATCCGCACACAAATACCGACCGCATCGGCACCTACGATCAGGAGTATCCGAGCAACCACAATGCGTTTGGCCTGGTCGACTTGTTCGGCTTCCAGAACATCAAGCAGGATCGCTTGAACCTGCAGTTGACGCCGCGCAGCGACCTCCAGTTGCTCTTCCAAGGCGGAGCGCTGCATCTGGCGACGATCCACGATGGCGTCTACTCTGGTGCTGGCGCGAGCTTGATTGCAGGGCCCACGGGCGGGTTCAGGAGCGACGATATCGGCAGCGAGTTCGATGCTTCGGCGAAGCACATTTTCCACAAATCGTTCGTCACGAATATTGGTGTGGGTCACTTCTTCCCGGGCGAGGTGATGACGAGCGAGAAGCATGGCGCTCCGCTGACCTATGCCTATCTCGGTTTCACCTATCGCTTCAAGGTCGAACACTAGAGCGCCGCACTGCTGGTGGGCTTCGACGAGAAATCGCAGGTGGCGAATCAGTGAAGATCAGTGAGACGCAGCGCAAACGGTCACTTCCGGCGTTTGTCGGATGGCGGACGCCGAATCGAATGCCCGACGCGTGAAGTGGGCTCCATTAGGTCCACCCACTCCCCCGGCTGAAATATATCGCTCAAACTAGCCGACTAACCGACGTCGGAATGTTTGGCAGGCAGCGTGCACTTAATTGCTGCGAAAGGGGCATAGACAATATGCAGGCGCTAGAGTCGCACATCGGAGACGGGCACCACTACACCGTTCACACTCGCGAACAGTGCTTGAGAGAACTTGAAAATGCAGTTTTGCAATATCTGCCTTCACTTTACAGAAGGGCCTATCGCTACGTGGGCAACCCACACGACGCAGAAGATGCGGTGCAGGATGCTTTCTTGTCCGCTTACAAGCACCTTGATCAGTTTAAGGGCGCGGCGCAGATGACGACTTGGCTTACCACCATCGTCATGAATAGTGCTCGGACCCAGTTGCGCCGAAGGCCTCGCCAGCCACACACATCTTTGGATCAACAATTATTTGAAGATCAAGACTATTCCATGTCAGACAGGTTGGCAGACGTCAGACCAGGCCCTGAGAGTGAATGCATCAGGTCCGAATCGCACAGGTGTCTTATGCAGTTCATGACGGAGCTCTCGCCTGCGCTACGCAAAGTGATTCAGTTGCGTGTCATGGATGGGCTGACCACCAGCGAAGCAGCAGACATTCTTGGAGTGTCCGGCGGGACAGTAAAATCCCAGATCTCACGGGCACGCGCGAAGTTGAAGCAGATCATGCGCCGGGATAAAGGGGAGAGGATTGCGTAGATGAGTTATGCACAGGATACAAGGCGGTATGACGTAGCTTCGTTCAGCCTGCTTGGACGGTCAGGGATCGTCATGCGCCCGATTTCCGCAGTATTGTGGCAAGACTTCGGAGACGCCTTCTTGTCCGCATTCAAACACCTCGATCAGTTCCAGAAAGGGCCAAGATGACGACCTGGCTAGCTTCCACCGCCACGAAAAGTGGAATGACTCAGTGGGTCCGCTTTGCTCCGAAAAGGATACCCAAAACTCCCTCGCGAATGCTCGTCTCGTCAGAAGAGGCAACTTCGGTAAGCAACCCGAGAAGGGAAATCAGACCCGCACTCAGGCGCGATGCCCTTCTGCAACTCCCGGCAATTGCTCGACTCGCGAGCTTCGCGCTAGTTCAGATGGCTTTACTTCTGTTGGCTCCTCCGCTGTGTGCCATCCCGTCAGACCAGCCGGTTGATGCATCCTCTCTCCCCGATGCGCCCGAACCGCATTCTCGCACATCTTGCACCGCTCCCCAGTCGGATCCCTGCCACGAGGACACCATGGCCGGAAACTGCTCAATCGTGAGCCCAGCCCCGGTCCCTTGCACCATCTGCCGGCTCAGCTGGTACCATCGCTTCGCCAACGGCCCGCAGCAGAGGCCCCTCACCCCTGGCGAAAAGGGCTGGTTAGCCGCCCGCAACTTCCTTGACCCGTTCAGCCTCGTCGCTGTCACCGGTGAAGCTGGCATTTCGGTCGCCGCCGATAGCCACTCTCCCTACGGCCCAGGCATGCCCGGTTTCGGCCGCTCCGTCGGCGTGAGCCTCACCGAAGACATGACCGGCGAGTTCTTCGGCACCTTCCTGATCCCCTCTCTCGCCCATCAGGACCCGCACTACTACCGCATGGAGCACGCCACTGTCCACCGCCGCATCCGTCACGCCATCGCGCAGGTCTTCTGGACCAGGGGCGACAACGGAAAGGGGATGCCCAACTACGCCAACCTCGTCGGCTTCGCCTTCGACGACGCTGTGGCCAACCTCTACGTCCCCGGCCGCAAAACGGCCCTCGGCGCCAGCGCCGACCGCTACGCCATCGACCTCGCCTCCGCCCCCGCCGGCAACTTCGTCAACGAATTTCTCCCCGACATAGCCAGCCACATCCACGTTCAGATCGCCATCATCCAGCGAGTCATCAACCAAGTCGTCAAGACAGAGTCTGGAGGGAGCCTGTAGCCACTGGCTTGAATCCGGCTCACGATTCTTAACTCGCAGCTTGTTTCCAAGCGATTCGAGTTACCAGCAGCGCAGTGAGAAGTTTGAATCAAACTGCGATAACCAGGACCGGGACGAAATATGGACACCCGTGTCGGCCTACTGTCACAGCGGAAGAGAGAACCATTTGTAAAGCTCAATTAGTTCGGCAATCTAACGTCCAACTAGTTTGGCTGCTGAATTGCTTGCTCGGATTGATGTATGTCGAGTATCACACCGCACACCGGACGAAAGAGATTCGGGGCATTTGCGTGTTGACGACGAACAACATCGAGTAGGTCAGAAAGAAAAGGAGATGCGATGAGTTATGTACCGGATGCAAAGCGATATGACGGCCCCCCATTCAATCGGTGTGGACGATCGGGAATCGTCCTGCCCCCCATTTCCCTTGGACTGTGGCAAAACTTCGGAGGCGTGAACGTCTTCGAGACAGGCCGGTCAGTGATTCGGCGCGCTTTCGATCGCGGCGTGACGCATTTCGATCTGGCGAATAACTACGGGCCGCCGTACGGCTCAGCCGAGGAGAACTTCGGAGAAATTCTTCGGCAGGATTTCAGCAGCCACCGAAATGAACTTTTGATTTCGACAAAAGCGGGGTGGGATATGTGGCCGGGCCCCTACGGCGTGGGTGGCTCGCGCAAATATCTGCTTGCGTCCCTGGATGAAAGCCTGGCGCGCATGGGACTCGAGTATGTTGACATCTTTTACTCCCACCGGCCGACCGTCGATGTTCCGCTGGAAGAAACCATGGGTGCGTTGGTGCAAGCTGTGCGGCAAGGCAAGGCGTTGTATGTAGGTATTTCGTCGTATGGTCCCGAAAGGACGCGCGAAGCAGCACAGATTCTGAAGAGCGAAGGAGTCCCGCTTCTGATCCATCAGCCGTCATACTCGATGTTGAATCGCTGGGTGGAGAAAGAACTCCTCGGCACACTGGAGGAACTCGGCGTCGGCTGCATCGCGTTCTCTGCGCTTGCTCAGGGACTACTGACCAACAAGTATCTGAACGGTGTGCCCGAGAACTCGCGCGCCAATGACGGACTCTGGTTTCAGAAGGAGTTTCTGAGCGAGGAGAATCTTCAGCGAGTACGGGCACTCAATGAAATTGCGCGTGGGCGCGGACAGTCACTGGCCCAGATGGCGATCGCGTGGGTCCTGCGCGACAAGCGGATTACTTCCGCACTGATCGGGGCGCGTAACGTTGAACAGCTGGACAACTCCCTTGACGCGCTGAAGCATCTCCAGTTTTCGGATGCAGAGCTCAAGGAAATAGATCGCTACGCACAAGAGGGATCGATCGATCTCTGGAAAGGAGCTCGCGAAGGGGCGGCGGCCTAGAAAACGCTATCGAGTAGCGCAAACGAGCGCTTATCCCTGGGGACGTCGAACTCGATATTACGCAGAGCGCAGCCACGCAGCCAACAATCCAATACATTCAAACCTGAGGAGCTTGAGTATGCGATCCCCTTCCACCGCTGTTCTCGTCGCCGCAGCCATGCTCTTTCCTGCGGCTCTACCGGCGCAGCAGACCATCACCGGCCAGGCCGCATTCGCCGATTGGAACCAGCAGATGCCCGGCGTTCGTCGCAAGATCACGCTCGCAGACTTACCGGAGCCGAAGCCCGACGAGGCCGTCAACAACACGCCGCACGTGATCCCGCGGCCAGCCGATTCATGGCCCATCGCACCGGCCGGCTTCAAAGTCACCCTTTATGCAGGCGGCGATGCTGCCCCGATGCAGCGTGCGGATAATAAGCAGTTCATGACCCTAAGCGGCGGGACTTTCACAATGCCACGTTTGATCCGCACCGCGCCCAATGGTGATCTCTTTCTCGCCGATTCCGGCGCAGGAACAATCTTTATCCTTCGCGGCGTCGGCCCCGATGGCAGCGCCGCACAAATCGAAAAATTCGCAACCGGCCTGGACCATCCCTTCGGCATCGCCTTCTATCCCGCTGACAATCCGAAGTACATTTACGTCGGTAACGCCACGACGATCCAGCGTATTCCTTACCAATCTGGCGACCTGCATGCCAGTGCGGCCCCTGAGACGATCGTTCCCGACATTCCCGGTTATGCCCAGCTCACCGGCGGAGGTCACTGGACCCGCGATGTTGTCTTCACCAAAGATGGCCAGCATATGCTCGTCTCCGTGGGGTCCGGCTCCAACGCGGACGACCCCGACACCCACCCGAAGGAGTTCCACCGCGCGGACGTCCTCGAGTACACGCCCGAAGGAAAATTCATTGAGGTTTACGCCTCGGGTATCCGCAACTGTGTAGGCGAAGCCATCAGTCCAATTACCGGCCAACTCTGGTGCTCCACTAACGAGCGCGATAACCTTGGCAATCATCTTGTTCCCGACTACGTCACTTCGGTGAAAGAAGGTAGCTTCTACGGCTGGCCATGGTACTACATGGGCGGACATCAGGACCCGCGCCTGCCGCAGCCGTGCGCCAACGGCACTGGCCCCAACCTTCAGGCTGCGGCGCTCACCGCCGACGAAGCCAACACCTGTAAGCGCGTCGATCTTTCCTCAAAAGTGATTACTCCCGACGTCCTGGTTCAGCCGCACATGGCATCGCTCGAGATGGTCTTTTATCCAGCCGCAGGCGAGTTTCCCGGGGAGTACGACGGCGACGCCTTCGCAGCTGAACACGGCTCATGGAATCGCGCCAACCGTGCCGGGTACGAAGTGATCCGCATTCCCATGCACAATGGTCATGCCGATGGCAGTTACGAAGATTTCCTCACCGGCTTCGTCACCAAGGACGGCCGGGTCTGGGGGCGGCCTGTAGGCGTTGCCATCGCAAAAGACGGCAGCATGTTTGTCACCGACGACGGCTCCCGCTCTGTCTGGCACGTCTCGTACGCCGGCCAATAGTTTCCAGGCCTTTGTGATCGAGGACGGATTGGCATCGTTTCGTTAATGGTATTTGCTGTATTTACTTCTGGGTTTCAGCCGACGCACTGGGAGGACACCATCCCAAGCATGGAAAGCGGAGGTAGCGAAACCAACGCGGAGGGAAAATCCATGCAACTTCAATCAATTCGTGTAGTTCGCCCGGATCAGTTAGACTCGGCGACTGCTCAAACGCCGGGATCACAGCGCTTGGCGGCTATCCATTCGGGAGCCGGCATTGAATCGCCCATTTGGGGAGGCCTATTCCGAGTCGAACCTGGAGCCCGCACAGGAATCCATCACCATGGAGAGCAAGACACGATCGTCTATGTCCTCAGTGGTTCTTCATATGTTCGCTGCGGCGAGCAAGGGGAGTTTAACGCGACGGCGCAAGCAGGCGATTTTCTTTATGTCCCGGCGCGGCTTCCGCACCAGGAGATTAATCCTTCCGGCGAGATCCCCTTCCTGTGGGTTGTTGTACGCAGCACCTCCGAACCCATTGTTGTGAATCTGCCTGATGACTTTTGGGGTGAAATCAATGTTGGCGCGACACATCTTCGCGTTTCCGGCTGACAACCTTCAATTGTGCTGAAGGAAGGCCTGCCGGCTTCTTCATGAAAAGATGGCAACGGTGGTCTGTGGTTCTTTTCCGCAATTGAGCCGGCCGGACAATGATGTCGCCCACTTGGATTAAGACATCCGCAATCGAACCCGAGATGGCGTTGATCAGCCGTTGGTGTAGACGAGCCAGGAGGGGTTCTTGATGGTGCCATCATAATGCGAGCTGGTCTTGAAGAGCTCAAACGTCCCAGTCATGGCGGCTTCCTTTGTTTTCGCAAGAATCGCGGCGACCTGCTGCCGGTCCATTGGCCGGAAGCTTTCGATGGCCTGGAACGCTTGATCAAGGATCGCTGGAGAGTCGATTCCCGTGATGACCACCGAGGCAGGGGAGTTCAGCCCGAAATGCAGGGCCTCCATTGGCGTTACCGTGTTGCTTTGGAGTATGTAGGGATCACCAAAGGTCTTCATGGCGAGAATGGCGGTGCCGTGCTCCTGCGCCACCGGCGCAACCTGATTCAGAAACGAACGGAAATGCGCGTCCATCACGTTGATGGGCATCTGTACAGTGTCGAAGTGAAACCCATGCGTGTCCGCGGTCTCAAACATGCGTAGGTGTACGCTGGGATCCTTGTGACCCGTGAAGCCGATGTAACGAATCTTGCCCGCCTGCTTTGCTTCTTTAACAGCTTCCATGGCCCCCCCCGGGGCGAAGATAACATCCGGATCGTCGAGGCGGATGACCTCATGGAATTGCAGGAGATCAATCACATCTGTCTGCAGTCGTCCCAGCGATTGCTCAATCTGCCTGGCAGCGGTGTTCTTATCCCTGCCGTCGATCTTAGTCATCAGGAAGACCTTCTGTCTGTAACCATCGCGGAGTGCCTGGCCCATCCGGACTTCACTGATGCCGCCGTTGTAATCCCAGCAGTTATCCATAAAAGTGATACCGCGATCGATTGCGGTACGAAGTAAATGGATGCTCTCATCGGGGTCTTGCTGTTTCCCGAGGTGATAGCCGCCGATGCCGATTGCAGAGACGCGCTCGCCCGTGCGGCCGAGTTCGCGATAGATCATGTTTGGGGATTCAGGACGGCCAGGCACAGCGGTTGACTGGGCGCCATGGATGCTCGCAGGCGCTACGGATGCCGCGGCAGCTACGGTGGCTGTTTTCAAGAAATTTCTCCGATCCATGAAGAACTCCTCTCAAGAAAATCTTGTTGGTATAGATGCAGGCGCGACCGCAGAGAGCGCTGGACCCTTCCGATGGACGCGGTGAAGGCCTTTACCGAAACGGAATCACCAGAAGCAGATCGGCGAAGCTCTTCCTTACAGAATTGCCCTCACCACGCCACCGTCTACTCGCAGCGCGGCGCCGTTGGTGGCCGAAGAAAGTTCGCTGGCCACGTAGGTCACCAGTGCCGCAACTTCATCGACGGTGGCAAAGCGTTTAAGCAGAGATGAAGGCCGCACATACTCAAAAAACTCCTTCTCAATCACTTCCTTCGACTTGTTCTGCTGCTTAGCCATCGCTTCAACAAAGCCGCCTACACCTTCCGATTCGGTCGGTCCAGGAAGAATACTGTTGACTGTCACCCCGGTCCCAGCCACGGACTCGGCAATGCCCCGGGCCACGGCCACCTGCGCCGTCTTGGTCATCCCGTAGTGCACCATCTCAGGCGGAATCTGCACGGCCGATTCGCTCGAAATAAAAATGATTCGGCCCCAGTTCCTTTTCAGCATTTCCGCGAGGTAGTGTCGTGAAAGCCGCACTCCGCTCATGACGTTGATTTCGAAGAAGCGGAACCAGTCCTCATCGGGAATCTCGGCGAACGGCTTCGGCTCGAAGATGCCCACATTGTTTACCAGCACATCCACCGCCGGCAGCTTCGCAATCACAGCCTCCGCTCCAGCCGAGCTGGAAAAGTCCGCAACAATGCCGTCGACTTTGATTGTTGCGGCCTGCGACCGGATCGCCTCTACCGCCGCATCCACGCGCTCTTGAGTGCGTCCGTTGACAAATACATGCGCACCTTCGTCAGCAAGCGACCGGGCAATCGCAAATCCAATCCCAGCCGTCGATCCGGTCACCAGTGCAACTTTGTCATTGAGCCTAAGGTCCACAGTATCCCCCAGAAGATAACCAGCGCCCGTTCGATTCACGGACCGACCCAAACGACTCGAGCTAAACCTCGACCCTCACGCCTTGACCAATGACAATGGGGGCGATGGCCGCGATGTCCAGGTCTCCGATTGCGCGAACACTGGACGCAAGAACAGATTGGGCGATGGAGGCTGCCGGCAAATCGGCCCCTGACTCCCTCGCGGCATCCATGACCAGATCCATGTCCTTGCTCATCAGGCGTAGAGGAAATTCCGGAGAATAATCCCCATCCCTGATCTTCGCGATCTTCCCCGCCATCGCCGGAGCAATCACTGCGGTCTTGGACAGGACATTCAGGAGAGTATTCCGGTCAATCTGAAGATGGTCCCCGAGCGAAACTGCCTCTGCAAGTCCCTGCATATCAAGGCTTAGGAGAAGGTTGACCACCAACTTCATTTGAACGCCCGAAGATCCGGGCCCAATCAGGAACCACTGCCTGGCAATCGACTCAAAAAGTGGGACGCATTGTTCGAAGGTCTCTTTGTCGCCTCCCGCAAGTAGTGTGACGGTTCCAGCTTCGACGGCAGGAGTCGATCCAGAAATGGCTACATCAAGCAGATTTACACCTCTTGTGCTGGCCTCCCGATGAAGCTGGCGGGACAATCCCGGCGAGATCGTGCTCATCTCGAGGATGACGGTCCCCGGTTCTGCGACGGAGAAGATCCCACTCTTGTCGAGGTAAACGGATCGAACTGCCTCGTCATTGGCCAGGGAAGAGAGAATCACATCCGAATCTGTTACGAGATCCGCAATCGACGGTGCAATGGACAATCCCCATTTGCTGAGTTGTTCGGCGGGTTCGGGGCTTCTGTTCCATGCTCGAACATGCCACCCGAAGGAATCCAGCCGCCGAGCAAGACGGGTCCCCATGAGTCCGAGACCGATGAACCCAACTTTTGCTGTGAGGCTATTGAGTTTTGTTGTTTGCATAGGAATGACGTTATCTCCTTATCGTCTGCCAGTCGTTTTGCCTTCGTTGGCGAACGGCCCGCATTTGTGGTGTTGCACGTGCCTTGCCATCCCAGATGACTTCGGATCGATTCAGACCAGGCCACATAGTACGTGTTACTCGTTCGATCGGCCTGGCTCGTGTCGGACATTCGACACTTGATGACGGATTGGCTTCAAGGTCCGTCAGAACCGGGCGCGGAACTATCACAAAATCAAGGAAGTTAGTCGCCGATCCGAGTGGCCCGGAAAGTGCTTCTCAAAGCATCGGAATCGACTCCGGGCCGGGGTAGAACGGCAGAAGACTTGTCCTTGTCCTTGGAGTTCCTGCTCATTGATGCGGTCCGGAATCGCAAACGCGAGTATCAGTAAAACCGCTTTACGAATACTTGAGACGTGGACTACTATCCACACTTATTGGCGGAGGTGGGAAGCATATGACAGCGACCGTTGACGGCAGACCGCGGGTAATTCAGCGTGGAGAGCGGCTGATTGACCTGATCAACCGCAGCGGAATTGAAGTGCCGCATGTTTGCTATCACCCCCAGCTTGGACCGATTCAATCCTGCGACACCTGCATGGTGGAAGTCGACGGGAAGCTGGTGAGGGCGTGCGGCACCGTGGCCGCGGACGGGATGAATGTGGTGACCTCCTCTCCGCGAGCGGAAGCGGCGCAGCGCGAGGCGTTTGACCGCATCCTCGGCAACCACCTGCTCTACTGCACGGTCTGCGACAACAACAACGGGAACTGCACAGTACACAACACCACCAAGCTGCTTGCGGTTGAGCACCAGGAAATCCCCTACAAGCCGAAGCCCTACGAAGTGGATATGTCGAATCCCTTCTACCGTTATGACCCCGACCAATGCATTCTGTGCGGGCGCTGTGTTCAGGCGTGCCAGACCCTCCAGGTGAATGAGACCTTGAGCATTCGCTGGGAGGATGAGCACCCGCGCGTGTTGTGGGATGGCGGAGTGCCGATCGGCGAATCAAGTTGTGTCTCGTGCGGACACTGTATCACCGTTTGCCCATGCAATGCTCTGATGGAAAGGTCGATGCTTGGGGAAGCCGGCTACATGACTTCTCTATCCAAGTCCGCGCTTAGCGGGATGATTGACGTAGTCAAGGGCGTCGAGCCGGAGATGGGCTATGGCGCCATACTTCAGGTCTCCGAAGTGGAATCGCACATGCGCGAGTCGCGCATCAAGAAAACCAAGACCGTCTGCACGTACTGTGGAGTTGGTTGCAGCTTTGATGTCTGGACGAAAGACCGCCATATCTTGAAAGTGGAGCCGGCCGAAGGCGCAGCGAATGGCGTGTCAACCTGCATTAAGGGCAAGTTTGGCTGGGGTCACATCAACAGTAAGGATCGTCTCAACAAGCCGCTGATTCGCGAAGGAAATGGGTTCCGCGAAGCTTCGTGGGAGGAAGCACTTTCTTTGGTGGCGCGTAGATTCACAGAGATCAAAGCGGCTACCGGTCCGGACTCGCTGGCATTTATCTCTTCTTCGAAGTGCACGAATGAAGAAAGCTATCTGATGCAGAAGCTTGCCCGGGCGGTGATCGGGACCAATAACATGGATAACTGCTCGCGCTACTGCCAGGCACCGGCGACCATGGGTCTGTTCCGTACGGTTGGTTACGGCGGCGATGCCGGATCAATCACGGATATCGGGCAAGCGGGCCTGGTGCTGATCATTGGCAGCAATACGGCCGAGAGCCATCCGGTGTTGGCCACACGCGTCAAGCGAGCTCATAAGATGCACGGCCAGAAGCTGATTGTCGCTGACCTTCGGGAACATGAAATGGCAGCGCGCGCGGATGTGTTTTTCCGTCCGAGCCCCGGCACCGATCTAATCTGGCTGTCGGCAGTGACCAAATACATATTCGACAATGGACTCGCCAATCAGAAATTCATCGATCAATGGGTCAACCAAGCAGAAGAGTTCAAGAAGAGCCTGGAATCGTTCACTCTTGAAATGGCCAGCGAACGGTGTGGCCTTCCCGTCGAAACGCTGACCAAGGTTGCCCATATGATCGCCGAGGCAGATGGTGTGTGCGTTCTCTGGGCGATGGGTGTGACGCAACACTCCATGGGTTCCGACACTTCGACTGCAATCTCAAATTTGCTGCTGGCGACCGGTAACTATATGCGTCCGGGAGCGGGCGCTTACCCTTTGCGCGGGCATAACAACGTGCAGGGAGCCAGTGACCACGGAGCCATGCCGAATTACTTTCCTGGTTACCAGGAAGTGGCCAATCCGGAGATTCGGGCCAAGTTTGAAAAAGCATGGAAGGTCTCCTTGCCGCCAAAGCCGGGACTCGATAACCACATGATGATCGACGCGATCCACGAAGGCAAACTCAAGGCGATGTACCTCTTCGGCGAAGAGATGAGCCTGGTGGATTCCAACGCCAACTTTGTGAGCGATGCTCTGTCGAAGCTTGACTTCTTTGTCGTGCAGGAAATCTTCTTCAGCGAGACTTGCCAATTTGCGGATGTGATTCTGCCCGCGAGTCCGAGCCTGGAGAAGGAGGGAACCTTCACCAGTACCGAGAGGCGCATTCAGCGTTTGTACCAGGCTCTTGAACCGCTCGGAGAGAGCCGGCCGGACTGGATCATTATCCAGGACATCGCCAACCGGCTGGGCGCAGGCTGGAAGTATGAGCACCCCTCGCAGATTTACGAAGAGATCGCCGCACTTACACCGCTGATGGCTGGCGTCAGCTACGAGCGCCTGGAAGGCTATAAGACGCTGCAGTGGCCCGTGGCTGAAGATGGCAGCGACCAGCCCCTGCTCTATACAAAGAAATTCAATTTTCCCGACGGAAAAGCCAGATTCTACCCTGTTCCATGGACAGAGCCAACCGATCAACCGAATGCGGAGTACGACCTCCATTTGAACAACGGACGCCTTTTGGAGCATTTCCATGAAGGCAACATGACGTATCGCACGGAGGGCATTCGCGAAAAGACCCCGTGCACCTTTGTGGAAGTATCGCCGCAACTCGCGGACGAGCGCGGTATCCAAACGGGCAGTTGGGTGCAGTTGACATCGCGTTACGGCAAGGTGCGTGCACAGGCCGTCATCACGACAAGGGTGCATGGAAGAGAGCTTTACATGCCCATGAACTCTACAGACGAGGCCGTTAATCGTCTTACCAGTAGCCACACGGACAAGGCCACTCACACCCCGGCTTATAAAGAGACATCCGTGCAGCTCCGGGTGTTGGGAGAGATCGGAGACGACCCGCTCCCACGCACGAACTCCCGTCACGGGCATCCGACGCCTCAGACGGGCGTCGAGGTTGAACGTAAGTGGAAGCGCAAGGATTATCGCCAACCGGGCGAGCACCTGGTTCAAATCCAGATCGCACGGCCATGACCGCAAGGAAGGAGAAGAAAGATGGCACGACCGATCCCTCTTGATTTACCTCCCCGCGATCCACGCGAGGAATTGCGTAGGCGCCTGGACCAGGCGCCGCTCGAACACGCCGAGGCCTTGCTCGATTCTTACGAGCTACTCGGAAAGCTGCATGAACATGGAGTGTTTGAGTTGTTACGCGGAGCACTGGGAGCAAGCGACAAGCTGATTGAGACGGCTGTTGACGCCGCAAAGTCTGACGATGCGATCCGCGCAATCCGCAACGCCATCATCCTTGGCAAGATCCTGGGGGCCATCAATCCCGACGTGCTGCAGAGTGTTGCCGTTGCAGTCGGCGAGACATTGGGATGTTATGAGAAGCCGATTATTGAGCCGCCAGCACTTTTCTCGCTTTTGTTCCAGTTTACGCACAAGGAATTGCGGCGAAGCATGGCGCTCTTGAATAAGTTCCTGGAAAGTCTTGGCAATCAAATCAAGCTGAGCGGCGGCTGCAAGTAGGCACGCATCCAGCCATGAAAGTAGCCGTGGAGGAGTATATGTCGAACGCGAATCGTTGGGGTATCGCGGTAGCGGGATTCCTGATGCAAATGGCTCTTGGTGCGGTTTACGCATGGAGCGTTTTCCGGACCCCGCTTGTAAGACAATTTCACTGGTCAATCGAAGAAGTAACTTTTACGTTCACGGTCTCCATTTTTGTCCTTGGAGTCGCCTGCTTCTTTGGCGGCCTATGGCTGAATCGAAAGGGGCCGCGGGTCGTCGCGCTCACAGGGGGATTCCTCTACGGTCTCGGTGTCTTTCTCGCAAGTTTCTCTGCCAACAAGCTGTGGTGGCTTTATCTGAGTTATGGAGTTATCGGGGGAATCGGGGTTGGATTTGCCTATATCGTTCCTATTGCGGTCCTAGTGAAGTGGTTTCCCGATCGCAGGGGTCTGATCACTGGCATTGCCGTTGGCGGGTTCGGCGCAGGTGCCCTGGTAACCGCACCCGTAGCCACTCGTCTTATTCAGAGTGTGGGCGTTCTTCACACATTCGCTTATCTCGGCGTTGCCTATCTTGTGGTTACCATGGGCGCGGGCTATTTCATGCAAAATCCGCCTGCCGGGTGGAAGCCGGAAGGCTGGGTTCCGAGCGTGACCCAGACCACCCAACGTGCGGTACAGGATTTTACGCTCGGTGGCGCCTTGAAAACATGGCAGTGGTGGGCGTTGTGGTTGCTCCTGTTTCTGAACACATCGGCAGGTATTTCGATCATCTCGCAGGAATCTCCAATGTTTCAGGAAATCGGCAGGGCAAGCGCAATCGTGGCTGCCGGAATGGTTGGAATCGCCAGCATCGGCAACGCCCTGGGCCGTGTCTTCTGGGCCTGGGTTTCGGATGCAATCACCAGGCGATGGACATTCGTAACCATGTTTCTGTTGCAGGTGGGCCTCTTCTGGGTGCTGCCTGGTATCGCTTCCGCGACCATCCTTACGGTTTTGTCGTTCATTATCCTGATGTGCTACGGGGGCGGATTCGGCACCATGCCGGCCTTTGCTGCGGACTACTTCGGTTCGAAGAACGTGGGCCCCATTTACGGACTTATGCTGACAGCGTGGGGATCCGCCAGCGCATTCGGGCCACTGCTCATCGCTCATATGCGGCAGAGCGACGGATCCTATACGGGCGGCCTCCATGTGATTGCAGGCATCATGGCCGTATCAACTCTTCTTCCCATCCTGGTCTCGGCGCCCAAACCTCGTACTGCAGCCGTTGCGGAGTCGAGTCACGCCGTCACTGCCCTGCATTCCAGATAGCTTGCGTGGATTGAAGAGACAGACGAAATCGATCGACAACGGCATGACTCCGAGACAGATATAACTCTGATTGAACCAACAATGAAGTAACGAGTCTGATGTTCACATCTGCTCGCGGGGGAGCACTGCCTGGAATCACGGAGGACAATGAAGAATTTCAAGGAACTATCTGAACGCGAAATTCTCGCACTGGCCATTTCTCTCGAAGAGGAGGATGAGCGCGTGTACGCGGACTTTTTCGATGGGCTGCGCCAGGACTATGCAGGGTCAGCCGCGGTGTTCGAAAGCATGCGACAGGAAGAGTCGGAACACCGCCGTCGTCTAATCGAACTCTACCAGCAGAAGTTTGGTGAGCACATACCGCTCATTCGTCGCCAGGACGTGAAGGGATTCGTTCAGCGCACACCGGTTTGGCTGATCCGTCCACTGGGGCTCGACACAGTGCGCAAGCAGGCAAGCGCCATTGAAGTCGAAACTCGCAGGTTCTATGAACTGGCTGCCGCGCGCGCGCAGGATGCCAGCATCCGCCAACTTCTCGATGATCTCGCACAGGAGGAACGCACGCACGAAGATCGAGCCCAGGAGCTGACGGAAGAGAAGCTGCGTCCGGACGTGAAGGAAGATGAGGAAAAGGCGCGCCGTCGGCTGTTCGTACTGCAAATCGTGCAGCCCGGCCTGGCTGGTTTGATGGATGGTTCAGTTTCCACTTTGGCACCCGTCTTTGCGGCGGCCATGGCTACGATGAACAGCTGGGACGCGTTCCTGGTCGGAATGGCTGCGTCGTTAGGAGCCGGCATCAGCATGGGTTTTGCAGAAGCGCTATCCGATGACGGGAGCCTTACAGGACGCGGACACCCGTGGATACGAGGTCTTATTTGCGGTGCCATGACGACGCTGGGAGGCATTGGTCATACGCTCCCGTTCCTCATTCCGGGGTTTCACCTTGCCTTGGGGATTGCAATGGTCGTCGTTCTCGTGGAACTCGGCGTTATCACATGGGTGCGACACCGGTTCATGGATACGCCAGTGTTCTCCGCCGCTCTGCAAGTTGGCCTTGGCGGAGCTCTCGTGTTCCTTACGGGCATCCTCATCGGAAGATCATGACAACTGTCCAAGAACGCTGGTTTCTATTGGACTGCCTCACACCAAGAGATGCAAGATGTCGTGAATTATCGTGCAGTTCCAACGGGACCGTTTGAAATGATCCGCGGGGCATTGTGTTTTGAATGCGGTGAGCGAGTTGTGACATATGAATGTGTACTGTTGCTGACATGGAGAGCAGAGGAGAGGCGCGAATTAGCTTTCTGCTTTGACCCGATTCGTCACTCCATGTCGGCCATTCGACAGCCGCAGGGAAACCCGGTTCGGTTTGCGCCTATAAATGGTGATTCCAAAAGAGAAACCAAATGGCATAGATCGTGCAAAGGCTAGTGTAGGCAACGCCAATCATGCCGCAAAGCCGACGAAAGCCATCGACCCCGATCGATACAGCAGGGAGTGCAAAGGAACAGCATGTGGATCGTTAAAATTGCTCTCAATCGACCGTACACATTTATCGTTCTCGCGCTGTTGATTTTGATCGCGGCGCCCGTGGTCATTCTTCGCACGCCCACCGACATATTTCCCAACATCAATATTCCGGTGGTTTCGGTCGCCTGGACATATACGGGCCTCAATCCTGAAGAGCTTGAAGGCCGTTTGACCTCGCCGTACGAGAAGGCACTCACCACACTGGTCGACAATATCCAGCATATCGAGTCGACGACATATAACGGCGAAGCGATCGTGAGGATATATCTGCAGCCCGGAGCATCGCTCGATACTGCCAACGCTCAGGTCACGGCGGCATCGCAGACTCTCTTGCGGCAGCTGCCTCCGGGCACTCTGCCCCCGCTGATCATCAACTTCTCGGCATCCAGCGTGCCCATCCTGCAGCTCGGTATTTCAGGTGAGGGCTTGTCGGAATCGCAATTGAACGACTACGCGACGAACTTCGTCCGCACACAACTTATCACCGTACCCGGTGCTGTGGTGCCGTTGCCGTATGGCGGCAAGCAACGGCAGGTTAGCGTCAACATGGACCAGGATGCGATGCAGTCCAAGGGTGTCGCTCCGGCCGACATCCTGGCCGCGCTGGCGCGGCAGAGCGTCGTGATGCCATCGGGCACGATCAAGATCGGCCAGTCGGAATACGACGTCCGGACCAATGGCGCGCCGCGCACGGTGGCTGCGCTGGCGAATATCCCTCTGAAGCAGGTCAATGGCACAACTATCTATCTGCGCGATGTTGCCAGCGTCAGCGACGGATTTCAGGTGCAGACCAACGTCGTGCGCCAGGACGGGCATCGCGGCGTCCTGATCTCGGTTCTGAAGAACGGCAATGCCTCGACGCTGGACGTGGTAAAGGGCATCCGTGGGATTTTGCCACGCGTGGCGAGCACAGTCCCGCCACAACTGAAGATGACCCCGCTCTCGGACCAGAGTATCTTCGTCCGCGCTGCTGTGCAGGGAGTCATCCGCGAGGCCATCATTGCAGCAGCATTGACGGCGGTGATGATCCTTGTCTTCCTAGGCAGTTGGAGATCGACCCTGATCATCGCGATCTCGATTCCGCTATCGATTCTTTCGTCGGTTATTATTCTTGGCTTGATTGGCGAAACCATCAATACCATGACGCTCGGCGGCCTGGCGCTGGCTGTGGGTATTCTGGTCGACGATGCCACCGTCACGATCGAAAACATTGAGCGCTTCCTTGAGCAAGGCCAAGGCCTACGCGAGGCTATTCTCGAGGGTGCATCGCAGATCTCGGTGCCTGCACTGGTCTCGACGCTCTGTATCTGCATTGTGTTCCTGCCGATGTTTTTCCTCGGTGGCGTAGCGCGCTATCTTTTTGTGCCACTCGCGGAGGCGGTCGTCTTTGCCATGCTGGCCAGCTACCTTTTGAGCCGAACCCTAGTCCCCACGCTGGCTATGTATTTGCTGCGCGCGAACGAACATGGCGCAGCCACCGCGAGGGGGCTCTTCGCTCGCTTTCATCGGGGCTTTGAACGGATTTTTGAGCACGTGCGCGAGCGGTACCATTCGTTGCTGCAGGGGCTCGTATTCCGCCGTCGCCTGTTCATTCCTTCATTCCTGGGGTTTTGTCTGGCCGCTTTCGTTCTTCTTCCGTTTCTTGGCGAAGACTTTTTTCCTCAGACTGACAGCGGACAGTTCATTCTTCATGTCCGCGGCCCTTCGGGGATCCGAGTTGAAGAAACCGCACGCTTGTTCGATCTGGTCGAGGGCGAGATACGCAAAGAGATACCAGCCTCGCAGATCGATAACATTCTGGACAACATAGGATTACCTTATAGCACCCTGAACACTCAGCACATGACCAACGGCACCCTCGGCGCTGGGGATGGCGACATTCTGGTGACGCTCAAGCCGAATCACGGGTCCACGACGGACTATGTGCGCGCTCTGAGGCGTAATCTACCTCGCATGTTTCCCGCAGCGACGTTTTACACGCTGCCAGCCGATATCACGACGCAGATTCTCAACTTCGGATTGCCGGCGCCCATAGACGTCCAGATTGAAGGAAGCGATACGAACGCAAGTAAGGCCCAGGCAGACAAGCTTCTCACTCAACTCCGCGATGTTCCCGGCCTCACCGACCTTCGCATTCAGCAGCCATTCGACTATCCCACACTTCAGGTGAACGTGGACCGCACCAAGGCCGCACAGGGCGGGTACACGCAGCAGGACGTTTCAGCGAGCATCCTCAACACGCTGAGCGGCAGCTTCCAGGTAACGCCTATGTTCTTTCTCAACTGGAACAATATGGTGAATTACAACATTGTGGCGCAGACGCCGCAGTACAAGATGGATACGATGCAGGATCTCCAAAACATTCCAATCAACCGTGCGACCAGCAGCGCGGCCCCATCCAACCCACCAGGAAACCCCGAGATCCTCAGCGACCTTGCCAGCGTAAATCGCGGGCATGAGATGGAAGTCGTGAACCACTACAACATCCGGCGCGTGGTGGATGTGTATGCAAACGTGCAGGACCGCGACCTGGGCGCAGTGAGCCGGCAAATTGCAAAGATTCTCGATGGCAATACCAAGTCCTTGCCCCGCGGCACGTTTGTCGCACTGAAGGGCCAGGCCGACACGATGCGCAGCTCATACGCCGACTTGCTCGGCGGCCTGGTGTTTTCCATTGTTCTGGTTTACCTGCTCATCGTGATCAACTTCCAGAGCTGGACCGATCCATTCATCATCATCACCGCGCTGCCCGCGGCGCTGGCCGGCATCGTGCTGTTTCTTTTTCTCACGCGCACTACACTGTCTGTGCCCGCGTTGATGGGAGCCATTATGTGCATGGGCGTAGCTACGGCCAACAGCATCCTTCTTGTCTCATTTGCCACCGATCGTCTCGAAGAGCATGGTAATGCGATCCGCGCGGCCATCGAGGCTGGTACTACGCGCTTCCGCCCGGTCATCATGACTGCACTGGCCATGATCATCGGTATGGTACCGATGGCGCTTGGACTGGGAGACGGCGGCGAACAGAATGCGCCACTGGGCCGCGCTGTGATCGGCGGACTGCTTTGTGCAACCGTCGCAACATTGCTCTTCGTTCCAAGTGTCTTCGCATTGATTCACGGTTCGGAAAAGAGCGAACGGGCTCGCATGGAGAAGCGGCTTGTGGAGGAACACGCATGAACAGCGGCGATGGAACAATTGAGGTCAGAGAGCTCGCATCCGGGCATGAGCAAGCGACAGCGTCGGCCCGACGTCCTGTTACGCTCCCCGACGGCGGAGAGACAATGGACACTGAGAAGCCCGCTCGAGTTTCGGGAGGCCGTCGCACTGTAGGTATCGTCTGCGCAGTTGCACTGCTCGCCGCAATTGCCTGGGGCCTGCATGTGCGCGCAGCAAATGAGGCGGCAGTAGCTCACGCGACGCAAGACGCCGCCATCCTGTCTGTGAAAGTGGTGCATCCCGTGGAGGGGTCGAAGGCTGACGACCTCGCACTTCCTGGCAGCGTGGAAGCGTTCACCGATACGCCCATCTACTCGCGCACCAATGGCTACCTGAAGAAGTGGTACTTCGACATCGGCTCGCGTGTGCGAAAGGGAGACCTGCTGGCAGAGATCGAAACCCCTGAGGTCGATCAGCAACTCGACCAGTCGCGTGCCGAATTGGAGCGCATGCAGGCCAACGCAGACCTGGCCGGCGTGACCAGCAACCGCTGGCAAGCGCTGCTGGCCAAGCACGCCGTCTCGCAACAGGAGGCGGACCAGACCCGCGCTAATTACATCGCCGCGCAGGCCGCTGTCGACGCAAGCAGGGCCAACGTAAGACGTCTCGAACAACTTCAGAGCTACGAACGCATCGTTGCGCCCTTCGATGGCGTCATTACCGCGCGCAACACAGACATCGGGGACCTCATCGACGCTGGCTCAGGGTCGGCCAATCCGCGCGAATTGTTTCACATGGATGCAACCGGCAAGCTGCGCATCTATGTTGCGGTTCCCGAAGTCTACTCCGACTCGATCCATGACGGCGACAACGCTACGCTGACACAGGACACCAATCCAGACGTGAAGATTCCCGGCGCAATTGTGCGCAACGCTAACGCCATCGATCACTCGACGCGCACTCTCAATGTAGAGGTCGATGTTGACAACGCAAAGGGCGTGTTGCGTCCCGGAGCTTATGTCTTCGTCCACTTTCATCTGCCAGCGCTTGGAAATACCGTTACGATCCCTTCCAACGCATTGCTGTTTCGCTCCGAGGGCCTTCGCGTCGGTGTCGTCCGCGGTGACCGCGTCCAACTCTCGCCAGTCACAATCGGTCACGATTTCGGGAATTCGGTCGAGATCACATCAGGTCTGACGGCCGCTGACGAAGTCATCCTCGATCCCTCCGATTCACTGGCCAGCGGCATAGAAGTGCACCCGCAGGCTGTCGGTGCGGGAGGCCAGTCATGATCGATACCCACACTAGGCGCGTAGGCATCCCTCTGCTCCTGGCGGGGCTGAGCATCGCAATCTCGGGGTGCCGCGTCGGGCCCGACTACCTGCGCCCCACGGTTCCAACGGCGCCGGCATTCAAAGAGTCGCTGCCCGAAAACTTCAAGTCCGAGGACGGATGGAAGCCTTCGCAGCCCAGCGACGCACAAATCAAAGGCGACTGGTGGACGCTCTTCGACGATCCTCAACTCAACACACTCGAAGCGCAGATCGATCCGTCCAACCAGACGCTGAAACAGGCGGAGGCGAATTTTCGCGCCGCACGCGCAGCGATCCGCTTCAACCGCGCGTCTGAGGCGCCTATGATCGGAGTCGCGCCCAGCGTCGGTGCCGTCCGAGACTCCAACAACCAGCCTTATCTGAATATCTCAGGGGCCAACACTGGCGAAGGTGACTTCACTCTCCCATTCGACTTGAACTATGAGATCGACCTCTGGGGACGCGTCCGCCGCACAGTCGCGCAAGCTCGCGAACAGGCACAGGCGTCGGCTGCGGATCTTGAGACTTCGCGGCTTTCGCTGCATGCCGAGCTGGCGGTTGACTACTTCGATCTGCGCTCGGCCGACGCCCAGCGCAAGCTTCTCGACGACACAGTCCAGGTCTTCCAAAGCGCTCTGCAGCTCACTGAGGACCGCTACAACGGGGGCGCTTCGCCGCTTTCTGACGTGACGCAGGCACGCACGCAACTCCAGGCAGCGCAGGTGCAGGCAACCGAAGTCGATATTCAGCGCGCCATGTACGAACACGCAATCGCCGTCCTCATCGGCAGGCCGGCGGCGGTGTTCACTCTGCCGCCGGATCCGATCACGGTCGACCCGCCTACGATTCCGGCTATCCCCGGTATGCTTCCGTCACAGTTACTGGAGCGCCGTCCCGATATCGCCTCATACGAGCGGAACATGGCTGTAGCCAACGAACAGATCGGAATCGCCAAGACGGCCTACTATCCCACGCTATCGCTCTCGGCCGTGGCCGGCTTCGCTGGCACATCTGCGCTCAACTGGTTTTCATGGCCAAGCAGTTTCTTCGCAATCGGTCCTACTCTGTCTCAGACCGTCTTTGATCATGGCCGCCGGCGCGCCACCTCCGACATTGCCCTGGCGCAGTACGACAGCACTGTTGCCGCCTACCGGCAGACCACGCTTACCGCGTTCCAGCAGGTTGAGGACAATCTGAATGCTTTGCACAACCTGGAGATTGAAGCGCGTCAGCAGCACGACGCCACGGCCTCGGCGCAGCAATCTCTCGACCTCTTCAATACCCGCTATGAGGATGGTGTCGATACCTATCTCCAGGTGATTACCTGGCAAACTGCGCTGCTCCAAAACCAGCGCAACGACATTGAAATCATGCAGCGACGCTTCGAAGCCAGCGTATTGCTGGTCAAGGCTCTTGGAGGCGGCTGGGATGTATCACAGCTCCCGCAGCGACTCTGAAAGCGGATTGCCTCTTATGAAACGACATCGCAGTAAGTTGTTTGAATCATCAACCCGAACAATCAACCTTGTATTTGTGGAGAGATTTCTATGAGTGAAACCCAAACCATCACTGCCGCAGCCTCAGGAACAATTACCTTTGGAGGCGACCTCACCGTCAATCGACTTGGCTACGGAGCCATGCGCATTACAGGCCCAGGCATCTGGGGCCCTCCTGCAGACAAGGCGGCGTCAATTGCAACTTTGAAGCGGGCACTAGAACTTGACGTTAACCTTATCGACACAGCAGACTCTTACGGACCTGGTATCTCGGAAGAGTTGATCGCCAAGGCGCTCTTTCCATACCCCACCGGCCTGGTTATCGCGACCAAAGGCGGATGGGAGCGCCCTGGCCCCAACCAATGGACACACAATGCCAGTCCCACACACCTCACTGCAGCGCTGGAGGGCAGCCTCAAGCGTTTGCGTCTGGACAGAATCGATATCTACCAACTCCACGCACCCGACAATGCTGTCTCTTTCGAGGCATCGGTTGAAACGCTGGCCAAGCTGCGCGAGCAGGGCAAAATCCGCCATGTCGCACTCTCCAACGTCACGCGCGAGCACGTCGAACGCGCTCGCAGAATCGTGCCCATTGTCTCCGTGCAGAATCGCTACAGCTTTGCCGACCGCGAGTCCAACTTCATCGTCGATTACTGCGCGGAGAATGGCATCGCCTTCCTGCCATGGGCTCCGCTCGGTCAGGGAAGAAAAGCGGATGATGCGATCGAGAAAGTCGCCAAAGAACTCGATGCTACGCCGTTACAAGTCGCATTGGCCTGGTTGCTCAAGAGGGCCAAGGTGATTCTGCCGATCCCTGGAACATCCTCGGCTTCGCATCTGGATGAAAATGTTGCGGCAGCAGGGCTGGAGTTGCCGCAGGCAGCGTACGACAACCTTTCCGCAGTGAGCCATCCGCCGGCAAGCCTGCGCGGCTAATCGGTTGACAGATTGCCAGCGCATAGAAGGTCAATAAGCCTGACTTGCCTGCGGCAAGAATCGCCCACTGGTACATTGGATCGAGCAGGCTACCAGCGCGACTCTCGTCGCCTCTTGATCCGTACCATCGCGAAGGAGCCTGAAATGAATGAACGGCAGAATGCCCCTTCAACGAGTGTCTCGAGAACTGTGACCGTTGATGCGGACCAGACGAGATACCTCCAGAAGATCTCGGTCGGTCCGCATCTTCTTCCGGCGGATGAACTGAGCGATGTCGGTGGAACCGACGCAGGCCCCAACGCATACGAGTTGCTACTGGCCGCTCTTGGAGCATGTATCGGTATAACTCTCCGAATGTACGCCGATCGGAAACAATGGCCTCTTCAGACAGTGCACGTTGATCTGTCACATAGAAAGATCCCGATTGAAGAGGGCGAAGAGAGCGGCGCCAAATCCGGCATGGTCGATCAAATCGTCGTGGGTCTCTCCGTCACCGGGAATCTATCCGAAGAACAGAGAAACAGGCTGCTGGAAATCGCCGAAAAATGTCCGGTTCATCGGACTCTGGTTTCCGAGGTCCAGATTCAAACTAGATTGACAGAGCCCAGTTAATCGCCGGAGTGAATGAGGCCTCAACTCGGACTATATGTAGTTTGCATTGCGGGTTACGAAGGAGCGACTGGCATCGGAGAACTCTCTGACGCTGGCTTGTCTGGCATGAGCTCGAAGCAGAGTAGGTGTAAGAAAAAGAGAAGCATGATCGGTTTGCTGACTATGCTTCTCTTTTTGTTTTTGGGCGAGAACTCGTGCGTTCAGGCGGGAAGTTCCATGGAACTCGGGAAACCGTGCTGCGCGCGGCCCAGGTCGCTCTCGTACTTTACCGTGGTCTTGTAGAGTTCGTAGCGCCCGTCGTTGAACTGGCGGCCATGCTCGCGCAGGGCGGCCATCTGTTCTTCGGCGAGCGGTTTGAAGTCACGAAGAATCTCCAAATTCTGGTCAAGCACCTCCACGCTATTCATTCCCGAAACGGTGGTGGAAACGCCGGGAACGCTCATTGCGTAAGAGAGCGCTTCGGTGGGCGTGAGCGCGCCACGAACGATCGATTCGCCGGAGCCGCTCATGCTCTTGATCGAGAAGACCGCCATGCTTTTCTGGACCGCCACCGGGAGCACGCTCCTCTCGAATGATCGGAAGCTGGGGTCGAAAGGATTGATCGGCATCTGCACGGTGTCGAAGTGGAAACCACGGTCGAGCATGTCGAGGTGGATGGAAGGATTCTTGTGTCCGGTGAAGCCGACGAAGCGGACCTTGCCTTGCTGCTTGGCAGCAGTCAGTGCTTCGAGGACTCCGTCCACCTGGTAAGCAAGTTCTGGATCGTTGTAGTAAATGACATCGTGAACTTGCCAAACGTCCACATGATCGGTCTGCAGGCGGGTGAGCGAGTCCTCGAGCATGCGCATGGCGACGTCCTTTTTGCGGCCGTAGGTGCAGACCCCGGTTACGAGAATAGCCTGGTTGCGTTTGCCTTTGAGAGCGATGCCGAGGCGCTCTTCGCCCGCGCCGCCCTGGTACTCCCAGGCGTTGTCGAAGAAGTTGATGCCGTGGTCGAGCGCTTTGGCGACCATGTCATTGACGACGTCTTGACTGAGAGCAGCACCGAGATGAAAGCCACCCATGCCCAGGATGGAGACCTGAAGTCCAGTGCTGCCCATCGGACGTTTTGGGACCTGGAAGCCGGGCATGGAAGAACTGCCATACTCGCCCTGAAAGTTGGGGATGATCGGGTTGGGAAGTGCTCTCACGGAGGCGTTGGCCTTCGGATGGATTTCCTGGGCGTGGGATGCGGGAGTTTCCAGCACCACGGCAGCGGTTGGCACCACGGAGGAGACACTGGTGACGGCGGCGGCCTGGAGGAAACGACGACGAGAGAGTTCAGGTTGCGTATTCACGGCCGGCGTCATGTTCATGTCGGAGCCAGCGAAATTCTTCTTCATGTACATTTCCTCTGAGAGCTGTTGCTGACCGAAGAGTCACACCAAGAGAGTGGGTCACGCTCAAGACGGGAATGGCCAGCCGGTGTTCTGGGTCTCGGCGACCAATTCCCTCGTTTCTATCTGCTGCATGTCAATTGGGAAGTCGTGGGCCATGCGCGCCTCGGGGTTGTCAAACTGCAAGGACACTTTATAGGGTTCGAAACGTCCGTCGGCGGCGTACCGTCTGGCGCGGTCGCGGAGCGCCTGCATCTCGGTCCCAGAGAGCGGCGTGAAGCCTTGTGCGACCTCCAAATTCTGCTTGAGAATATCCATGTCGGAGAAGCCGGTAATGGTGGTGGTGACAGGCAACGACATGGCATAACGCAGCATCTCCTGAGCGGTGAAAACGCCTTTCTTGACGGGTTCGGCCCGGCCGCAGATGGGCTTCATGCCAAGCGCCGCAATTCCGCGCTGTTTGAGTACAGGAAGAACCTTTTGCTCGAAGCTGAATTGGTGGAAGGTTCCATCGAAGGGGTTCAACGGCATCTGGACAGCGTCGAACGGGAAGCCCGTATTGAGCATGGCGAGGTGAACTTCGGGGTCCTTGTGGCCGGTGAAGCCGACAAAACGAACCTTGCCTTCTTTTTTGGCCTTCACCAGGGCTTCGGCCGCTCCGCCGGGGCGGATGAAGAGGTCAGGATCGTTCGCAAAGCCGACGCCGTGAATCTGCCAGAGGTCGATGTGGTCGGTTTGGAGCCGCCGCAGGCTTTGTTCGAGCATATCGGTTGCAAGCGTGCCGTCGCGGCCGTGGGTACAGACCTTGGTCATGAGGAAGGCCTTGTCGCGCCGCCCCTTAAGACCTTTGCCGAGCCAGTCCTCGGCCTTCCCGCGGCAATACTCCCAGCAACAGTCATAGAACGTGACACCGCCGTCCAAAGCCGTATGGACAAGTTCGACCGCGGTCTTTTCGTCCTTGGTCACACCGATATGATGTCCGCCGGAACCGAGAGCCGAGATCTCAACGTCGGTCTTGCCAAAACGCCTGAGCGGAATGCTACCTTTGGTTTCCATATCGCTCCGATGCACGATCGCGATTACTTCGTTGCCACCGCGACTGCTGCTGGATTGGCCTCATAAGCGTCCATCACGCGAGCGGAGTAAACTAGCGCAGCGCCCGCGTTAATGGCGATCGCCACCCCGAGAGATTCAGCGATTTCTTCTCTGGACGCGTCGTGTTTTATTGCCGCCTCCGTATGGACCGTGATGCAGCCGTCACATCGTAAAGTCACTGCAACGGCCAGCGCTATCAGCTCTCGGGTTTTAGCGTCGAGGTGGTTCGTCTTGGTTCCAGCGGCGCTCAAAGTGATGTAGCCCTTCATGGTCTCCGGACTCAGCCGTGCGATCTTACCAATCGTCTCCAGCAGCTGTTGACGATACTCATTCCAATCCACCATCATCTTGATCGTCTCCTTTACGAATTTTGGTGACAGGGGCCTCGATAGCAACTTGCTGAAATCGCTGAGTAGTTTGCGAGATCATTTCAGCTGCCCGATCCCTATCACGGCTTGCGCCTTAACCAGGTTTTAGCCGAGCCGGCGAGAGTGATCACCGCGATACCCAGCATGTTGGTAATAGAAGATCCAGAGATGAAGACTACACGTTTACTAACCTCCCTTTTTACTCCCGGGAGCCTGACCCCGGAGGACGCGGAAACAGCGTGGGTTGATTCGGGGTCGCAGCAATGAAAAGCAGGCCTCCCGTCATCGCCGCGTTCTTCAGGAATTGGAGAAGCTGCGGGATATACGCCGGGGTGCTCACCACTTGCCAGAAGCCATGGCCCACGAGCGTCGCCGGAACCAGGAAGGCAATCACGGCAATTGCCGCGATCCGGGGATAGATACCTAGCATCAATCCAAAACCGCCAACGATCTCGATCGTTCTAGCTGCAAACATAAGCAGCGGCACAAGAGCCGCCGGGGCGCCATGCTCGGCGAGTTCTTTTGCAGGGAGACCCTGAGGGAGGATGCCAAAACCGTTGGCGAGAAAGACAACGGCCACTAAGACACGGGCTGCGGCAAGTGCATATCGTTGGATGGAATTCATTCAAGCCTCCTCGGTCGGAGTTGATCCTTTGTTGCAAAGAACATCCGGCTACATTTTGCAATCCACTGCTCAAATGCCGGTTAGAAGGGTCAAAAGCGATAGGTCAATCCAACATTACCGGCAATGGGTCTTCGGTTGTCGGTCAGCCCATTTGAGAATCCACCAGGCTCGAATCCGGCGACATCGAAAGCGGCGATAAGGGGCCGAGCCAGCGCTCTGGGATCCTCGATATCGCTCTGATTGTCCAGGCAGCACGCCTCACCTGTGCCTGCCCGGTCGATCGTCGTCACTGAGAGTTCGGGAAGGACGAATCACGAATCTGCTCGTAAAAATTACTCCGCCGATAGTTGCGAATGAAATGCGAGCAAATGTCCTCGTTGCACGTGCCCTCGGTTGTCAGAGTTTTGTGCCCAACGCCGCCAAGAAAGGCCATTGCAATCTCCTGCTTGAAGTTCACGCGGGGAAATCGAACCACCACGCTCTCCCTTACGCTCCGGGGAAACTGATCATAGCCGATCCCCAGCACATCGAGTCCGACACCGTTGTACAAGAGCTCGACCTCGATCGGCTTATACGCAACGATACCAGGCGTCGTGTGGAGAGAGATTGCATCCCACGCCACTTGAATGCGGGCAGCGGGGACGTCGTGGTGCTCAAGAAATTGCCGAACCGCGTTAGCGCCGTCAACCTCAAATCGGTCATCTACGCTGCTAAATCGCTCCAGCAAACCGAAATCGTGAAATGCCGCGCAGATAAACAGCAGCTCCATATCGAAATTCTGTTTTGTCTCCCGTCCCATCTCATTGGCCCAGAAAAAGACCCGATGTGAATGGTTAAAGAGCAGGGGCGTGCTGAACTCATGAAGAAGTCCCGTCGCTTCTCTAGTCAGTTGCGTATCCGGAACGCCGGCCTCGACCTTCTGGTACTTCAATGCGGGAGTTGGGACCGGTATAACAATTTTCGGCGGTCGAAATGTAGGTCGCTGGTCTGCCGTTTGTTCGTCCGCAGTTTCGACTCCGGAAGTGCCTGGCGGGATTTTTGCAGTCATTGTGCTCATAGTTTCGTCTCCTGATGACCTCGTTTTGTGCGTGTTGAACGTTGATGGGTTGAATCCGGCGCTAGAACCCGTAGAGCCTGGAACAGACGACGCCATTTTGCAGAAACTCGCAAAGTACTTCCGAACGTCTTTGGCACAGTTGTTAGTTCTCAGATGCCAAACGGATTTAGACTTAGAGAGAACATAATTCCATCGTGCTTCCGGTTGCTCCGATTTTGGGGACTAGCATGAAACTTGCGCGAGGAGTCTGACCCGTTTTCTCAGCACGCGGCAAGCCAAGGCCAAGTAGTGAAGGCGTGTGAAAGTATGAAAATTGCTTTCATCAGGTCACTTGCCCCTGCGGATTTCCGAGCCGGCAGGCGTCGTCTCCAGGTCATTTGCGTCTCAAGACGGGGTGGGATCCGGAATAGGCGTGATAACGTGGAGTCTTGTTATGCACGAATTCCTTCAATTCGATCCTTGCGCGCATGAGCCTTGACTTGACCGCCGGCTCCGAAATGCCAAGGTATCGCGCAATCTCTTTGGTCGATAGCTCACCCGTCTGTTGAAGCTCAAGTACCCTCCGTGATCCAGGTCTGAGCCGCAGCATTGCTCCACTGAGCATACTTGCCCTCTGCTGTCGTGCGTAGTGCTGCTCGGGATTATCTCGATGATCTCTGATCTCCCACGTCTCAGATTGAGCAAATTCGTTGAGGCTATTATGGATGGCAGATATCGAGGATCCTTTTCTCTTTCGCAATAGCATAAGGGCCGTGTTGATCGCAATCCTCGTAAGCCACGTCGAGAAGCTCGCTCTGGATTCGAATCCGTGAAGGTGAACAAAGGCTCTCATCAAGGATTCCTGGAGCACGTCTTCTGCATCTTGCCAATTGTTGGTTATTCGATAGATCTTATGCAACACGCGCCTGGAATGGCGCTTGCTAAGTTCAACAAAGGCAGATGAGTCCCCGGACCGGGCCACAGCAACCAACATCGCGTCGTCCGCGGAATCCGCTTCCTTCCATTGGGTGACAGTATCAAGCCCTGATACAAATGATTTCACTGTGATAGCTCCTTTCGTGTAGCGGTTTGCGTCTGATTCTTCGCGATGCAGGGAATGAAAGATATTGAATGGTGACGATGAGCAGCCTTATCGCTAACTCGGCTGCGGCCTTACCGCCGGCATTCAAGATGCTCGGGCAAGACGCAGAGACCAATTGAATCCATCTAAGTGCCTATTAGCGCACTCGGTCGAGCCGGGATAATCTCCCACGCCTGAGGCACCTCTTTAAATGGATTGAAGCCGCTAACGGTCTTTGACAATCTTTTCAGTGCCTGGTCCCGAGCCAATTCGATATCGCGCTGCCTGCAACCTAGCAGGGCTGCGCAGTCTTCATCGGACTGCCTCTCGAGAAGCGACACGACGAGGACAAACCGCTCGAACGCGCCGAGTGCGAAGATGGCGCCAATTGAGTTGTTTTTGGCTGGCGTTGAATGCCACTGAATACCGTTCAACGACTGACGATTAGGTTGCTCCGGCACAGGGTTAACAAGCTTGATTGCACGTTTGATAATTGCGCGGCGAGCCCATAAGCGCGCCCACTCCATGAAGACATCTATTCCATGCAGGCATTCATCCAACGCGCCGACAAAGCACTGTTCTGCCTTCTCCGGATCTGCGGTTAGAAGAATAGACAGCAGAAAAAGGCTATGCATCTCCTCGTTGTATATCTCGATGAAGCCCGCCGCGGTCGCATATCTTATGGTTCTTTCACCATTGATGTACTTTTTCCTGAACATAATCACTCCATGCATTGCTTACACGCCATGCGCCGATTGTGTCGAAAATGACCCCCAATTCGAGGCAATAAAGCAATGAAAGTGGTCTGAATGGTCCACGCCTTTGATCAGGCAACTAGTACCCTTGAAGGCTTCGATGGGGCCTGCGAACTTTCATCTACCGAAAAAACAGTGATGATTCCAGCCCTATGCACCGCGGCAGGGTACGGTCTGCTGCGGCGCGACCCGACGGTCGTGGAAATTCGAATTGCATTTTCGTCTGCGATTGGGTTGGTGCAACCGCAGCGTACCAACACATCGTTTGTTGTGTCCTCGATCCTGGCACCGGGTCTATGGAATTCGCGGATTGCCTTCGCGAGAACTTTGGCAAGGAGAAAGCGATTTGAGACTTGCGTCATAGCACCAAAAACAAGATCCGAACGCATTTGAGCCCCCGAGAGAGCCAAAGATTTGTCTTCGCCCTTGATGGGCGTTCAGCATTTGTCGTGCCAAATGATGATGTAGCGGACTATCTGGAAATCTATCCGCATTTACGAGCTTCATTCGTGCAGTTGTCCTAGGCCGCCTTCACGTTTCGCTCGGATTGGGAGTCGAACTCTCGACACTGGGCGCAAATTCCCGACACGCGTTCCTCCTTCTGCAAGCGATTCAATGAGAGGAGTGTCTATCTGAAATGGGTCTATCAACGAGCTTCGGAGTGTTTTCTGGAATTGCTGCGAACTCTAAGAACGCTGTCCCTTTCCATCTACATGACCGTGATGGTGACCTCGGCCGTCGCGGGTACGACATGCTGATACTGGCATGGTGGAACCAGTGTCGGCAGCCCGACAGATACAACGATGAAGCCTTGGTAAGGGTAAGCGAATAGCAATCGCCCAGGATCAGATCCTCCCTACCAAATGTCTGTAAATCAAAAAGGTGAGTTCTAGAGATTATGCGGAAGTGCTTAATCCGAATGGGATGGAATTCGGATTGCAATAGGAGATATGCGCGGATTTTCCGAGGTAGGCATTTCAGAGCAGCAAGAAGACAGAAGAGGTTGTATTCAGAGCTATTTGTGAACTGTCTTCCGCTGGCCGCGACAACGGATTGAGGTGCGCTCATGGTTGTTGACATCATCGACGTTCGCCGGGCCATTGAATGCGAGGAAGTTGTTCCGTACTTCCAACCTATCGTAGAAATGCGCACCGGCCGTTTGGCCGGTTTTGAAGTATTATCGCGCTGGCGACATTCTGAGTTTGGCCTGACCCTGCCGAAGAATTTCATCTCTCTGGCCGAGGAGAACGGATTGATCGGGCTACTCACTCAGCAGATACTGCGGAAAGCGCTCCTGTCGGCGCCTGTCCTGCCTGAGCCGCTTGTTCTGGCCGTAAACATTTCGCCGATCCAATTGCACGATATAGGCCTTCCCTCTCAGATTCGCAAGTCGGCTGAGGGAACGGGGTTCCCCCTGGAGCGGCTGATAATTGAGGTTACCGAAAGCGCCCTCATCGACAATGTGGCGCGGGCCAGAGAGATTGTCGCCGAGCTAAGAGCCATGGGATGCAGGTTGGCAGTTGACGACTTCGGCACTGGATATTCGAACTTGCAGCAGCTTGAGGAGTTGCCGTTTAGCGAATTGAAGATCGATCAGAGTTTCGTTGCAACGATGGCCAGCAAGCGCGAGAGCCGCAAGATTGTGGCCGCCGTCGTTGGCCTTGGAAAGAGTCTCGACATGGTGACTCTGGCCGAAGGCGTCGAGACCGAAGAACAGGCCGACATCCTCCTTTGGCTCGGTTGCGACCTGGGGCAGGGCTGGCTCTACGGGCATCCTTTGCCCGCCGATCGCATCCCCGGAATGGTTGGAGCGGCTGTGCGGACCCGCTCAATCCGAAAGCCCGCGCATGCGAATGAGCCCCTCTCCAGACTGGAGTCAATGCCGGCGCAACACTTGGCCCAATTGCAGGCAATCTACAGCGGTGCGCCTGTAGGCCTGTGCTTTATCGACAAGAATCTACGGTACGTCAGTCTCAACCAAAACCTCGCCGTTCAGAATGGCGCCTCCGTAGCAGCCCACATTGGTAGAAAAGTGCAGGAGATAATTCCTGGACTCTTCCCGCGAATTCTGCCCTACATATTGCGCGCATTGCAGGGGGAAGCAATCTCAGATGTCGAGGTTTCGAAGCCGTCCCACAAGCTTGGAGCGCCTGACCGGTGGTTTCTTGTGTCGTACCAGCCGGCCTTCGATGAAGCGCATGAAGTGGTCGGAGTTTCTGCCGCCATCATGGATATTACTGAACGAAAGCAAGCTGAGGAGGCCCTCCGTAGGTCCGAAGATCACTACCGGGAAATGGTTGAGAGCAATCCGCATTGCTGTCCGCAGTTCGACACTTCGTCAGTCTTTTGCCGAACAGTAGACAGCACACATCTCTGAAAAACCCCGTGCACTGATCCGAGAGTCTTCACCTCCAGGCATAGGACTGTGGTCTACCCCGCCAATTCATCGGAAATTGCTGAAGGAGAGGTGTGGGGGCGATGGCTGAACTTGCGGCAAGATCAGGGGCTATTGGTTCGCGGGATCTGCCGTTTGGCAGACTGATTGCTCAGTCAGGGGGTAACGAATCAGGGGTAGGAGAGCGACAGCATGAATGTTGGATTTATCGGTCTCGGGAGTATGGGAGCGGGGATGTCTCGCAACCTGCTTAAAGCAGGCCACGATCTGATCGTTTACAACCGCACGCGAAGCCGCGTCGAGGAAATGCAAAGCCTTGGAGCGAGAGTCGCCGATACCGTCTCTGAAGCAGCCGTTGGGGTGGAAGCGCTTATCACAATGCTGGCTGACGATCGCGCCGTTCAAGATGTGATCTTCGAATCTGGGCGTGTGTCGAATCTGGGCGTGTTATCAATTCGTTATCGGAGAGAGCGGTCCATATCTCAATGAGCACCATCAGTGTGGGTCTATCAAGCAGGCTTGCAAAGTCGCACGCGGAGAAACACCAGAACTATGTGGCCGCACCTGTTTTTGGGCGCCCAGAGGCTGCGGCTGCGGGTAGGCTGTTCATCGTGTCGGCGGGGGCAAGCGAACCGATCGAGAGATGTCGCAGCCTATTTGCAGCGATGGGGCAAAGAACATTCATGATCAGTGAAGACGCACCTGCTGCCAACTTAATCAAACTCAGCGGAAATTTCCTGACCACCGCCGTTATTGAAAGCCTCGCCGAGAGCTTTGCATTGGTACGGAAGGCCGGCGTCGACCCACTGAAGTTCCTAGAAGTGCTCACTGAGTCCATGTTCTCGGCCCCGGTGTACAAGACCTACGGCGCAATGATCGCTGCAGACAACTTTGAACCGGTAGGTTTCAAGTTGCCGCTTGGATTCAAGGACAACCGACTGCTCCAGGCGGCGGCAGAGGAGGCGTCGGTTCCCATGCCGATGGTCAGCCTTATGCACGACCGATTCGTAGCTGCCCTGGCGCAAGGATTGGGAAACGCGGATTGGGCAGCCGTCGCACGAGTCGCCTATAAGAGTGCCGGTTTGTGAGCGCCGCAAACATCTACCGATTATGGAAGATGTTATGGGCAACATTACCGGACCAAAAGTCGCAATCCTGAATACGGACGGATTCGAGTAGGTTGAGATTCTGAAGCCGCGCGAGGCGCTCGATCGGGTGGGAGCCAAAACAAGTACCTCCTCGCATTCAACCGGGAGATTTCCCGGCTGTTGAGTCAGGTAAGGCATCCGTCAGGACGTGTCATGTCGATGAGACGCGTGGCTCGGGCAAGACAGCGAAACTTGTGCGGATCTTCGGCTCGCTGGCAAGCAGGCAGTGGTCAATCTGTTCTCTAAGGAGAACATATGTCACTACCGAAAGGCTTCGGCATCGATTGAGGACATTCGGACTCCGCCCCGGATTCCGTCTTTGCCCTCGAATATCACAGTTCGACGGCGCCCTCGGTTATCACCTTAAAACCGGCCATACGTTATCAGTTCAAAACCGGCCAACGGGATTGGCCTGAGACGTGATTGTTTTACCGTTTCGCAGGGTGCATTTGCAA
>Ga0182030_10001544_pt1 | contig 47614 bp, 50 predicted proteins | sample 812S3MmetaG_FD_121299 | JGI IMG/M metagenome (GOLD analysis project Ga0182030, IMG submission 121299) | Permafrost microbial communities from Stordalen Mire, Sweden - 812S3M metaG (Illumina Assembly) | ecosystem: Environmental > Terrestrial > Soil > Wetlands > Permafrost | place: Sweden...
GTAGCCATGCGTTCTCGGGCAAAGGAAGCGACCATTTCGATGCTCTCGTCGCGGTTCACCGCGTTATCCCACGCCTCACCGATACCCCGCGCGATGCTGTTCACGTCGGCCGGGTCGATCGTGCGGCCTTCGTTGCCGGGAAATTCGACCCAGCGGGTGCACGAGGACACGACCGAGGCGCCCAACGCGGCCGCCGTCGCCAGCCGGCTGTGGCCCCGCCCGATCCACGAAGCATCGGCCACCACCGCGGCAGTCCGGTAGAGCCCCATCAGCAGCGCCGGAGAGGGCTCATCGAGGATCTGGAGCTGCGCCGGCGCGAACTCCCGCAGACGCTCCGCATAGCGCGGGTCGTCGATCGCCCCGGCCATCACCAGCGGGGCACCGACCCCGGCGGCGCCGCGGGCGACCAGGAGCTGGTTGCCCTCGGGTCCGATCGGTCCGTGGACCAGGATGAACGGATCGCTGCCCACCAGGGCGCCGACCGGCTCCGACACAACCGCGATCAGCGGGATCGGCGCCACTAAGAACGTCGGGCGGCCTTTGCGATGGGGCTCGACCGCCCGCAGTTCGCGCTCCGAATTTACGAACACCACGTCGGCCATACCGAGGACGTGCTCGGAATCGGGCAACCCGATCACGGAGGGCGCGTATTTCATTTTCGGCCCGATCCCGTCGACTTCGACGGCCCGGCGCATCAGCAGTTCCAGATAGGTGTTGACGCTGCGGTCGTCGCCCGAGTAGCTGAAGCAATACGGCGAGACGAGGGCGCCCCAATACGCGCCGTCGGCCGGCGATTCGTGGAACGCGTGCACGGCCAACGTCTTGCGGGCATCGGAGGCCCATTGCGCCACCCGCCGGGCGAACGCTCCCGGGCGCACGCCGAAGAGGTGGACGAGATCGGGCAAAAACGCGTCGAGACCATCGATGCTCGAGACCACCTCAACGGTGAAGCCTTCACGCCCCAACGCCTGCGCGAGCGCCGCGGCCTCATCCGTATCGGCATCGGGCACCAGGGCGCCGTCCGGGCGGACGACGATCGCGACCCGGCCGGCCGACCCGCCGACCGGAGGACTTACGGCGATATCGGCCACCCGCCGGGTGAACGGTTCGCGCGTCGCCGTGACGGTGAAACGACCCGCGCCCGCGTCCGAGGTGTGGAAAGCCAGCATCAGATCGGCGGGAACCGGCGCCTCGAGCGCGATCGCCCGGCCGGTAGCGCCCCCATCGATGCGAACGTGCGTCGCGGCCGTCACCGGCGCCGGGCCCGCTCCGATGGCAAGATCGTACGACTGCGTCGTATCGGCCGCGCCGAGCGCTCCGTACCACGCGCGGGCCACGGGATCGTCGCCGATCACGAGACACGACGTACCGGCACCGCTGAGAAAGGCGCCGAGTTCCAGCGCGTCCGGACCGTATGCGACCGTGTGCTTGCCGCTGGAGAAGCGCTGCGCGTAAATCGCCGGTGCGATTCGCGGCAGCGACGTCGCCAGGGGAGCGGCGCCGAAGAAGCCACGTTCCCGCGCGGCCGCGAATCCGGGACTGCTACCGAAGTGCAAGACCTCTTCAACCCAGAAGCCGCCGTTCGTCGCGCGCCCTTCGAGCTCGGGCAGAAGTCGATCGACGATCTCCTTCGCACGTGCATCCGTCAGCGTACCGAGAACCGAATGCGGAAACAGGACCGGATCGGCTTCGCGAACGTCGAGTTGCGCGATATCGACATAGAGCAGCGGTATGGTGACCGAACGTTCGCCGTCGCTGAAGTGAAGATCGAGAAACGCCGTGGGCTCGCGTCCGCGGGTGACCGGTTCGATCCGCGCCGCAACGAGGTGCTCGCCCGAGGCGAGCTCACGCAGGAGATCGGTGCGCCACGACCACGGTTGCAGCGCCGGGAAGACGCGATGCGTTCTCATGAGCCGGGCTGCTCGAGCAATGCGCGCACGGCGTGCGCGCCGTCGATCGGCGGCAGTTCGGCCAACGCTTCACGATCGATGCCGTTCACGCGCGCGTTACGGCGGCCGCCGCTTTCGCGCCAAGCAACCATATCCGGGACGAAATCGATGCTGATGTTGATGGTTTCATCCATGGGAATCTTGGAGGCGAGCAGCAGTTCGCGGATCGCCGACAAAGCCGTCTGCAATCCGTACGTTCCGTCGAGTCCCAACGCCACTTCGAGCGGATCGTTCACCCGGAACGCCTGCGTCAGGTCGATGAGGATTCGCTGCGCCGTACGCCATTCGTCGTCGTTACCGACCGGGAGCAAGATGCGCAAGCCGTCGCCCGCCGTCGCCTTGGGCGGCTCGGATGTGCGCAACGGAACGCGGTCACGGGCGGGATCGAAGTCGTTCCGGCCCGCCCAGCGCGTTTCGTATGCCGTACGAAGATAGGGCGCGCCGTCGAGCCCGGCGATGTATGAAGCCGCGTCCTTGAACGCAAACAAATGCGCGTAGGCATCTTCACAGCAGCCGACGAGAAAATTCGCGCTTCGCAAGCGCCGCGTGAAGTCCTCGACGCCGAGGCGTGAAAATCCGAACGTCTCGTCGAACCCGCCGACGACGTCGAGCGCTTCGCGGCTGATCATGATCACGGGCGTCGTCGCTACGTCGAGCAGCATGACCTCGCGCGCATAGGCCTCGGCGCGGCGGTCGAACGCCGCCTGCATGTCCACCGAGTTCAGATAACTCTGCTCCGGCAACGCCTCCGGCCGATCCGACCCGCCGACGCGCGGTACTACTGCGCCGAGCCGCGGAATACGCGCGAACGCGTCTTGCAAACGCGCGAGAAAGCCGTGCGGAATCTGAACGTCATCGCGAAGGATCGCGACGGCCTCCGAACTCGTGGCACCCAGCGCCCGGTTCAATCCGACCGCGAGGTGCACGTCCGATGCGTCGGGCAGCAACGTCAGGTTCGCGTGTACCGAGAACATCCGTTCGGTCGTCGCCGCCCCGGCCGGATACACGGCGAACGTCTTCCCGCTGACGGGTTCGCTCAAGAGCGCTTGCAAGGTTTGACTCGTTACGAGCGGCTTCGCGGCCGAGACGAACACCACGTCAAGCGTTTGCGGTGCGGGGACGGGCGGCACGCTTACCGGCACGATGTCGCGCTCGATGGTGGCCGCGATGAGCCGGCGGCGGGGCAAGCTTTCGATCGCGCCGGCGATGACGTCACGCACGGTCGAACCACGCAACGACGCGCCGTTGATGATCCGGCCGCAGTGAAAGAGCGCCGCACCGAACGGAGGCGTCGCCGACTGCACGGCGAGCGCGACGCGTCCGTTTCGTTCCACCCGCTCGACGAGCGACTCGACCGGCGCGCGATCGGGAAGCTCGGCCGCATCGGCAACGAGCACATACCGATCGCCGGTACGCGTCAACGCCGCGCGCAATGCGTCGCCATCGCGCGGATCGCACCTGACGACGTCGATCGGCGGAAGCGGCAAACGCACGAACCCCCGGTAGTTGCCCATGATCCGAACTTCACGCATGATGAACGACGATCGAACGCGGGGAGGATCGCGGTGGAGTTGGTACGGCAGCCATGAGGCAGCACCGGCGTAGCGCCGAAGATCGCCGAGCCGGCCGCGCAGTTGACGCGAATCCTCATCGATCTCGAACGCGAGCGACGGCTCGCACAATACGGTCCGGCCCGCGGCGCGCGCGTGCACGGCAAGATCGAGGTGCAGCAGCAACGGATCGAGTTCGGCCTGCGCCAGCCCGCGCACGAATTCCGCCGCAACGACGATGACGCCACGCTGCGGCGCGTCGATAGGACCACGCGAGAGCGTGGCGAGTCCACGATCGATTTGCGGTCCCGCGACCGCCAGGAGGTCGAACGGGTTCGGACCCGAGCGAGATGGACCGAACATCGAACCCAAGCGCTGGCTCTCACCGATGAGCGCGCGTCCGCCGGCGAGCACGACATTCTCGGTCAAAACGGCGCGCAGCGATCCGAAGGCGTCAGGACGCAGGACAGCGTCAGGATCGACGACGAGGAGCCACTCGACGCCGGGATTGCTCGCGGCGCGTTTCAGGGCCGCGCCGCGATCCGCGGGCTCGACTTCCTCAACGATCGCCGGCCAGCGCTCGAGGGCACGCGCAAGTGCTCGTCGTGCCCGAGCATCGGCCGACGGCGAAGTCAGGACAACGGTTTGCACGAGTTACTTCAACGCGGCAGCGGCAACTCGTCCCGCACCGGCAATGTCGCCGTCTTGGAGGAGCAACGAAGCCAGTTCGAGCGCGATCAGCGGGTCCTTCTCGACACGCGACTCGAGCAGTGTGCGCGCCTCGGAGCGGGCGCCCCCGCCGACCAGCGTCCGCGCGCTGGCAAGGACGGCGTCGACATTGTCATCCAGCGTCGCCAGACGCTGCTCGAGCGACGCCAACGCGTCATCCGGCTCGCCTTGCCGCAGCAGCAGCGCCGCGCGCATCTGCATGGCGGTCGCGAAAACCTCCGGCGAGGTTCCTTCGACCCGGCTCAGTTCGTGCAGCGACCGTGATTCGTCGCCCAGACGAAACGATGCCATCGCGGCGTTGAAACGCAGTTCGGGGTTGTGCGGGTCGAGCTGCAGACCTTGCTCTGCGGCGAAACGCGCTTCTTCATTGCGATTGTCCGCGAGCAAGCGGTGCGACCGGCGTGCGAAGTCTCCGGGGCGCGAACACGGCGTGAGCAATTCATCTGCGTGCAGGCGGGCAAGTCCGGCCTTGTCGCCGCGCTCGGTGAGCACCGTTTCCATCAGCGAAAGCGCGGAGCCGTTGCCGGGAGCGCTCCGCAGCGCCGCTTCGAGAAACGGCAGCGGGTCGCCGTAATTCGCTTCGATCATCGCACGCGCAGCCGCGACGTTGAGCTGTGCGACGACTTCGCCGTTGGTCCCCGGCTCGATCTCATTTTCCACGATCGCGATCGCCTGAGCGTAGCGCTTGCGGCGCAATAGATAGTTCACCAATTCGGCGCGACCCCGGGCGGGGTCGGTCTCGACGATACGCCGATAGGCGAGCTCGGCATCGTAATAGCGTCCGAGATGTTCGAGATATCCGGCCTTCGTCGACTGCAGCGCCACCGAATTCGGTTTGTTCGCGAGTGCCATGTCGACGTACTGGATCGCTTTGTCGAACTCTTTTTTGTGCTGGTGAACGCCCGCCAGCTGGTAATATACCTTCCACTCGAAGATTTCTTCGTCGGTCATGACGGAGTACGCCATGTGTTCGCGCAGCGTCAGGACCTGCTCCAACAACTCCTGAGCATCATCCCAACGGTCCATCTTCCGCAGAACCTGAGCTTTGGTGAAGACCAGCCCGGCATCGTTTGGAAAGCGCCGGATGCCTTCGTCGACTTTTTCGAGCGCCCGCTCGTCTTCGCCCATCGTCTCGCAATATGTTTGGGTCAGCAATAAATACGCGAGCGGAAAGTACAGCTTCGTGCGCCCCGGAACGGCCAACATCTTTTCGAGAACTTCGCAACCTTTTTCGAAGTCGCCCGAGCAAATGGCGGAGTTGCCGAAGTTGAACATGTAGAACGCGTCGTCGCTGTCTTCATCGTATGCGCGCTCGATCAACGGGCGATTGCGCGCGTTTTTCTCGCGTACGGTGAGCATTTCGCCGGTGTAACCCTTGTGCAGGATCGTGATCGGCGCCAGCACGGCCTTGATTTCCGCGTTGTTCCCGTTGGAGAGACATTCGTGGATGACGCCGCGAAACCGCAGCAGCGGGTTGGTCGGAAACAAGCGGATCAGACGGTGGGACATCGTGCCCTCGCCCGCCGAGTCGTCGATGAAATTGACGATGCTGAGGTAGATCGAGGTCAATTCGGCCGGCGTCGTCCGCAGCGAGCGCACGAGTTGGATCGATCCTTTATCCAGTTCTTCGTCGGCGTCGAGCACGAGCGTCCAGCGCTTGGTCGCCATATCCAGCGCCTGATTGCGTGCCCAGCCGAAGTCGTTGCGCCATTCGGCGAATTTGATCTTCGCACCATACGATTGGGCGATCTCGACCGTCCGGTCGGTCGATCCGGTATCCACGATGCAGATCTCGTCGACGACGTCTTTCACGCTGTCGAGGCACTCTTTGAGAAAGCGCTCCTCGTTCTTGACGATCATGCACAGGCTGATGCCTTCGGGCAGCTGCTCGAATTCCGGTCCGGGGACCGGCAAATTGAAGAGTAAGCCCGTCTGAAGCTGGGCAAAATCGGAGTTCCGGTAGGTGTCGGCGATCTGAATTGGCATGCAAAAACCTCTTTAGAGTCATCGGCCGGAACCGGCTATTATGTTAGAAAAAGAAGGGGCCCGCCGAAGCGGACCCCTTCTCCGTTAACGCTGGAGCGTTGACTAACGGAACAGGCCCAGAACCGTCTGTGCGTTGGTGTTCGATTGCGCGAGCACCGTCGTACCGATCTGGATGAGGATCTGCTCTTTGTTGTAATCGGCGGTCGCTTGGCCGACGTTGAGGTCCGTGATGTCGGACGCCGACGCCGTCAGGTTGACAGACGCGATGTTGTTGTTGTTTTCCGCGTTCTGCAAGCGGCTGATGACGGCACCGAGAGCGGCACGTGCACCGTTGACTTGCGTGATCGCTTGGTCGATCTGACCGATGGCGTCTTGGGCGCCAAGGACGGCACCGGCCGTGCTCGGGTTGCCGTTGACGAGCTGGGTCGTCGCGACGTTGATGTTGGAGACGCGGAGAGACGACGTGCTGACCGACACGAGGCCGACCGAGATCGTCGCGCCTTCGTTGGCGCCGCCTTGGAACTGGAATGCCGGGCCGTTGGGGTTCGAGTTGACGGAGACGTACTGCAGGACCTTGATGAAGGCCGTTGCGTTGACGTCGACCGTACCGGCCGAGGGGTTGAAGTTGACGGTGACGCCGTCGAAGCTGAACGCCGACGCGTTCACACCGGCCGTGGTGCCGAGCGTGAAGATCTGCGCGATTTGCGAGTACGAAGCCGTACCCGACGTGAAGAAGCTCACGACGAGACCCTGTTGGGTCGCGTTGATCTGAGCGACTTGGACTTGGATCGTGCCGTCGACGTCGCCGAGCGCTGAGAGCCCTGCGGCGATCGAAACGCTGGTGACGAGAGCCGACGAACCGCCACCGGCGACGTTCGTGTTGAACGTACCGATTTGAGCGTTCGACTCAATGATCGCCGAAGCGTTGACTGCCGGCTGGAAGCCTGCGTGGCTGCCGTCGAGCAGCGGCTGGCCGTTGAAGTTGGTGTTGCTCGAAATCTGGTTGATTTCTTGGAGCAACTGGCCGACTTCGTCTTGCAGTGCGGTACGGTCCGTCGGAGACGTGATCGTGTTCGCTGCTTCGATCGCGAGCGAACGGACGCGCTGCAGAATGCTGGTTACGGTCGAGAGCGCGCCGTCCGCGACGTTTGCCGCGTTCGTTGCGTCTTGAACGTTCAGGTTCGCCGTGTCGAAACCGGCGGCTTGGTCGTTCAGGTTGACCGCGATGGCCAGACCAGACGGATCGTCGGCAGCGGTTACGACGCGCAGACCGGACGAAAGTTGTGAGACGAGCTTGCCGAGCGTGCCCTGGTTCCGGTTTAGGTTGAGCAGCGCCGTGTTAGCAAGTTGGTTCGTGGCAATCGAAATGCCACCAACTGAGTTAGGCATGTAAATCCTCCATGATCACACGTGTGGAAAAGCCGGAGCCTTCCTGACTCCGCTGATTAAGGTTTCGGCGGTTGGCGCCGGGACTTTAGGGTGGCAGGCGCGGCCTGGAGCTGCTCGGTTTGGGGAGCAGCTCCAGGGACCGCGGCGCGGTTGGCGCGCTGGATCTCTTCGTAGACCTCGGCCCGGTGGACGGGTACCTCACGGGGGGCCTGAATTCCGAGCTTTACCGTGTCCCGGTCGACCGATACCACGACGATGTGGATGTCATCCCCGATGACGATCGATTGATTGAGTTTCCGGCTGAGGACGAGCATACCGCGCCTTCCATGGCTGACCTTAAGGGCGGTTCGTCTTCGCTTATCCCGGAATCTGCCCCGCTTGTGCTTGGGACGTAGCGTAAGCGGCCTCGGCCTCGGCGACGGCCGCAGACTGGGCTTCTTCCATCGCCGCCGGCACCGGGATCTTCATCGCGACCGTGTACTTGCTGCCCTCGAGCGGCACTTGCCGCGCAATACGGGTCTTCAGATTGACCACGATCGGCGCCATCAGGTTCATGTACGTCGGGCCGCCGTCGGTGCCCACCATGACCGCAAGGACCGTGAAATCCTCGGGGTTTTGCAGATCGAGCGACAGCTTCGCGAAACCCGGCATCTGCGGGTCGTAGTCGGGGAAAAACAGCCACGGATCGCCGAGCGGCAATGCGATGTTGAGGTCGTCGAGGCTCTGGAGCCAGCTGATGCTGTCCTGCGTCTCCAACTGGATCACGATGAACGTGCGGAAATCCTCGAACCCCGGCAGTCCCCACGGAAACACAAAGATATCCGACTCGCTGTACGAGCAGGTACCGAAGCGGGGTAATTCGACGGTTTTCAAGGCATTTTCGGCCGGTGCGTTCACCATGTGGCTCCTGTTTCTCCTAGAGATAATCGATGAGCGTCTTGCCCTCAAGACGGGTCGTCGTCGCGTAGGCCGCCTGAAGCGCGGTTTGCACGAGCGTAAACTGCGAGGTGGCCTGGGCGATGTTCGTATCCTGAATTCCGGACTGTGTATTAGTATTGTCGTTCGCCAGCGCCTGAACTTGAGCCGTGGTGCCCGCAAGGTTCTGGATCTGCTGCCCAATCTGGGCCCGGGCGCTCAGCACTTGGTTGATGACCGAGTCGATGTCGCCGATCTGGGTGGACAGGTTGCTGGTCACGCTGACCTGGTTCGGAATCTGGAAGGCTTCGAGGAAGTTCGACGTATTCGTCGCGCCCGGCGACGCCACGTCCGAAACCAGGAACGGCGGGCTGCCGTTCGCCACGCTCGTCAGTTGCAGGCGCTGGGAGGCCACGTTCCACGAGGCGGTCACACCGGTCGTGGCGGTTTGCAGGTTGATCTGCGCAACGACGCCCCCGGCCCCGTCAACGGTCGTAGCATTGGTGAAGTTGAACACAGCCGAACCCTGCGCTCCGTTGGCCGGACTCGTGCCGTCGATTTCGATCGAGTAGCCGCCCGTGCTGTCTGCCTTGAGCGGAACCGTCGTCATCGGCAGCGGGGCGGCGATCTGGCCCAGCGTCGTCTGGGTAGCATCGGCCGCGCCGGTGATGGTCTGGTTCGCGACGTTGATCGGCTGCTGGCTCTGGATCGAGGCCGGCTCGTTATCCATCGTATCGCGCAGCGTCGCAAGCAGCGTGAACACGCTGGGCGTGCCGTTGGTCGAACCCTGATTGAACGCGGCCTGCATCGTCGTTCCGACTTGCACTTGCTGGCCGTTGATCAACTCGGTGCGCGCCTGGTTATTACCCGTGAACACGACACTGGTCGGCGGCGAACCCTGCGGACTGATCGGGGGCGTCGTACTGCTGCCGGTTCCGGCAAAGACGTACGTGTTGCCGTACTGCTGGTTGGCCAGCGCCAGGGCTTGATTGAGCAAGCCCGCAACCTGTTTGCCGATCAACGGGCGCTGCGTGCCGTTGGGAATGATGTCGGTTGCGCCTTCGACCGCAAGCGAGCGCGCCGTTTGCAGCAAGCTCGTCAGCGAGGAGAGCGTGGAGTCGGTGAACGTCAGCTCGTTCGAGGCCGCGCTGGCGTTGGAGGCATCGCCGTTTTCCTGCGCGATCGTCGTCGTCAAGGTGAGGTCTTGCGACACCTGCGACGGATCGTCGCTCGGGACGTTCAACGACTTCCCGGTCGAGAGATCCTGACCAAGCGACTGGTACTGAGCCGATAGCCCGTCGATCGACTGCGTCTGGTCGGAGTAAATCGTACTCGTTGCGATGCGCATTTAGTGTATAGCCTCCATGCTAGAACGAAGTGCCGGAGCCGAGGTTGATCGCGTCATTGAGCATCGCGCTCAAGATCGTGATGACGTGGGCGGCGGCGCCGTACGCGTTCTGGAACTTAACCAAGTTCTGCGTTTCTTCGTCGATGTTGATGCCGTCGGTTGATTGGCGCACCGAGTTGATGCTCGATGCTAAACTGGTTTGGGTCGTGGTTCCGGTCGTCGCGGCGGACGCGTCCTGACCCATTTGCGCGACGAGGCTCGCGTAGTTTTGCTGCAGCGTCGCCGTTTGCGCGGACGTGATCGAATAGTTCGCAACAAGGTGCGCGTTCTTCGCAACGAACGAAATGGAGCCCGTAACGCGGTTGACCGCGGTGATCGTCACGTTTTCTTGGGCAGCCGTTCCGGCATCGATCGTCAGCACGTTCCCGACGTTGAGCTGGGCGAACGCGGTCGGCGACGCGACCGGCGGCAAGATCGTGACCGCACCCGGCGCCGCGATGACCGTGGGTGACGTCGTTTGCAGCGCGGGGACGCCGTAGGAGTTCGAGAACAGCTGGAGCATTGCCGTGACGTCGCCGCCGTTCGTGACGCCGATGGCATTCCTCGAGTTCTGATCGACGCCGTTGATGTTATCGGCCCCGAGCGCGTCGAGCAAGCCGACCGCCGGCGCACCCGGCTGGATTTGGGCAGCCGACGACGTCGCGTCGGTGATCGTGAAGTCGGGCGTCGTTGTTCCGCCGGCGGCAGCCATTGCCGCACGATGCACGAGGTCGATATTGTTCGGATCGCGGGCAAAGACGACCGTTTGCGAGGTCGCATTGTACGACGCCGTAACGCCAAAATGACCGGCGTTGAACGAGTTGATGAAGTCGTCGACCGTATCAGCGGTGGTGTTGTTCGTGCTGTAATTGAACGTCTGCGTGATGCCGTCGACCTTGATCGTCAGCGCGCCGGCAATGCCGCCGGCCGGTGGCGCGTTCGCCAGCGTCGCGTTGCCATTGAGCTGTGCCGTCGTATCGACCGTCGTGTTGCCGAGGTTGAGCGGCTGGACCAGTGTTCCGGCGGCGGTCGTCGCCGCGGCTGTCGGAACTTCCGAAGGCGTCAGGATGCCGACCTGGATGTTGCCCGCGCTGATCGGGAGCTGCGTGACGACCGGCGAGAACAACTGCGCGCCGGCGGTACCGGTGGAGTCGTAACCCGCCTGTGAAATGCGATCGGATTCGGTGGCCAAGGCGTTCGCGAAGTCGTTGAGCTGGTTCGAATACGGAATCAGCTTGTTGTTGTAGGTGTCGAGCAAGCCGCCGAGCTGGCCGCCGGTGATATTGATGGCGGCCGGGTTCGTCGGGTTCGGCGGCGTGACGAAGTCGACCTGAAGCGCCGGCGTCCCGTTCGGGTTCGTGCCGACGATCGGACTGGCCAGGTGATAGGCCTCGGTGTCGTTGACGAGTGCTTGGCCGTCGACGGTCACGAGGGTCGAACCGTCGGCTTGGATCGAGGTGCTGGTCGGCAAGTAGGTTGAGAGCGTGTCGATCAGTTGATCGCGCTGGTCCTTGTAGGTGTTCGGGTTGTCGCCGATCGCCGTGGCCGCGCGGATCTGTCCGTTCAACGCCGCGATCTGATCGATCGTCGAGTTGATGGTCCCGATCAGCGTCGTCGCTTGCGTCTGCGTTTGCGTTTCCGAACTCTGGAGCGCCGCATTGGCACTGGAGATCGCCGAAACGAGCCCGTTGGCCGACGTCAGCACACCCTGTTCTTCCGCCGTGCCTTGCGGGTTGTTCGCGAGCGTCTGGATCGAGGTCTGAAAAGCCGCAAAGGCGGTGTTGATGCCGTTGGCCGGCTCACCGAAGCTCGACTGAAGCGAGCTCAAGATCCCCGATTCGGCGCTGTAGAAGTTCTGCGAGGACGAAGCACCACGGAAGAGCGCATCGTATGAATCCTGATGCACGCGCTGGATCGAACTGACGAGAATACCAGTTCCCTGCGTACCCGGCTCGAGGCCGACCGGCATGCCCGGTACACCGTCGATCGGCGGCAATTGACCGATGTTCACAATCTGCCGTGACGCGCCGGGCGTCTGCACGTTCGCAATGTTCTGCGCCGTTACGTCTTCAGCTTGCTGAAACGTTTCAAGCGCCGACCCTGCGATGTTCAGTCCGAGAAAACTCATGCGGATTCACGCTCCTGCGGAGCCTGAATCCACCTCGGCTGCGCCTCGTCAATCGGGATGAGAAGCGAACGGGAAAGATTCATGCTTTGCGACTCACGATCACGCTGGAGGTGCTCTTGGGTACGTTGCCGCGACGCTTGTAGGTGCCGGTGGATTCCGTCATCGCGTCGTGGATCAGTTCAACGGTCTTGCGCAGCCGCTCCATACCCGCCAGGATCAGCGCCTTGTTGTTGTTGACCGTAATCGCAAGCGAAATGCCCTTGATCGACATCTCGCGCGAAAGCTGCTGGAACGCGCGCCGCATCGGGCCGGGCGCGTACGCGCACACCTGCTCGAGCGTCAACTCGCCGAAGCCCGCCACTTGCATCTGCAGCCGCTTGCGCCGCGCTTGCTGATGCAGGATACGCTGACCCTCGAGCCGGCGTTCGCTGGCGTTGATCTTCTCGATATCTTTTTGCACGAGGGCTTCGGTCATCGCGAGCGCGACCACGTTCAGCTCGCCCAGAATCCGGCTCTCCTCTTGGAGCAGCGCCCGGAACCCATCCCAGGAAGCGCTCATGACGGCGCCTCGCTCGACCGCAGGGCTAGGCGGGCAGCGCCTCGAGGACGAGGCGTCCCAAGAGCTTTTCGACGATCTGCTCGGACGGCACGTAGTACTTGCCCTGGGCGATCCGCTGCTGCAGATCCTTGACCAGCGCCTCGCGATACATCGGCTCGGCCGTAACGCTCGCCGCCATCTCGGCAAAGCTCGCCGCTTCCGACGAACCGACGTAGTCCACGTCCGAGATTGCATCCGTATCGTACGAAACCGACTGGGCCGACTGCGCCTTCTTCTTGCGCAACGTCCGGTAGGCGGAAACCGCCGATTCGATCTCGGCCCGGCTGATGATCATGCCGCGAAAGCACCCCTTGCACTACGCCCTTGCTAGGGATAGTGTCGGAAACTCGCATGGCCGACTTTAGCTTGTTCACGGCTCATCCTCGTTCGTCGGGCTCGAGATCGAGGGCGGGGCGGTCATTCCGGGCGGCAGCTGGGGGGTGGACATCGAGGCCGGGAGGTTCGGAACCGCCGAGGAGCTGGCCAGGACCTGGGCGCGCAGCTGGTTCTCGATCATCTTGGCAATGCCGAAGCTGCCGGTCTGCGAGATCGCGTCGGCTTGCTTATCGGCAAGCATGTCCTGCCACATCGACTCGGCGTTGGATTCCTTGCCGAGGATGCCGTCCTTGGGAACCGTGCTCTGCATTTCTTTATAGAGCATGCCGACGAACACGCTCTCGAGCTGGGTCGCCGCGGCGTGCAGCTTCTTCAGCGCGGACTGCTGGTCGGCTGTGAGCGGAGCTGAGGAGGGGAGACCTTTGAGCGGATCCATCAGATAATATCGATATCGGCTTGCAGGGAGCCCGATTCGCGCAAGGTTTGCACAATCGAGATCAAGTCACGCGGCGAGACGCCGATCGTGTTGAGGGCCCGGACGACCTGGCTGAGGGTTCCCGCCCCGCTGATATAGATCAGCTTGCGGCCGCTCTCTGAGGTTTTGACGGTCGTGTTGGTCTGGGTCACGGTCGGCGCGTTCGAGAACGGACCCGCCGGCACGGCCGTATTTTGCGTGGAAATCGTGATCGAGAGGTTGCCGTGGGCGATCGCGACCGGCGCCAGCGTGATGTCGCCGCCCATGACGATCGTTCCGGTGCGCTCGTTGATGACGACCTTGGCCAGCTGATCGGCATCGATCTTCAGATCGCCGGCGTCGGCGAGAAACGAGACCGGATCGTTCACGTAGTGCGTTGGCAGCGTGACGCGGATCGTCGCCGCGTCCAGCGCATGCGCCGTACCGCCGCCGAAGCGCTTGTTGAGCGCGGTCACGGCGTGCTCGGCGGTCTTGTAGTCGGGGGTCGAGAGCACGTACGACAGACCGCTCGGATCCTGTTGCAGGTTCGTGATCATGTCGCGCGCGATGACCGCCCCGCCCGGCACGCGGCCGGCCGTGACGAAATTCTTGGCGATCGAGTTGCCGGTGCCGGTGTCGGCCGAGAAGCCGCCGACCGAGATCGGACCTTGTGCCGTCGCGTAAACGAGGTTGTTGGGGCCGCGCAGTTCGGTCAGCACCAGCGTGCCGCCCTGCAGCGTCGTCGAATCGCCGAGCGCCGAGACCAGCACGTCGGCGTTGTCGCCCGAGTGCGCGAACGGCGGCAGCTTGGCCGTCACCATGACGGCCGCGACGTCGCGCGTGCGCACGTCGGTCGAGGCGGTCGAAAGCCCGAACGTCTGCAAGATGTTCTGAATCGTTTTGCTCGTGAAGAGCACCGACGTCGAGTCACCGGTCTGGTTGAGGCCGACCACGATGCCGTAGCCGATCAACTGGTTGGCGGTGACGCCTTGCACGTTGGCGATATCTTTGAGCAGCACGCCTTGCGCCGAAACGCGCGCCGGCAGCGCGACGAGCAGCGCCAGCATCGCGAGCGTGAGGACGGCGGCCAGGTTACGCTTCATCGTGGCGATCATCCGAAAAAGAACCCGATGATTTTTTGCAAGATGCCGCGATTCTTTTCTTGCGTGTCGATGCCGCTGAACTTCGCATCGATATTCGCGACCAGCGAGGAGAGAACGCTATCGGTGTTGTCGATGTCCTCGCCGCGAATCGTGCCCGTGACGTGGAGGGCTTGGGGCACGCCGTTGATCGTGAGCTTCTGATCGCCGGCGACCTGCATCGCGCCGCTCGGCAGCACGTTCGTCACGACGGCCGTCATCGAGCTCGTGAAGGTCTGCACGATCGTCTGCGTCTTGGCGAGGCCCGTGTTGCTGCCGGCGCCGAGGCTGCCGGGCAGACGCAAGATCGGCAGGTTGAAGAGTCCCGTCCCGCCCGCGATCGTGTTGCTGTAGGTGTTCGCCGTCGTCGACGCGTCCGAGTTGTTGGCGCTGCCGTTGAAGTTGAAGACGATGTGAACCAAGTCGCCGACTTGCGAGGCTCGATGATCGGCCCCGAGGTGCATCGGATGTCCGGGAGCGGCCGCCGGTGGACCGGCGACGTAGAGCGTATCGGCGGCGGCGGGGCCGGCCAAGGCCAGTACCGCAGCGGCGATGAGCGACGCCTGCTTGATCATTCGGCTTCTTCTCCTTCGGGGAGGGTGAGTTCCACACGGTTCGGACCGGTGACGGTCCCGGAAAGAATGCGATTTGTCTGCTCGTTATACACGGTGACCGATTCACCCAGACCGCCGCCGGTCCGCGCGATCACGTCGGCCGTCAGCGAGACCGGGCCGTCACGCACGATGAGAATCGCGCCCGCACCGGCTTTGACCAGTTCGTTGACCGCGGTCTGTTCGACGAAGATCTGCTGGCCGCGCGGTGTTGCGGCGCGGAGCTTCCGGCCGACCAGCGACGCGATATCGACCGACGGACGGCCGTTCGAGAGCACGCGCGCGAGCGTCAGATCATCGGCACCGAGGAGCGCGCCGGGCGCGAGATCGTGCGCCGCAACGGCGGTATGGATGTACTGTTGCACGCGGTAGCCGTTGGTTACGGTCTTCGCGACGCGCCCGTCGACCACGAGCTGCACCGGAACCGCGATGTAGGTTGCGTACACGAACGGCGGGAGCGGCATGATCTCGACCTTGCCGAGCGGCACGGATTGGTCGGCCAGATGAAACGCCGGCACGACCGAACGGTCGGCGTCGTGGATGAGGCCGCCCGCGAGCTTATCGGTGACGGCGCTGATCTGCGCACCGGTGACGTTCTGCGTGACCATCGGTGCCAGCGCCACCGTCGATGCAGACAATGCCGCGGCCGTCGTGGTGCACACCACGAGCGGCAGGAGCATGACGGCGACGAGGCGGCGCAGCATCGGTGTTACGACGACTTCGTATTGACCGCGGTCGCGAGCACTTGGTCGGCGGTCGAAACGGCTTTGGAGTTCGCTTCGAACGCGCGCTGCGCGGTGATCAGGTTGACGATCTCGGTCACGACCGAGACGTTGCTCTGCTCGAGGTAGCCGCCTTGGATCGAACCCGTGCCGTTGAGCTGCGGGGCCGAGATCTGCGGAGCGCCCGAGGCGGCCGTTTGGATGTACAAGTTCTGGCCCTGCGGCGAGAGACCGGCCGGATTCGCGAAGCGCACGAGCGTGATCTGACCGAGCTGCGTGGGTGCGAGCTGACCGGGGGTCAACGCGGTCACGGTTCCGTCTTGACCGACCGAGACTTGCGTCGCGTTGGCCGGGACCGTGATTTGCGGGCTCAGGAAGTAGCCGTCGGCGGTGACGATCGAACCGTTCGAGTCCGTCTTGAACGAACCGTCACGCGTGTAGGCGGCGGTGCCGTTCGGTAGCGTGACCTGGAAGAACCCGTCGCCCTCGATCGCGAGATCGAGCGGGTTTGAGGTTTGCTGCAGCACGCCTTGCGTGAATTCTTTTTCCGACGCACCGATCTTCACACCCAAGCCGACGTCTTGACCGACGGCGATCTGCGAAGCACCGACCGGCGTACCGGGAGCGCGCAGTTGCTGGTAGATCAAGTCCTGGAAATGCGCCAGGTTGTCGCGAAACCCGGTGGTGTTCACGTTCGCCAAGTTGTTGGAGATCGTGTCGATGTTGTACTGTTGGGCGATCATGCCGCTGGCGGCGGTGAAGAGTGCTCGCATCATGGTGGTTTAAGGGCTCCCTTTAGCTATTGCGGCCGACGGTGGCGATCGCCTGATTCGTGGCGTCGTCTTGGGTCTGGATACTCTTTTCGTTGGCGTCGAACCAACGCTCGGCGTTGATGAGGTCGACGATCGACTTCACCACATCGCCGTTGCTCTTTTCTTCCGAATACTGAAGCACGCTGGTCTGCGTCGCGGGACGGACGCCGGCATTCTGCGCGGCGGTATAGCCGGTGGATCCTTGCGGCTGCAGCGCTTGAAGGTTGTTGAACTCGAACACGCCGATCTGCGCGGTCGTGGCGCCGTCGACGTTGACGTTGCCTTGCGTGTCGACTTCGATCTTACCGAGCGCCGGCATCGGGATCGGATTCCCGGCGGCACTGAGGACGGTCTTGCCGTCGACGGTCGCGAGCGTGCCGTCCGCGGCGCGCATGAACGAGCCGTCGCGCGTGTACTGGATCTGACCCGTGGCGGGATCTTGGACCGCAAAGAAGCCCGGGCCCGAAAGCGCGAACGAATACGTGTTGCCGTTCATCGCGATCTGGCCTTGCTCGAAATTCGTCGGCGTCGCGTAGACATCGGAACCCGTACCCATCGGCCCGACCGGATCTTGCGCGGCGACGCCGGGCAAACGGTTGAGCGGGTTCTGACCGGGATCGGTCTGGAACCGGTAGAGTTCCTGTTGCGGCTGCGATTCGATCTGCAGCAACGTGCGTTTGAAACCATTGGTCGACGAGTTTGCGAGATTATTCGAAACGTTGTCGATCATGGCTTCCGCAACCATTGCGCCGGCCGCTGAAGTGTATAACCCGCGAATCAAAAGAAAAACCCCTCCGCACACCAGGTTGTCGCCGTTACCGGGCGACCACGGAACCGTCAATCAATCGGGTTCCGTCGCGGCCCCCACCGTGCGAGGGTAGTCCAGCCGCGCTATATGTAGCATCGGCATCTGAGCCGTCGACTTTAGGCGAGCCTGGTTGAAAAGGCGCTCCGCCCCAGGCTGCGCGCCCCCCACGCCTAGGCGTGGGGCCCCTGTCCGAGCTCGCAACAACAAAGAAAAAGCGCCACGATTACGCGGCGCTCGCTCCGGCACCATCGTGCCGGTTCCCCTATCAGCCTACACTTGCAGGCGCGAGATCTCCGAGTACGCGTCCAGCAGCTTGGTGCGGATCGACATCATGTATTGCATGGCAAGGTTCGCTTCCTCGACCGAGGTCACGACCTTCTGGATGTCCCCCGTGGCGCCGGTGGCCAGGTCGCGCATGTTGTCGTCGGACGTGTTGAGCTTGTCGTTCACGTCCCCGAGCATCTTCTCGAGGGTGTTCTTGAAGGTGACGTTGGGGTCCGAGGTCCCGGGGATCGCCGAGACGTCGGGGGTCTCGTCGGACTTCTTCGTGCCGCCGATGTCGGGGACGAAGCTCGCCGGGGTGATGCTGCCGAGGGCGCTGGCGTAGTCCACGGTCAGCTCTTCAGCAGATTCAGGGCGGCGTTGCCGATGTTGCGGGACTCAGAGATCGCCGTCACGTTGGCCTGGTAGGCACGGGACGCGGCGATCATGTCGACCATTTCTTTGACCACGTCGATGTTGGGCATGTGGACGTAGCCGTTGGCGTCGGCGTCGGGATGGGTCGGGTCGTAGACCATGCGGTCGGGACCCGGGTCGCTGACGATGCCGACGGCCTGGACGCCGTCGCGGGACTTACCCGGGTCGGCATCGTCGCTGTTATCGAGCGGATTGAAGTCCGGATCTGACGTCTGTTCTTGCTTCTGCGCGAAGACGACCAGCTGGCGTTTGAACGCGCCGCCTTCCGGCGTGCGCGTCGTGTTCACGTTGGCGAGGTTGTTCGCGATGACGTCCATCGCGAGGCGTTCGGCGGAGAGACCGGACGCGCTGACCTCGATCGAGTCGTACATACCAGCCATCGGTTAGACTTTCTCCTGAATCGCTTCGCGAATCCGCGAATACTGTTGCGAGAGCAACGCGTGCATGGTCTGCGAATACGATGAATTTATTGCCAATTTCGCCATTTCCTGATCGAGGTCGACGTTTGAACCGTCGACGCGCATCTGCTGCGTGTCGTCGATCGTGGTCGTCACCTTGAACGGTTGCGGTTCGAAATCGGGGCCTTCCGCGATCTGTTTGTCGTCGTCCGTCACGAGCGCGAGCTCGGAAGAATCGTCGTAGCGCGGCAGCTCGGCAGCGAGCGCTTCTTTGAAGTCGACGTCCGACCGCTTGAAGCCCGGCGTATTGATGTTCGCGATGTTGTTCGCGATGGCGTCATGGGTTTGGCGCGCCCCGCTACCAGCGTTTTTCAGCATGCTGATGGTAGGGCCGAACATCGAAGATGCGCCCGTTGGTGCATCCATGGACATATCGCTCATCTATTGGTACTTCGGCGTCTGCGCCTCTAATCTTAGTCCTAGACGCTGAATTGGGCGGCGTGGAGGCCCGCGTAGGAGCCCCCGGAGGCGATCAGGGCGTCGTGGGTGCCGGTCTCCCGAACCTCGCCGCTCTCGATATACAGGATCTTGGTGGCCCGGCGGATCGTCGAGAGGCGGTGGGCGATGATCAGGGTCGTCCGGCCCGGGAGAATACGGTCGAGCGCTTCCTCGATCAGGTGTTCGGAGTGACTATCCAAGGCGCTGGTGGCCTCGTCGAGGATGAGGATGCGGGGATCGCGCAAGATCGCGCGGGCGATCGCCACCCGCTGCCGCTGACCGCCCGAGAGCCGCACGCCGCGCTCACCGACCCGGGTGTTGTACCCGTCGGGAAGGGCGGAGACGAACTCGGCGACGTTGGCTTCGCGGGCGGCGGCCAGCACCTCGGCGTCGGTGGCCTCGAGCCGGCCGTACCGGATGTTGTCGGCGATCGTGCCGTTGAAGAGCTGGGTTTCTTGCGGGACGAGGGCGATCGCCCCGCGCAGGTCGTCCAAGCGGATCGTGGCGATGTCGACCCCGTCGAGCGTGATGCGCCCGCCCTGCGGCGAGTAGAAGCGCGGCACCAGGTTGGCGATGGTCGACTTGCCGGCGCCCGAGGGCCCGACCAGCGCGACGATCTCCCCGTGCAGCATTTCGGCCGTGAAGCCGTCCAGCACCGGCGCACCCTCGGGGCTATAGGCGAAGCGCACGTTCTCGAAGCGAACGTCGCCGACCACCGACGGCATCCGCACCGCGCCGGGCGGATCGTCGGCTTCGATCGGCAGATCGAGCACCTCGAACACGCGCGACGCGCCGACGAGCGCGCGCGAGAAATCGCCGAGAAAAATCGAGAAGCGGTTCATCGGGTTGATCGTCAGCGCCATCGCGCCGAAGAACGCGATCGCCTGAGCCGGTGCGATGCGGCCGGCGCCGATTTCGCTGACCACCATCACGACGATGACGATGATCGCGAGCGAGACGATCGTGGCGATGACCGGCGACTGCGTCTGGTTGAGCTGCGTGACCTTCATCTGCGCTCCGAAGTACGCGTCGTTGGCGCCCGCGAAGCGATCGCGCTCGAAGTTCTCGCGCCGGAAAGCCTTCACCACGCGCTGATTTCCGAGGACCTCGGCGAGATTGGATGACACGTCGGCGATGCGTTCCTGTGCCATGCGCGTGCTGACCGTAACCAACCGGTTGAAGCGACCGATGACGATCGAAACGATCGGCGTGCACGCCAGCAGCACGATCGCCAGCACCCAGTCGAGCGAGACCATCCACGTGACCGCAGCCACGAACGTCACCGTGACCTGCACCATCTGCGGCAGCGAAATGCTCACCGCGTCGATCATCAGTCCGAGGTCGATCGAAAAGCGCGACATGAATTCGCCGGGCCGCCAGCGATCGTAATCGGCCAGCGACATCCGGTTGACGTGATCGAACATGCGCGCGCGCAGCGAGGCGATCATCCGCTGACCGGCCCATGCCGTCATGTAGCTCTGGCCGTAACCGGCCAAGTTCCCGATGACTTGCGAGACGAAGATGATGCCGCAGACGAGCCACAGCGCGCCCCAATCGATGATCGTGGGCATGGTGACGCCGTGAACGACCGGCTGGTAGTGGATGACCCGCGTCATCAGCAAACCCGGCAGCTGCAGCAGCACCGTGGGGGCGATACCGGCGATCACGCCCAGGAGCATCGCCACCCCGACGCGTCCCAGATACGGGCGCGCCTCCGCGTAGATACGATGCAGGACCACCGAGCGTTCCACGCACCGCGCTTTGCGCGCCAAGCGGCGAAACCTTCGCTGCGGTCGCCCGGTACATGCGACGAAACCCGATGGGAGGCCAAAGCGTGGACTGTTATTTTCATCATGCGGTGCCGTCCGTGGCCCGCTGCGCGGACTGCGGTAAGTCCATCTGCGCGACGTGCCGCGACGAGCAGGGCGCCTGCCCGAGCTGCCGTCTTGCCGCACGAATCGACCAGGCTGCCGCCCAGCGGCAAACCCTGGCCGGCGGCGTCGGACCGTCCTCGCAGCCGAGCGGAGGCTACGCGGACGCGAGTCAGTGGCGCCGGCAATGGCAATCTCAGGCGTCGGCGGCGCCCCCGCGATCGAGCGCCGTCGCCAACGTGCGGCCGGAATCGCGCGCGCTGGTTGCGCTGGGCTACCCGTTCTGGCCGCTCGCGCTGCTCGCGCTCTTCGACCGCTCGGGCTCGAATTTCGTCCGCCGTAACGCGTGGCAGGCGCTCGGTTTCAACGCCGGCATGTACGGCCTCGGCTGGCTGTTCTCATCGATCGCCATGATCCCGCTCATCGGAATCTCGGCGTGGCCGCTGCTGCCGTTCATCGTTCCGGTCACGATCGTGGCGAGCGTGATCTACGCGGTCAAGGTCTGGCATGGCGATGACGTGCACGTGCCGTTCGTCTCCGACATCGTCGACCAGAAGCTCTCGCCCAGCTAGACCGCGACCTCGGCTCGATAGCGGGCGAGAAACGCCCGCGCCGCTTCCTCGTGATCGAGGATCGGCGCCGGATATTGGCGCGCGCCGAAGAGCGGGAGCGCGAGTTGCGGTTGGCGTTCGCCGCGCTCGAAGATCGTCGCGTCGGGGAGACCGGCGAGTTCGGGAATCCAGCGGCGCACGTAGCCGGCCGCCGGATCGAAGCGGTGCGCCTGTTTGACCGGATTGTAGATGCGCGGGTAAGCGGCGAGATCGGCGCCGACACCGGCCACCCACTGCCAGTTGGCCTTCGCGAGCGCCGGATCGTCTTCGATGAGGAAGCGGTCCCATTCGTCGCGGCCGACGCGCCAGTCGACGCCCAGATCGAAGCACAAGAACGACGCGCTGATCGCGCGCACGCGCGGGTGCATCCGCCCCGTTGCGCGCAGTTCGCGCATTCCCGCATCGACCAGCGGAAACCCCGTCGTGCCGCTGCGCCACGCGTCGAGCTGCGGATGCGTGCGGGCGAACGCGAAGCGCCGCATCTTCTCTTGCAGCGGCGCGTCGTCAAGGGCGTCGTTGTACCAGCCGAGTTGCAGAAAGAAATCGCGTTGCGCCAGCGCGCGCAGCCACAGCCGGACCGCCGTCGTTTCCTCGATCAGCAGAAAGGGGTCCGTTGCGCGCGCGCACGCCCCGCGCACCGCGCTGCGCGCCGACACGAGACCGAACGAGAATTCGGCCGAGAGCTCTGAGGTGGCGCCGGCGTCGGGAACGTTGCGCGCGATGCCGTAGCCGAGGATCGGGCCGTTGATGAACGCCGCGAGCTTCTCCGCGGCCGCCGCCGGCGATACCGGTCCCGCGTCGTCGTCGCGGCCGCCGAACTCGGCCGCCACCGGCAGCGCTTCGCTGGCCACCTCGACCCGGGAGAAGTGGACCGGGGGTGGCGCGTCGACCGGAATCAGGGTGCGCCAGCGCTCGAAGTACGGCACGAACGCGCGCCAACCGTCGCCGCTGCGATGCGCCAGCGCGAGATCTTCGGGCGGCACGACCGGCGCATCGTGCGCCGCGACGACGCGGATCCCCGATTCTTCCAGCGCGCCTTGGACGTCGCGATCGGCACGGATCTCTTTGGCATCGTAGCGGACGCTCCAGGCGACCGTTTCCGCGCCGATCCCGCGGGCCAGCGAACGCAAGCTGGCGGCGGTCGCGCCGCGGCGCACGATTAGCCGGCCGCCCCGGGCAGCGATGGCTGCATCGAGGGCGGCGACCGCAGCGCAATAGTAGGCCGCACGCCGGGGTGACGCCCGCAAACGGGCCGAGCGCACCGGATCGAGGACGAGCACGGGCACAACCTCGCCGTACCGAGCGGCTTCGGCGAGCCCGAGGTGATCCTCAACGCGCAAATCGCGCGTGAACGCGAAGAGCGTCTTCAGCGCGCGAACCGGCGGTCGATCATAGGCCGCCGTTCTTCGCTTCGCGTCAAAGCTTCCTTTGCTAGGCGGGACGCCCCGGCTCACAATCTCCGCGGGGTAAGAGGAGAACTGTAAAATTCTTGCTCAATTCTCTTGCGTGCCTCGCATTGCTCTGCGCGCGTGCTCGACGCGCGACGTGACGCGACTCGTGAACGATGGCGTTCTCGCGGGTGCGCTGCCGCCTGGGGAGAGCTGGCCCGCCCGTGCCGCTCAGTGGCTCGAGGAAATGCGGGAAGGCCGGCGGCTCGTCATGATCGCGGAGTTCGACGGCAAGATGGTCGGTATGGGCCAACTGATCTTCAAGTTCGCCAACGGCTACCAAGACGCCGAGGCGGCCAACGGGACCGATATCGCGATGATCGATTCGATCCGCATGCGCCCGGATGCGCCGGCGAATCTCTCCACGCACATCATTTCCGAACTCGAAAAGTACGCGAAGAAAACTCAGCGCATCAAGACCCTTACGTTCCTCGTGCCGATGGACAACAACCGCGTGCTCAACCAAGTGAAGAGCTGGGGCTTCGAAGAATTCCGCATCATGCCGGAAGGCGCGAAACTGCTCGCCTTCTTCCGCAAACGCATCGCCTGACGCCGTCCGCGATCACGCGCAAACGCGCGGCGGCACTGCTCTTGGGCGGTGCGGCGCTCGGCGCGCTCGGAGCGCGCGCTCGCGCACAAACGGCGATAACGCTGCGCATCGCATCGATCCCGCTCGAGTCTTCCTGCGAGGCCGCGTACGCGCGCGACATGGGATTTCTCGCCAAAACCGGGCTCGAGGGCGACATCCAGACTATGGTCAACGGCGCCGCGATCGCGGCCGCAATCGTCTCCGGCGGAATCGACATCGGCTACATCCCGGTCGACACGCTCGCTGCGATTCACCAGAAAGGCATACCGCTCGTCGCCGTGGCGCCGTGCACGGAGTACGTCTCCGGCGCGCAGACCGGCGCACTGCTCGTCGGCGCGAACTCGCCGGTGCACACGGGGAAAGACCTCACCGGCAAAACCGTGGCCGTCGTCGCGCTCAACGGCGTAACGCACCTTGCCACCCGAGCCTGGATCGATCAGACCGGCGGTGATTCAGCGACGGTCAAGTACGTCGAGTTAGCAACGGCGGGCATGCCGGCGGCGGCGAACCCTATCTCGAGATCGCGAAGAAAACGGACCGCGTCCTCTTCTACGGCAACGATGCCATCGCTAAGCACTACCTCTCGAGCGTTTGGTGCGCGGCGGCGCCCTGGGTCAAGGATCATCCCGACGCGGTGCGCCGCTTCGCGGGCGCGATGCGTGAAACCGCGCTGTGGGCCGGCAAAAACCCGGCTCGCGCGGGCGAACTCTACGCGATCTACTCGAAAACTGACCCGGTGGTCGTCGCGTCGACGCCGCCCGTGCGTTTCACCAGCGAGTTCAGCCCGTCACTAATCCAGCCTTTGATCGACGCGTCCGCCAAATACAACGGGTTCAAGAGCTTTCCGGCCCAAGACATCCTCTACGCGCCGGCGCGCTGAGTCTTACGGCAAGAGCACGATTTCGCCGATGTGCTCGCCAACCCGTGGCTAACAGATCCAAACGTGACTGGAAACGTTATTGCAGACGTGCGGATCGCCGCTCGTTTGGCAGTGGTTTGCCGGCGTGTTGCCGCATTTCCCCGGAGAGCACTGCGGGCACTGAGCCCCGCAAGTGTTGGACTGGTGCGGTTCCTGCGGACGCCCTTGCGAAGTTGCTTCAGCCATTTGCGTATCTCCAAATCGGCCCTTCGTAGCAGTCGAACAGCTAGGTTTGCCGCCGCTGAGCGCTCTCCGGCCGAGCAACCGACCGCACAACAGGCACATACTCCGTCCAGCATCGGACCGCCGTATTCGTAGATGCGGACGGCGGCCATCGAGCCGTTCATTGCGCGCTCGACGCCGACGCTAAGATGTCGATCGTATCGACGGTGAAATCGCCGCGCGGGGTGATTTCAAAATAGCCCACGACGTCGTTCGACAACGTTTGCTGGAGCGAGCGTATCGCTTCCGCCCGAACCTGCGGCGTGTTCATGCGCTCGATCCACGACGCAAATTCGAGGTGCAAGCGACGCATCACTGTGCGTTCGATCCGGAACCCGGCCTGCGTGAGCAGTTGCTCCCACTCGCGCGGTGAGTAGTCGCGCACGTGCGATGGATCGCGGAACACTTCGATCGCCTGCAAGAACGTATCGAGTACGGGGCGCGCCGGAGCCGCAACATCGATGAACACCGCTTGGCCCGAATCGCGCAACACGCGCCGCGCCTCGGCGAGGCCTTTGGCAATGTCGTCCCAATGATGCGCGCTATAGCGCGTCAGCACGAGATCGAACGTGCCGTCGGCAAACGGCAGCGACGTCACGGAGCCGGCAACCGTGCCGACGTTCTCGAGCCCGCGCTCCTTTGCAACCGAGGCGACGGTCGCCAACATCTCGGTCGAGAGGTCGTACGCCACCACGTCGGCAACGTGCGGCGCGACGGTGAAGCTCACGTGTCCACCGCCGCAGCCGAGGTCGAGCACGCGTACGCGGCCGGCCGTCGCCGCCAGCGCGGCGATCTGCTGGAGGTCTTCGCCTTGCGAATGAACCGTGCTCGCGACATATTGCGTGCTGCGGCTGCCGAACTGCGCGACGATCAGCGCGTCTTGCGTGGCGGAATTTGTCTGATCCACGCGACGCCGTTCTGCGCTTGCGTAAGCATACCCGGTCGCGAACCGGGCCACCGGCAAAGTGGCCGGCGTCACGTAACAACGATCACGTCCGACCTCGAACGCCGCAAACACTCGTGAAGGCGGTTAACCGCCGATTTCGCTTAGGGCTCGCATGGCGCTGGCGGTTTGGCCGACGTCGAGGTGGTGGCGCTCGGGTTTAACGTACATCGAGCCGCGCAGGATCGCGATGAGCGCTTCTTCGCCGGCGCGGTCGCGGATGGGCGTGCGCAGGTCGATGAAATGATCGCCGAAGAGGCACAGCTTCAGCCGGCCGTCGGCGGAGAGACGGACGCGGTTGCACGTGTCGCAGTAGTCGTGGGAGAGCGGCGAGATGACGCCGACGCTGCCGGCGGCGCCGTCGAAGGCGTAGTAGCGCGCGGGACCGTTGCCCTTGGGTCCCTCGACCGGTTGCAGGTCGCCGTTTGCGCGAATGCGATCGAGGATCTCCGTCGCGCTGATGTACTGGTTGGTGTGGCCGTCGACGTTTTCGTGCACGGGCATCACTTCGATGAAGCGCACGGCAACGGCACGATCGCGCGTCATCTCCGCGAACGCTTGCACTTCGTCGTCGTTCTGGCCGCGCATCACGACGCAGTTCAGTTTGATCGGCCCGAGGCCGGCGGCAACGGCGGCGTCGATGCCGTCGAGCACGCGCTGCAAACCCGGCCGGCGCGCGATCGCTTCGAAGCGGTCTTCACGCAGCGTGTCGAGCGAGATGTTCGCGCGCTTGAGACCCGCGTCGACCAAGCCTTGCACCTGCTCGGCCAGGAGCAGTCCGTTGGTCGAGAGCGCGATGTCGTCGATGCCGGGGATCGCGGAGAGCATCGAAACGAGACGCTTGAGGTCTTTGCGGATCAGCGGCTCGCCGCCGGTGAGGCGAATGCTGCGCACGCCGACTTTCGCCGCGGCGCGCACGATCTCGGCGATCTCCTCGTAGGTGAGGATCTCGCGCTTGTCGATCCACGGCAAGCCCTCTTCGGGCATGCAGTAGACGCAACGCAAATTACAGCGATCCGTCACCGAGATGCGGAGATACGTAATCGGCCGATGGAAGGCGTCGGCGAGCTGCGGCTCGGTCGGCCTTGCGATCAAATCGATCATTGACCGGCTACCGTTCGCCGCCCAGCTGAGCTAGTCCGTCGCGAAGACCCCTTGGTCGATCGGCACGTTCAGCTTGTAGTTGGAAAACGAGGAGGCCACGTCGGCATGATACGCCGGCAGATCGACCTTGCCGGTCTGCGACTTGATCACGTAGTTGCCGTTCAAAACGGCGTAGGTCTGCTGAAACGAGATGGTCCCTCCATCTTTATAGATGTAGGCCATCGAGGTGACCGTTGCGCTCCGGTCGTCCACCGTGACGTCGACGTGGTCGATCCGGCCGTTTTTCTTGCGAACCAAGCGGAATTGGGCGGTCGTACCATCATCGGCAACCGGAGTCACGTCGTAGATCTCGGGCCACTCCGCCGGGGGCTCGAGCTGCGGGTAGACCTTCTTGAACTGGCTGGCGAGCGCCGGGACGGTTTCGAAGACGACCGCGCTCTTGTCGGGCTGCTGGAAGTAGGCCTTGCCGTCGAGCGAGGGGCTGATGAACGGGAACCCGTGCGTCGTGACGTCCACGTGCAAGTCGGCCTGATACGACTTCAGGGCGGCGTTGACGCGCTGCATCCGCGCGTAGACGGCGCTCGCGTCCGCGTTGCCGGTGGGCGCGTCGGCCGCAATCGAGCCTGCGATCAGGGCAACCGTGAGGGTTAGGCGGGCAAACAGAGCGAGCATTGCGACTATTCTAACGGACTCGCCTGAGAATGGCATAGCAGTGCGGCTTGGATTTCATCCAGCACCAATGCGTCGGTTTCAGCGTCCAGCCGTGCCCGAAGGGCGGCCAGCGCCCGCGGCGAGCCGATACGGCCGAGCGCCCAGGCGACGTGTCCGCGGACCAGCGGATGCGGGTCGCCGGCGAGCGCTTCCTCGAGCACCGGGACGTCGGCCCGGTCGAGCAGATTGCCCAGCGCCACGGCTGCGTTGCGGCGCAGAATCGCGCCGCCGCGCCAGCCGATCGCGGTTCGCGCATACCGGCGCTTGAAATCGCCGCTCTTCAATCGCAACAGGGCGGCTAGCGTCGGGGCGCGCGTTTCGGGATCGAGGGGCGCGAAAGCGCCGGCCGTTCGCGGGGCCCGGCTGGTCGGCGGACAGGCTTCCTGACACAAATCGCAGCCCCACACCCAGGTGCCGATCAGCGGTCGTAGTTCGCGCGGGATCGGCCCCGTGCGCTGGGTGAGATCCGAGATGCAGCGGCCGGCATCGATCGTGTAATCGCCGCGCAACGCGCCGGTCGGGCAGGCCGTCACGCACCGCGAACAGGCGCCGCAGCTCTTCTTCAGCGGAGCGTCCGGTGCAAGCTCGAGCGACGTCACCACCTCGCCGAGGAACACGTACGAACCGAGATTGGGAGCGATGAGGTTCGTGTGCTTGCCGATCCAGCCGATGCCGGCGCGCTCCGCGAACGCGCGCTCGGCGACGGGTGCGGTGTCGCACGCGATCGCCGTCGTGGCGCCAAGGTCGTGCAGTTCGCGTGCCAGCGCGGCCAGCAGTTCGCGCATCCGCCGGTGGTAGTCATCCGACCACGCGTAGTTCGAGACGCGTCCGCGCCCGTACCCTTGCGCTTCCGCCGGCGTGGCGTAGGCAACCGCAACGCACACCACGCTGCGGGCCGCCGCCAAGAGCGTCCGCGGGTCGGCCGCTTTGGCAGCGTACCGCTCGTCGTACGGCCACGTTTGCAGATCGCCGCGTTCGAACGACGCCGTCATCCGTTCGTGCGTCCAGGCTTGCGGTTCGGCGGGCGCGATGCGCACGGCGTCGGCGCCGCACTTGCGAGCTGCGGCAAGCACGCTCGCCCGCAGCTCGACGGCGGTCATAGCGTCGGCAAACCGCCGCGCCGGCGTTGAGCGGGAAAGGCTTGATCGATCGCCGCGATCTCGTCGGCCGTCAAGCGAAATTCGCCGCCGGCCGCGTTGTCGGCCACGTGCGCGAAATTCGATGCCTTCGGAATCGCGAACGTCAGCTCGAACCGGGTGAGAAACGCCAGGATCACCGCGTGCGCGGTCACGCCGTGCGCCTTGGCGATGCGCTCCAGCTCCGTCGCGCCGGCGCCGCCCCGCCAGTTCCCGCGGCCGAACGGCGTATAAGCGACGGTGGCGATCCCCGCCTCGCGGCAGAACGGGATTTCGTGCGCCTCGATCGAGCGCTCGCCCAAGTGATAGAGCACCTGGTTACACGCGATCCTCTCGCGCTTGAGCGCGGCCTGCGCTTCGCGCAGATCGTCGACGCCAAAATTGCTCACGCCGAGCGCGCGAATGTCACCGTCGGCGATGAGCTTCTCGAACGCGCGCATCGTTTCCGCGATCGGGATGTTGCCGGGCCAGTGCAAAAGGTAGCAGTCGAGGTAGTTCACGCCCATGCGCTTCATCGACGCATGGCACGCTTTGATCGTGCCGGTGTAGGACGCATTCGACGGCAGCACTTTGGAAACGAGAAACAGCTGCTCGCGCGGCAAGCCCGCGATCGCTTCACCCACCAGCGACTCCGCGCCGCCGTCCCCGTACATCTCGGCGGTATCGATGTGGACCATACCAAGGTCGACACCGTCGCGCAAGGCGCCGATCGCCTCGTCTCGCGCTTGGCCGCGCAGCGGAACGTTCCAGGTCCCCTGACCGATGATCGGTACGGACGGGAAGCCCGTGCCGAACGCGCGCGCGATCACTCGCAGATGTATTGGATGCGCGCCGACTCTTCACGATACGGCGAGATATAGGTTTTGACGATCATCTTGTGGTGTTCGCGGCCCATGTAGGTGCGAAACGCCGCTTCGTCGTCAAAGTCGAGCACGATCGCGAAATCCATGTTCTTGAAACCGCTCGCCTCGATGCCGAGGCGTGCATCGCGGTGCACGCCCATTTTGCGGATCTCCGGAAAACGCTGCGGGAAGTCGGCGAGCATCTCGAACACCTTGTCGATCGCTTCGGGCGGCGTGCCGGGTTTCCAGCGGTTGAAATGGATGTGCCGTATCATCCCGGACGATTTCGCGGCTGGGCGGGCCGCTCTTCCTATAAGTGATACATCTCGAGAAACGAGAGGCGAAAGAGCGTCATCTCCTGGGTCGGATGGAGGCGCAGCGCCTTGGCCAAGCGCGATACGAATTGCGGCGAGACGCGCACCGGCCGGCCGCTTTCAAAGTGGCGGTACCAGTCGACGGTGACCCCGATCAGCTCGGCGACCTCGCCGCGGCGTAGTCCCTGAACCCGGCGGCGAGGCGGCAACCGTTTGCTTTGCCTGTCACTCGATCGTCAAGGCACGCGACTTTGTGTTCAACCGCTACGCGCCCTGAAGGGTCAAAAGATGTCGAACGTTGCGTCGAGGGCGGCGTAGGCGAGTAGGCCGTCGCGCAGGTGGCGTACGCCGCCGAAGCCGGCGTCGCGCAAGCGTCGCGCGGCCCAGCGCGATTTCACGCCGACGCGGCAGGCGACGACGTAATGTGCCGTCGGATCGAGCTCGTGCATGCGTGCTTCGAGCTCGCTTGCCGGCAACGAGACGGTGCCCTCCGGCGCACCGAGCACCGCTTCGTGCGGCTCGCGTACGTCGAGCAGCCGCGCTTGCGGATCGCGCGCGAGCAGCGCGTCGAGATCGGTCGCGGCAATCTCCACATCGGCCGGATCGGCGGGGGCGGCAAACGCATCCGCCGATACGTCGCGCAACGTCGGTGCGTCGCCACAGAGCGGACATGCGGGATCGCGTGCGAGACGCACTTCGCGCACGCGCGCGTCGAGCGCGTCGACGAGCATGAGGCGGCCGATCAGCGGGGAGCCGATCCCGAGGACGAGCTTGAGCGCTTCCGAGGCTTGCCAGGTGCCGATCATTCCTGCGAGCACCCCGAGCACGCCGCCTTCGGCACAGTTCGGCACGAGTTCCGCCGGCGGCGGTTCGGGATACAAGCACCGGTAGCACGGCCCGCCGGGTGCGCCGAACACCGAGACTTGACCGTCGAAACGGAAGATCGACCCGTACACGTCGGGCTTGCCTTCGAGCACGCACGCATCGTTGATCAGGTAGCGCGCGGCAAACGTATCAGTACCGTCCACGACTACGTCGTAAAGGCGCACGATCTCGCGCGCGTTGGCCGCGTCGAGGCGCACCGGCAATACGTCGAGCGCGATCTGCGGGTTCAGCGCATGCAAACGCTCCGCCGCCGTGGCCGCTTTCGATTTCCCGACATCGGCGGTTGCGTAGAGAATCTGGCGCTGCAGGTTCGTCACGTCGACCTCGTCGTCGTCGACGATGCCGATCCGCCCGACGCCCGCCGCCGCGAGGTAGGCGAGAACGGGCGAACCGAGGCCGCCCGCGCCCACGACGAGCACGCGCGCGGCGGCAAGTTTTTCTTGTCCAGCGAGCCCGACTTCGGGAATGAGCAAATGGCGGCTATAGCGCCGCAGATCCGTCTTCCCCGCTAGCGACGGGGTCATCAGACGGCGACCCGCACGTGGCGTTCGTTGAGCCAGGCCAGCACGGCTGCGCGCGAATTGTCGCCGGCGAAGGTATGGTCGCTGGCGACGGTTGCGAACGTCTTCGGTTCGGGTGCGCGCGCGAAGAGTTCCTCGACGCTCGCGCGCGCGACCATACCGTCGCGTTCGGCGGCGATGTAGAGCACGGGCCGGCCCGCGAGTTTCGGCAGCGCGGCGTCGAGCAGCGGCTGCCACTGCGCCGCCAGTTCCGGCAGCGCGAGTCCATCGACGTACGACGAACGCAGATCCACGACGCCGCCGCGGGAGAGCGCGTCGAGCGCCTGCGGCCGTCCGTATCCGGTAGCGATCGAAATGGCACCGTCGATCGTGGGATCGTCGCCGGCGGTGCACAACGCCGTCGTCGCACCCATGCTGTGGCCCATCACGTAGAGGGTGCTCGCGCCGCGCGCGCGAGCGTCGGCGACGACGGCGTGCATCGACGCGGTGAGATCGGTCGCGGCGTTGAGCCGCCCGCCGCTCGAACCGAGCTTATGGCCGGGGAAGTCGAGCGAGTAGATCGTGAAGCCGTGTCCCGCAAGAAACGAGCACAGCATGTCCAGATTCTGTTTCGAACTCGAGTAGCCGTGGCCCACGACCAGCGTCACGCCGCGCGGGCGGCGCGCTTCGTATCCGAGCACGGCGACCGTGTTCGTCCCCGCCGCAACGCGGAAGAGTTCGACGTTCATGGCGGCGTGTTGGCAATCCAGGCCGTGTCGCCGTCGCGGTAGGTCTCGCGCTTCCAGATCGGCGCTTTCGCCTTGAGGGTATCGATCGCAAATTCGCACGCATCGAAGGCCGCGCCGCGGTGCGGCGAGCCGACGGCGACGGCGACGCTCGCTTCACCGAGCGCGACGCGGCCGGTGCGGTGGCAGATCGCGATCTCGAGCGGTCCCCAGCGCGCGCGCGCTTCGGCGGCGATGGCCTCGAAATCCGCGCGCGCCAGTTCGACGTACGCTTCATAGTCGAGCGCTTCGACCGGGCGGTCGTCGCCGGGCGACGTCTCGCGAGTCGTGCCGAGGAAACTGCAGATGGCACCATGCGCAGGACGGCTCACCGCGGCGATCAGCGCGGCCAGATCGATGGGCTCGGGGCCGATCGCGATCATCCGCCACCAACCGGCGGCAAAAGAGCGATTTCGTCGCCGTCGGAAACGCGCGTCGTCCCGTCGACCATCACGCCGTTGCGTGCAAAGCGCGTCGAGGCGCGCATGCGTCCGGCCTCGGGCGAACCCGCGGTGAGCGAGACCCACACGTCTTCCAGCGTGGCCGAGGGTCCGACTTCCAGCGTGCGCTCGCCGAAGCCGAGCAATTCGCGCAAGCGCGCGAACGCGAGCACGCGCAGCGCCATCAGTATCCGCCCAGATCGGTCGTGTAGCCGTGGGCTTCCAGCCAGGCCCGGCTCTCATCGTGTTTGCCGAGCAAGTCGATGCGGCTGCAGGTGAGTTTATGCATCAGCACTTCCCAAAAGTGCTGGCCCTGATTGTAAACGTCATCCGGGATCTGGTTGTGCGTGCGCGAATGCTCGCGCAGGGCTTGCCAGTCGCGGCGCGCGAGCAGGTCGCGCAACGTATCTTCGTATTCCGGGCTGGGTGCGGCGGGTTGCATTACGCGCTCTTCTTCTCCGCGGCGAAGCAAAACCGCTCGATCGCCTGCGCGACCCCGTCGGCGGCGTTGTCGCCGGTGACGTAGCGGACGGACTGGCGCACCTCATCCGCGGCGTTGGCCATCGCGACGCCGGTGCCCGCCCAGCGGAGCATCGGCACGTCGTTGCGCGAATCCCCGATCGCCAGCACGGCGTCGCTATGGATCCCGAAATCCGCGCACAGGCGCATCAGCGCGTTCTTCTTGCTGGCATCGCGGCTCAGCACGACGCACTCGACGAAGTCTTTCCAGGTCTCATGGAGATAGGTAAGGGGCAAATCACCGAACTCGCGCTGCATCGCCTCGACCGCCGGCGCACCCAGGAAGCGGATGAAGGTCGGTGCGCCGGTCGCGAGCGCATCGAGCAGCGAGGGAATCTCGCGCCAGCCCGGACCGATCATGTCTTGCATGTAGACGTGCGAGCCCGCCGGGCGCCAGAACATCTCCTCGGCGTATACCGCGATCGCGACGTTGTTGCGTTCCGCGAACTCGAGCATGGACTTCGCGTACGCGAGCGGGACCGGCGTATGTTCGAGGATCTTGTTCGCGCCGAAGTCCTTGGTCAGCGCGCCGTGACAACAGATCACGGGCAGATTGAGCCCGAGTTCCCGTGAGACGCGAATCGGCGTGTCGACGCCGCGGCCCGTCACGAGCACGACGCGGATCCCGCTCTTGAGCGCGCGTGAAATGGCCGCGCGGTTGCCGGCGGAAATCGACTCGTCGGGCGCGAGCAGTGTTCCGTCGAGGTCGAGGGCGATGAGGTCGATTGGCTGCGTCACGTGGGAAGATCGTCTTTCATCTGTTGGTTGAGCCGGCGTTCCATGCGAATGGTGCGCGCTCGATAGCGCCCGTCGGGCTCGAGGCGCACGTTCTCCGATACGGTATCGGCTGCCGGCCCGTCGAGCAACGCTTCGATGTCGATCCCTGGTTCCGGATCGGCCCAGTATTCGTCGCACGCGGTAAACCCGCAGGCCAGGTAGGCGGCGATCGCTCGCCGGTTATACCCCGCCACCTCCAAATGAAGCCGGCGAAAGCCTTCGTTGGCAAGAACCGTCACAAAGGCCCCCAGGATGCGCCGGCCCAGGCCCTGACCGAGATACGCCGGGTCGAGCATGATGCCGAGTTCGCCCGCGGACGTGGCCGCATCCATGTCGCGGACAACGAGGGTGGCGACCACCTGCCCGTTCAGCACACCCGCATAGGCGCGGCGCTCGGCCGGGGTGCCGGAGAGAAACGCCCATAATTCATCGGCCGTGGCCGGGGTGAGGTCCGGGAGGTTGTAGTGGTTGAACAGCGGATCCGCGTGGCGCGCCCAGGCGGCAAACGCATCGACGTCGGCCCGCCGCATCGGCCGGATCGCAACGATCGAATCGTCGGGGGCGTTCTTCGGGATATGCGTCTCCTCGCTCGGTCCCTCGCGGGAACGACCGTCGTTTTCCTCGCCGCGAGCGCGAGCGCCCTTGCGCAAGGCGAGAACTGCACGCACGACACGCTCGCCATCGACGGCACCGCAACGGCCGCGACGTTCTGCGTCGCCGGACCGCCGGCCGCCCGCGTAACCGTGACCGAAACCTTCGCGCGCGGCGATAAACGGCTCTCGCGCCCGCTCACGATCGACATCGTCGACGGAGCCACCGTGACCCGGGCCGTCGACGACGTCCCGCTCACCGAGCTGGGCTCCGACAAACAGCTGCACCTCACGATCGCCTATCGCGGCGGTTCGGCCGTGCTCGAGCACGCGCTCCTTCTGCCGGGTGCCGTTGTCCTGAAGTAGCCGCAACCTCTGGTTACCGGCCCTGGTTACTACAGCGCGATATGGCCTGTACGGCGGTAGCCCCCGGAATGACGCCCGCGGAGCGGAGCCGCTACGTCATCGAGCACCTTCCGCCCGGCCTGTTTCGCGTCCCCGAGGGCGAAGACGGTGCGGTCGCTTGGCGCATCGCCTCGGAGCCGTTCCGGCTCGCACCCGCGACGCTCGCGAAGATCGAGGCGCTCGGTCCCGACCTCGTCGCCTTCTATCGCGCGCTCAACGGGCTCTACACGCGCAGCGCGCGCGGCACGATTCCGGCCTTTCTGGCCGAGTATCTCGATCAGGGAAAACCCGAGAGCATCGTCAAGCTCGCGCGGCAGAACCGTTTCCGCGCCGATATCCCGCAAGTGATCCGGCCCGACTTGATTCTCACCGACGGCGGGTTCGTCGCGAGCGAACTCGACAGCGTACCGGGCGGCATGGGCTTCGTCGGCGCGATGGCGCACACGTACTGCGAACTCGGTCTCGACACGGTCGGCGATGACGACGGCATGCCGCGTGCGTTCACCGCGATGCTCGAGGCCACGGCGCAAAAGGAGCGCCCGTGCACGGCGATCGTCGTATCCGAGGAATCTTCTGATTATCGCGGCGAGCTCAACTGGCTCGCCGCTCGCATTCGCACGCTCGGCTTGGGCGACGTGTTCGTGTGCGCGCCGCAAGACATCGTGTTCACCGAAGAGGCGCTCTTCATCCGTCACGCCGACGGCAAAGAAGATCGCCTCGACGTGCTCTACCGCAATTTCGAACTTTTCGATCTGCTCAACGTGCCCAAGCAAGAGCTGATGCTCTACGCGGCGCGCCATAACCGCGTGAAGATGACGCCGCCGCCGAAACCGCAATTCGAAGAGAAGTCGGCCTTCGCGCTCTTGCATCATCCGCTGCTCGAAGCGCTGTGGCGCAAAGAGCTCACCGACGACGTCTTCACCCGTTTGCGCGCGCTCTTTCCGCAGACATGGATCCTCGACTCGCGTCCGCTGCCGCCGCAGTCGGCCATCATGGGCCTGACCGCGAGCGGTCTTCCCGTCAACGACTGGATGCAGTTGGAAACGCTGGGCAAGGGCGAGCGCGACTACGTCGTCAAGCCGTCGGGCTTCAGCGAACTCGCCTGGGGTTCACGCGGCGTGCAGATCGCCAACGATCTCACCCGCGAAGACTGGAAAGCCGCGCTGACCAACGGGCTCGCCGCCTTCGAGAAAACGCCGCACATCCTGCAGCGCTTCCATAAGGGCCGTCGCGTACGGGTGGCCTATTTCGATCCGGCGACCGAGGGAATGCGCGAGATGGACGGACGCGTTCGTTTGACGCCCTACTATTTCGTCACCGGCGATGCCGTGCGTCTGGGCGGAATTCTCGCCACCGTCGCCCCGGCCGACAAACGGCTCATCCACGGCATGAGCGATGCGATCATGGCGCCCTGCGCGATCGCTGAGGACGGCGCCTGAACGCTGCCGCGGCGGGACCTAGCTGGTTTACGATCCGCTGGGTCGGCATCGCGAGCGCCGTTATCGCGGCGCTGCTGATCGTCTTCTTCGCACCGCCGTGGCTGCACGGTACGGTGCGGGCTGTCGCCGCCTACGATGCCGCGGCATTCGTGTTGCTCGCGTACGACTGGACGATGGGTTTACGCAACAACGCCGCGCACACGGTCCGCCGCGCGGCGCAAGCCGACCCCGGCCGCAATCTGCTCCTGGGCGTCGTGGTCATCAGCGCGATCGCCGGCTTGGCGTCGGCAACCGTGATCCTCGGCAAAGGTCCCAACGTCCCGGCAGCGGACCGCGACATTGCGCTCGCGGCCGGCATCGCGGCGGTGATCCTCGGGTGGTTCTTGATCCACACGACGTTCATCTTCCGCTACGCGCATCTCTACTATTACGACTCGGACCAAGACGGAACCGCGCAGCGCGGGCTCACGTTCCCCGGCACGGCCGAGCCCGACGACTACGACTTCGCGTACTTCTCATTCGTCATCGGCATGACGTTCCAAGTCTCCGACGTGCAGATCACTGATCCGGGCGTACGCACGATCGCGCTCATGCACGCCGTGATGTCATTCGCGTACAACACGGCGATCCTGGCGCTCGTGGTCAACCTCGCGTCAAACTTGCTGAATACGCACTAGGCCGCCGACGACGTCCTTCGTCTTCCAGGCGATATTCTGGGCCCGGTCGCCCACGCGTTCGATCGTCGCCAGCACGAAGAGCAGGATCGTGCCGGCCGGAACGACGCCCGAGTCGGCTTGCATTTCACTCTGCAGCGCCTCGATGCCGCTGCGATAGAGCCGGTCGACTTCATCGTCGCGTTCGATCACGGAATCCGCCACGGCGGCGTCGCCTTCGCGGTATGCGCGCATCGCGTCGGCCAGCATCGTCTGCGAGACCGCGGCGATTTGCCCGATTTCCACCGATGCCGGGCGAATCGGCACGTCAATCAACTTGATCGCGTTCTTCGATATATCTACGGCGTAGTCGCCGATCCGCTCGAGGTCGGTGACGATCTGCAAGGCACCGGCGATCGCGCGCAGTTCGCTCGCCACCGGCTGCTGCTTCCAAATCAGCTCGATGCAGGCGGCCTCGACGCGCCGGCGGGTGTCGTCGATCTCGTCGTCACCGGCGATGACGCGCGCGGCCAGGGATCCGTCGCGGCGTTCGAGCGCATGCGTCGCCGACCGGATCGCATCGAGCGTGAGCGCGCCAAGCCGTACGACGTCGAGACGTGCGTTATCCAGGGCTTGATGATAGGCGGTACGCATTTTGTCACTATATCACGCTCGAGCATCCGCCGGTCACTCTTAATCTCATTTTACGAAAGGGTGCCCTTCTCCGGCCCGCAAACGGCGACGGCTATGGACGACATCCTCAAATTGGAGATCGACGGCGCCGTCGCGACGCTCACGCTCAACCGCCCCGCGGTCCTCAACGCGCTCAACCACGATTTGCTGACGATGCTGGAGGAGACGCTGGACGCGTTCTCCGGCGATCCCCAGCTGCGGGCCGTGATCGTCACCGGCTCCGGCGAGCGCGCCTTTGCGGCCGGTGCCGACATCGCCGAACTTGCCGAGCTTCCAGGCGCGGTCGCGGGCGAGCACAAGGCGCGCACCGGTCAACGCATCACGCAACTGATCGAAGCCTTGCCGGTGCCGGTCATCGCGGCCGTCAACGGATTCGCGCTCGGCGGCGGATGCGAGCTGGCGATGGCGTGCGACTTCCGGATCGCGAGCGAGAACGCGAAATTCGGCCAGCCCGAAGTGAACCTCGGCGTACCGCCGGGCTACGGCGGCACGCAGCGCACGACGCGGCTCTTGGGTCCGGGCATGGCGCTCTTCATGTGCCTGACCGGCGAGACCATCGACGCGGCCGAAGCGTATCGCATCGGACTCGTCCAGCGCGTGGTACCGATTGCCGAACTGATGCCCGAAGCGCGGCGCATCGCCAACGCCATCGCAGCGAAGGCGCCGCTTGCGATCACGGCCACGAAGCGCGCGATTCGCGAGGGCGCCGCCCTACCGCTCGCCGAAGGCCTCGCACTCGAAGCCTTGCACTTCGGCGCGATGGTCAGCACGAACGATTTCCGTGAAGGCACGCGCGCGTTTCTGGAAAAGCGCAAGCCCGTTTTCGAAGGACGATAAGCATGACCACCGGCGACGCCACCGATTTCGCACACGTTGGACCGGAGACCTTAGCCGGACGCTTCTTGCGCCGGTTTTGGCAGCCGATCGCCCGCAGCGCCGACCTCGTTGAAGGCCGGCCGGTGCGCGCGCAATTTGCCAACGAGTACTTTACGCTCTATCGCGGGCAGAGCGGCGCCGTCGTCCTGCTCGACGATCGCTGTCCCCATCGCCAAACGTCGCTCGCGTTCGGGTGGGTCGAAGACGATTGCATCCGTTGTCTCTATCACGGCTGGGTGTTCGATCCAACCGGTCAGTGCATCGAGCAGCCGGCCGAAAACGCCACCTTCGCGGCCAAGGTGAAGATCAAGGCCTACCCGGTACGCGAATACTTCGGCTTGGTGTATGGCCACTTCGGGGAGGGCGACGCGCCGGAATTTCCGCGCTATCCCGAATTGGAGGATGTCGAGGGCGCCGACTACTCGGTCAACAAGCACGAGGTGCCGTGCAGCTGGTTCCAACGTCTCGAGAACGACGTCGATGAGGTGCACGTGCACTTCGTGCACTCCGTCTCGACGCGCGCGATCGGGCTCAAGGAACTGCCCGAGATCACGGTGACCGAAACGGACTACGGGATCCGGCGTGAGGGTAAACGCTCCGGCAGCGGCGTGAACGTCCCGCGCGTCGGGCACCTGATGATGCCCAACATCAACATGACCGATCTGCCGCCATCGCCGGAATACGCGTACTGGACGGTGCATCTCGCATATCGTGTGCCGATGACCGACGAGCTGTCGATGACGTTCTCGATCCGCTTGCAGAAACCGCAACCGGGTGCCCCGCCCAAGGCGCGGGGTACGATCATGAATCGTCCCGACTGGGACGTCGAACCGGGCGTGCTCGTCGAGAAAATTCTCGCCGGCAAGATGCGCTTGCAAGACGTCGATAAAGACTATCCGGCGCTGTTCGTCGTGGAAGACAACGTGGCGCTCGCGGGTCAAGGGCGCATCACCGAACGGCACAAAGACCGGCTCGGTCAATCCGACAAGGGCATTATCTTGCTCCGCAAGATCTGGGAGCGCGAGTTGCGCGCGCTGGCCGAAGGGCGGCCATTGAAGGTGTGGTCACGGCCCAAACACCGCCTCGATCTCGCGGTGACGAACATCCGGGAAACCGCGGAGTTTGTCTAGCTGCCTCTCAATTATTTGAGATTGCCTTGCGGGCCGCTGGCGGCGAGGAACTGCCGCGACGTTGGGTCCCAGCGCTCGACCATCGTTGCTTCCGTGCCGATCCCGCGTTGATCGCCGCTGCGGAAATCATACATGCCTTGCGAGCCGCTCCAGCCGTGCAGTTGTGCGATGTAGTCGTGAATCTGCGCGGCGGTCGCATCGGTGCCGAGCTTCCGATACGCGTCGACGATGATCAACGCCGCATCCCACGGGAGGTAGCTCACGCCATCGGGCTGCGCGCCGATCGATTTAAACGCGTTGAGATATGAGGCTGCCATGCGACGCACGCCGGGCGGACCACCGCCGTGCATGCTCGCGAGGCCGCCGAAGTAGAGCTCCTTGGGTATGAAGGCGTCGTAGGATTCGAGCTGGGAATAGATCTCGTTGCCGCCGCCGGTAACGGTGGGAATATCGAGCCCGACGTCACGCAACCCGCGCAAGAGCGTGGCGAGCGGCGGCCCGGTGCTCCACGCGATCACCGCCTGCGGCTGCGCGGCCTTGATGCGTGTCATCTGCGCGACCACGCTGATGTCGCTCTGATTGAAGTGCTCTTGCGCCACTAGCTGCACGCTCGCATTTTCGGGCCGTTCCAGCGCCAGATGGGCGGATTCATCGATGTCTTGGCCGGTTGCGTCCGTCGACGTGATCATCGCGAGCCGTTGCCATCCGCGGAGCCGGAAGTAGCGTACGATCGTGGACAACTGATCGCGTGCGCTTACGGAGGATGAGTATGCGAAGCTGCCCGCATCCGGATGCACTCCGGGCGACACGCAATACGTTACCGGACCGGACTTCATAGTCAGCGCTTCGACGGCTTTGCACGTCGATGTCAACGCGGGCCCGAGAATCACGGAGACGTTCTTGGCGAGCAGACCGTTGGCGAGTTGGACGGCGACCTGCGGGTTCGACGTATCGTCGACGAGGTCGAACTTCACCGGCCGGCCGCGCACGCCGCCGCTCGCGTTGGCCTGCGCCTCGACCAGTGACAGCGACGTCTTCTCTTCCGATCCCTGAAACGTTCCCGACCCGCTGAGCGAGAGGATCACGTTGATTACGAACGGCGGACCGCTTACGGCTGCACCTACACGGCCGCTGCTGCCGAGCATGCCCAGGGCGACCACCGCGAGCACCGGGAAGAAAATGGGGACTACCCTAGCGAACGGCCCGCTCGTGAAGCAATTGACGATGTCGCTCGTTCCCGGGCCTTTGACTGATCCCATCATTAATGGAGACGTTTCCGTCGCGGGCGATGCCTCCTGGTCGATCGTCTCCGGCCCGTCGGTCGACAGCAACTCGCGAAAGATGCTCGAGGGCGCGTTCGACGTCGCCGAAATGTCGTTCGCCACGTTCCTCAAGGCGTTCGAACTCGGTCGCGATCTGATCGGCTTGCCGTTGTTCACGGGCCGCGGCTTCCTCCAGCCCGGACTCATCTGCTCGGCGAAATCCGGGATCAAGCGCCCCGAAGAGCTGGCCGGCAAACGCATCGGCGTACCGCAGTTTTGGATGACCTCGTCGGTCTGGCACCGCGGCATTCTCGAACAGCAGCACGGCGTGAAGCAAGACGCGGTCAAGTGGCTCACCGCGAGCGAAGAGCGCTTCGAGAACCTCGTGTTTCCGAGCGGCGTTTCGGTCGAGCGTCTACCGGAATCGGTCAGCTTTCAAGATGCGCTCACGCAGGGTCTCGTCGATGCAACGATGTCGCCGCCGCGCGGCGCGCCGAAATCGATGAACCCCGACATCACCTCGCCCTATGCCGACCTCGCACAGGCCGAACGCGACTATTACGCCGCGACACACGTCTTTCCGATCATGCACTTCGTCGTCATGAAGAAATCATTGAGCGCGGAATTACCCTGGCTGGCTAAAGCGGTCATCGGTGCGTTCGTGGCGGCGAAGCAGCGCGCAGCCGCGGCCGGTGCGCTCGGAGGCATCATCCCGGGCATGACGCCCGATGAAGAACGGCGCCTGCTCGGCGACGATCCGTGGGCCTTCGGTCTCGAGGCGAACAAGGCCGCCGTCGGCGCGTTCTTCGGGTTTGCGCACGGGCAGCGCTGGGTGCCGCCCAGCGTCAACGTGGAGACGTGTTTCCTGGTGTCGTCCACATAATTTCCGACGCCGCGACCGGATGCTCGAGGTATCCGTATTTCGCGGCCACGTCGAGCGGCGGCTGAATCATCTTCGGATCGAGATTCAGGCCGTACACCGAACGCCCCATCCCGTTGACCACGCTGACCGGAATCTTCGAATATTTGCTGAGGATTTCCGCGGACTCTTTATGGTGAGCGTTGCCCCAAATCGCGCCTTGCCGGATCGCCGCGGCGAACCGCGCGGCCACGTCGGCGTGCGCGTTCAGCCAGGCGCCGGTCGAAAACCAGCCGAGCGTCATGAACTGCCGGGCGACACCGTCTTCGGCACTGCCGATCACGCGCGTATCGTCGTGCGCGGCCGTGGCCCACGGTTCGGTGACGACCACCGCGTCGACGCGATGCTGCGCGAGCGCGGCATCCATCTGCGGAAAGGGAACCTCAACGAACTGCAAGCTGCGTCCGTTGCCGCCGTGCCGATCGGCCCACGCGACGGTTGCGATTTGCAGCATCCCCTTCAGGCCGGCAACCGCGACCGTCTTCCCGTTCAGTTCGGCTGCCGTGTGGATCGGCGACGTCTTCGGAACGAGCACGAGTTCCGTCGGCTCGGCCGATTCGGTGAACAGCCCCGATGGTGCGAAAAAGCGAAAGTCGATGCCGCGCAGATGCGCCTGGGCGATCGTGGCCGTGTTGGCTGAGGCGATGTCGATCGAGCCGCCGAGAATCGCGGCGGCAGCGCCCTCGACCGTAACCTGCGAGGTCTGAATGTGGACGTCCAGCCCGGCCTTCGTAAAATAGCCGAGGTCCTGGGCATAGAAGAGCGGGCCGTTCAGGTCGAACGGGGCGCCTTGTACCTGAACCGGGATGAGGGTTTGGGCGGTGGCCGGACCGGCGAGGAGCATCGTCACGGCGGCCAGGAGGATAAGCAAGCGTTTCATTGGTCGAGTCTTTCGCTAAGGAGCAGGGAGATGGCGAGGGCACGGCCGATATCGGCCGACTATGGAGCACGAGATGTCCGCCGTGGAGGATGCGGCGCCGGTTTCTGAGACGCCCGCTCCGCCGCCGCCGGAAAGTGCCGCTCCGGCTGCAGCCGCCCCCGCCGCGCCAGCCGCGGCCCCACACCCAAGTGGCTTTGTCATCCCTGATTTCGCCGAAGACGCGCGTACGATTGCGTCGTTCGAATCGGCGCGCGAGCGTTTCGAGCGGGCGGAATCGCAGTCGGCGGAGGACGAGATCCGGCTCGACTTCAAGCGCCGCCGCGAGGTGTTGCAAAACGAAATCGCCACCGCGCAAGCCGTGATCGATGAACGGCAATCGAAGTGGGGAAAGGCGATTCAAGCCTACGGTAAGCGCTATCCGAAATTGTGTGAAAAGAACAAGGCGCGCAAACCGGGCTTCATGCAGAACCTGCTCAGCTTCGGTTCCGCCGGAAAAATGTATCAGGCGACGGTGGCAACGTTTGCCGATCTCAACGACGCCCGCTCGCTCCGGCGCCGCAAAGAACACGACGACGAAGAACTCGACACCCTGCAGCGACGCGCGCTGGCCAAGCTCGAAGAGACGCTCAAAGACCAGGCCAAGCACAAAGACAAAATGGAGAAATTTCTCTCGCGTCCGGGCAATGCAGCGCTGGCCAAGAAAGTGCAAGAGATTCAGGCCGAACGCGCGGCCTATGCAGCCCGCCTCGAGGCCGGAAAAGTTTCGCCGCTCGAACACCGCGATCGCCACTTCGCGCAGCTCGCCGCCGTGCCGCTCGAGCCGCCGTGCGCCGGCATCGCGATCGTCGGCGTCGAGACGTATGGCGATCTCTGCTATCTGATTTTCCGCGATCGCGAACGGCACCACTTCTACCGTCCGTTCGATGCGCGGCTCGAAGGCCTCTCGGATTCCGTCTTCGACGTTTACCGGATCGCCGATCGCTTCGAAGCGAAGCTGCATCGCCGCGAAGGCAAGCCGATGAACCTGGCCGACCATCTCACCGAATACTCGCGAGACGACGAGCGCGCGAAGTCGGACGCGCGCCGGATCCGCGCCATGATGCGCGAGCCGCGCAACGCCAAGCCCCTGGATGCCGCCGACAAGAGCTTCCTGGATCTTCTCGCTGAACTCGCGAAGACCGCCGGACGCTTTACGACGTAGGCTTCCAGTGGCTGGCGTCGAGTTCGGCGTTGATCGCGCGCACGAGGCTGAAGTCGTAGACTTTTGAAATCGGCGGGATCTGATCTTTCGGGAAGTTCAGTAGGCCGGCACGCACGAGGAGGTCGCTGCGAATGAGCGCGTCGCTGACCGTCCAATCCGGCGTGAGTTCTTGCACGAACTCCGCGTAGTCCAGCTCGCTGCCGCGCTGGCTGAACGTCTGCTGCTCGTAGGCCTTCGTGAAGCCGATCACCTGATCTTTGAAGACCTTTGCAAAGCGGGCGCCCTTGACGATCGCGCGCAGCATCTTCTTCGCCAGCACCGGGTTGCCGTAAAGCAGCTTCTCCGATACCACGAACGAATTCCACGGCATGTGGACCTTGCCGTAGAAATCCGCGATCGTGTGCGCGTTTTTGAGCGCGCCCTGCTCGCGCATCTCGATCGTGGTTCCGGGACTCACGATGACCGCCGCGAGCGCACCCGAATCGAACGCCGCGCCGACCGCATCGCCGAAACCCACCGGCGCGTACGTGACGGAATCCGGGGAGAGCCCAGCCGCTTGCAACGCCAGACGCATCGCGATCTCGAACGTGTCGCCGCGCGTGTTGACGCCGACCGGCTTACCCTTGAGATCGGCCAGCGAATGGATGTCGGGTTGCGCCAAGACCTGATAGGCGGGCGACGCGGTGAATACGAGCACGATCCGCAACGCTGCGCCGCGCAAGATCGCGCTGAGCGCCGCGGAGCCCGACGCGCTCCCGTCGACCGTGCCGGAGATGATCGCCGGCGTCGCTACGCCGCCGCCCGCAAACACGAACTCGACGTCGAGGCCTTCGGCGGCGAAATAGCCCTTTTGCTGTGCCGCGAAGTAGGCCGAATCGGCGACGGTCTGCGTGGGAACCGTAATCTTGATGGACTGGGCAGCGTCGGCCGCCTGTGCGAGCGCAAAGAAGCCAGGTAACGCGAGGAATGATGCACGCGAGACGCTCATGAACGGGAATTGTCCGGAGCGGGTACCGCTTCCCGTTCGAAAACTCGTCCTTGGCATGGGTATCGGAATTGATCTAAGATCGCGCTATGAACATCGAACCGAAAACCGCGGATCCCAGCGCTGCGGAGGCTCGCCCGCCGTTTCCGCCCTTCACGCGCGAAAGCGCCGTGGTGAAGCTGGTATCGTTCGTACGGAAATGAGAACTGGCAATTCGACGCGGCGGGCTTGATGCGCGTGCGCCACGCCAGCATCAACGATCTGAGCATCCGCGAGGACCAGCGCCTCTTCCACTGGGATAGCAGCGCGCGGCGTCCCGACGATCACCCAGGCTTGAGCGATCTCGGGTTGTAGAGCTGGGTGCGGCGGAGTTCGCCACGCCTCGTCCTGAGATAATAGTCGCGGGTCACGTGCGTGGACAATGGGATTTTCCATGGTCGCCGCGCATAAACGCGACCGACGCGTCGAGTGGTTACCGCCGTTGGGCAACGATGAGGGCCAGTCAGGCAACGTATCCTGCGATAGCCGCCGGTGTATCGTCGATTGGGTGGTCGAGACCTAGCGTTTGATGGGTGTCGCCAAATCGAAGAAAATCAGGTAGACTTTTCCTCGGAGGTACGTTGATGCCCGATCTTTCACGTTCGGCCGCGAATCCGGCCCAAGCCTCGGCGGCCGACGCCCCCGAAGTACGTCTGCGCGACGTGATCAACATGATTATCGGCGTAATGATTGCGGTCGCACCGTGGTTCAATGGTGATGATGCCTATTCACACGGAGCAATACGCTTGCGATTCGTTGCAGCGTGCATATGCGGGTTGTCGCTGTGGATCATCGTGCATCAGCGCGACGTCAAGGCTGAGTTCATGAACACGGCGCTCGGCATCGCTTTGGTTACTGCACCACTGTGGCGGGGTGGCATTGACCCGTATCGCGTGGACATGGCCGGTGCGGGAGCGATCGTTGCCGTATTTTCCGCATCGTGCGCAATTCGCATTCTTCGTGAACGCCGCGTCGAGCGTCGCCTTGCTCGCCGCGATCAAGTCAAATACAAACCTTCATTGAACTGATGCCAGCCTGGAGCCGGGATCGGACGCCGCCCAGTCCGGCATCGCACGAAATAAAGAACAATCACGATGTTACGTAGCGATTTGCTCCTCGGACTCGCCGCGCTCGGTGTGGATGCGGCGATGCCCGCTCGCGCGTTTGCGCAAACCGCGAACCCGGCCGCCACCCGGATCGACCTGCACCATCATTACTGCTCGCCCGATTGGCTCGCGTCGCTGACGCAGCATCACAAGACGTACCCGTTCCCCGGCCTCGACGTCATCAGCGGCTGGTCGGCGAAGGGGGCCATCGACGCGATGGACAAGGCCGGCGTCGCCACCTCGGTGCTCTCGACGACGACGCCCGGAATATGGTTCGGGAACGCGGCCGAGACGCGGCACCTGGCGCGCAGCATGAACGATTACGGCGCAAGTCTCGTGCGCGACCACAAGGGCCGCTACGGTTTGTTCGGCGTACTGCCGCTGCCCGACGTGCAAGCCAGTCTGGCCGAGATTCCGTACGTGATGGATACGCTCAAGGCCGACGGCATCGGCGTGCTCTCGAGTTACGGCGACAAGTGGCTCGGTGATCCATCCTTCGAGCCTGTTTGGGCGGAACTCAATCGCCGTAAAGCCGTCGTGTTCAGTCACGCGACGGCACCCGACTGTTGTAAAGTGCTCGTCCCGCACATCGAAGCGACCACGATCGAGCTCAACACCGATACCGCCCGCACGATCATCGACCTCATCGAAACCGACGCGGCCGGTCGCTATCCCGACATCCGCTTCATCTTCTCACACGCGGGCGGCACGATCGCGGCGCTGGCGGGACGGTATCTGCGCAAGCAGCTTGCGCCGCAAACGCTAGCGTCGCAGGTCGCCCCGGATACGCGGCTGGGGCATCTGCGCCGCTTCTATTACGATACGGCCGGCTCGGCCAACATCGTGAATTTGCAAGCATTGAAGATGCTGGTGCCGACCTCGCAGTTCGTGTTCGGAACCGACTACCCGTGGGCGGAGCCCTCGGAGATCGTCGCCGGTCTCAATCAATCCGGCTTGACGCCCGACGACATCCGCGCGATCAATCGCGAGAACGCCGTGCGGCTGCTACCGCAGTTCGCCTAGTTCGGGTTAGCGGGCGGCCGCGTCGCTGATAAGGTCCGTCGCCGGGAATGCTTTCTCGATGAATTTATATTTTGCCGATGCGTCGATGACCGGTTGGATATCGGACGCGCTGACCGTCGTTCCCATTCGTTGCCGTTGCATGTGCGCAATAACCGAGGGATCCTGTTTCGTATACTGCGCTTCGTCAGCCACGGTCGCCTCGGGATGTGCTCGGGCGAAGGCCCCAGCGTCCGCCACAACGCGCGAGAACCGCTCGACGACGGCGTGGTTCTTGTCCACGTAGCTTTGCATCGCGACCCAGACGCCGAGCGAGAATTGACGCGCGACCGCGTCATAGACATGTCCGACGCTGCGGGCACCGTCGGCAATCGCCGCAGCGTACTGCGGATTGCTGAGCAGCGATGCGTCGATGCGGCCTTGCGACAACGCGGCCTCGACCGCGGCGGCCGGCAATTCAAAGAAGTGCAGCGTCTTAGAGTCGCCGCCGTTTTGGTCGACCCAGGCCTGCATCGCGACCGTATCCAGCGACGCGAGCGCATTCGTGCTGATCGTCTTGCCGTTGAAATCACTCGCCTTACGCAGCGTCGAAGCCTTGGGGACCAGGAGACCGTTCGTATCTGCATCAACCCACAGGCCGCCCGGCGCTACGATGGTAAACGGAATGCCGCGCAAGTGTCCCTGGATAATGGCAA
>Ga0182030_10001545_pt1 | contig 47598 bp, 41 predicted proteins | sample 812S3MmetaG_FD_121299 | JGI IMG/M metagenome (GOLD analysis project Ga0182030, IMG submission 121299) | Permafrost microbial communities from Stordalen Mire, Sweden - 812S3M metaG (Illumina Assembly) | ecosystem: Environmental > Terrestrial > Soil > Wetlands > Permafrost | place: Sweden...
GGATATCATTGCACAAAGTGGTTTGAAGCCTGCACCTGCATGCCGGCTCCGGCGGGCCCTCCGCCATCTAACATACAGCATCAAAGAACTTGTCTCTCATTCTTTGTTCGTGTCACCCCTCTGTCGGCAAAACTCTTTTCATAAATTTCTTTTATCTCGTCAGAACTCAATAGACGGGTTGTAACCGCATCTGCGCCTGCATGAAGGCCAAAATCCAGATACCACGCTGCATTCTTCTTTAAGGCATCGATTTTCTCCCTTGCATAATTGTCGTACTTGTCCCGCAGATCTGTTCGACCATACATACCCGCGGCTTCGGAGAATTCTTTCCAGGCACGTATCGACAGCATTTTGTAGGCATTTTGTGGTTCCGGGATGTTCGGGTGTTCAAATCCCGCCCCCAACCGCTCGTCCCATCCATAATACTCCAAATTAGGATTGGTTCCATAAACCGTGTAGGCATCATCCAGCTTTGCACAAGCATTCAATATATACTTTCCAAGCGTTGCGGTATCAGCGGTGTATTTAAAATAGTCGATCAGGCTCAATACCCAATAGAGCGCATAACTCCTGATGCCGTTGCTCTGATTAGCGGTAAAGTCGATATTTTTCCTGACAAAATCATAATTTCCAAAGGCGACCATCGAAGCTGCCTGAGCAGGGTATGCATCACCGGTCCAGGAAAACCTATCGCCGCGATTCATTAAAATCGCACCGAGGTAATCCTTGAGCAGGTTCAACCTTACCGTGTACGCTCCTGTATACCATATTCGTGTGAGCATTGTATCGCTACATGAAAAACTGCCGTTGTAATTGGTGGGTCGCGTCTGACAAACCAGTCGCAATCCGGTGATATGCCATGCTTTGGAAAATGTTCGCACATGAATCCAGGCATACCGAACACCCTCATACAGTTCGGTGTTCAATTCAAGCCGGTAGGTGTTGCCGTATTTTTTCGGAGCTGCTTTCTTTGCCGGATAAATTGATGGATAATCAGGAGGCTGATCATATTCGCTGATGCTCATTTCTACGCTATCGGCAAGATCAGGGCTATCGAATTCGATCCACCCTGCATTCTCGATTCCAAAATCAAATAACAGGTCTCCTTTCCCTTTTACTGTTATTGAATTTTTATCTTGCCGGAAGGACTTAACAGGGGTGGCCGATATTTTTTTTGGCCGAAGAGTATACAGCAGCAATGAATCGTCGGCTTTAGGGTTTTTCCATTGGTAGCATATCAATGGGTCAGGAGAACCTCTTACAGGCAGCCCGGAATAATTTCCACCGTGAAGCGGTTCATACGGCTCGTTTACCTGGGCTGTAGTACTGTAATAAAAAAATAACCAAAAAAATAGCGCAATACAGACTCGCATTATGGCGGTTTTTTTGAAAATAGTTTGACTCAGAAATGCGTACCGGTATTGCCTATCAATCCAGGCCTCCCCGTCTGATCGCCTTTACCTGGACCGGCCACTTTGTCTGTTCACCCGTCCTGGGGTTGATCGGCAGCACGGCTTTCTCTGTGGAAGCCTGGTTGGGATCTTCACTCGCCATATAAGCCAGGATAGCGACCAGCACTACGTTGTTCCTCAGGTCGTCGAACACCAGTTTGTCATAAGTGTCCCTGTTTGTATGCCAGGTAATAGTGGAATAAGACCAATTCAACGCGCCCAGCGAGAAGCCCGGCGCACCCACTGCATCGAAGGAAGCGAAGTCTGAACCGCCCCCGCCCGGCGCACCGGGGAAAGTCGTCTTTATGGTATCCCGGATCACAGCGGGCACTTTGCTCAGCCAGCGGCTGAGATAGTCATAGGCATTCAGGTAACCCTGCCCCGACATATTCACCACACGGCCTGTGCCGTTGTCCTGGTTAAACAGCGCCTGCAGTTTGCTGACGGTATCCGGATGGTCCTCCACGAATGCTCTGGAACCATTGAGCCCTTCTTCCTCACTTCCCCAGTGACCTACCAGGATCGTCCGTTTGGGATGCGGATATACCTTTTGCAGGATACGCATGGCCTCCATCATCATCAGGGTGCCCGTACCATTATCGGTGGCGCCGGTTCCTCCATCCCAGGAATCGAAATGAGCGGACAGCATCACATATTCGTCGGGCTGCTCAGTGCCCCGGATGCCGCCGACCACGTTGAAAGTAGGTACCACTCCCCTTTCCTTAGATTCGGTGTGGACACTGATCTTTGGATCAGCCCCCGACTCCACAAGCCGGTACAGCATGCCATAGTCTTCCTGCATTATGTCTACAGACGGGATCCTCTTCGTATAGGCGCCAAAGATCTTATCGACCCCAAAACCCGCAGACCAATAGGAGGAGACGATACCGGCTGCGCCGGCTTTTTCCAGCGCGGGTGGAAAGGTGCGGGTGGTATAGCCAGCCTTTTTGATGCGGGCATTCCAGTTGTCGGTCATTTCCTTTCGCTGGTCTTTCATCTTCTGGAACGAGGCCGGTGTTCCGAATTGCTCCCAGTTGTCGTCCGGCCGCCCCGTCGGCTGCAGCATGGACACCATGACGAATTTCCCTTTCACGGACGGCATCCAAGCCGCGTAGGCCGCAGAATCCGGCAGATCCGGGAGGATCACCAATCCCGATGTCACTGTCTTGTTACCCATACCCGGACACCAGGCCAATTGCGTAGCTTCCAGGGTCCGCACCCGCGGCGATACCATGTCGATATGAGATATCCCTCTTTCCCATCCCCTCCAGACACCCCAGTTCTGGGCCTCGGCGGGAATACCCCAACCGGCGTATTTTGCCAGCGCCCAATCCCGGGCCTCCTCCATCTGCGGCGTCCCTACCAGCCTGGGTCCGATGCTGTCGAACAACTCGTGCGCCAGCAACTGCAGCTGTGAATTGTCGTGTTCTTCCTTTAGGATGGCTTCTACGACCGGGTCCTTGGGCGCCTGGTCGGGCCCCGTTTCCCGGCGGCCCTGCGCATGGACGCCTGCAGTGGTCAGCGCCAGCACAATGGAGGTGACGATAAGTTTTCTCATGGATTCGAATATAATCAATTCACCCGCCCGCTGCGCCGGAAAATGACGGGCGGTTTCATATATTCGCCCATGCCGCAGCCTAAAAAGCAAGCCGCCCAAAAAAAGGAACGCCTCATCGCCGTCATGCCGTCCGGGAAAAGAGAAGCCTCACCGGCAGCTATGATCTATGGCGTCGTCCGTCAGATTCCGCCTGGCCGCGTTACCACCTATGGCGCCATCGCCAAATTGCTCGACCTGCCCAACGCGTGGTAACGGGATCCGGCCGTCGAGTTGTAAGCATAAGCACTTATGTATTTTAGTAAAATCATGTATAAGATAGCGCTCAAAATACTTATACCACCCCAATCACATCAAATACTCCGTTATGCAGATAGAATAATCGGCTTTGGATAGCCAATTTGTTCCTTGCAAAATTCATTTTCCTATGGTCAACCTCAGAGCGAACTATTCCTTGCGGGCTTTTCTTTTCCATCTGCCTAAAGCCCTGGCAGCACATATTGATTGGGATATAAAACGGCTTTATGCCGCGCAATCCTCCGGGAAAAAAAATGGCCAGGGTCTTCCCCGGCCTACAGAGGGTATTATCATGATCGATGCCGGGGGAAAAATAGTCCAGCTTAACCCCGCCGCAGCTGCGCTCTTCCGCTACGATATAGCCGAACTTCGCGGCCAATCCATTCAAGTACTTATTCCGGCAAGCGACCTCCTTCCTATTGACAATAACAAAAAGGAAATAGCTCCCGGCCGCTGGTTTGCGCGTAAAAAAGAAGGCGTCGAATTTCCGGCTCAACTCAGTGTCAGCTATTGTCAACAGCCAGGTGAGCGATTGGCCTTCATTTCGGTCATGGATGTATCCGGGCAGGAGGTTGGGCAACCATAACATAGATTTTATCGATGTCTTCATCAATACTATCTATGCTGTCTATGGCGAATATTTCGATACATTTGGGCATATACTTAAAAAATATGCACCATTATGGAAAATAATACGCTTCATTATTCGACAGTACATCATCCGGAAGCTGCCGGCAAGTGCCCGTTCATCGGGGGACATTTGAAAGAGACGGCAGGCGGGGGCACGAGAAACCGTGACTGGTGGCCCAACCAGTTAAACCTGAATATCCTGAGACAAAACTCTACTTTGTCTGATCCGATGGACAAGGGCTTCGACTACGGAGCAGCATTCAAAACTCTGGACCTGAAGGAAGTTAAGAAAGACATTATAGCTGTGCTGACGACCTCACAGGCCTGGTGGCCAGCGGATTTTGGCCACTATGGCCCATTTATGATCCGGATGTCATGGCACTCGGCGGGTACCTACCGGATCTCGGATGGACGGGGCGGTGCGGGCCGGGGAATGCAGCGGTTTGCCCCGCTCAACAGCTGGCCGGACAACGCCAACCTGGACAAGGCGCGCCGGATACTCTGGCCGGTCAAACAAAAATATGGGAAGCGGCTTTCCTGGGCCGATCTGATCGTACTGGCGGGGAATTGCGCCCTCGAATCGATGGGATTTAAGACATTCGGTTTCGGCGGCGGACGCCAGGACGTATGGGAAGCGGCTGAAGATACCTACTGGGGTGCGGAAAAGGAGTGGCTGGGCAACAAACGCTATGAAGGCAACCGCGAGTTGGAAAACCCATTGGGCGCGGTTCAAATGGGGTTGATTTATGTCAACCCGGAAGGCCCTGACGGCAATCCGGATCCCCTCGCGTCCGCCCGCGATATCCGCGAGACTTTTGGCCGGATGGCGATGAACGACGAAGAAACGGTGGCGCTTATTGCCGGCGGCCATAGTTTTGGTAAAACGCATGGGGCCTCCGATGCCGGAAAATATGTAGGCAAGGAACCGGCAGCGGCCTCTATCGAAGAGCAGGGTCTTGGCTGGAACAATTCCTATGGCAGCGGTAATGCAGGTCATACGATCACCAGCGGTCTGGAAGGGATTTGGACGACGACGCCGACAAAATGGAGCAATAATTTCTTCGAGAATCTGTTCGGGTTTGAATGGGAACTGACCAAAAGCCCTGCGGGCGCCTTCCAATGGATCCCTAAAGACGGTGGGGGCGCCGGTACGGTGCCTGATGCACATGACCCGGCAAAACGCCATGCGCCAACGATGTTGACGACTGACCTGGCCTTAAAGGTCGATCCCGTATATGAGGCTATTTCCCGGCGCTTTTATGAGAACCCGAACCAATTTGCCGATGCTTTTGCCCGCGCCTGGTTCAAACTGACCCACCGCGACATGGGCCCTCGCGTACGTTATCTTGGTTCCGAAGTACCTGCCGAGGAACTCATCTGGCAGGACCCTATCCCGGCCGTTACGCACCCGCGGATCGACGACCAGGACATCGCTGCGTTGAAAGACAAGTTGCTGAATGCCGGTCTGACCATTTCTCAACTCGTCACCACGGCCTGGGCTTCGGCATCCACCTATCGCAACTCGGACCGGCGCGGCGGCGCCAATGGCGCACGCCTTCGGCTGGCGCCTCAAAAAGACTGGGTAGTCAATGACCCGGCGCAACTGGCCGGCGTACTGGCGACGCTTGAAGGTATCCAAAAGACATTTAACGATGCTCAGAATGGCGATGCCCGGAAAGGTGATGCCCAGAAAGGTGACGCCCAGAAAGGGCGAAAACCGGTTTCACTGGCCGACCTGATCGTACTCGGCGGATGCGCAGGCATCGAAAAAGCCGCCAAGAATGCCGGTTATTCCCTTACCGTCCCTTTTACGCCCGGTCGCGCCGACGCATCGCAGGAGCAGACTGATGTGGAATCGTTTGAGGCGCTCGAGCCGGCTGCCGACGGCTTCCGCAATTATGCACAGCCGCATTATGCCGCAAAGGCAGATGTATTTTTGATAGACAAAGCGCAACTGCTGACGCTGACCGCACCCGAATTGACGGTGTTGGTGGGCGGGATGCGGGTACTCAACACCAACTTCGATCACTCGCAACACGGGGTGTTCACGCGCCGCCCGGAAACGCTCAGCAATGACTTTTTCGTCAACCTGCTGGATATGAGTACAAAGTGGTCTGCGACATCGGAAGGCGGGAATGTCTTCGAAGGACGTGACCGTACCACCGGGGAGCCCAAATGGACTGCCACGCGTGCCGATCTCGCCTTTGGCTCCAACGCGGAACTCCGTGCACTGGCCGAGGTATATGCGTGCGATGATGCTAAGGAAAAGTTTGTTCATGATTTTGTATCGGCATGGGCCAAAGTGATGAATTTGGATCGCTTTGACCTGGCTTGATTGGCCGATCATTTGTATTGTTGAAAAAGACAACGGTTCGATATTCGGGCAGTTCGGTCAACGAAGGCCTCTCGCTATCGCGAGAGGCTTTTTTCTTTGTTAGCGGTGCAATCAGAGCTCATATAAGCGGCGGGGGATCAGCGGAGGGAGTCCGGGAGTCCGGGAGTCCGGCAGTCCGCCGGAGATCATTCGTAAATCGAATAGCTGTAGTATTAACACTTATTAGCGTGTTGTACGACCACTAACAAAGGCCAATTTTTTGCATTTCCGGTCAGTATTTTTGCATAATACATAAAAATAATACTAAATTATCGCTGAACCTTATCCCTGATATAACAAAATGATATCCCACCGCTTAAGATCCCTTGTACTACTCTTCTTTTCCCTATTGCAATTCCGGATATCAAAAGAACAAACAAACCTGCCTGAGTATAGCGTTGTCAACTACAATAGCGATAACGCCCTGCCCCAGAACAGCATTAAAGGTATGGTCTTCGATAAGAACGGCTTTCTCTGGCTGGCTACGGAAATGGGCCTGGTTCGCTTTGACGGCAGGAATTTCCGGGAGTACAATATGGCAAACTCTCCCGCCTTAGTGTCCAACAGGTGTTCCCTGCTCAACGCAGCGGAGGGGTCAGTAAAGATATTCGTCGACCCGCGGTTTGGCAATCACCGCATCCTGACGGTGACGGAGGACTACCAGATGAGGGTGGATAGCATCCTTTCCGCCAATCCTTATCAATCCAACCAGGGGAACAACAGGCTATTCTCATTTGCCAACCTTTATAAAAAGTGGGCAGCAGGCGGGGATACCACAGTCTTCAATGGACTAGGGTTAAAGCAAGAATAAATTCCCGCTATGGGAAACAATTTCTTGTTCGATACGTTACTAGTCAAAAAACCAGGTACAATCACCCCTTTTCACTACTGTGATATAATCAGTCGAATCTGTGAACAAACTATACATCCGTCACATACTTCTTTTTTTCTCTCTGTTCGCAGGCGCATGGATGCCTACCAGCGCACAATATTACCCGGCCGGTCTGGGCAACACCCAGCTTATATTATGGGTGACCGCTGAAGACCCGACTACCCTTCTGAATCCCGGCAGCTCGCAAGCCGCCAACGGCGACTATATCGCCCAATGGACAGACAAGAGCGGTAACAGTAACAATGCCGTCCAGGCTACCAGCGGGAGCCAACCCGTTTTGCAGACCAATGCGTTGAACGGCAACTCCGCCGTCATCTTCCAGAATGCCAGCGAGGAGTTGACTGGACCTACGGGCGCCTACCAGACTATTGTCGGCGTCAGGAATATGTTTAATTCAGGCGGTCATTACCAAACTCTTTTTGCCTCTCCTGCCAATACGGATTTCAGTATCCGCGGCGGCGGCGCCGGCACCAGCTATACCGACGGTCCAAATGGCAATGACTGGTCCGTTAATACCGGCCCCCCTCCCACCGAGTGGACCAATGGTGTGCAGACCCTCAATTCCAGCTCCACTAATCAAATTATCGTGGATGCCTCCGCCGCGCCGACCAACCAGAATTACAGCATTAACAGTACGTTTGCGGGCCGGGGGATGACCAGCAACGACCCGGTGTACGAGATCCTGGCTTATAGTACGACTTTAGGCACTACGCAGCGCCAACTGTTGGAAAATTATGAGGCGACCACATGGAACCTGGAATCCGAGCTACCCACTTCGGGCTACACCATCTTCAACCCGCCTGCAGCCGCATCCTTTAATAAGAACCTGGTAGGCATCGGCTATACCAGTTCGACGGATAACGTCTTAAGTGTCGCTGCAGGCTTCACGGACGGCCTCGGCTTCTTCAGCGGCAGCGGAGCGACGGACTTTCTCAATACCGCAGGCTTCCTGATGGCCGCCCATAATGGGCAAGGCAACACGGTCACCACCCCTGCTACCGTTCCCGGGGTTAGCAGCGCCAGCAGCCTCAGCCTCTGGAACAGGTCCTGGTATGTCCAGGAATCGGGCGGCAACGTATCGGGACAGGTGACCGTCAATTTCAATTTTTCTGATTACAACGGCAGCACACCCAATGGTGCTGCATCTTATTCCCTGCTATATAATTCAACTGACGGCACTTTTGCCACCGGCACCAACACGATGGTGCCAGCATTGTCCACCACGGTATCCGGCCAGACGGTATCTTTTACGCTCAATGCCGGCAACCTGTCCAACGGCTATTATTCGATCGTCTATAGCAGTTCTCCACTGCCGCTGGTCCTAACGGACTTCACGGTGTCCGGGCAGGGGAGCTCCGCGCTGCTCGCCTGGACTATCCAGGACGGAACGGGTATCGATCATTTTGATGTCCAGCGCAATACCGACAGCACCAGCTTTTCTTTGATCGGCACCGTGTCTGCAAAGGCCGATGCAACCGGCACTTCGGCATATACTTTTACGGACAGTAAGCCCGCTGCAGGGCTTAACTACTATCGCCTTGAGGTCGTCAGTACTGACGGCAGCCTGACTTATTCCGGTACCAGGACCTTCGAAGGCGCCGCTGCCTCCTCTTTTTCCATCAGCATGTACCCCATTCCTGCGTCGGATATGCTTCACATTCTCACCACAGGCACCGGCCCGGTGTCCATTCTCATCGTCGACGAGCAAGGCAACGTGATGCAACGGATCAATGCAGTCCCGGGCACTACCGTTGAGGTTGTAGTTAGCGATTGGCCGAAAGGGGTCTATTTTGCCGAACTCTTTTACGCCCAATCAAAATATACCCGGCCGTTCGTCAAGGAATGATGAGATTCGTATCTTCCCCCCATGAAATTCTCCCCCGGCCTCCAGCCGCTACGCCTGTCCCAACTGACCGGTATCGTGTCCGATGCCCTGGCCGTGGCCTTTGGCGAGCGCACTTTCTGGATCATCGCCGACGTGACGAGCCATACTTTCAAGCCGGATAAAAAATATCATCACTTCGAGCTCGTGGAAAAGGACCCTGCCTCCAACCAGTTACTGGCTAAGATCCAGGCGAAGGCATGGGGCCGGGGATCCCTCAGCATTACCCAGTTCGAGCAGATGACGGGCCAGCGGTTCACGGACCATATCAACGTACTGGTGAATGTTTCGGTCAACTACCACCCCGTCTATGGACTTCAACTTACTCTCCATGAAATAGATGTCAGCTTTACGCTTGGGGCGCTGGAGCAACAGCGACTGGCCACGCTCGACAGGCTCGTGGTTGAAAACCCGGATTCGATTGCCCGCGTCGGGGATAGTTTCATCACCAAAAATAAAGGACTTCCGTTACCCTACGTCATTCAACACATCGCCGTCGTTTCCTCGCAAACATCCGCCGGCTGGCAGGACTTCCAGCACACCCTGCAGAACAACCCTTACGGTTACCGGTTTCAAACAGCAGAATACTTTACAGCCGTGCAGGGCGACAGTAATGCCGAGGCTTTTGTAGACAGGCTCATCGACATCTTCGACAGCCAGGTCCCCTATGATGCCGTCGTCATCATTCGCGGCGGCGGCGCCCAAACGGACTTCCTCATCTTCGACAACTACCGCATCGCCAGGGCCATCGCGCGGTTTCCCATCCCGGTGATCACGGGCATCGGCCATCAGAAGAACCAGACGATTGCCGACCTCATGGCGCACACGGCCACCAAGACGCCGACCCGGGCTGCAGAGCTCATCATCGATCATAACCGGGCATTCGAGGAGCGGATCGGCTCCTTCCAGAAATCCATCATCATCAAATCCCAGCAGGCCTTCTCGGCCAACCAGCAGGCGTTGACGCGCATCAACCAGGTCATCGTCAATCAATCCGGATCTATCTTGTCAAACAAGAGCAGGCAGTTGGTGGCCATTGCATCGGCAGTGTCAGCCAAGCCCAAGGTCATTGTCTATAACCGGCTGAATGATCTGCAGCAGATCACCTCCAACCTCGGCACCTTTAGTACTATGTACTGCAAAAACCAGCGAGGGTATCTCGGTCATTTCATCAGCCTGATCAGAGTACTGTCACCGGAAAGCACATTAAAGCGGGGATTCGCCATCATCAAATCGGACAACCACATCACCAGCGATCCCGACAAACTGCTCGTCGGAAAGGAGGTGGAGATCATCCTGCGCGATAAATCGATCATTTCAACCATCAAAAAGAAAACGGACTACCATGGAAACGAATTTAACCTATGAGGCCGCGTACAATGAATTGGCGGCTATCGCCAAAGAGATCGAATCGGAATCCGTCTCTATCGACGTTCTGGCCCAGAAGGTCAAGCGGGCTTCCGAGCTCATCACCTACTGCCAGACGAAGCTGCGATCGGCGGAGGCGGAAGTCAACAAGATCATTGCCCAGATGGACAAGCAGGTTGGGTAATATCGCGACCTGCTACTTGCTATGATCGGTGCTGACGGACACTACTTCCCATTCGGCGAGCTCTTTTTGCATCCGATCGGTCTTTTTTCTGAAAGCGGCTACGGAGTCCTTGCCTATCGGAAGGTGGAGCGGGGGATTTTCCGCATTGGCGACCTTGATGATGACCTGGGCGAGTTTGGCCGGATCACCGGGTTGGTTGCCGTGGAGTTGGCCGAAGGCAGCTCTAACGCCGCCGACGCTACCCTTATAAGCGTCCAGTATGATGGCGGAAGACTGGTAGGAATCCGTGGAGGCAAAGCTCGTACTGAAAAGCCCCGGCGCAGCGGACGTCACATGGATCCCGAAGGATTGTACTTCCAGCGCCAGGCCTTCTGATATTCCTTCAACTGCAAATTTGGTAGATGAGTAGAGGCCCAAACCCGGTAGGGAAGCCTGGTAGCCGAACAACGAGGATATGTTGATAATATGCCCGGAATGCTGGCTACGCATATGGGGGAGAACGGCCCGCGTGACGTTCAGCAAGCCGAATACGTTGGTATCATACTGTCTTTTTACCTCTGCATCCGACACTTCCTCGGTCGCTCCGAGCAACCCATAGCCTGCATTATTGACCAGGACATCGATGCGGCCAAATTGCGCGATGGCATCTTCGACCCCTTTCCGCACCTGGTCTTCCTTCGTCACATCCAATGTGACGACCAGTGCATCCTTGTCCGGGGATAAGGCGGACCGGAGACCGCCGGCATTAGTTCTGACGGTAGCCACTACTTTGTCGCCTGCAGCGAGGGCAGCCTTTGTAATTTCGAATCCAAAACCTTTCGATGCGCCGGTAATAAACCAGACTTTCTGCTTTTTCATAACGTTTGTTTTACTTAATTGATTAATTGTATTTATGATGGGGCCAAATAACTGACCGATCGGTCATTTTTAAGGCAAAAAAAAAGAAATTTTACACTACTTGTTGGTTGATCATTTGTTTGAGGTTACGGTTGATGATCTTCATCTTGTTATTATTGCCGGCGATCCTCCCGATCATCACTCCTCCTTCGATCATCGCGAACATCATTGTCGCAAACTCCTTATAGTTCCAGTCGGGCTTGAATGTCCCTTCTTTGACGCCGGTTTTTATGAGGTCGGCGATAAGTTGCTGATTCACTTCAATCGCCTCGTTGGCCTTGCCCCTGACGGTGGTGTTTGTATCATCGGCTTCCAGTCCGAAGTTCATGATCGGGCATCCGCCAAAGGCGGGTGAATGCATCGGATCGCTAAAAACATCGATATAGGCGAACAGCTTATCCCTGGCATTCGTATGCTGATTCAGGGCGGCCGTGACTTTTCTAATCACGATATCCATATTATGATCGACGGCTGCGCAGGCCAGGACCTCTTTGTTGTCGAAGTGGACATAGAGGCTTCCTTTGGACAGTTTGGTGGCCTGCATGATATCACTCATTGCTGTAGCAGCAATTCCCCTTGTGTTAAAGATGGGCGCAGAACGCTCGATGATAAACTGCCTGGTTTTTTCAGCCTTTGTCATAAACCTTTCATTTACGACACAAAGATAAATGACCGATCGGTCATAAACAAATTTATTTTTACCCGGGGAGGCTTCGGATCGTTGCCCTGACTGCTAATGCCATTAAAGGGGAAAGGGCCAAATGGCTTAGCGTAGGAACGGGCACAGGCACGGGTAAAAAAAAGGCCAGCCATTTTAGGAAATGGCTGGCTTGTGTCGGCGGGTTTTCGTTTTACAGCGTCATAAGTACGAACAAACGGGCCCGGATCGGATGGTTTTCAAAGGGTTGGATAGTTTTCACAGGATTGGATCTTCAGGGTTTTTCGGATATTGGATTGCTCTATGACAACACAAAGATGCAACCTTGCAGCCCCCCATAAAATAGTACATCGTATCTACCCGGGATAGAGCCATTCATAATGATTCTGTAGAATATGCACTACTTATACTACAAATTGTACTAAATATTACCTATATTAGACTTCGGATACAAACACTTATACTCTTTTCTTATCTGTTTCATAACTAGTTGGTTATTGCTCGATCAGTAGGCGCGTGTCTAAAAGCCAACATTGAGATGAAGTTGCCTGATCCTTCTCTGTCTGAACCGGAACAGGGTTCCCGATTGCAAATGCTTAGCCGTAACTGGTCGAGGTATCTTGCTGTATTGATTGTTGCCATTGCGATCCTTGTACTGATAGGATGGCAATGGGATATTATTTATTTGAAACAGCCGGTTCTCCACACGACTCTGATGGCCCCCCTAACAGCGCTGGCGTTCCTGCTGGGCGCAGCCTCCATTTTAGCCTTTTCGCATCGCCGAGTCCCCGGGAGCCGAGTCCCCGGGAAGACAGGAAGCCTGCTTTTAGCCCGTATCCTGGCAGGCCTCGTCCTGCTGACCGGCTCGCTGAAAATCACCGGCCTCGTAGCCATGCTCTCGGGTCAAATGACTGCACAGACAGGCTATTGTTTTATCTTCGCCGGACTTGCCCTGGTATTGATAGACCGGGAAACAAAAGACGGCCGGGTGCCTGCTCAGTATTTCGCCCTGATCGTCGCGGCAACGGGCCTGTTTTCCGTGCTGGGGTATCTTTACCGGGTACAGCCTATTGTTGGCTTCTTCACCTACATCCCGATGTCGCTTCACTCCGGCGCCTGCTTTTGTTTTCTCTCCACCGCCATACTCCTGGCCCAACCGGACAAAGACATCATGAAAGAGCTGACCAGTAGCGATACAGGGGGACTCACCTCCCGGTCCCTGCTACCCCTGGTCATCCTGCTTCCGGTCATCCTGGGTTATCTGCGGCTGCTGGTCTATTGGAAAGGTCTTATCTCCACGGAATTCGGCGCGGACGTCCTGGTATCGGCCATCCTGCTGGCATTTATCGTGATTGTCTGGTTCAATGCCCGTTTGCTGAATCACCGGGACGAGGAGCAAAAGACGGCAGCGTGGCACCTGATGGAAAGCGAAACACGATTCCGCCTGCTGGTCGACAGCGTAAAAGATTATGCCATCTTTATGCTGGATCTCTCCGGACACGTCATCAGCTGGAATGAAGGCGCTGAACGGATCAAAGGATACAAAAAAGATGAGATCATCGGCCGGCATATGTCGGTCTTTTATACCCCGGAAGAGATACAGCGGGGAGAACCCGAGTATAACCTGGCACAGGCCCGGGCAAACGGACGGTTTGAACATGAGGGCTGGCGGCTTTGCAAGGATGGATCGACATTCTGGGCCAATGTTGTTTTTACCGCCGTCCATGATCCGCAGGGCAATATCATGGGATATGGAAAAGTGACCCGCGACATTACCGAAAGAAAAAAAGTGACCGAACAGATCTCCTATATGGCCCGCCTCATGGAAGATACGAACGATGCCATCTTCTCCACGGACCGCTCGTTTATTATCCGTACCTGGAACAAGGCGGCCGAAATTCTCTTCGGCTATGCACCGGAAGAAGCCATAGGTAAATCTGCCGGGAATCTCCTGAGAACACAAATGGACGAAGAGATCATCCAAGTCCTCCACAGGGAATTCATTGAATCCGGTTACTGGAAAGGTGAAGCCTATTATATGAACAAAAACGGGAGCACCCTGACCGTGCTGCTGTCCGCCTCCGCCGTCAGGAATCCGGAAGGAGACGTGGAAGGCTTTGTCATGGTATGCCGCGATTTCACCGAAAGAAAGAAATTGGAACTACAACTGCATCAGTTCAATAGGGAACTGGAATGGCAGGTCGCCAAAAAGACGGCCGAGCTCACCGGGATCTTCGAGCGGGTCACCGATGCCTTTATTGCCGTGGATAAAAATTTCTGTTATACCTATCTGAATAAAAAAGCCGGCGAACTGATCCGTCGCGACCCGGCCTCCCTGATCGGAAAATGTGTATGGGATGTCTTCCCCGATGCTGTCAGATCGGATACCTGGCACGCCTTCAACAAGGCAATGACCGAACAGAAAAATCTGACCAATACCGACTACTATCCCCCCCTCGACCTCTGGCAGGAAAATCATTTATACCCCTCACCGGAAGGGCTCTCTGTATTCATCAGAAATGTGACTGAAGATAAAAGAAGGGAAAAGAGAATAACCGACTATAAATACGCCCTTGATCAGTCCTCCATCGTCTCGGTTACCGATGAAAAAGGCGTCATCAAATATGTGAATGACAATTTCTGCAGGATATCCCGGTATACGGAGGAGGAACTGATCGGTCAGCATCACCATATCATTGGCTCACAATATCATCCGGCCGGGATTTTCAGGGATATGTGGCTGACCATCTCAAAAGGCGAGGTATGGAAAGGAGAAATTCGTAACAAGGCAAAGGACGCGAGTATATATTGGGTATATATGACCATTATTCCCTTCCTCAATGAAAAAGGTGAACCCTTTGAGTATATCGCCCTCGACAGCGATATCAGCGAACGCAAAAAGGCCGAGGTCCTGCTGGACCAATCCTACCAGGATATCCGTCAGCTGGCCTCCCACCTGCAGGATGTCCGGGAAGAGGAAAGGGCGGGTATCGCCCGGGAGATCCACGATGAACTGGGTCAGCAGCTGACCGGCCTTAAGATGGACCTTTCCTGGATCAGCAAAAGAAAATTGGTACAGGAAGATAACGAGGTGAGTCAAAAAGTGGTCACCATCATGAATTTACTGGACACGACAATCAAGACTGTCCGGAGGATCGCCACGGACCTTCGTCCCAGTATCCTGGACGATCTTGGCCTCATCGCCGCCATCGAATGGCAAAGCCAGGAATTCGGCAGCCGATCGGGCATCTCCACGGAATTTAGTTCCACCATAGATGAATTTCAATATGCTCCGGCGATTGCCATCGGCCTGTTCAGGATCTGCCAGGAATCCCTTACCAATGTCGCGCGACATGCCGCGGCCAGCAAGATCCGGATCCTGCTGGAGGTGGAAAATAAAAACATTCTGTTGACCATCCGGGATAATGGGGAAGGCTTCGATATCCGGAAGATAGGTGGTAAGAAAACGCTTGGGCTCCTTGGCATGAAAGAACGAACCCTGATGATGGGCGGAGAATTCCGGATCGAGAGCCTTCCGGGCAACGGTACCACCTTAATTGTCACCGTTCCTATCACAGCAACAAATACAAATCCATAACATATGCGAAGATTCCTTATAGCTGACGACCATTCTGTGGTAAGAAAGGGACTAAAACAAATCATATTTGAAGCATTTCCATCTGCGCTGATCGAAGAAGTCACCAATGCCGAAGACCTGCTGAAAAAAGCGATCATGGAAGAATGGGACGTCGTGATTTCCGATATTTCCATGCCCGGTCGCAGCGGACTGGAAATATTGCAGCAGGTCAGGCTGGACCATCCCAAACTGCCCTTCCTGATCCTCAGTGTTCATCCTGAAGACCAATACGCCATCAGGGTCCTGAAGGCAGGCGCGTCCGGTTACCTGAACAAGGATTCCGCACCGGAAGAGCTGGTCAAGGCCATCAACCAGCTCCTGCTCGGAAAAAAATATATTACCCCCAGCATCGCTGAAAAACTGGCGAACACCCTCGACCGCGACGCTGCCAAGCTGCCGCATGAATATCTGTCCGACCGTGAATTCGAAGTGTGTAAGCTGTTGGCTGCGGGGAAGTCCGTATCCGAAATTGCGGAGAAGATATTTTTAAGCGTAACCACGGTCAGCACTTACAGGGCCCGGATCATGACAAAGATGGGCCTAAAGACCAATGCCGACCTCACGCTCTATGCCATCGAGAATAAATTGTTATAAATGGACCGCTGACCGGTATCCCTGTAGTAGTATTTCTACGCAGCCCGAGGATATCCAGTACAACCGATAACGTTTATCTTCTATTTTTCCCCCTTTTCTTTTGTCATTCCTTTGCTATAGTAAAATCAAGGTTATGAAAAATGGCAAAAAGACGGTCCTCATCGTTGATGATTCGATACTTGTTATGGAAAGAATGATCCCGATCATGGAAGAGATCGATAATATTTCCTTTGTCGTTCACGCCGCAACCTACCAGGAAGGCCTGGAAGTATTGTCCCGTCTCACCCCGGATGTGGTATTGCTGGACATCAACCTGCCGGACAAAAGCGGCATCGAGTTATTGCGCCTGATCCGTGAACGGCACCTGGAGATCGCTGTACTCATGATCTCGAACAATGCCGATATCTATTACAGGAGTATCTGCAAAAAATTGGGGGCGACCCATTTCCTGGATAAATCAACGGACATCGATATGCTGCCCGCCGTACTTTCCGCCGCCTGTTAACAATAAGACCCTCAAAAAGCTATGAACACGAACGTAATCCATATCAGCGAATGGGTAGCCTCACTCGACGTCCGGAAGCCCTTCTACCTGGCTATCATCAACCAGGAAGGCGTCCTGACCTTTACCAATTCAGGGTTTTATTCCCGGTTCCTCTCGTCCCCCGAGACGACGATCCATCACAGTTTTTTTGACCTTATTCACTGGGGCGATCAGGGGTTGTTCAAAGACCTGCTTGCCAGCTGTTCGTTAAAGGAGGACCCGGTTACGGTTCAAATAAGGATCCATAACGGCTTTTGGCGATGGGTAAAATGGGAAGTATCCTGTATCAAAAGGAACGGTCAGCCCGAAAAATTTCTATGCCTCGGGTATGATATCGCTAATGAAGTCCAATTGATCAAAACAAAACGGATCATGGAACTGAATTACCAGACCATGGTAGAGGACATGAACGTGGGAATCCTGTTACAGGACGCGGAAGGGGAGGTCATTTCGGCCAATCGAAAAGCGGCGGAGATCTTCAACACGACCCTCGAAGAATTATATTCAGGAAAGAGCATATCCATGCTGGGCGAAACCAGGACCGGCAAAGTACAAAAGAATGCCGTGTATAATATTCAACTTCCGGGCGGCAGGTATCGTACCCTATTGTGTAATTCCCAACCCATATTCGATCAGCCGGAATTCCCGGCCCAGGCCGTCGTATCTACTTTCCAGGATATTACCAGGGAGAAGGAATTTGAACGTGTGGCAAAGGACAGGGAAGCTTTGTTTTTAGCCTTCATGGATCATAGCCCATTTTTCTCCTGGATCGTAGATAAGGAAGACAAGCTGGTATACGCCAACAAATCCCTGCTTGAATATTTCCGGGTCAACGAATCGGCATACGGGAAAAAACTGGCCGACATTATCCCCGGACCGCTCGCCGGCATAATCAGGGAAAAACACGTGGCCCTGCAATGCAAAAAAGAAGATCGTAGCATCGTGAAATTCCGGCTGGACGATGGGGAAGAACATGTTTACCAGGTAGTCGTGTTTCCCATCCATGACGCCGCGCAGGACAGTTTGGTGGGAGGAGGCGCGCTGGATATTACCGAGTCCTACCGCGCAAGACAGGAAGAAAAGAGGGTCACAGAACGGCTCAGGGAGATGGAGTCCTTGCTGGCGAAACAAAAACTAAAAGAGCAGAAGGGAATCGCCGAAGCCATCATCAAGGCCCAGGAAGACGAACGTACCCGGATCGGCCACGAATTGCACGATAATATCAACCAGATCCTGGCCTCGGGACAGCTCTATCTGAATTTTTTGACAAAAGACATCGAGGAATTCCAGGAGATCAAGGAGAAAACCCTGGAAATACTGCAGCTTGCCATCGAAGAGGTGCGGGTTCTTTCGAAAGGCCTGGTCCTGCCCGACCTGAAAAAGGGCGGTCTCGTAGCCAGTATTGACGATCTCGTTCTGGATCTTCGCTTTGGAAACCTGTTCGAGGTTGAATTCACCCATAGCCCGACCGGGGAACTGGAACAAATGAGCCAAAGTAAAAAAGTCACCCTGTTCCGGATCATCCAGGAACAAACCAAGAATATTATCAAATATAGCAAGGCGAAACAGGTCAAAATAGCACTCCATCTTGATATCGATCGGGTGAGACTGGAAATAAGGGACGACGGTCAGGGCTTCGATGCGGCCAACGCCCGCAATGGACTTGGGTTATCGAATATTTTCGAACGATCAAGGCTGTATGACGGTAACGCTATCCTGAGTACCGCACCGGGTAAGGGCTGCTGCATCATTGTGAATATTCCCTTCGGGTGCCATCTGGCCATCAGATAATGGATGCCATTCCGATATGTTAATGCCAGTAAATAAATGAAAAATATTAGAAAGATATCTTATTTTACGCGTAAAGTATATTAGAAGATAATACCTACCCTCATTTCCATCCCGATGTAAATCATACCCGTACCCCTCCCTGGCTTCTGGCGATTAGTAGCAATATTCACTTACTTTCTCAGCAGAAGGTACAAAACTTGCTATGCGGAAATCAAAAACTTTGTGGGTACACCTTTGCCTTTACTTCATTTTCAATGCAACGGCATTTCATTTTTATACGATTACAGGGCAACGCCCTATATGGCAATGGCTCCTGGCTCTCTTTATCATTTTTTCCTTTTTCCTTTTTGCAGGGCATCTGTATATATACACAAGAAAGACAGACCTGCTGGAAACCCGGTTAAAAGAATATTGCCGGCAAGTAGAGGCGGATCTGAAAAGGGAGCTGGATTCGGGTCAAATGAAATCTCAATTCATTAGAAATGCCTATCATGAAGTACGGGGCCAGTTTTGGGGGGTATTTGTCATTAGTAAGCTCCTTAGGAAAGAGCGGCAAAAAGGGTACGCAAATTTTTTGTATAAAGGGCTGGAGGATCTTTCCAATGGCTGCCATAACCTGCAATTGCTGCTGACCAATATCCTCGAATATGCCAAATATGAGTCTGGTATTCCGGAAGGCCCTAAGTATGAAGCCATTAATATAAGAGGAAACATGGCTGAACTGATCGATATCGCCCGATATGCAGCCAGTGAGAATAACATCAAAATAGAATCTCATATCTCGGAAGAGATTCCCGATTATATAGCCTACGACCGCATAAAGATGAACCAGGTGATGACAAACCTGATCAATAATGCGGTTAAATTTTCAAAACCGGACAGCATCATCGTCATTCGTCTGGATAAAGAAACGGACAAATGGCGTATCAGTATCAAAGACCAGGGAACGGGAATTACCCCTTCTAAACTGCCCTATATTTTCGATCTGTTTGCCACCGCAAAAGACAGAGGCAACAACACGGAAGGCATGGGCGTGGGGTTATATATTGTAAGGCAGCTCGTGACTGCCTTACAGGGAGAGATCAGCGTCAAAAGCGACGAAAACGCCGGCAGTTGCTTTACTGTAGAACTACCTATTATACCCTTTGAATTATTGAACGAAATGACTTTTTGCCCTGGCTGATTCTTTATGCAAGACCACTGGAAGTTCACGCTTTAAATAAAAAACCGTCCCCTTTTAATGGCGACGGTTCCTTGCATAAATTGTTACAATTTTCCTGTTGCCCTCCCGGATGCCGGGCAATCTGGCATGATACTAATCAAGACCGATACCCTTTAGACCTTATCCTAGAAAACAAAACTAGCTACATTAATTTTGCCTTTTTGTAGAAGAAGGTCGGTCAATGGAGATGATGCAAAAAAGAATACTGATAGCAGACGACCACCCGATGGCCCGAAAAGGACTAAGGGCTATCTTTGAATATTATTTCAAAGATACTGAACTTGCTGAGGCCTCCTCCTGCAATGAAATAATGCGGAAATTGCTGAAGACAGAATATTCTCACCTCATTTTAGATATGACATTGACCGACGGTACCGTTCTTGAGATATTGCCGAATATCGTCAGTCTTTATCCCCGATCTAACATTTTGATTTGTTCTATGCAGCCAGCAACCGTCTATCAAAGGGTTCTGAACCATTACGGCATCTATCATTACTTGTCAAAGAGTTTACCTGAAAAAAATATTATTTGCCTGCTCCGCAAATTTCTTAATAATGAACGTCCGGCGCAGGAGGCGGTGGATGCTCAAATCCCGGATAACCCTTTCTCCCACCTGACGGCCAGGGAACTGGAAATCCTGCATTATATTTTAAAAGGGATGGGGAGTAACGAAATCGGAAATATCCTGAATATCAAATACAATACGGTGTCTACGGCCAGGACCCACATCCTTGAGAAATGCCTGACCAATAATGTGACAGAGCTCTATGAACTGGCCACCAGGTATAACATCACGTGAATTGTAACGGTTCTTTATAACGAATTAGCCGGCGAAAACTCTCTGCGTTCGTTTCGATAGAATTCGGCATTATCGATCGGGTCAAGACCAAGAAGGGAAAGATAGGTATTGGGCTGGTGCTGAAACAGGGCTTCCCGGAAGAAATTGTCATCGTGCCCGATGTCTCCTTTTAGTTCCAGTTGCAGCGGCGGCTGCGCATAGAATACTTTCGAAACGATGAGTAACCTTTCCATGCATTCGATACACAGGCTGAAATCAATGGAACATTTAGCATTTCCGTAGTCGCCCATCATCATGCCCTGCAGGTCGTTCCAGAGATAAGGAATGATGTCGCGGACGTTGACGCATCGTGATACCTGCGTAAACAAGGAATTTGCCTTCGCAGGGTCGAAGAGATTGGCAAATGAATCATTGCCCATGGCGGGCGCCCCGAAGGTATAGGAAATGATATCCAGTTCGCCCGAATTGCTGCACGCGGCTTTTACCGCGTAGGCAGCCGCCAGCGACCCACCCAGGCTATGCCCGGTAACATAGACTTTTGTCCGCATGGGAAAATTGTTCAGCACGTGCTGTAGGGTCCTGCCGCTATAAATTGAATTACTAATATTTTGAAGTGACTCCAGGATGCCTGCCGCAACCTTCGCCTCTCCCAACTGGTCAGAGGGTAAAGATTCCTGGCGGTTCAGGATCAGGTCCTCATACAAATTTAGCAAAAAAGAAAGCCTCGGTTTGAAGACAGGTCCTCTAAAAACGACTACATACTCATGGGTTAATTTATTTTTCACCACGAACACGATCGTAGCATTGTCTTTTTCCCACCAGATGGCGGAAAAGGCCTGTTCCAATGCCGCAGCTCTATTCAGGTTATCCTGCAGCATGTTAATAGAGTGGAATGGCATATAGGCGACGGCAGAAAGGGTCATCAGCACCTGGTTCAAGGAGAAGTTATTCCCGTCGGAATGTTTCATAAACAATAATTTTTACTTCTGTCATGCGCAAAGGCTATGACAAGACATGAGATGTTACGTGAATTGCCACAAGATGTTACGTGAATTGCCAGGAGAAAAAGTCTATTCGGAATGAGAAACGCGTTTTCCAGTATCAGGATTAAGAAGGGAGGATGAATCCAAAGGTAAAAATTAAAAATGAACAAAATAAGAGTATAAACCCTCAAAAATTAGGATACTTTCTACAAACCCTGTATTTACTTTAGATTTTTCACCAAAATACACTTAGATTATTCTGTGTGACCCGGGACATATGTCCTATTTTATACTACAAACAAAAGAGACTCACTTCCACAAATTGCCGATTTCGGCTGGTCTAACTTTGGGAATGGCTAAGCGTCAGCACCATAAAGTCTTACTTATTGACGACTCTGAATTGATCGGGTCCAAAGTACTTGATCTCCTCTCGACTATTGCTGCCGTAGAATTGCTTGGCCAGGCCAAATCGGTAAAAGAGGGCCTCCAGGCATGTGAGGAAAAAAGACCTGACATTGTATTTCTTGATATCAATCTTCCCGACGGTTCGGGTATAGCGCTACTTAAGGAATTAAAAAAACGGCAGCCTCATATCCGTGTCATTATGCTGACAAATTCAGCCGACAGTTTTTACAGGCATAAATGCGCTGAATTGAAAGCCGAACACTTCCTGGATAAAACGAAGGACTTTGACCGGATCCCGCAATTGGTGATTGACTGTCTGATGGAACTATAACTATGAACCCCGTCTTAAAGAAAAAGATGAAAAAAGAAAAACTCGATGCTGAAGCCGGGCTGATTAAGAGCGAGCGGCGTTATCGGACGCTCTTTCAACGGAACCTGGCCGGCATATACCAATCCACTACAGACGGCAAGATTATTGATTGCAACAATGCCTTTTGCAAAATGCTGGGCTACGACAGTCCCGGCGAAATGCGGAAAATACATTCCCGGGACCTCCATTTTTCTGACGAGGAAATGAGCCGTTTTATGGCCCGGGTACACTACGAAAAATTCCTGTCAAATTACGAGATCCCCCTTCGAAAGAAAGACGGATCCCCTGTGTACGTGATTGGAAATATCTCGTTAGTTGAAAATGACGAAAGTGATAGTCACACGATCGAAGGGGTAATGATCGACATTACAGAACGGAAGACAGCAGAGGAAGACCTGAAGACAATTAACCGCGAGCTCCACGATTTGTCATGCCATCTGCAGGATATCCGGGAAGAGGAAAGGATAAAGATCGCCCGTAATATTCATGATGAATTAGAGCAACAACTCACCGGGCTAAAGATGGATGTGTATTCCTTGGATAAACAGATTAAATCGGACGATCAGGTTATAAGGGGTAAATTTTCGGATATCCTGGGATTGATCGAATCGACAGTGAACTCGGTGAGACAAATAGCCGCCCACCTTCGGCCGAGTATATTAGATGATCTGGGTCTTGTAGCTGCTCTGCAATGGCAAAGCCAGGAGGTGCAAATGCGATTTGGCATAACCATCAATTTCATTTCCGATCTGGCTGAAATTGATGCACCGGCCGGGATCGTTACCGGGTTGTTCCGAATATACCAGGAGGCGCTGACCAATGCCGCACGCCATGCCGACGCACACCTCATTGAAAGCAGTCTCAGGATTGTGAATGGCCGTATAATCCTTGAAATAAAGGATGATGGGAAGGGCATCGACATGAGTGCAATGGGAAACAAGAGTTTCGCCCTTCTGGGAATAAAAGAGCGGGTGTTTGTTATGGAGGGTCAATACGAATTTGTCAGCGTGCCCGGAAAGGGAGCATGCATATCTGTCTCTGTTCCGATCTAATTAGTTGATCAGGCAGTTGGAGAAATGGGGAGGGGCGATCAAATCCAATCGGCCGGCTGCCGGTGAGAAGCAATAGCAACAGCGCGGCCGGCAGCAGCGGTTCCGAGCGCGCGCGATGACTTATTCTGCGTTCCGGCCGGCGAATTCCTGCATATACGCATATTGACCATGTTGCTGCAACAGCACGCGGGAGAATAATTCTTCATCCAGCAGATCCCGGACGGATTGGATGATAAAATCGGGAGCGTAGCCGTACTGATCGAGGTCGGATTCGCTGGTCACACCGGAAAGGGTGAGTACCGTCGTAAAGCCCATGGATCCCGCACCGAGGATATCGGTACCCATCGTGTCTCCTATCATGATCGTCTCATCCGTCGACAAACCCAGGATCTTCCTGGCCATGCGCATCATGACAGGGCTAGGCTTGCCTACACTGAATGCCTGTTTACCTGTAGCGAATTCCAGCATGGATACAAAGGCGCCGCAACCGGCCCGGTATTTTCCGTTACCGACGGGACAGTTGGGATCGAGGTTCGTAGCGATAAGCCTGGCTCCGTTGAAGATCATATTGATCGCTTTGTCCACTGATTCCAACATGATCGTCCTGCCCTCGCCGATGATCACATAATCCGGATGATCGTCCACAATGGAATAACCGATATTATGCAGTTCGGTCAATAGTCCACCCTCACCGATCACATAGGCCGTACCGTGTTCCTTCCTGGAAGCGAGGTAGTTGGCCGTGGCCATGGCGCAGGTGAAGATATCTTCGTCGTTCACGTTGAACCCCATTTTGCGCAGTTTATAGCATACGTCGCGGTTGGTCCGTTGGCTATTATTAGTCAGGAAAAGGAAGGGGTATCCTTTATCCCGCAGATGATTGATGAATTCAACTGCTCCGGGTATGGGCTCGCTGCCTTTGTAAATAACCCCGTCCATATCAATTAAAAAGCCTTTCTTTTCCATAGTTGTATTTTTTTGAGTTTAACCATGGCAAGCGAAAATCCTGATGGCAGGCAAATAGATGACAGGCAAGCTGCGTAGAGAGGAACCTTGGGCAAGTCGATATTTGGCAAGAAAAATTACAGGCAAGAATATCGGGAGGCAAAATATCGGGAGGCAAAATATCGGCAACAGTGAGAGATCGGAGATGATCCCTTTCGAGGGAACCGATACGCAAAGTTACGGATTATATCCTAAAAAACGTGCCAGACCCTTTCATTATTGCCCTTGCGGGCTAATTTAACCCTTTGATCAAGGGGCGCGAGGCGGGCGATCAAGGGGCCGCGAGGCGAGTGATCAAGGGGCGGCGAGGAGGTCTTCGAAGCTGATATCCATGACGGGATAATTCTGCCAGGCGGAGGAAGGCGGCGGGGGTCCGGTACATGGGCCGGTGCATCAGATTGTTGGCCGTGGCATATCGGACGTCGAGCGTTATTCCGGGGATGAAGTCTTTGAGGTAGACGATCTCCTGCCGCGGATCACTGGCGATGAGCCTACGGTATTCCTCCGGGGTGTTAATGGTTTTGAGGCCATATTTGGCGTATGTGTCGCGCTGTGCTTTCAAGACCGCCGGGAAAAGCGGAGCGGTGAGCAGCATCACCAGGAGCAGTCGGGTCGATCTCATACAAGGCATTTGAAGAATGTTTGGTTAACGTACCGGTCCGACGAAATAAGCGGGTGGCGAAACCTACCAAATAACTAAATGATTATCAAATGGTTGAGACCCCTAGTGTTTCGCGTTCGACACGGCGACCTGGTCAAGATCGATGCCTTGCGTCTTCAATTCCTTGCTGACCTTCCAGGCAAACCATGCCAGATAGGTAAAGCCCAGGGCGGGGACGATGTATGAGAAGTGAATGCCGCTCATATGCCCAATGGCATTGTTGCTGCTATCGGCCACAAAGCCCTGGATCGGCGGGATGATGGCGCCGCCGAGAATCATCATGATCAGGAAAGCCGATCCCTGTGCAGTGTATTTGCCCAATCCGGTAATCGATAATGAGAAAATAGAAGGCCACATGATGGAACAGCAGAGGCCGCCGCTGATCAGGACCAGCGTTGAAAAATGACCCACGGTGCATAATCCTACGATCATGGCCGTAATTCCCAATAATCCGAATACGACGAGTGTCCTGACGGGCCTTTGCTGGCCGATGAAAAAGGCGATGATCAGGATGAATATAAAGAACACGTAAGGGTAGAACTTAGTCATATCGACGCCGCTTGAATAGTTAACGCCAAGCACTACGCCGAAAGCCACCAGCGGGACGACGATCAACAGCAAATATTTCACGGTATTGGACAACTTGAATGCGCCTATGGCACCCGTCCATCGCCCAATCATCAGACTGCCCCAATATAAAGAAATGTAAGGAGCCAGGGCCGACTCCGATATTCCGCCATATTCAGGGGTTTTCAGCAAGGCGCCCATATTACTCTGGATGGTTGCCTCTGTGCCCACGTAGGCGAAGATGGCAAACATGCCTAATATCAGTTGGGGATATTGCATGGCCCCCCACCCTTCTTTGTTCTTTTTAGCAGCAACGGATGAAAGGAACAGGGTCAACATCACGAGCAATAGGGAGGGGTAGACAAAAAACGCTCTCGGTACACCTGTTATCTCAGAAAACTGGTTTACCCCCGCCATCAGGAGAAAGGCGATGAACAGGAAAAATAACGGCAGGTTAGGCTTTTTGCTGATTTCAATTTTCTCATCGGATGTGACCTTGGGTAGTTTGGAAACCCAAAAGAATATTGCCAGCAAGAGCAGCACGGCTGCCAGCACATAGTAAAGGGTGTCGACGGATGTCAGGCTGATCTTGTCGGGGGGGATAAATGTCGATACCCTGCCAAACAGAATAATCTTGATCGCAATCGGGCCAATCAGGGTACCAATATTATTTATACTGCCGGCAAAATTTAACCTGTTGGACCCTGTCTCAGGGGGCCCAAGAGCGATCACAAAGGGATTCGCGGCAGTCTGTTGGATGGAGAAACCGATCGTAATGATGATTAAGGCGAATAAAATGAAACCAAAGGTGCCGGAATGAAGGGCAGGAATCATGGTCAGCGCTCCGAGCACTGAGACCAGCAGGCCAAGAACGATCCCGTTTTTGTATCCTAATTTATCGAGGATGTCTACTTTGGAGATATATGAAATCAAATAAAACAGCAGCGCACCGATAAAGTACCCGCCATAAAAGGTAAAATCTATTAATTGGGATTCAAACTGGGTGATGTGAAAGTGAGCCTTGCAAAAGGGGATAAAGATTCCATTGGAAGCGGCGAGGAAGCCCCAAAAAAAGAATACGGTAATTAAGGTGTAAAGGGCTGAGGGATTGCTTTTAGGCCGTTGGATCTCCATATTTTAAGCAGTTTGTCGTTACAAAATGGAGGGAAATTTACACAATAATTTGATTTACGGGGGAAATACTTACAATTCTTTCCTTATCGATCAATTAAATCGGATGCCGAACCTGCGTTGCTTGGCCCGGAGTGAAACGCTACCCCTTTCACCCATAATATTATTGTATCTCCGGGTCTGCCTGGACGTCATAAGTCAGCCGGTCGACATAGGTCAGTGACAGGTTGTATGGGCGATTGCCGGGGGTTAAGGGAAGGATGCTGTGTTCATCGGCGATTATGGAGGCGGGACGGCCCCGATAGTAGGGGGCGGGTGAGCGGATGAGCGGATGAGCCGGCGGAATTACGCATTTTGCGTATATTCAAGTTATGAAAGCATTGTCTAACCCCTGGCTGTTTGCGGCACTGTCACTGGTGTTACTGACGGCAGCCTGCCAGCACCCCACCCCTACGGCCAAAGCCGATTTCCTGACGGCCAATATCGACAGTTCAGTCAGCCCAAGGGACAATTTCTTCCTGTTTGCCAACGGCGGCTGGATCAAGCGGACGCCTATCCCAGATGAAGAAAGCGGCTGGGGCCTGGGCAACCTCGTGCAGGAAGAGATATATAACCGGTTAAAAAAGGTGAATGAGGATGCCACGGCGGAACATGCGGCAGAGGGCAGCATCAGCAGGAAGATTGCCGACTTCTGGTATAGCGGGATGGATACTTTAGACATCGAACGGCAGGGACTAGCGCCCTTGCAATCGGAGCTGCATACCATCCAGGCCATCGGGTCGAAAGCGGATCTTACACCGGCAGCCGCCCGCCTACACCTGATCGGGATGAATGTGTTATTCGATGACTTCGTCAACCAGGATGACAAGAACAGTGCTGAAATGGCTTTTCAGCTATACCAGGGCGGTCTGGGCATGCCCAACAGGGATTATTATTTCAACACCGATACCCGAACAGCAGCGGTCAGGGCAGCTTACCGACAATACCTTTTCGAGACATTCGGGGAACTGGGCGCGGATTCTGCCTTAGCCATGAAAAAGACCGCGGCGGTCATGCAACTGGAAACCAAATTAGCGAAGGCCTCGCGGAAACTGGCCGATCTGCGCGACCCCTACCGCAATTATCATAAGATGGATATAGCCGGCCTCAAACGACTAGCACCTGCCTTCGACTGGTCCGCCTATTTCGATCAGGCAGGCGTCAAGGGGCTGGACTCTGTCATTGTCGGCCAGCCGGAATTCTTTTCTGCCCTAAACCACGAATTGACGGCAACCCCGCTGCAGGACTGGAAAGATTACCTGGCCTTCCACCTGGTATCTAAAAGCGCCCCCTATCTGGACAGCCGGACCTACGGCTACCATTTTAAGTATTCTCAGTCCTTGTCCGGGGTAAAGATGTCGAAGCCAAGATGGAAGCGGGTGATCGATGCCGAACAGCAAGCCATCGGCGAGGCGCTGGGGCAGCTTTTTGTCAAGGAGTATTTCAGCGACAAAGCCAAACAGCGATACAGCGACCTGATAGAGAATATCCGGCAGGCCTTTAAGGAAAGGATCGAAAAGCTAACGTGGATGAGTGACAGCACGAAGCAAAAAGCCTATTACAAACTGGCGAGGATAACGAAGAAGGTCGGCTACCCGGACAAATGGAAGGATTTCAGCCGATTGAAGATCGACAGCGGCTCCTTTGTGCTGAATATGCAAGCAGCCATGGAGTGGTGGTATCACTATAGCGTTGCCAAACTGGGCAAGCCGGTGGACCGCACGGAATGGGATATGACGCCGCAGACCTACAATGCGTATTACAATCCCAGCAACAATGAAATAGTGATGACAGCTGCGGGGTTCACGATCCCGGGGATGAAGGATGAAGATCTGGATGATGCGTTCGTCTATGGGTATGCCGGGGCGAATTGGATCGGTCATGAAATGACCCATGGCTTTGACGACCAGGGCAGGCAATACGACGCTGACGGGAATTTAAAAAACTGGTGGCAAAAGCAAGATTCTGTCCAGTTTGCCGAACGCGCACAGAAGATCATCCGGCAATTCAACGAATTTGTGCCGGTGGATACCTTGCATGTCAATGGCAGCGCCACGCAGGGAGAGAACATCGCCGACCTGGGCGGAATGCTGCTGGGCCTGGATGCCTTCAAAAAAACGGAGACATACAAGAAGAACGAAAAAATAGGCGGCTATACGCCGCTGCAACGGTTTTTCCTGGGCTATGCGTATGGATGGATGGACGAATCGCGGAAGGAGGCTCTGGCGCATCAGGTGATGACGGATGAACATGCACCGGAAGAGCAGAGAACCAACGGACCGGTGGTGAATGTGCCGGATTTCTACACGGCCTTTGGGATACAACCGGGCGACAAGATGTATCGCCCCGACAGCCTGAGGGTGGTAATTTGGTAGTTTTTACGACCTTAGTGTCATGAAAACGATTCTTTTTCTTGTCGGATTGTTTGTGTCCTGCGGCGCCGGCGCGCAATCCATGGCATGGCCGGACCATAAGCAGGCCACCATTGTGCTGACGTATGACGACGCTTTATTATCCCAACTCGATACGGCCGTTCCGCAGTTAAAACGTGCGGGTTTCAAGGCCACCTTTTTTCTGACCAGCGATATCGATTACGTCACGATGCCCAGGTGGCGCAAGCTGGCCAAAGAGGGCTTCGAGTTGGGCAATCACACGCTGTACCATCCCTGTCCTTCGACGTCGGATAATCCTGTTTCTTCTGCGGATTATACCCCTAACCAAATGGTCTGGGAAATCGAGGTGATGAATAAATTTCTTTACGCGTTGGATGGCCACACCGGCAGAACTTACGCCTATCCCTGTGCGGAAACGACAGCGGGCGGAAAAGATTATGTAGATACTTTACGCGCCTATCATTCCGTCACCTATGCCCGCATCGGGGGCGACAACACGTCGATCATCACCGATTTTGCGCACCTGGATACTTTAAGGATACCTTCTTACGGGCTGGATGATAATATCAGCGCCGCCGATCTGATCGCCTTCGTCAAGAATGTGCAGGGACGAGGGGGGATGGGTGTGATTATGTTTCATGGTATTGGCGGGGATTATATTACCACTTCTTCGGCAGTGCACCAGGCGCTGCTGGATTATCTCGCCGCCAACAGGAAGGTCATTTGGGTGACGACGTTTCAGCAGGCGATGGATTATGTGATGAAGAACCGGGGCGTCGGCCATGCGGGCGCTGACCAGCGGTTCATCAAACATATTCTGACGTCCGATTTTGTTTCTGAAGGCGTGGCCATCGGGGACGTGAATCATGACGGCAAGCCGGATATTATTGCCGGAGCGTATTGGTTCGAGGCACCGGATTGGACGCGGCATGCCATCGACACTCCGAGGCATTATAATCCCAGCACGCAGTTCAGCAATTCCTTCCTGGATTTTGCCATGGACGTCAATCAGGACGGCTGGACGGATCTGATCCGCATCAGCCTGCCCGGGGAGGAAGCGGTCTGGTATGAGAATCCGAAAAATAAGCCCGGCTATTGGGTGATGCATCGTATTTTGACCAACGCCGGCAATGAATCTCCTGCCCTTGTCGATGTGGACGGTGATGGCCGGCCGGATCTCCTCTGCAACGATCCCATCGCCAGGGAAATGATCTGGATGAAATCGCCGGTTGCCAAAGGCGATACGGTGTGGACCCGGCATGTGATCGGCAAAGGGAATATCGGTACGGGCAGGTATACTCATGGTCTTGGGTTGATCGATATGAATGGCGACGGCCGAAAGGATGTGGTGATCACCAAGGGATGGTGGGAATGCCCGCCTGACCCGGCTACGGACAACTGGGTGTTTCATCCGGCGGATTTGGGAGAGGATTGTTCGCAGATGTACGCTCTGGATACGAAGCATATGGGGCAGCCGGACCTGGTCAGCGCTTCCGCGCACCGTTATGGGATCTGGTGGCATGAAAAAACGGGGGATACGAGCTGGGCCCATCACCTGATCTTCAACGGCGTTTCCGAGACGCACGGGATGGCGATGGCGGATATCAATGGGGACGGGCATCCTGACCTGGTGACGGGAAAACGGTATTTTGCCCATAATGGAGAAGACCCGGGTGCGTATGAGCCGTCGACGTTATATTGGTTTGAGTACAGGCCGGGGGCTTCCGGGGCCGGGGCCGGGGCCGTATCAGAGCCTACGTGGATCCCGCATTTGATCGACTCGGATTCAGGGGTTGGGTTGCAGGTGCTGGTGCAGGATATGAATGGGGATGGGCTGCCGGATATCGTGGTAGCGAATAAGAAAGGGGTGTTCTTTTTTGAGCAGAGGAGGTGAGAAGCGTTGGGAGGCGTTAGGAAGGCTGCAAGGGCTCTCTTCGCAGGAACATTTTTGGACGGCCGTCGCGGAAATATTGGACGAAATAGTCGCCGGACTCTCCTTTTATCAGGTAATTGCTCATCGGCGGCGGCTTCCTGTCTTTGAAGAAGAGATAAATAGTGTCGGTGTTGGCGACGCTCCTGAAATGGCCATCGTAAAAAATAAGGAGCTGGGTATGGCGTCCGGCGGGAGTTTTGACGGCATACGTAAAAGAGCTGTCTTTATAAAAAATGATGCGGTAGTCCTTGACCGTATCTTCATTCCAGGCCAGGTCTGTTACTGCGCTCCGGTCGAAAACGATGTCTTTTTGACCGTGGACAAGATGCTGGATGCTGTCACAGGCGGTGAGAAAGATGGAGCATAGGCAAATAAATGATAATATGATGGGTAGAATAGTTGAGCGGCTCATAGGGGGCGAAGTTACTTATGCTTTCCTTTTGAATCCTATCCTTTCCCGGTCTTCCCATTTTCGCTGGGCTGCCTTTTCGTCCAGCAAGTTTTCCATGGCATCATAAATATGGTTCAACTGGACATCATGCTCGCCCAACTTTTCTTTTATTTCTCTCAATTGCTCTCTTAAATCGTTCTGCCTGAATACAATACGCCTTATTTCTACAAAAGCCCTCATAATGGCGATATTCATATTGATCGCCTTGTCGGAGTGGAGGACGCCACTTAGCATGGCAATTCCTTGTTCGGTAAAGGCGTAGGGCGGATATTTACTGTGTTGCCCACGGCCACTTTTTAAGGTTTCAAATTGAAACCTTAAAGAATTATCATTTTCTGAGGGTTCATTTTGCAACCTCAAAGGGTGATCGCTGTTGTCTAAGGTTTCAATCTGAAACCTTAAACCTTCGAATTCTTCTTTGGTCAACTGGAACATGAAATCCTTCGGGAACCGCTTTAAATTGCGTTTAACGGCCAGGTTGAGGGCCTTGGTTTCCGTCTCGTACAATGCTGCCAAATCCTTGTCCAGCATTACCCTTTCGCCCCTGATTTCGTATATTCGGTTCTGTATACTTCGGATGATTCCCATATGTAAGGTTTGATACGAAATTATCATTTTTTCCGAGGCTCGAAAAAAGAAAAAACATGCTCCGACATTACCTTAAAACGGCGGTCCGCAGTCTGACGGCCAGCAAAACCAGTACGATCATTAACCTTCTGGGGCTCGGGCTGGGGCTGGCGGCTTTTATTGGCATCGGGGCCTACGTTCAGTATGAGCGGAGCTATGACCTGATGCTGGTCGACGGCGGAGGGGAAGCGCGTGATGACGCGGGCGAGAGGGCGCATGGCGGCGAAAGGACGCATGGCGGCGAAAGAGTATACCGGGTGGAAAGCCGGTTCTATAAGGGCGACCAGATGACCGACGACTGGGCGACCAGCACTAATGGATATGCGCCGGCGCTGAAGGAGCATTTTCCGGAGGTCTCGGATTTTACGCGGATCAGCTGGACCAATTCCGAACGGGTGGTGCGGTATGGAAATGTGCGCTTCCGGGAAGAGCATGTGTGTTTCGCCGACAGCAATTTCTTTTCTTTTTTTCAGTATGGCTGGATCGAAGGCAATAAGGCCACCGCGCTGACGGGGGTGAATTCGGTAGTATTGTCGGCTTCCGCCGCACACAAATATTTCGGTACCGTAGATCCGCTGGGAAAGATCCTGGAGATCAGCACCGTTGGCACCAGCTATCCCTGCCAGGTCACGGGTGTGTTCCAGGACCCCCCGCCGAATTCGACGATGCAGTTCTCGATGCTGATCTCATGGGCAACGTCTCCTGTCTGGGCGCAAAAAACCTGGTACCAACATGAGAGCTATACCTGGCTAAAGCTGACGCCCGGCGCCCATCCTGAAACGATAGAGGCCGGATTTCCCGCGATGGCGGAAGGATATAAGAACGGCCCCGCGCTCAAGGAACTACGATGGGCGATCCACCTGGTCCCTATCGCCGATATCCATCTCGATGCAGCCAAAGAATATGAGATCGAGACGAAAGGCAACCGTCTTGCGGTGCAATTCCTGGACGTGCTGTCTTTGTTCATCCTGCTGATCGCCTGTGTCAATTATATCAACCTGTCTACTTCCAGGGCGCTGGAAAGAGCGCGGGAAGTGGGCATCCGAAAGGTCAGCGGCGCCCGGCCTTACCAGCTGATCGCTCAATTCATGTTGGAGTCCCTGCTGCTGAGTGCACTGGCGCTGGTATTGGGAATAGGATTGGCGTGGCTGGCAGGCATTGTCATACCGGCATGGCTGGGCAGCGATGGCCATTACGGAACGATCATCGATGCCGCCTTTTGCGGGCGTATCGCCTGGGTATTCCTGACTTTTATCCTGGCGTCAGGGTTATATCCTGCCCTGGTGCTGACACGGTTCCAGCCTATTACGGTACTGAAAGGCCGTTATTCTTTTTCCAAGGGCGGCGGCGTGTTGCGGAAAGGGCTGGTGACTTTCCAGTTTGCCGTCTGCCTGATCCTGATTGGCGGGACATTGGGTGTCTACCGGCAGGTACTCTACATGCGGCAACAGAATCCAGGCGTCGAAGTGCAGCAGACCCTGGTGCTGAGGGCGCCGGTCAAAACGACGGATTATACCGAAAAGACGAGGGCGCTAAAAAATACGCTGAGCAGACTACCTGATGTCTCCGGCGTCACGGCCTCCGGTGCGGTGCCGGGCAAAGAGGTGGGTGAATTCCTGGCCAACCGGCGATTTGGCGCCGACAAGTCTGAAGAACGCACCTATGAGATGCTGAAAGTAGACTACGACTTTATTCCGCTGTATCATCCCGACCTGGTGGCCGGGAGAGCCTTCGATATCACCCGCCCTGCCGACAGCCTGGGGCTTGTACTCAATGAATCCGCGGTGCGACAGTTCGGCTTTGCCTCACCGGAAGATGCCATCGGTAAACAGGTCTGGCTGGAAGTAAACCCGGGACGCACGGACCATGTCATCGGCGTGATCCGCGACTACCACCAGCGATCGCTGCAAATGGCCTATACACCGCTGATCCTATTTATGGACCCGGCTTATCCGTGGGTACCTTCGCAATATTTCTCGGTGAGGGTAACGACAAAAGATATGCAGCAAACGGTAGAAAAGGTACGCCAGGCATGGGATGGCCTTTTTCCGGAATCCTCTTTCGATTACTTTTTCCTGAATGATTTCTATGACCGGCAGTATCGCACGGACAGGCAGTTCGCGAAAGTGGTCAGTCTCTTTTCGGCCCTGGCCATTTTTATTGGCGTGATCGGTCTCTTCGGGCTGACAGCCTACTCAGCTGCCCGCAGGACGAAGGAGATCGGTGTCCGGAAGGTGCTGGGAGCTTCTATCCGGCAGATCATGGCATTGCTGACGATGGATTTTATCCGGCTACTGCTACTGGCTTCGGTGATAGCGTTGCCGATATTGGTCTGGGGGCTCCTCCAATGGATGCAGGGCTTTGCTTTCCGGGCGTCGTTGAGCTGGGGACTGCTGATCGCGCCTATACCGGTACTCATTGCCGTTATTCTGGCGACGACAGGGTGGTTGACTTTCCGCGCAGCGCGCGTGAGCCCGGTACGATCGCTGAAAGAGGAATGAGCCGGGCGGCCTGACCTACTGTCCGTGTCTGGGCAGGAACAGCGCGAGACAGGCAAGGGCGATATAAGGCATAATCAAAACACCGGCAGAAACGATGAGGTGCAGCTTTTGCCTGGGATTCTGATCCGCCATTTCTATATACTTCCCAAAAATTTTCTGGTCGCGATCCTTGACGATAAAAATATAGTTGGATAGCAATGCCGTCAACAGATAAACGGAAGCGGCAAAAAAGCTGGATTGCACGGGAGATTCGAACCGGGTATGTTTGATCAGGTGTAAATAAATGGCCTCCATTAAGAGCATCCATCCTCCGGAACCGAGGGAGAATAAATACATAGCCTGTGTACGGGGGTTAAAGTTCTGCCTGTACTGGCTGGTTCGGTAAAAATAGTTGTAGATATTAAAATACAAGTAATCTACGTGTTTCATAGACGCGTTTTCAGGGTTAGGGTACGTGATGCCGGATATTACTTCTTCTTAAACGCTCATAAGGGAAAAATCGTATGGGCAGGGGAAAAAAAAGACTTCATCTATTTAATAATCAATCAATTACAAAATCAAGTAAATCGTTATTCAGCAGGAAAGGATCGCCGTATGGACGACAATCCATCTTATCCAGGCTCCCAGCGGTCCTTCGGACCGGTATTGCCCAATGTTTGCAAACACCCGGATAAAGGATTCCTGCAGGATATCATGGCATGTTATATATCTGATCCCTTCGGAAAGTCCGGCGTTGCCTGTATAAGATAATATTTATTTCACACCGGCGGTCATGACGGTGGCGATCCGGAGGGGAGGGGTACTGCGGGCGGGTTATTCCGGACGGAGGGGGAGAAAGGAGTTGGTAACAACCGGGAGGGAAGTACCCATTGCAGTCCAAAATTGCATGGCTTTCTCTGCCTGGCGGCCATGGTCCATGTGCCAATGTTGTATGGTGGAGGGATCGCACCAGGTCATCTGAAGGCTTTCATGGGATATTTGCAGCTGACCACCGAGGCATTTGCATAAGTACAGGATATGAACGGAGGTATGCGGCTGGCTGTAATCTCCCGGCAGGCGGCTATTGAAGCCGATGATGGCTATGGGTTCGACGATGAAGCCGGTCTCCTCGCGGAATTCGCGGGCAATCGCTGTTTCGGGCCTCTCCCCTGCTTCGACCCAGCCGGCGGGGAGTCCCCAGAGGGCATCATCTACGCGTTGTTCCAAAAGAATTTTACCTTCGGCATTGAACAGCGCGCCCTGTACGCCGATCTTGGGGGTTATGTACCCCAATTCCCTGGTGAAGCGTTGGCGGATGCTATCGGCCGGAAAGCCGGTAAAGACGGCATATTCGCCTGCGGCTAATTCCAACAGTCTATTGTATCTGCCCAGGTCGTAGGGGTCCTTGCTATAGTTGATGCCGAGTTGAGCGATGGCGGTGATTTCTTCGAGCAGGTCGAGAATATTTTTTTTCATGTTGTGACTACCGGGCTGCGAAAATCGTACCAAGGTGGTTAGGATCTGCGGAAAAAAAACCTTTGCCGGAGGATGTGCGGGTTGATGGCCGCGGGCCTGGCGGCAGGGAAAAACGGGGGACGGTCATAAAAAAAAACCGTCTCCAGGTGTAAATGAGACGGTCTCCGGCGAACACAATTGTTATAAGAGATAAGGGCTAAACGGTCGGACCCGGATTTTAAATAAATAGGAAAGGTCGCGGCTAATGGTTATGGTACCCGGGCTATGTTGATCTGTCATGTCCATTCATGCTATGCTGATGATCGTGCATGATCAATTTCAAAATCGTCCAATCGTCAATTTTACAAAAATGTCCTATCCGAAATAGTTCCTTCAGCGTAAATTCATCGACATGGCTCATCAATACATTGAAGCGATCGACCTTCTTTCCAAGGTCTTTCGCAACGATGGTTTTAGGAATGTATTTAAATATCTGGTTAAAGGACACCAGTTGTCCACTTTCGACCATCGGTCTTATCACATCATACCGATCATCTCGCTTAATCATATTCAAAGAAAAGAATTTATATCAGTTAAAAAGCCCTCTAGTCCCTGTATGTTACTTACTAAATCCTTCATCTTCTCTTGCCTGTTATCACCGGGTTGTCTTTCATCCCATTTCTTCTCTTTATTATGGATTCTTTTTACTGTCATCCATACCCGAATTTTCTTTTTTCCTCAATCTGCTCTTTCCCGCTACAGTACTGATTTTCGTTCTCCAATTGCCAATCCAAAAATACTAATTAATTTAGTAATTGAAAGCTGAATTTCTTAGTTTTTATTTTCACACGATCTCGACATGTACCTGGGAAAGACATACTTTAGTTTGAAATATGGCACTTATTCAACGAAAGAACTGGTTAAGCAAGCGGTCGATGCCGGCGCTACTTCATTGGTGCTCACCAACATTAATGCTACCTGCGACGCGTGGGATTTTGTCCAATACTGCAGGGAGGAAGGCATCAAGCCGATCCTCGGGGCAGAAATCCGCAACGGCAACAAGCTGTTATATATATTATTAGCCGCGAATAACCGGGGGTTCCGATGGATCAATGCCTTTCTATCGGATCACCTGCTGGAGAAAAGGGAATTTCCCGAGAAGCGGGCGGATGTCTTTTTTGAGCAGCCGGGGGATGGCTTTGTGATCTATCCGTTGGGTTTACGGGCGCCGGAGGATCTGTTGGAAAATGAGCGGATTGGGGTGCTGCCGGAAGAGGCCGGGAAATTATTGCGGTTGCCGTTGGGTGGGGGTACGGCCGCGGCGGCGGGTATGGGTGGGGCTATGGCGGCGGGTGCGGGTGCGGCGGCGGCTCGGGGGAAATGGGTCATCCGTCAGCCGGTGACCTTTCAGAATAAGGTGTACTATAATCTCCACCGGCTGCTGAGGGCTGTCGACTGCAATACGTTGTTAACCAAACTGAAAGCAGAAGACCTGGCGGGGCAGCGGGAATATTTTGTACCGCAGGCGGAGATCATGGCCGCCTTTCGGCAGTATCCCTCACTGATCATGAATACTTATAAGCTGATCGATGCATGTGCGATAGCCATGAATTTTGGCGAAGACAAGAATAAAAAAGTGTATAGTGCGAGCCGTGAAGATGACCGGGTGCTGTTGGAAAAACTGGCACGGGAGCTGCAGATCATTGACCAGATGGGCTTCACGGCGTACTATCTTATCACGTGGGACATGATACGCTATGCCCACGGCAGGGGGTTTTATCATGTGGGCAGGGGCAGTGGGGCCAACTCAATCGTCGCCTACTGTCTTCGCATCACGGATGTCGATCCGATCGAGCTGGACTTGTATTTCGAAAGATTTTTAAATCCGTACCGGAAGAGTCCACCTGATTTCGACATAGACTTTCGTACCGGGACAGGGATGAGATGATCGATTATATGATGAAACGGTACGGCAGGAATCATGTTACCTTATTGGGCATGTATCCCACTTTCCAGTATAATGCCACCATCCGGGAGTTAGGGAAGGTCTTTGGTCTTCCTGCCACGGAGATTGATCAACTGGCGGAGAAGGGGTATAGCGAGGATAAAATCGGGCGGGCCATCTTACAATATGGAAAGCTGCTGCAGAACTTTCCCAGCGGCCTGAGCATTCATCCCGGCGGTATCCTTATTTCGGAAGAGCCTCTGTTCACCTATTGCGCCCTGCATCTGCCGCCGAAAGGGTTTGCCACCGCATTGCTAGACATGTTCGTCGCGGAGAATATCGGTCTCCATAAGCTGGACGTACTGAGTCAGCGTGGCCTGGGGCATATCAAGGAATGCACCGAGCTGGTGAAAAAAAATCGTCACATCGACATCGACATCCATGACATCGCTGCCTTCAAAAAAGACCCGGTGATCCGGCAACGGCTAATGGACGGTAATACGATCGGCTGTTTTTATATCGAATCTCCTGCGATGCGGCAGCTGATCAAAAAATTACATTGTGACAATTATGAAACGCTGGTGGCGGCCAGCTCGATCATCCGGCCGGGGGTCGGCCGCAGCGGCATGATGCACCAATACATCTACCGGCATCACCACCCCTCGTCATTCGAGTATCCGCATCCCAAGCTAAAAGAGATACTGGGTTCAACGTATGGCGTCATGATTTACCAGGAGCAAGTGATACAGGTAGCCCATGAATGGGCGGGGTTGGATATGGCGGATGCCGACATGCTGCGGCGAGCCACGAGCGCCAAATACCGCGGCAAAGGCTATCTGCCCGCGCTGAAAGTGAAGTTCTTTGAGAACTGCGCTACCCTTGGATATCCTGAGGCGGTAGTGGCGGATGTCTGGACGCAGATCGAAAGCTTTGCCGACTTCAGTTTTTGCAAGGCGCACTCGGCCAGCTATGCGGTGGAGAGCTATCAAAGCCTATACCTTAAAACGCATTTTCCCATCGAATTTGCCGTAGCGGTGATCAACAATTTTGGCGGTTTCTATAGCCGTGAACTGTATTTCTATGAGCTGATGAAATCGGGTGCGCGCGTACACCGGCCCTGCGTCAATCAAAGCGACTATTATACGAACCTGCGCCAGGAGGATGCGTATGTGGGGTTTGTGCATATTAAAGGACTGGAGTCTTCGCTGGTGGAAGGTCTGCTGGAAGAACGCGGCCGCGGTGGGCTGTATGTGGGTTTGGCGGACTTTATCGATCGGACAGCGGTAAGCCAAGTACAGTTGGAGCTGCTGATCCGGGCGGGCGCGCTGCGTTTTACGGGCAAGAGTAAAAAGCAATTGCTGTGGGAGGGGGACTTCCTGCAGAAGAAGCAAAAGATGCATAGCGCCGCCTGTCAACCGTTGTTCAGAGAAGCTCCATTGAGCTTTAGCCTGCCGATGCTGCCGGGTTATCCTCTCGATGACTGTTATGATGATGTGGAGCTGCTGGGGTTTCCTGTGGATGATCCTTTTGTGCTGGTAGATGATGATCCGGCGCGTTATCTGCCGGCCCGTGAGCTGGGAAGTTGTCTGGGCCAGGTGGTGACCGTGCTGGGGTACCATATCACTCATAAGCCGGTGCGTACCGTCAAGGGGGGGATGATGAGTTTTGGCACTTTTCTCGATGCGAACAAGGACTGGATCGACACGGTTCATTTTCCGCCCATCCATGCGAAGCATCCGCCGCGGGCGGGTTTCTACCGCATCACGGGGAAGGTGATCGAGGAGTTCGGGGTGTATACCATCGAGGTGACGCATATTGAAAAGGCAGGGATCAAACAAAGAAGGCCGGAGGCCTAGACGGGCCGATGAGGCCGGAGCCGATAAAACGACGAATGAAGGATCATGACAACAGCACAACGCCATATCGCGCATTTCGATCTCGATGCATTTTTTGTAGCTGTGGAATGCCTGAAGAATAGCCGGCTGAAAGGCAAGCCCCTGCTGGTGGGTGGCTCCGGCGACAGAGGCGTGGTAGCCGCCTGCAGCTATGAAGCCCGCAGGTTCGGTATCCATAGTGCGATGCCGATGAAACTGGCGCGGCGCCTCTGTCCCGAAGCTATTGTTATCCGGGGGGATATGGAATCTTACGGGAAGTATTCCCGTCTGGTGACGGATATCATGCAGGACAGTGTTCCTCTGTTCGAAAAAGCGTCGATCGACGAATTCTATGTCGATCTGTCGGGCATGGATAAGTTTTTCGGCTGCCGTCGTTTTGCGGGGGAATTAAAGACCAAGGTGCTGAAGGAAAGCGGGCTGATCGTGTCCTACGGGCTTGCCAGCAACAAGCTGATCAGTAAGGTGGCTACGGACGAGATCAAGCCGAACGGACAGTTGGAGATCGCCTTCGCAAAGGAAAAGAGTTTCCTTGCTCCCCTGCCGGTGCAGAAGTTGCCGGGCATCGGGAAAGAAACGGCCTATAAACTGATCCGGCGGGGTGTAGAGACAATCAGGACGTTGAGCGAGATCCCTGTCGAGATGCTGGAGACGATGATGGGTGCGACGGGGGTGGAGCTTTGGCGCAAGGCCAATGGTGTCGATGAATCGCCGGTGATCCCCTACCGGGAGCAAAAGTCGATCAGCACGGAACGGACGTTCGAGACGGATACGATAGGATACGATACATATGGGGCGGCTGCATGCCGAGCTGGTGCGGATGACCGAAGCGGTAGGTTTCGATCTGCGCAAGCAGGACAAGCTGACCGGCTGCGTGACGGTGAAGCTGCGCTATTCCAATTTCGATACGGTCGTCAGGCAGAAGACGATCGACTATACGAATGCGGACCATATCCTGCTGCAGATGGCGCAGGGCCTGTTCGAAAAGCTGTATGACCGGCGGATGTTGATCCGGCTGCTGGGGGTGCGGCTGACGCGGCTGGTGCCGGGGAATTATCAGATCAAGTTGTATGAGGATACGCAGGAGACGATCCGGTTGTATCAGTCGATAGATTCGATCAAGCGGCAGTTTGGGGAGATGGGGGTGATGCGGGCGAGTGGGGTAACCGAGCCTTCGACGAAGTTCTGAATACGGAGGAGAATAAAGTCATTAATTTTGCTTTTGTATAAACCCATCCTTGAATATGGCAAAAGCAAAATCCGGCCACAAAAAGGTCAAGCAAAAAAGCCGGCAAGTCAATCAGTACGACAAGATCCTCCGGGAAAATATAGAGGCGGCATTGCCAGGTCTGATCAGAAACCTGTTGCACATCCATGCCGTCAATACGGAGGAACTGCCAGATGATATCCAGCATACCAAGGAGCGTAAACCGGACGTGCTGAAAAAAGTGACCGATGAAAAAGGAATTACCTTTGTGCTGCATATCGAATTCCAGGTGAAGGACGAGCCAAAAATGGTATTCCGGATGGCTGAATATTTTATTATGCTGTTGCGGCGATATGAGCTTCCTGTGCGGCAATATGTCATTTATATTGGCGCAGGCAATCCCACTATGAGGGATTACATCCATTCGGGGCCAATGAATTTTACATACCAACTGATACCCCTCTCCAGGATCGATTATCATCTATTGCTTCGCTCTGATAAGCCCGAAGAAAAAATGTTGGCCATCTTAGCCAACTTAGGCGGGGGTGACCCTAAACGGATAATTGAAAATATTGTAAACCAAGTTATTAACACTTCAATAGGGAATTTTTCCAAGCTCAGGCATGTTCAACAGTTGCGGATATTGTCCCAATTGCGTAACTTAGCACCAGATAATTTAGAAATTATGGACAGTGTTGCAAATTACATGTCGGAAGAAAAAGACATCCTCTACAGGCGTGGAGAATTAAAGGGCATTGAAAAAGGCATCGAAAAGGGCATCGAAAAAGGAAAGGCAGCCATTGTGAAGAACCTTTTGCTCAATACTGATTTTACCATAGCCAAAATTGCCAGTTTAAGCGATGCTACGGAAGCCTTCGTCAAAAAGGTGAAGAAGACCTTAAAGTAAGCGCTTACTCAAGCTCTCAAAATATTTCAGGCCCCATCTTTGGGGCCTTTGTTTTTCCAGGCTTTTGGAAAAAATGGACAGAGAATAGTACCTGACAAATAAAATGTCATTCAGATGTACAACCCATTTCCTTTGCTGACGCCGGGGCTGCTGAAGGATCAGGTGGCCAGGGGCAAGCGTTATTTCGTGCGGCAGTCTTTCCCGCGAGGGTATGAAGGGCGGCTGAAGGCGGCATTCCTGCTGCGGGGGTATCCTGCGGAAGAGAAGGAGATGGCCGATGCGCATCTGGCGGCGCTTACGCATGATGCGGGGCTTGCGCGAGATACAGGGATTACGCGAGACGCGGCGGTTGCGCGAGATGCGAATGCCTACCTGTATGATGCGGCGTTGCCGGAACACCTGGAAAGGCTCTATATTGCTGCCGGCCAGCCCTTTGGCTATAAGGTGTTCTACGCGGCCAAAAAAGGGTTGGACTGGAAGCCGCCGGCAGTCTACCAGGAAAAGATGAAAGCGTATATCCGCCGACACCATCCTGCCTGGCGCACACAAAAAGACGGCGAGAAGATCAGCATCGGGCTGCACGAGGAATTTGGCGAACTTTTTCTTACATTTAGTTTCGACAAGGAGAGCGACAAAATACCATTTGACCTAATCGAACAATACTGAAATGTGCCTGGACATTGCCTTTTATTCCGCGCTGCAGCTGATAGACAATTATTTCCCCGATCTGACGCATGACGGCGAGATCAATTTCGATCTGGACATGGGCATGCACTTCCTGGCACTGGGCTATAACCGCTATCCCGTCATCATTTTTGAGCATGACGGCTATCACCGGAAATATTTCGAATGGGGGGTCATCGCAGAATACATGGACACGCCGGAAAAGATCAAGGCTATGCGCAAGTCGATGGTCAATGCCCGCAGTGAAAAGATCCTCGAAGACAAACGTTCGTTCTGGAACCGCATCCGTGGCAAACGATGCCTGATCCCCGTGACGGGCATCTACGAGCACCGGGAGATCAAGGGCTGGAAGAACAAGGTGCCTTATTATATCCGGCTGAAGGACGGCCCTATGTTCTGTATTCCCGGGCTGTATCACTACAATACCAAGATCCCTTCCGACCCCGAGACGGGTGAAATGCGCGGCATGTTCACGCTGATCACCCGGGCAGCCAATCCCGTCATGCGGCAGATACACAACAGCGGCGACAACGCCTTCCGTATGCCGTTATTCCTGCCGAAGGAAAAGGAGCTTTATGATGCCGTCTTCAGTATCGGGGGGAGGACGCCAAGGCCGGATGGGCTGTCGAAGAACGCGCCCTTCCCCTACCCCAACATGCCGGCGCTGGGGGAGAGCGGCGGAGCGCCAGCAGGCTGAGGTTCGCCTATTTAAGATCTTTTTCTCCAGGGAGAGAAGTCTCTGTTCATATATCCATGAACGGAACTGCTGACGAATAAGATGGCCGCCATTCCGACGGCGGCCCGGGTCACGGCTGCAGACCGGTGACAGTCAGCGACGGCAATGGCTATCAGGGCCCAGACGCCGGTGAAAGCATATTCCCGCATATTCCGCCGCCAGGTCATGAAGAGATACGCGATTCCGGCTGCCACGATCATGATGATGGCCCAGGCAGCCGGGGACAGACCCCATCCTGTCCACCCGATACGAGTGAGCCATGCTGACAAATCAGCGAACAGAGCAGCGGTTATCCACCCGGCATAAAGACAAAAAGGCCACCAGACTGCAGCGATCGTCCGCAGCGGGGGATCGGTCAATTCCATATCGGTCCGCAGGACGATCTGCAGCAGGCAGAACAGCAGCGCCATCATGATCAGCACGGATAGACCCGTCTTATCATACAGCCAGGCAAACACCCATGCGCAATTGGCCACGCAGGACAGGATAAACCACCAGCCGACCTGTTCCACAACCATCTCCGCCTCCGGGTTGCCGCGCAGCGCGCGTCCCTGGTAAAAGACAAAACCCAGCAGGCCCAGATAGATGACTATCCAGATGGAAAACGCATAGCCTGCCGGCGTAAACAAAGTAGGGTAACGGGCCGACATCGTCGCCATGGTGTTGCCATTGAAGATGCCGGTGTTGGAAAGATAATTAATGATGATAGTGGCGATGAGTGCAGCGCCATTAGCGACCGCCCATATTTTTTTCATGGTGCATTGTTAAATCATGTTCGGATGAAGACAAATGTCCCAATAATAGTAATACGACAAAAGGCCTGCCGGAAGCCAAAACGGATGATTTTGTTGAATATATAAGGCGTTCATTCGCCTAAGTGATCCACAATTGCATCGGCAAAGACCCTAAGCGGGTCAAGGTAAAGAAAAAACCCCGCATTTTGCGCGGGGCTCTTATCACCGAAATTTTTTTATAGGCGTTGACCGGCGCCTGAGGCTTTGGCTGCATCGGGGATTCTCTCTTTAGAGGCTTTGTCCTGCGTCTCCCATTCCTTGCGTATTCATATTCTTGCGTTTGAACAGATTGAGGTCCATTTTGCCGAACCGGTAGGCGAATACGACCCTGACGAGCTGCGGGTCTTTCAGGCGGTTATATTCCTGGGTGAAATAGGCGCTCTCGCTATACTGGTCAGACCAGCGGGTGCGGAAGATATCGGTCATCGTGAAAGTGAGCGACCCGGCCTGATTTTTCAGGAATGTCTTTTTGACGGCTATGTCGAACCCGTAATAAGACTTCAGGTAGCCTTGCGAAGAGGCCATCATAGCCGGATTGGGCGGCCCGAAATTGTTGGCGCTCTGGTTGATCGGCAGCTGGGTCTTCGACTGGAAGGTAGCTGTCAGCTGGACGGTGAAATTTTCGGGCAATTTGAAGTTACTGTTGAATTTGCCGAAGTAGCTCCATAAAGCGGGCTGGGAAGGCGTATTCAAATTACCGGTATTGATATAGCTATTATACAGGTTGAGGTTAAGGGAGGCGTCCCACCAATGGGTAAAGTTATACGTAGCGGTGGCCTCGGCGCCGAAGGTACGGGAGTTCGTGGCATTCTCGTAGGTATTGATCAGCACGGCCTCGCCAACGGGGTTGGTGCCGCTGTCCTGAAAGGGTGTGATCAGGTTAGTCGTATACTTGTAATAAGCGGACAGCAGCAGGGTGTTGTTATGGGGGAGGGTCTTCATGTAGGTCGCCTCGAAATTTTCGGTGAACTCGGGTATCAGGTCGGGATTACCGCGGGTAATGTTCAGGGAATCCGAATAATTGGTGTAGGGTATCAACTCGAAGAAACTGGGGCGATTGACCTTCCGGGTAGCGCTGAACTGGAGCTCCTGGTCATGATTGAATTTCTGGCTGAGGAATATCGAAGGAAATAAGCTCAACGGATAGGTGTTACTGAAATGCTGGCCGGTATTCAGCAGTGTACCCTTGTAATTAGAGCTTTCTCCCCTGAGTCCGACCGAATAGCTGAAGTTCTTGATAGCGCTGGTGAAAGTGACATACGCAGCATAGACGCTATTGGAGCTGGTGTAGTCGCTGGTGCCCAGCGTATCCAGGATAGGCTTACTATTGCCATCCAGTGTATAGGTGTTACTGTTATTGTTGAGGTGCTGGATAGCAGTCCGCAGACCTGCCTCCAATTTAGATTTCTTACCGAGCGGGTCGGTATAGTCCGTCTGGATGGTATAGAAGTTCGGCGTGTTGGTCCCGATGGTCTGTTCCGCCGAGGTAGAGGCGATAGAAGAGCCGGGCAGGCCGGTTAAATAATCGGTGTAATAATAGGCATTGGAATTAGAGGTCACGCCAAAATAATTGGCGTCGGCCGTCCATTCCTCGTCTTTTTTCGCAAAGAGGTGCTTCATACCCAGCTGGCCGCCATTGACATCGAATTCCCTGCTGGACGGGGAGTTTCGCGTGGCATAGGTGACCGACTTGTCGGGCGCGCCTATGCTGTCGGTCTGGAGCTGAGCGTTATCGGTAGGGTTAAACAGGCCATGGACTTTGATATAAGATCCGGAGATGGTTGTCTTATTGCTGACAAAATAATCAAGGCCTATCTGGCCAAAGAGGAAATGACCTTTATTGCGGGTGAGGTCTGTTTGCAATAACTCGGTCGTTTCACCGAGGTAGGTATAGCGATCGGTATGGCCGACCGTCTTACCATCACTCCCATTATACATTCCGTTGAGGCTCAGGTTGATCTTTCCCTGGCGGGCGCTGAGTCCGACAAGGGCATTGGGCGCTCCATGAGAATCGATGCCGGCGGAGATGCTACCGTTATACCCTTTTTTGCGGTTCTTTTTGAGCACAATGTTGAGGATACCGCCACCGCCGCCCGAGGCGTCATACTTGGCGGAGGGATTGGTGATGACCTCAACGCTCTCGATAGCGTCGGCAGGGATCTCATCGAGGGTAAGCGTAGTCGGTCTTCCATCGACAAAGATCGTGGGTGAGCCACCCCGGAGGGTGACGTTGCCGTCGATATCGACATTGACGGAAGGGACGTTACGCATGACATCGAGGCCGGTACCACCGGCGCTGACGATATTTTTTTCAACGTTGAATACTTTTTTGTCCATATCCAGCCGCATCGTAGGAGGGGCAGCAGTGACGGTGGCTGCGGCCATGTTCTCGACCTTATTCTGCAGCTTGACGAGGCCCAGGTCCTTCTCGAAGGAAGGGATGGCGCCGTATGGCGAGGCATTCGTTTGCCCTCCTGCGGGCGCGGCGGGGGCTGCGGGCATGATCGTAAAGGGTACGTCCTGGCTCTTGAAACCGGTTGCGGAGAGGCGCAGTACCAATGGCGTGACGATGGGAAGATCTTCGAAGTTGAATTCACCACTGGCTTTCGTATCCATCCCTTTCAGCAATACCAGCTTTTTCTTTTTGGTGGTAGGATCGACGGTTGATTTTAAAACGATTGCCGTGACTTCGCCCATGGGCTGGCCTGTCGAGTCGGTCACTTTTCCGTAAGCGCGGCCGATGGAAGGAGGAGGCCCTTGTTTTCCGGCGCCGCCTTTGGATGCGGCGGGGGGCTGGGCGTGGCCGACGATGAATAATAGGAAGGTAAAGGTTAGCGTAGTTGCAAAATTTCTCACAAAAGTAGATTTAGACGACAAAACTAATTGTATCTGTTCAGCCCGGCTATACGAAAACTGCAAACGGAGCGAAAAACACGGTAAACAGCGTGAAATGGTCGGCAAAAAAGTACGAGCGGTAAGGGGATTAGTCGAGTAGAATCAGACATTTCAGACTGAAGCTCTCACAAAACCGTACGTGACAGTCTCCCGTCATACGGCTTTTCATTGTCTTACACGCGGAGTGACCCCCTGTTTCCAATGTTCAAAC
>Ga0182030_10001546_pt1 | contig 47598 bp, 51 predicted proteins | sample 812S3MmetaG_FD_121299 | JGI IMG/M metagenome (GOLD analysis project Ga0182030, IMG submission 121299) | Permafrost microbial communities from Stordalen Mire, Sweden - 812S3M metaG (Illumina Assembly) | ecosystem: Environmental > Terrestrial > Soil > Wetlands > Permafrost | place: Sweden...
AACGAGTTAAAGGTCAAACACCCGCTGATCCCGCTTACTATATTCAAAATTAGGAATGTCACAGGGGCTAACATTATTCAGTTGGCTACTGGTGCGTCGCTATTCTCGGTGTTTTACTTTTCATCACTATATATCCAAGATATTTTGGGATATTCCCCGGTCAAGACTGGGCTTAGTTTCTTACCGATACCATTTGTTATTGGCATTTGTGCCAGTCTTGCTCCTAGGCTAATTAAACGCATTGGCTATAAACCACTGCTTATTGTTGCGCCATTACTTACTGCGACCGGCTTATTTCTAATCGGCCATATTCAAGTGCATTCAAGTTACACTACACATATGCTACCTGGCATGATGATCATGGCCGCAGGTCTTGGTTTTACCTTTGTATCTTTACTCATTTCGGCAACTTCCGGAGTAGCAGGGCATTTATCCGGGCTGGCTTCGGGCCTAGTTAACACCTCACAGCAGTTGGGTGGTTCGCTCGGTTTAGCGATTTTGACAGGTGTGGCTGCCTCAGCTACTGCCATCTTCCTAAAAGCGCATAAAGCGACAAGTGAACTAGCTATTAAGACTGCTACTGTTCACGGCTATCAACACGGCTTTTATTTAGCGGCTTGCTTTGCTATCGGAGCTAGCTTAGTTGGACTCTTTGTTATCAAAAATCAAAAGCCAGCAACAGGGGAAAAATCAGTTCCAGTTGCAGCTGTTTAAAAATCGTTATTGGCACTCTTGACTAGTGAGTGCTAGTTGTCTATTATAGTAATAAGGCTTATTATTGTATAAAAGAAAGCGAGATAAAGTCTAAATGATGCCGCAAACACCCGATTTTCAAGAATTTTTAAACTTCCTAACCGATAATGCTCTTAGCAGTCTAAAGCACGCTGATGCTTTAGCACGCTCTACTGGTAGTCCCTATATTGGTACCGAGCATCTTTTGCTTGGACTTTTAGCTCAGGATAGCTCAATTGGTTCAAAGATTTTAGAAGGCGCTGGTGTCACCCTCGATCGGGCTCGTGTAGCACTTAACGTAAACGCTAAAACTCTAGTTATCAATATGGGTTCTAAGGGCTTAAGCGAAACGGCAAAGCTAACCCTCAAGATGGCTTATGATGTGGCCCAGGATTATAACCAGGACTTTTGTGGTACTGAGCATATTTTATACAGCATTCTTACTCAAAAGAATTCCCGGGCATCTATACTGCTCAGAGATCTTAATGTCGATATAGATGCCTTGCTAAGCGAACTCGAACAGTTTTTGAACCGTCAGCAGTACGAGGATGCCTCCAGCGAAACATCTACCCGCCGTCGTACAACACCCCGAAAGACTCGTAAGACCGCCCTGGATTTCTATGGAACTGATCTAACTGCCCAGGCCAAAGAAGGCAAACTTGACCCGGTGGTCGGCCGAGAGGCTCAAATTAGTAGGGTTATTACAATTTTAAATAGACGCACTAAAAATAACCCTGTACTAATCGGTGAACCGGGTGTTGGTAAAACAGCTATAGTCGAGGGCCTTGCCCAACGAATTATTGCCGAGGATGTGCCTGATAGTCTGATTGATAAGCGTATTATTGTGCTGGATTTAGCCGGCATGATCGCTGGCACCAAATACCGTGGTGAATTTGAAGAAAGACTTAAAAAAGTCTTAAGCGAGCTTGAGAGCGACAGCAACACTATTGTCTTTATTGATGAACTGCATCTAATTGTTGGTGCCGGTGCGGCTGAGGGGGCTATGGACGCTGGCAATATTCTAAAACCATCGCTAGCCCGCGGCAAAATTCAGGTTATTGGAGCCACAACCACCGCCGAATACGGCAAACACATCGAAAAAGATATGGCTCTGGAGCGCCGTTTCCAACCGATCCAGGTACCGGAAGCCACCGTTCCAGAAACCCTAGCCATCTTAAAGGGCTTACGTAAGCATTATGAAGCCTTTCACGGAGTCACAATTAGCGATGAGGTGCTTACTGACATTGTGAATTTCTCGGATCGTTATATTAACGAGCGTTTTATGCCCGATAAAGCTATTGATCTGATGGATGAAGCTTCGGCTCATCTTCGAGTCAACAAGGTAAAAACTTCTCCCGAGGTTCGTAAACTCCAAAAAGAGCTAAAGCTAGTTAATACCCGTAAAGATGACGCTGCTGAAAATGAAGATTTTAAACGGGCTGCTAGGTATCTAACGCGGGCTAGTCAAATCAATGAAGAGCTATCAAAATTGACCCAGACCGCTAAATCGGCTAAAAAAATGACTCTAACTAGTGATGATGTGGCCGCTGTTGTAGCCCGAATTACTGGCGTACCGGTATCCAAAGTTATCCGCGCCGAGGCCAAATACCTGCTTAACTTGGAAAAGGGTCTTGGCAAGTATGTTATCGGCCAAGAAGAAGCTGTAATTGCCGTCTCTCGGGCTATCCGCCGTAACCGACTTGGGGTCGGTAGTGCCAATCGACCAATTGGGTCGTTTATTTTCCTTGGCCCAACTGGTGTTGGTAAAACTGAGCTGGGGCGGGTACTTGCTAGAGAATACTTTGGCAGTGAATCAGCCCTCGTTAAGATTGATATGAGTGAATTTGCCGAGCATCACAATGTCTCTAGACTAGTGGGAGCACCGGCCGGCTATATTGGCTATGATGAAGGTGGCCAACTAACCGACAAAATCCGTCGTCAACCCTATAGCCTAGTGCTATTTGACGAGATCGAGAAAGCTCACCCTGATGTTTTCAATATGCTACTGCAAGTACTTGAAGACGGCTACCTAACTGATGCCAAGGGTCGAAAAATTGATTTTACAAATACGATAATTATCATGACCAGTAATCTTGGAGCAGAAAAGCTTCAAAAAGAAGCCTCACTGGGCTTCCAAGCCTCGACTGATGACGATATCAAAGACCTTACTCGTTTGCATGAAGCCAATAAGGACAAGGTTCTAGCCGAGCTTAAGAAATCTCTGCGACCCGAACTGATTAACCGTATAGATACCACCGTAGTCTTTCGGGCTCTAACCAAGAAAAATATCTATAAAATCATTGATATCCAGATTGATGAATTGTCGCAGCGCTTACAGAAACACGGAATCGGGCTAGTTTTAACTACTAAAGCCAAACAATACTTGTTAGACAATGGCTATGATGCTAAAAATGGCGTCAGACCGCTAAGACGAGTTATCCAAGATACCCTAGAAGACCAAATATCGCTCGATTTACTCAATGAAACATACGCCAAGGGTGATATCCTGCAAGTTTCTACCAAGAATGGTAAGCTCGATTACGTAAAAACCACTGAATAGCACAATATTAACGCTCAGCGTCCTATGCTAAAATCAAAGATAGATGGCAAAAAGAACAACTACTAGTTATGTTTGCAGTAATTGTGGGGCAGTCTGGTCGGCTTGGACGGGGCGCTGTTCAACCTGTGGCGAGTGGAATACGTTGCAGGAAGAGATTACTGTTAAGGCCTACAAAGGCCTCGGTGGCAGTGGAGGGTCTCATAAACTCGAGCCCTATTCAGTCAGTGATTTAGTTACAAAAGACTATCCCAGGCTACCAAGTACTATAAATGATGTTGACCAGGTGCTTGGTGGTGGTTTTGTAGCCGGCAGCGTAACACTTCTAACTGGACAGCCAGGTGTCGGCAAAAGTACCATTCTACTACAGATTGCCAACCAAATCGCTAAAAAAGTACCAGTTTTATATGTTAGTGGTGAAGAATCAGCCCACCAAATTGCTCTTAGAGCCACAAGGCTCAAATGTACTGAGGAGAAAATGCAGATTGTCACCAGTAATATTGCTGATGATGTGGCCGATAGCATTGCCTCGGAAAAGTACAAGCTCATTATCATAGATTCAATTCAAACACTGCGCTGTGATGCTTTGTCATCAGCCCCGGGGACAATATCGCAAATCACTGGTAGCACTCAGTTGTTGACAGCTGTAGCCAAACAGACTAATACTGCCATAATCCTAGTTGGTCACGTTACTAAAGATGGAGTTATCGCCGGCCCAAAAATACTCGAGCACATGGTAGATGTTGTCCTGCAACTTGATGGCGATGTAGCCAGTGGCTTTAAGGTGCTTCGGGCTAGTAAAAACCGTTTCGGCTCAACTACTGAGGCTGGTATCTTTGAGATGGTTGAATCCGGCTTACAACCGGTTTTGAATCCATCTCAGGCCTTACTTGAGGAGCGCCAGCCCAGTGATGGCTCAATTGTTTTAGCTACGCTTGAAGGCACTAGACCGCTGCTAGTTGAAGTTCAGGCTCTAGTTAATCCAACAAGCTATGGCTATCCCAAGCGCGCTGCCAGCGGCATTGAATTAAACCGTTTAAATCTGCTGATTGCCATGTTAGAACGTCGAACGAAATTAAAACTCTCCAGCCAGGACATTTATATTAATATTGTCGGCGGTATCAAAATTCAAGATCCGGCTGCAGATTTGGCTATTTGCATGGCTATCGGATCAGCTTCAAAAGGCTTACAGCTAAAAACTAACTCAGTAGTTTTTGGTGAGGTTGGTTTGTCCGGTGAGGTGCGTCATGTATCATTCTTGGAAAAGCGCCTAAGTGAGGCCAAAAAAATGGGCTTTACCTCGGCCATTGGCCCACTGCAACGAGGTAGCGAGAAGTTTCCGATGTTAAAAGGTGTCGCCGATGTTAGAACCGGACTCAATAAGTATTTAAGTAAGGATAGTTAGTACTTTAGCTATGGCCCCTGGATAACCTGGACGGGTGTCGAAGCCACCGAGTAGAGGGCATTATCAACAAGTTGAACTGAAACACTAGCCGCAGATGAGCTTGGCGTATAGGAGAAATCAATGTTTGAAGAACCGTAGTCGCTACTGGTATTGATAGTTTGGGTCGTGCCACTGATTTGGCCGTTAACCAGCAAACTAACAGTAATAGGGTAACGGGCATACGGAGCGGTTCCGAGGGTATTGTCAGGAGGAGCTGGTGATCCTAGGCTTACAACAATGTTACAAGTAGTAGTACAAGAATATTCTCCTGGGGTAGCCAGAACTGGAATTGGAGCATTAGTGGTGCTGTCATCTATTGTTACTGATGGGGCCGGGATTGCTGGATCACTACAACTGTGGACATCATCAGTGGCTGTTGCCGTGCTACTGGTGCCAATTGCCACTGTCTGCCCTAAAGGGTAAAACAGATCTATCGAAAATTCACTATCACTAGACGATTGAGCGGTCTCTTGGGCCATTGGCGGCGTACAACTAGTGGCGACCTCGCCGGAAACCTTATCGAGAGATTGAGACTGAGTCTTGGCGCCAGTCAAAGCTGCACCCGTGTACCAGGATGGATAAAGATCAGTGCTTGGGCCCGGTTCTTCATCGCCATAGTCTATATGCGTCGTTTGGATGAAGGCAGGCAATACCTTAACGTCTGCTGGCTGAACCCAGTTTATTGGTTTTTCGTTAAGCATACTGAGCGCACCTTCAATCCAACCCTTTGTAAGTGGCTCGGTTACCGCTTCTGAAAGCCCAGCTGTTAAAGCAACGTTCCTAGTGTGATATCCAACCCAACTAGCAACGGTGTACTGAGTGGTCTGGGCAGTCATCAAGGCGTCATATTCGTTGTTGGTTGTTCCAGTCTTAACGGCAATTTCCCAACCATTATAGCTTTGAAATTTCTGCCCTACTGGCAGATATGATGCTCTCGGATCATCCAATATATTATCAATAATGAAGGCTGTGTCTGGTTTCAAGACTTGTACCGGTTTTGGTTGAGTCCATTTGTATATGACATTGCCACTTGAATCGGTTACTTGTAGGATAAGTGTCTGAGGAATGGCTGCACCACCTCTAGCGATGGTCGCTAGTCCATTGGTGTGGTCAGCTAGAGTTAGGTAAGCTCCATCTCCAAAGGCCGATGAAGCATAACACTGAGTCGGTTGAGTTAAGGCCACGTCGGAGTAACACTGATAGCCATTAGGTACATCCATCATAGCGTCAGCGGTCGAGATAACTTTATTAATTGAGGGGACACAGCCGGCTACAACATTTTCTTCGCACTGTTTACTGGGGATAACTGATAGCATGGCCTTAACAGCTGGGACATTTCTTGATCCAGCTAGAGCGTAGCGAACTTCAAGAGGCCCCGGGAACTTAAAGTCATAGTCTTCTAGACAGTTTCCGCCTTGAAGAGGTTGAAGAGCGCCAGTCGTACACGGATAGCCGGGCAGTGGTTGTTCGACGTCGTAGAGCATTGATCCAGCGCCGACATTGTCAGTGTCGTTAATTAGAGTTGAATAATCATAGGGCTTAAAGCTTGAGCCTGGTGGAATGAGAGTTTCAGCATAGTTAATTTGCCCATAACTTGGATTACTAAAATCTACACCACCAACAAGAGCATCAACTTGTCCGGTCTGCGTACTTTCGGCAACCATTGCTTCCTCGTCACCGTGGTTACGCTCCACAAGTGGTAAATTCTTGGCGACTAAGCTGTTAGCGAGGTTCTGGAGGGGCACGTTAAGGGTTGTTATAACTTTCCAACCACCATGGTTAACCGTGGAAGCTCCATACTTGTTCTCTAGCTCTTGCTTGGCGGCTAAGACAAAGTAAGGGTCTTGAATACCTGAATAGAGAGTCTGTTCCTGGTGGATCTCACCTAGCACATCAACAGCTTTAGCGGCCGTAGCTTGGGCTTTAGTTATATAGCCCTGGGTCACCATGATGTCAAGAACGTAATCAGCTCGGGCAGTTAAGGCAGCCTCACCAAACTCATTTACTGTAACTGAAGGGTTATAAACTGGGCTACTATAAGGCGAATAATAACTAGGAGCCTGTGGGATAGCGGCTAACATTGCCGATTGGGCTAGAGTTAGTTGGGCAGCGCTTTCATCGAAGTAGTCCTCAGCTGCAGCCTGGACACCATAATCTACCCCACCATAAGGAGCTATATTCAAATATCCAGTTAGAATATCGTTCTTGGAGTATTCGCGGCTAATATCAACGGCTAGGATAAGTTCTTTAGCTTTTCGGGTTATAGTTCGATCAGATGTCCAGCCTTCGTTAAGCTTTACTAACTGCTGGGTAATTGTCGATCCACCCTGTAAACCGCCGCCGCCGCCCTTTAGCAGGTCGTGCAGGGCAGCTCTAATTGTTCCAGTAACACTAAATGCACCTTCGTGATAGAAGTTTTTATCCTCAATGGCTACGGTGGCATCCTTAATATAGGGAGATATTTGATTACTGGCGACAGGAATTCGCTTTACAGCGTCATAGTCCTGCCAGAGCACAACTGTACCGGTACGGTCATAATACGTAATACTGCCGCCTAAGTTTTGACCTGATATGTTATTTAACTGGGGCAAATCCTTCCTAAAGTAGGCAAATAGACCAACGAGCAGTATGAAGAGTACAACTATGCCAACGCCTATAATCTTCAGTGACATCAAAGCGCCCTCACTACTAGTCCAATAGGCCAGTTGATAGGATGGCTTCAGTTTAGATAGAAAACGCTTAAAATGAGACTTAGGCAGTTTTACCAGTCTCTCAGCTCTAAGACGGGCTAAATTATCGCTCCTAGCCCGTAATTTATCGCCCATAGTGCGATTTATCTTTATAGTATTACCACTATGAGTAACAAAGGTGTTTTTCCCCCTCTTGGGCCGACTAGGGCTTTTTCTAGCTCTGGGCATGTCTATGCATTTACTCCGTTTGAGATGATTGGGTATATTATACCAAAAGAATAGTCATAAACAGTATATGAATTTGTTAAATACCAAGTATTGCTTCAGCTGACGCTGAGACTGCGATATACTCTATTTATGACACTATCCGAAGAACTTACCTGGCGCGGTTTTGTAAATCAAACAACCTACGCAGATATTAAAGATATTGATGACAAAAAAATAGTTTTTTATCACGGCTATGATGTCTCGAGGGACTCCCAGGCGCTTGGTAACCTAGCAGCTATGATGCTGGATCGTTGTTTGATGCGTCACGGACACGAAGCAATTATTGTCGCCGGTGGTGCTACTAGTCTAGTCGGTGATCCGGGCGGCAAAGACGCTGAACGAGAACTTCAAAGTGTCGAAACGATTGCCTATAATACAACTTGCGCTGAGGAACAGATTAAACGAGTCTTCTCTGGTTTTGATTTTAAGTTAGTCAATAACCTCGATTGGACACATAAAATGACCGTTTTAGACTATCTTCGTGATTACGGTAAACATTTCTCTATGACTCCACTGATTCAACGTGATTATATAGCCAAACGCATCGGAGAAGACGGTGCTGGCCTTAGTTATGCTGAGTTTAGCTACACTATCCTCCAAGGCATTGATTATCTACATTTATTTGATGAATATAATTGCACATTACAACTTGGCGGCTCCGACCAGTGGGGCAACTGTTTAAGTGGCGTCGATCTAATACGCCGCATAAGAGGTAAAGAGGTTAACGCTCTGTCTCAGCCACTCGTGATCAACAAAGCCACCGGTAAAAAATTCGGCAAGACCGAAGAAGGCGCTGTTTGGCTCGACCCTAAGAAAACCACCCCAACCGAGTTTTATCAGTTTTGGATAAACATTGATGACGGTGGTCTAGAGACTTATATGAAGATCTTTACTGAACTATCCAAAGACAAGATTGATGAAGCACTCGCCAAGCACGCTTCTGATCCAGGTAATCGCCACGGTCAACAAATTTTAGCTAGGGAAGTTACTACTCTAGTCCACGGCAAAGACAAAATGGAACTAGCCGAGTCAGTAACTGAGTTTTTGACTGGCAAAAAGCCTATTGGTGAAGCTGGTAATTTAATTGATGATATTCGTAATGAGATTCCGACCGTAAAATCTAGCGCCACAGGATCGATTATTGAAGCTCTGGTAAGTTCAGGTCTAGCTACCTCAGCGACTGATGCTCGCCGTTTTATATCTGATAATGCTATCTACATTAATAATGTTAAGATAAATCGCGATAGCTTCGAAAACAATGATTTCCAAAACCGAAGATTGTTATTACGACGAGGCAAGTCCTTTAAAGACGCTACTTTAGTAGAACTTTAGTCTTTTTACTGCGTTAATGCTTGACCCTTTATCTTTCAGGGGTGTATCCTAAACATCAAATGATAGATAGAAATGAAAAAGTTCAATTCGCAATAAATGCATTTATCAGGGATCACCCCAAAAGTACAATGAGAATTGGGCAGCATATTGTGTCAAATCTTGGAGCTTTATTTATCGACGAAGTATTAACTCCGCAAAGAATCACTGTTGGTCAAATTGGAATGCCTACCCTTGCTCGAAATGCATACTCGAATGCTGACTTGGCTACCTTTATACAAGACGATAGCCGTCATAGACAACTTTGGGTTCCATACTCATCTGTCGAGAGTGATGTTACATATAGATCTGAAATTGTTGAAACTGAAGAGGAGACTCTTTTAAAAGGCTGGGTTGCTGCACAACCTCTACTTATGGGACCAAATAACAGCGAAAAATCTTCAGAGTTACTGAGAGAATCAATCGATCTACTAAAAACAATCGGCGCCGTAGCTCTTGACCCTGGGGACATAGTACGGTCTTATATCATATAACACTGTTAACTTTCAATACTTACGCAACTTTAATATAACAAAAGAATCTAATTACTTAATAATTAGCTTATAATTAAGAAATCTATGACTCCTGATAGCCCACTCTCTAGTATTAAAGGAGTAGGAACCGACATTTCGGCTAAGTATAGAACGCTACATCTAAATTCTGTGGCTGATCTAATTGATCACTTACCCTCGCGTTACGAGGATTATTCTAACGTGCTGAAGATTGTAGATATGAAACCAGGTTCAGTAACGATTAAAGTAGTTATTAAGCAGGCTAGGGGTCGTTACGTAAGACGTGGTCTGCATATTACCGAAGCTGTAGCCAGCGATGACAGTAGTAGCGTAAAACTAATCTGGTTCAACCAACCATATCGTGCGCCTAGTATTAAACCCCATACTGAATATTATGTATCTGGCCAGTTTGAACTTGGGAAGCTGTCTTTTAGTATTATGAATCCATCTATGGAACTAGTAAGCGATTTTCCAATCAACACCGCGCGAATTGTGCCGATATACCGCCTCACGAAAGGCTTATCTAGTCTGCAAATTCGCCGGTCTTTAAGAGAAGTACTGCCTGTCCTACGTCAGGTACCAGAAACCTTGCCTAAGTGGCTTATAAAAGAGCAGGAACTTATATCTAGGAATGAAGCCCTAGAGTTTATTCACTTTCCCGAGAATGATGAGATGCTAGCAAAAGCTAGGCGAAGACTGGGCTTTGAAGAGGTTTTTAACCTAAGCCTAGCCAGTCTATTGAATAAATATGAAAACGATAGTGAATCAACCATTGCCATCCCTTTTAAAGAAGATGTGGCTAAACAGTTTGTTAACGCCTTGCCGTTTAAACTAACTGACGCCCAGCGTAGAGTAATCTGGAAGATTTGTCTAGATTTAGCTAGAGGTACGCCAATGAACCGCATAGTTGAGGGCGATGTCGGTTCTGGTAAAACCGTGGTTGCTACCATGTCGGCCCTAATGGTCGTGGTTGCCGGCTATCAGGTAGCTATTATGGCTCCAACTGAATTACTAGCTCGCCAACATTATCAGACATTGCGGGATTTATTGAAACCGCTCGCTCTAGATAAGGCTGTTGGTCTGCTAATCGGCGGTCAAAAACCAGCTGAGCGCAAAAAAATCCTTGAATCTATGGCAACGGGTAAAACAAAATTTATTGTTGGAACCCACGCCCTACTGCAAGAGAAGGTTGATATGAAGAAGTTAGCCCTTATTATAATCGATGAGCAACACCGTTTTGGCGTAGAACAACGTAAAACTCTTATGGCTAAGGCCGGGCATATGCCCCATGTTTTAAGTCTAAGCGCCACTCCGATACCCAGAAGCCTTGCGCTTACTCTATTTGGAGAACTTGATCTATCACTACTTGATACAAAACCCGAGGGTCGTAAGCCAATTATTACTAAGATTGTCTCACCAAACTCACTTGAACCAACCTATAAGGAAATAAGACAGCAATTAGATGCGGGCAAACAGATGTTTGTGGTCTGCCCGATCATTACCGAAACCGAAAACTCTGCCAAGTCTGTAAATCAAGTTTATGATGAGTTTCGTAAAACCAGCTTTAAGCAGTACCGCGTAGGCTTACTGCACGGCAAAATGGCCAGTAGCGTTAAAAATGACGTTATGCAAAAGTTTATTGACCGCAAAATTGATATTTTAGTTAGCACAACTGTCGTGGAGGTCGGAGTAGATGTACCAAACGCCTCGGTTATGTTAATTGAATCAGCTGAGAACTATGGCCTAGCCCAGATCCACCAACTTCGGGGACGGGTCGGCCGTGATGGCAGCCAGGGCTACTGTTACTTGATTCTTAGTACTAGCGCCGCACCAACCAAGCGCATAAAGGCTCTGGAATCAAATGACGATGGGTTTAAACTAGCTGAACTTGATCTAACATTCAGGGGCCCGGGCGCAATATATGGCGCTGATCAGCACGGTGCGCTCGATCTAAGAATTGCCGAGCTCAGTGACCTTGGGCTCATAAGAGCGGCTCGTGTGGCAGCTGAACAGTTTATAAAAAATAAAGAAAGCCTGCTAAAATATAAACAATTGGCAAAAACCATTAACGAACTTAGATCAATTACAAATTTAAATTAAAGTTACGGTTCAATCGCTTATGTATTCTTTCGTTTTACGTGCCCATCAGAAAATCGATAAAGTTGCTTATCGGCATCTGGCTGAGATTACTGACTGCGCTGAATTTTTTACCTATAAAGACGTTGTTCATTTTGAAGGACGCCGTGGGCCCGATTCACCTAGGCTAAAAAAAGGTGGCGGCCAACCACCTTGGCATTTTTATGATCCCGACGGAAAGAATGAAGAATATTTTCGAGTGGTTAAGTTGCACTATGACGCTCTACTAAAAGAAATTAAACTAGGTGATCACAATCGTTCTGGTTTTGATGCGGCGTGGTTAGCACATGCCTTAGTAGACGGTTTGACACCAGCCCATCACTATCCTTACGAGGAGCAGCTTGAGGAGCTAAGATCTGAAGACAAAAGTACCCGCGAAACAGTCAGAGGTCATTTTATTGTTAAGGGCGATAGTTTTCTTGATACAGTTAAAAAAACCGCACAGTTAAGTGGCCCTAAAGGCTTATTAACCACACACACTACCTTTGAGGCCGGGGCAGCCACAATAATTCTGCCGTTACTACTGATAAAAGCCACACTACCCGATAAAGTCTTAGAAAGCGTCGATGGTTTTGATAGTTTAGTTGAGTATTTTAAGATCTACGTCAGTGAAATTGATGCCTTTCATATGTATGAGCGGTTTTACAGGAAAGGTTGGACACCTTCTCTTTCTTTAGATATCCGGCGTGAATTAGCACCCCGAATGGTCAATATAGTTACTCTGGCCTGGTTCTGTGCCTTAAAAGAAGCCGAGAAATTGAGGATAGAATAGTGAGAATAATAGCCGGCTACTTAAGCGGTAGGCAGTTTAATTCTCCGCGCAGTAATAGGACTCATCCAATGAGCGACAAGGCCCGCGGCGGCCTATTTAACTCTCTAGGCGATATTAGCGGCTTAAGCCTTCTCGATGCTTTTGCTGGCAGCGGGGCACTAAGTTTTGAAGCAATTAGCCGCGGAACTGCCTCATCAGTAGCCGTCGATATTGACGTGAATGCTTTCAGAGCAATGCAGGAAAGTATTAAAGACCTAGACATAGGTGATAAAGTAAAAGCCATTCGGGCAAATGTCAGCGGTTGGTCAGATAACAATCCAGATCTACTATTTGATCTTGTTATCGCCGCTCCACCCTATGACGATTTGCAACCTAAGTTGGTCAATAAGATAACTAGTCACGTTAAGCCGGGTGGCTTATTTATTCTTGATTGGCCAGACAAAGAACCTCTTCCAGCGCTAGAAGATCTAAGATTCGTATCAGAGCATAACTATGGTGATGCCAAAATAGTATTCTTTAGACGATAGGAGCTGCTGCGCTGCTAGGCTTAGAAGCTCGCTTAATCTCTAAGTATCGGATTGCTGGAGCGCAGTAGTATGTGTAGTAAACGAGGAAGCCAACTGCTGATAGCGGGCCAAGCAGAATCGATATGACAGCTGATGCCAGAGAGATTAGAATTTCTACGCCTATTAATCCCCAAATTGCACCGCTAAATTGCTTAGATTCCGCAGCGCTAGCTCTCATTGCATCAAAAATTTTCATATCACGGTCTAATAGGTAATAAGGAGATAGGATATACCTTCGAAGCATTATTAGTCCCGGCACTATTAATAAGATAAAGCCGATGCCAACGACTACCCCCACGCAGATCGCTAAACCTATTAACCGCCAGAAGTAATGCATGCTTTCTTTTATTGCTTTAGTAAAGTCGATTTTTTTATTTTGAACAGACATAAGCTGAGTTAAATATGCGGCTGGCGCTAGAACAAGTGCTAAAATTTCACCGAATGGTGTAATTACGGAACCGCCGTGGTTTTTTAAAACCCCTCCAAGGCCGACAACCAGTAAGGGAACTGCGACTAGCTCTATTAAGGTGACTAAATTGACCATTATAGCGTTCAAGCTTGGTCGAAAGAGCGAAAAAGCACCAGGTAATTCATTCGATCTATTTTCGGGCTCAGCCATATATAACTCCTATTATTTAATGGGTTTAACTATCAATTAAGCGACTATGTTTGTCAACAGGTTATCTGATATCATATAATTGATTCTTTAAGATGTGGGGATGTGGTGGAATTGGTAGACACGCTAGCCTTAGGAGCTAGTGCCGAAAGGCGTGAAGGTTCAAGTCCTTTCATCCCCACCAAGCATAAGCATTTCCATCGGAATTGTAGAGATTTAAATGAGATCTGAGTCAACTTTAGAAATTGTCATATGTTGCCGAAACAACACTTGCTCTCCAAACAGTTGGGATAGATCAAAATGCTATTACTGAGATTACACATGAACTATATATCGGGAAGGTCTTGCCAGAAGTTGATGAGTTAAATTCAGAAATAAAAGATAGTGGGTTCGTAAAATCTCTCTATAATGATTTCGCAAAAGATCCAAGGACAGTTATTCAATCTTTCTTAGTATTCGGCTTCGGTGAAGCAATACACTTACCCGAATACTTAAGTATAAGTGGCGCAATTGTAAGTGAGAGTTTTACTAGAATATCGGCAAAGCGAATGGCTGCTAATAGATTAAAATCAAACAGACTGTATCTATTGCATGAGTTGGGGAAGATAATCAGTCACGGGTGATACTTTCGCGCACCGTGAGTTGATTTCCGAAAATGCTATAGCTTGCAAAAGGGCCTAAAACAATTCAAAATAACAAAAATATGAATAAGTTTGAAGGCTTTGAATCAGATACACCAGATAACCCAGTTGTTGAAATTATGGATTCCTGGCTACAGGCAAACTTCTTATACGAAGAGAATTTTGATGAGGTTCAAAGTCTCAATAGGGCAACACGATTACGAGTTGATCAAGATAGCAGTCTTAAATATACGGTCGAGTTTGAAATTAAACTTCGTGAACAACTACCTAAACTCTGCGATGAATTAGAACGGCTCAAAAAGTCGCTAGACAAAGTCTACGGATGGCAGATTACATTTAAGAAGTCGGACGACCCCGATATCTGGGAAGGTTGCTGGGTTGCTGGTTCAAGAGTTGGTGTAGATAGAGTGTTCGGTGGTTTAAACGCCTGGATCGAAGTTAGCCCAAGACAAGACATTCGAAGAGGTATAGGTATTCAGCTTGGAGATATGTCCGCTATTACTCTTACCCCGTCCAATTTCACAACCGACTAACTATGAAGCTTTTGCGCATCAGGAGCTTGACGTCGGAGCCTTGGTCCATCATCATTAGGTTTAGGATCTGAATATAGCTGATCAAGAAGCCGATATATGTTCGACTTCTTGTCAATAAGGTTTAAATAGTGTCCGGTAAGGTCCACCAAAATAAGTATTTATATGAAAATGTCGGAACCAGAAGATAAAAGGCCCAAAGTAGGCATTGGCTTATTAATTGTTCGAGGTAACTCAGTGCTCTTGGGCAAGCGTAAAGGCTCTCATGGTGCCGGTGAGTTTGGTGGCCCGGGCGGTCATCTTGAAGGAACGGAGTCTTTCGAGAACTGTATTATGCGCGAACTTGATGAAGAAGTCGGTGGGAAGCTTAAAATAAGCGGCCTGAGATTTCTTTGTGTCACCAACCTAACAAAATACTTGCCAAAACATTATGTGGATATTGGTATGATTGCTGAATGGAAAAGTGGTGAACCGATCGTAGGAGAGGGTGAAAAATTAGAATCTTGGGGATGGTATGATCTTGATAAGTTACCTGATCCACTTTTTGGCTGCGTCGAGAATTATATAGAAGCATATAGAACTCAAAGAGTTTATTTCTCCACAAGCTGACCTTCAAGATGATTGCCGCTCATGCTATGATTATCTATAGATGAAAAAACCAAATGGGGGTAAATAGGGAACATGAGCAAGGTCGCATATTATCTTCAAGACCATCTAGATGGTGAGGTTATGGACTCAACTGACGCGCGAAGCTATTTTTCAACTGACGCCAGTGTCTTTACTATCACCCCAACTCTTGCAGTTTACCCTAGAAACGAAAGCGATATAAGAAAAACTGCCCGCTTTACCTGGCAACTCGCCGAACGTGGGCGATTGTTACCAATTACGGCCCGCGGCAGTGGGACTGATCAGACTGGATCAGCCCTTGGCGTCGGAATTATAATGGCTATGCCAGCTCACATGCATAGGATACTTGAGCTAGATAGTAGGGGTGGTCGAGTTATAGTTGAGCCAGGCGTTAATTACGGTAAATTACAGCAAACCCTAATGACCCATGGTCACTTTATCCCCGCAGCACCAAACTCTCTAGAGTACTCAACTGTTGGTGGTGCAGTAGCAAATAATGCTAGCGGTGACCGATCCTTTAAATATGGCGACACAAGACTATACGTTGAGGGGCTAAGAGTCGTGCTAGCCAATGGCGAGGTTATTACTACTAAGCCACTAAACAAACGTGAATTTAATAAGAAAATGGGGCTGGCGACCCTTGAAGGTGAGATTTACCGCCGGTTAGATGCTCTACTTGAAGAGAACGAGAAACTTGTTACGAAGATGAAGTTAAATGTAACCAAGAACTCCGCCGGTTATGATATTTGGGATGTTAAAACAAAGAATACCTTTGATCTGACGCCACTATTTGTTGGCTCAGAAGGAACGCTTGGCATTATCAGTGAGATTAATCTAAAGACAATACCCTATAACCCGGCTAAGACTCTGCTAATTGGTACTTTTGATGATATAACCTCAGTTGCTGAAGCAGTTAGGGAGCTTAGGTCATTAACTGATATTCCAAGCTCCATCGAGCTAATCGACAAGGGCGTCTTTACTTTGTTGCACGAGACTCACCCTAATCTCCTCAAAGAATCAATATTAAAACCGTATCCGAACTTTGTACTCTTAATTGAATTTGATGACGTAGCTGACCGGTCTCAGAAAAAAGAGGCTAAAAAAGCCACTAAGGTATTAGAACAGTATGCTAAAGCCAACAAAATGGCTAATGATAATATTACCCAACTAGAATTTCATAAGATTCGCCAAAGTGTTGCAGCAATTTTAAATCATAACAGAGGTAATCTTCGGGCTCTGCCGGTAATTGAAGATGGTATCGTGCCTCCAGAAGCCCTAGCTGAATATCTCGACGAGATTTATCAGATGCTGGCGAGAAATCACATTAAAACCGCTGTTTGGGGTCACGTTGGTGATGCTAACCTAATCATTCAACCCTATCTTGACCTAAACCAAGTCGGCGACCGACAGACAATCTTCCGGTTACTCGAAGAATATACTGCCTTAATTACCAAACTTGGTGGTAGCACCAGTGCCGGACATGGTGATGGTCGACTAAGGGGCCCTTATCTTGAGAGAATCTATGGCAGTGAAATATATGATCTTTTCCAGAAAGTTAAGCAACTCTTTGATCCATACGGCACAATGAACCCAGGCGTTAAAATGAACGTCGGCGTTGATGACATAAAAGCTCTACTTAGGCACGATTATAACGTTGGCGCAGGATACGAGAACCTTCCAATGCGCTAATTATCTTTGAAAAAATAGTAAAATCAAAAATGATATTTGGTGCGCGAGAGAGGACTTGAACCTCCAAACCTTGCGGCACATGCCCCTCAGGCAAGCGTGTTTACCATTTCACCACTCGCGCGATTATCCTTGAGTATAACAGTTCCGTCTATTGCCATATACGACAACAGTTTATTTTTTTTTCTGCTTAAACTAACCACCCCCTTGTCATAATACATGTAATTATAAATTTTATAAGAGTCTGATTTTGCATAAGCTATAGTGTATACTCTGTCCGCAGTCCTAATCGAGCCTCCATTGACCCCAGCTAGAATCTTATTCGACAACTTAATATATTCTATAAACTCAATACTTGCTGAACAAAAAGTTATGTAGAACATATAACTTGATCTCCAGCGGGGATCGTAATAAGCATAAGTCGAACCGTCACCATCGAATAGACCTCGTAAAAAGTCTGGGTAAAATTTCTCAGGAACTCGCAATTTTCCTATTGTCTTACTCTTAGCAGGCGACAACCCCACGGAAGTTAAGAAATCATAATAAGCAACGTCACTGAATTGTATACGGTACGCCAAGTCACCATGTCCATTACTCTTTCTCCCGACGTAAAAATTTCTTCCCATGGCTTTAGAAAAATTATCTAATTGCTCTAAATCAATTGATGTTAGATCAATGTGTCTTTTGTCTCTCTGTAAGCATCCGTCACTAGCCATTAAACCAACGCTATAGGCAATGTCTTGACTCCAAGTATATATGCGTTTTGGGGCGTATCTCACAGTATATAGTATACCATTTAATAGCAATAAGTTTTGTGATATAATCTGTTAGCTAGGGTGATTAGCTCAGCTGGCTAGAGCACCTCGTTTACACCGAGGGGGTCGGGGGTTCGAATCCCTCATCACCCACCATTTTTATTGTATTTTAGGAGTTTTATCTCAATGGTTACTCGGAATGAAAGAAAGATTAGAAGTGGAGCTTCGAGTGGCGCAAGAAGCCCGATTAAACGTTCGGAGTTCCAGATCCCGGATAACGGTGGAGCTATAAATATTGAATATCGTGACATGTCTGCCGATCTGTCCTGGCCGACAGAGCTGGGTCCACACGATGCCTTGACATTATTACGCAGAATAATGGAGATTGGCTCCAATTCTGTGTATCTTTTCTTCATAGGTGCTGATCAGCCTGACCCACGGCCACTACGCCAACTGAGAAATTTGGACGAATTCGATCTAGGTAGGCTAGAGTCTGCAAACTTAGACGACCAGGACACCGGCGACGGGGTATTCTGGCAACAGTACTCCGATGAGCCGAAGCAGGTTAATCGTACGGCTGGCATCAGAGCCGTGAAATTTGACGGCAAGGTATTGAGAGAAGCATTCTTTGCGACTGGTGATCAGGTACTAAAGAAACACGTTGATGAGATGACTTTGCAAGCTATCAGTATAACCGCGGGTATTACGGATTCTCATCAGCCTTCTCAGACATAACTATTATTCGGCAGCCTAGATGTTGTATCATTAAACTAAGCTATGCCACTTTCAACTCAACCATATAAAGGCGCCCGGGACTTTTATCCTCCCGAAAAAAGACTTCAAAAATATCTTTTTGGAATTATGCGCATGGTTGCCGAAAGTTATGGCTACGAAGAGTATGATGCTCCCATTATCGAACCGTTAGATATATACCAGGCCAAGAGTGGCTCAGAGTTAGTCAACGATCAAACCTATACTTTTGAAGATCGTGGTGGCCGTAAGGTTACCCTGCGCCCCGAAATGACGCCAACGGTCTCCCGAATGGTCGCCGGGCAACGCCAAGAGCTAGCCTATCCACTCAGGTGGTACTCCATCCCGAATTTGTGGCGCTATGAGAGACCGCAGCGTGGACGATTACGCGAGCACTGGCAACTAAACGTAGATATCTTTGGCGTAGCCGGCATTGAAGCTGAGGTAGAGATTATTCAAGTCGCTAACAAATTATTACTTAGCTATAAAGCAACCGCAGATATGTATGCTATTCGGGTTAACAGTCGAAAATTAGTTGAGTATATGCTCAAAGATTACTGTCAACTTGATGCAGATTCCACGTCTAAGTGCATCCACCTCATAGACAAAAAAAATAAGATGGAACCAGATGAGTTTAAGGGGTTGTTAGTCGAGGTAATTGGTGACGAGAAGACTAATAAGTTATCGACTCTTCTAGACACGCCCGACATTAACGCTTTACCAGATGAGCTAAAAAAGCTTGAATCGATTAGTGAATTGCTGCAATTATTAAAATTACTTGGGGATAATGGTATAGGCAATGCCGTTTTTGACATAACTCTAATGCGTGGCTTTGATTACTACACAGATATAGTCTTTGAAGTCTTCGATAAAGATCCAACTAACCCTCGGGCAATGTTTGGAGGCGGTCGCTATGACGGTCTAGTCGCGCTATTTGGCGCCGAACCAATCGCCAGTGTTGGTTTTGGAATGGGTGATGTAACTTTACGTGACTTCCTGGAGATTCATAACCTACTACCAAGTCTTAAGGCGGAGACTGATATATACGTAGCCTTGATTAGTGACGTGGCCGAACAGGCGCAATCAGCTATAAGCACACTAAGAGACCAAGGCTTAAATATAGCTGTTGATCTTAGTAATAGACCGCTGGATTCTCAAATTAAATCAGCTCTTAAAAAGGGCATAAATTTTGTTCTATTTATCGGCAACGAAGAAATATCCTCAGGCCAATTTACTCTTAAGAATCTTGAAACTCGTGAAGAAACAAAAGTTAGTTTGAATGATATCGCTAAGACGATAACAGCTGTTACGGCATTATAGAATATGCGGGCCATAAACCACGCCATGACTGGCGCTATAATTGGCCTCAGTGTAGCGGCTCCTATAGCTATCCCATTGGCCTTTGTTTCACACTACGCTATTGACGGTCTCCCTCACCATGACAGCAAGGATAAAAGCCTTAAAAAAGTCACACTATTCCTTATTAGCGACATAATCTTATGCCTAGCTTTAGCGTTTATAATATTTATCGTTCGTCCCGACTATTGGTGGTTAGCAATACTTTGTGCTTTTCTAGCGACTAGCGCCGATTTTATGTGGTTTAGTGGCTACAATGATCTTCGGCGAGGTAAAACCCCACGACCGTTAGCCACGAGGAATGCCATTGTGATTTTACATCAGAAAGTTCAGTGGTTTCAAAAACCGATCGGTCTAATTGTTGAAATTGCTTGGGCTATTTTGGCCGGTGGATGTCTATATTTTTTACTTAGATCGTAGGTTTGCGCTGTGTGTCTATGTCTGGTAAAGTGAAACGTCTATGAACTTAAAACAAGAGAAGCTCACCGATTCAAGAATCAAACTAACAATTACTGCCGATCCTGCAGATACCTCTGACGTAAAGAAAGAGGTTATTAAAAAACTTGGGCGTGAACTAAAGATTCAAGGTTTTCGGGCCGGCAAAGCGCCTGAAAACATTATTGAGAAAAATCTTGATCAAAATCGTTTACAGACTGAATTTATTGATGCTGTAGTCAATAAACTATATGGGCAGGCCCTAAAACAGGAAAATATTAGGCCCGTAGACAGACCAAACGTCAATGTTACCCGCTTTGTCCCATTCACGACCCTAGAATTCGTTATCGAAGTTGATCATATTGGCGATATCACTTTGCCAGATTATAAGGCCGTTTTGGTTGATAAGCCCGCTAGTAGCGTCTCTGCAAAAAATATTGATGAGGTTGTTGATCAATTAGCCGTCCGCGGGGCCATAAAAAAGAAAGTCCCTCGGGGTGCTAAAGATACTGACGAAGTTGTCCTAGATTTCTCAGGAGTTGACGCTAAGTCTGGCGAACCAATTAATGGTGCTGACGGTAAAGATTTCCCGCTAGTTCTCGGCAGTAATACTTTTATACCAGGGTTTGAACCAGAACTGCTAGGTCTCAAAGAAGGCTCTAAGAAGACTTTTGATATCATTTTCCCGGGGAACTATCAGGTAGCTTCTTTACAGAACAAGAAAGTCACTTTTAGCGTTACGCTTAAGCAAGTTAATGAATTAGCTAAGCCAAAGATTGATGATGCTTTTGCCAAGAAAGTTGGTCCTTTTAAATCATTAGTTGAACTTAAGGAAGATATTAAAAAGCAACTTAAGGCCGAGAAAGACCGTGAGACTAAAGCTAAATACGAAAATGATTTAGTGCTAGCGATTGCCGAAAAGACTAAAGTATCTGTGCCTAAAGTACTTGTTGATGAGCAACTTGATTTAATGGAGCGCGATGAGAAGCAGAATCTTATATACCGTGGCACTACATGGGAAGAACACCTCAAAGCAGAGGGAATAAACAACGAACAACACCGTGAACGGAATCGTGCTCAGGCTGAGAATCTGGTAAAAATGGGCTTAGTGCTTAGTGAGATTGCTGAGAAAGAGAACATCACAGTCACACCCGAAGAACTAGATGTTCGTATCCAAATGCTAAAGGGTCAGTATCCTGATCAAAAGATGCAAGCCGAGCTTGATAAACTTGAAAACAATCGCAATATCACCAACCAGATACTGACTGAAAAAACTCTGGCTAAACTAGTCGAATATAATAGTTAGCACTCACACTTGACGAGTGCTAATTACGAGTGTATATTTAACTTATATGAACAAACCAACTGATAACGTATTAGTCCCAACAGTTATTGAATCAGAGGGTCGCTATGAGCGGGCTTACGATATTTATTCTAGACTATTAAAAGACCGTATTATCTTTCTAGGTACAGATGTTAACGAGGCTTCGGCTAACATCATCGTAGCTCAGCTGCTTTTCTTGCAGTCCGAAGATCCCAAAAAGGACATATCTATTTATATAAACAGTCCAGGTGGCAGCGTATATGACGCACTAGCTATCTACGACACGATGCAATACCTATCTAATGATATTCAAACAGTTGGCATTGGTGTACAAGCCTCCGCAGCGGCGTTCTTACTAAGCTCCGGGGCAAAAGGTAAGAGAATGATACTGCCAAACTCAACGGTTATGATCCACCAGCCGAGTTCTGGCACTAAGGGTAAAGTAACTGACATGGAGATTGATCTTAAAGAGTCCTTGCGTATCAAACACCGACTTAACGAAATTATGGCTAAGAACACCGGACAAAAAGTCGAGACCATTAAAGTTGATATGGAACGAGATAAGTGGATGACGGCTGAGCAGGCTAAGGCTTACGGAATAGTCGATGCGGTCATTTCTTCTCCGCTTAAGCTTAAAAAAGCTTAAATTAAATAATTCGTTTATTGTGATAATCTTTTATTATGGAAGTTAGCTATAATCCAAACCTAGAACTGCGTCTAAATAGTATGGATGACTTTGAGCTAGTCCTTTATTGGACACTAGATTATGCCCGTGATCGACTTGATAGAAGGACGCGTAAGCAGCTAAGTGCTATTAGTAGAGAATTGCTGAAAGTAACTTGTGCTAGCTACTACTCTAAGAGTGATGATCTACACATACAGACAGATCATAGTAAGCTGACTCACGTTTTATCGGGCGATAAGGCCCAGCTTGCGGTTCGGTCTATAGATATGTATGTTGAGGGGACTATCAATGATTTAAATGCGGCACCACTAGAGCTTCGGATGGCAGGGTATGGCATGAAAGTTCTTGAGCAAGTTCAAGACGATACCGACGCATAAGCGGAATAAGTATCGATTTATAAAAATCTGCTTGACAATTGGCTCCGAGGCGTCCAAACTTGGGTTTAAGAAGTAGTGTAAGCAGCGCTGTGCTATTGACGTATCAAAATAATACTTGAATCCAGCAACTTAGGATCCTTCTCAAGCAAAAACTACAACAATACCTAATTTTTTTAATAACAATGGGACTAACGTGGTCGTGGGATTTATTTCTAACCTCCGCAGATAAACAGGGGAAAATTGCAGCTTATGCCAAATAGCACTACACACAAGATAAATAAAAACGGTCGTACATATTTCACTGATTATACTGAAGCAATTGATCTTCCAAACTTGGTTGATCACCAAAACCAATCTTTTAAGTGGTTCGTAGAAGAAGGCTTACCAGAATTATTACAAGAAATTAGTCCAATTGATGACTACACTGGTACAAAATTAAGCCTAAAACTTAAGGACCCACGTTTTGAGGCACCAAAAATCTCCGAGAATCAAGCTCGCGAGAACAATGTTAGTTATGAGGCTCCCCTAAAAGCAACTGTTGAGCTAACTAATAAAGTAACTGGTGAGATAAAAGAGACTGAGATATACCTTGGTGACTATCCTTGGATGACAGAGCGAGGAACCTTCGTTATAAACGGCGCTGAGCGTGTGGTGGTTAGTCAGTTAATCCGCAGTAGCGGTGTTTTCTTCACTTCTGAGCAACATGGGACTAAAGCTCTTTACGGAGCAAAGGTTATTCCGGGCCGTGGAGCATGGCTAGAATTCGAAACAGCCGTGAATGGTGCTTTGTATGTAAAGATTGATCGTAAGCGTAAGATGCCAGTTACAACCCTGCTAAGGGCTCTTGGCATGTCAGATGTTGATATTAAGAGTAGTTTTAAGCACGTTGATTCAGGAAACCTCAGCTATATTGATACAACTCTAGAAAAAGACCCAGCTCGTGGCCAAAACGAATCACTAATTGAAGTTTATAGGCGTTTACGCCCAGGTGATCTTGCGACAGTTGATAACGCCCGTAGTCTTATTGAAAACATGTTCTATAACTACAAGCGCTTTGACTTTAGCCGCGTTGGTCGTTACAAGATTAATAAGCGTCTAGACCTCAAAGTTCCTAATACATTAGAGAACCGCGTTATGCAGCTTAATGATCTTAAAGCAATTATTGCTGAAATTATTCGTCTTAACAACACCCAGGATCCAGCTGATGACATCGACTCACTAGCTAATAGGCGCGTTAAATTGGTTGGCGAACTTGTTCAACGACAATTTCGAATTGGACTGCTACGTATGGAGCGAAACACTAAAGACCGCATGAGTATGAGTGAGATCGAAACTGTTTCGCCTGGTCAGCTAATAAATGCCCGACCGGTAGTTGCTGCCGTCCGTGAGTTCTTTGCTAGCTCTCAGTTGTCGCAGTTCATGGATCAAATTAACCCACTTAGTGAATTAGCCCACAAAAGGCGTCTAAGTTCTATGGGACCTGGTGGACTAAGCCGGGAACGCGCTGGCTTCGAAGTCCGTGACGCCCATGCCACTCACTACGGTAGAATTTGTGCTGTAGAGACACCCGAAGGAGCCAACGTTGGTCTAGTTCTAAACCTGGCTAACTATGCCCGTATTAATGAATACGGTTTTATTGAAACGCCCTACCGTAAGGTCGTTAATGCTGCTACTGCCACTAACACTGTCGGACATTTTGCTGCATATGATCTTTGCGATATTAAGGGCAAAGTTATCGTCAAAGCCGGAGCTAAAATTACCGCTGCCGACGCTAAAAAACTAGCCGCTATTAAAGAAAAGATAACTTGGCCGGTTAAGGCTAAAGTTACCAATGAAATCGTTTTTCTAGATGCCTACGCCGAGGAATCTTCAATAATTGCCTCAGCCGGTGAAGATGTTGATAAAGATGGTTATTTCGTTAACGAGCGTGTAAGTGCCCGTCGTTATCTGCAATCTGGTGAAGTTGATGCAAATGAAACAACTCACCTTGATGCTGCCAGAAATCAGATTATTGGCTCTTCAGCCAGTTTGATTCCTTTTGTCGAGAAAGACTACGTTTACCGAGCTTTGATGGGTAGTAACCAACAGCGCCAAGCTGTACCGCTAGTTAATCCAGACTCTCCAATTGTCGGAACTGGTACTGAGCATGCTGCAGCCTTAAACACCGGACAGTTAGTTATGGCTGAGGGTGTTGGTGTGGTTAGCGAAGCATCGGCTGACAAGGTTGTAGTTAAGTATAAAGATTCCATAAAGACCTACGAACCACAGCACTTTGTTCGCAGCAACGAAGGTACCAGTATCAACCAGAAGGTTGTTGTAAGTAGCGGCGATAAAGTTACTAAAAACACTGTCCTAATTGAGGGCATGAGCATCCAAAATGGTGAGTTAGCTCTGGGTAAAGACCTAATAGTCGCATTCATGCCGTGGGCTGGTTATAACTTCGAGGATGCTATCATTATTTCCCGCCGTTTGGTTCAGGATGATACTCTAACTTCAATCAACATTGTTGATTTTATGCTAGAGGTTCGTGAAACCAAGCTAGGCCCTGAAATTGTAACCAGTGACATCCCAAATGTTAGTGAAGAAAGCCTACGTCATCTTGATGATGATGGAGTTGTTCATATTGGTGCCGAAGTTCACCCCGGCGACATTCTAGTTGGAAAGATTACTCCAAAAGGTGAGCAAGAACTAAGCAGTGAAGAGAGACTGCTTCGGGCAATCTTTGGCGAGAAAGCTAAGGAAGTTCGTGATACTTCTCAGCGCATGAGTAACGGTAAGCACGGAAAAGTTGTAGGTATCAAGCGCTTCAACAAAGAAAATGGTCATGAATTAAAAGCCGGAGTCCTCGAACAAATTCAAATTTTCGTGGCACAAATGCGTAAAATCGCCGTTGGCGATAAACTTGGAGGACGTCACGGAAACAAGGGTGTAATTGCCCGAATCCTACCGATTGAAGATATGCCGTTCATGGAAGACGGAACGCCTGTTGATATTATCCTTAACCCCCTCGGCGTGCCATCCAGAATGAACGTTGGTCAGTTATTTGAAACTCACCTTGGTATGGCCGCTCAGGCTCTTGGAATGAAAGTTGCATCTCCAGCCTTTAACGGTGTTGATGTCCAAACTATTCAAGACTTACTAAAAGAAGCCAAATTACCCGAAGACGGTAAGCAACAGTTATATGATGGTCGAAATGGCATGGCCTTCACTGAGCGAACCACAGTTGGCTCTATGTATATGATCAAGCTCAATCACATGATTGCCGATAAGATCCACGCTCGTTCGACTGGCCCCTACACCATGGTTACTCAACAACCACTAGGCGGTAAAGCCCAGAACGGTGGACAACGATTTGGCGAGATGGAAGTCTGGGCTCTCGAAGCCTATGGTGCTGCCAATACTCTGCAAGAAATGCTAACTATTAAGTCTGATGATGTCTATGGCCGTTCCAAAGCCTACGAATCAATCATCAAACGCACTGAGATTGTCGGGCCAAAAGTCCCAGAAAGCTTCAACGTACTGGTTAAAGAGCTCCAAGGACTTGGTCTCAAAGTCGACCTAGTCAGTTCCGATAAAGTCGTTGATGCTGAAGCTGTCCTAGCCAACAACATCAAGGATGAAGCTGCCCACACTCCAGTCATTGATGTTCCTGAACCTAGTATTTCTGATCTTGATCTAACTGAAGAAGCAGCTGTCGATGAGTTTGCTGATCTTAGTATGTCAATCACCGAGACAATTGATGAAATGAATGAACCTTCGAGTGCTGAAACAATAAACGTAACAGAGGAGGCTTAAATCATGCGGAATTACTCACACGGAACCGATATTGCTGACTTCGATGCAGTAAGATTAGCTGTTGCTAGCCCATCTGACATTCTTGACTGGAGCTACGGCGAAGTCACTAAACCAGAGACCATTAACTATCGTACTCAGAAGCCTGAACGCGATGGTTTGTTCTGCGAACGAATTTTCGGCCCAGTAAAAGACATTAACCCCCACGATTCAAAGTACAAAGGCGTCAGGAGCCGTGAGGCAGCTGTCGACAAGAAAGGCGAGCTAGTTACTCGTAGTATTGTTCGCCGTGAACGTATGGGACATATTCAACTGGCTGTACCAGTTGCCCACATTTGGTTCCTGCGCGGTACCCCATCAGCAGTTGGTCTGCTTCTTGGTATGACCGTTAAGAACCTAGAGCGCATTGCTTATTTTGCTAGCTATGTGATTAAAAGCGTTGACGTAGTTAAGCGTGACCAAATTATTGCTGATAAAGAAGCTGAGAATGAAGCCGCTAAATTAGCTATTAAATTACGTTATGAAACCGAAGCTAAAGTTGAAGAAGCCAACGTTAAAGCTCTAGCTGAAGCCCAAACCAAAGAACTAGAAGAACTTAGCGAGCAGTACGAACTAACCCACGCTCAATTAACGGCTTTAGATAAATATAATCTGATAAATGAAAGCGACTACCGTAACCTACCTGATGACTTACGGGCTATTGTTCAAGTCGGTATGGGTGGCTCAGCCATTAAGGAACTGTTAGATGAAATTGATCTTACTAAGCTTATTGACGAGTTAAACATTGAAGCTGAGGCCACTAAGGGCCAACGTAAGAAGAAAATAATGAAGCGTCTTAGACTATTAGAAGGAATGCAGCGAGCCAAAATTGAACCTAGCTCAATGTGTGTTAGTGTTCTTCCGGTAATTCCTCCAGATCTTCGACCAATGGTTCAACTAACTGGTGGTCGGTTTGCTACATCAGACCTAAACGACTTATACCGCCGTGTTATTAACCGTAATAACCGACTTAAAAAGCTAATCGAGCTTAACGCCCCTGAAGTTATCCGCCGTAACGAGCAGCGAATGCTCCAGGAAGCTGTTGATGCCTTAATTGATAACAACAACGCCCGTGGTGGACGAGCCGTAGCCGCAACTGGTCAACGACGTCGTTTGAAGAGTCTAAGCGACATGTTAAAGGGTAAGCAGGGTCGTTTCCGCCAGAACCTACTCGGTAAGCGTGTTGACTACTCCGGGCGATCAGTTATAGTCTCCGGCCCAGAACTTAAGATTAATGAGTGTGGCTTGCCTAAGATGATGGCTCTAGAGCTATTTAAACCTTTTGTTATTGGTGAGTTAATTGCCCGCGAGCAAGCTCACAATATTCGTAGTGCTACTAGAATGATTGAAACCAATGCGCTTGAAGTATGGGACGCCCTCGACGTTGTTATTAAGGACAAATACGTACTTCTAAACCGTGCTCCAAGTCTTCATAGGTTAAGTATCCAGGCCTTTCAGCCAGTACTTATTGAAGGCCGGGCTATTCAGCTACATCCACTGGTTTGTAAAGGTTTTAACGCTGACTTTGACGGTGACCAAATGGCTGTCCATTTACCGCTTAGCGACGCCGCCCAAGACGAAGCCCGTAACATTATGGCGGCCAACCGTAACCTGCTAAAGCCAGCTGACGGTTCACCAATTCTACATATTGAACAGGATATTGTGCTGGGATGTTACTACCTAACCTACGAGCGTCCTGAAGCCACGAAAAAAGGCATTAAGCCACTGTCTAGCTTAGCTGAGGGTATGATGGCTCTTGATGCTGGTACAGTCGAACTTCAAAGCAAAGTTCGCTTGCTATACCGTGGTGAAAGTCGCACAACGACTCTTGGTCGTCTGCTATTTAATGAGCTCTTCCCAGAAGATTTTCCCTTCCAAGACGAACCAATGACCAAGAAGCGCCTCCAAGACGTTATGGCTGAAGTTTATCAGAAGTATGGTCAGTTAAAGGCTGCCGAGATTGCTGATGATCTTAAGGATCTAGGCTTCTATTACGCCACTACTTCAGGTCTATCAATGGGAATGGGTGACTTTGAAGAAGTCCATGGTATCGATGCTGTTATCGCCGGTGGAGAAACAAAAGCTGCAGCTATTAGTGAGCAGTTTGAAGAAGGCTTCATTACTGAAGATGAGCGCTACCGTTTGATCGTTGAAAACTGGCAGAAGATTGAAACCCATGTTCAAGAACTACTAACCAATCAACTGGCTAACCAGGATACCTCAACAGCTATCGCTATGACCTCTGGTGCTCGTGGTAACATTTCTCAGATGAAAATGTGTGTCGGCATGCTTGGTGTATTTCAAGATACCTCCGGTAAGCCAATTGAGCTACCGGTTAAGTCCAGCTATACATCTGGGCTAACCCAGCTAGAGTACTTTACGGCAACCCGTGGTGCAAGGAAGGCTGTAATCGACATTGCTCTAAAGACGGCTGACGCTGGATATCTAACTCGTCGTTTAGTAGACGTTGCACAGGATGTCTTTACCCTTGGTGAAGATGAAACCGATGACCACGGCTTTTCCATGTTACGAGAAGACGCTGCTGAAATCGGCGTTAACTACTCAGCCCGATTGGCCGGGCGCTTTGCCGCTGAAAACATCGGAAAATACGTTAAGAAAGGTCAGCTCATAACGCTAGCAATCGCTAAGGAAATTGAGGCTGACGAAATATTTGACGGCGTTAAGATTATGAGCGTTCTAAGTGCGAATTCAGTCCGTGGCGTACCACAGAAATCCTATGGTTTAGACCCAGCTACTGGTGACCTAGTTTTCTCCCATCACCCAATTGGTGTTATTGCTGCTCAAAGTATTGGTGAACCCGGTACTCAGCTATCGCTTGACTCCAAGCACCGATCCGGCGCAGCTGTTGCCGACGATACTGCCGAGGGACTTAGCCGTGTTGAAGAGTTATTTGAAGTTCGAGCACCAAAAGGTCAAGCCTACCTAGCTGGCATAGATGGCATTGTTAACACTTCAGAGGAAAATGACCAGTATATTGTTCAGATTACTGCTAAGAAGCAAAAGGCCATTGAGTTCCCGCTGCGTGGTCGAACACCATCGGTAGCTAACCACGCTATTGTGAGCTTGGGTGATATTTTGGCCGCTCAAGACGAAGAAGCTAGCCCACTTATCGCACCTATTGACGGTAAGGTTGAGGTTACCAAGAAGTCAATAATCATCACGCCTGACGATCAAAGCGTTGTTCGTTACCAGATTCCCGGCTATAAGACTCTAGTCATTGAAGACGGTGCTAGCGTTATTGCTGGACAAAGATTAACCACCGGTTCAATCAACCTACATGATTTGATGAACTTCCAAGGCGTAGAAGCTACCCAGCGCTACATCATGAACGAGATCCTCAAGATCTTTGCAAACCAGGGTCAGAACATTGCCGATAAACACCTTGAAATAATTGTCCGTCAGATGTTTAGTCGAGTTCAGATTGAAGATGTTGGTGATAGTGAGTTTGTTACGGGCGACATCGTTAGTAAGCTAGCTGCTGTTGAAGCCAACGAGCTTTTGGTTAGTAAAAAGAAGCAGCCGATTCAATTCACCCAACTACTACTTGGTATAACTAAGTCTTCACTAAGTACCGATTCATTCCTCTCAGCCGCTAGTTTCCAGGACACCACTCGTGTCTTGATTGCTGCTGCTACCAGTGGTAAAGTCGACAAATTGTTTGGCCTCAAAGAAAACGTGATTCTTGGCCGCAAGATTCCTGTCGGAACTGGCTTTAATGCCAATCGATCGAACGATGACTACGATTCTGATGAATCCTCACTAATTGACGAAGTAAATTAAAGATGTTAGGATAACCGAGATATGCCGACAATCAATCAATTAATCCGCAAGCCAAGAGCTTCAAAATCTGGTAAGACAAAATCACCAGCTCTGCTTCGCGTTACTAACAATCTTGAAAACCGCAATTACGAGAAGCATTCTCCTTTTAAAAGAGGCGTCTGTGTCAAGGTTACTACTAAAACACCTAAGAAACCTAACTCCGCCCTTCGAAAAGTTGCCCGCGTACGCCTAACAAATGGCCAAGAAGTCTGGGCCTATATTGGCGGTGAAGGCCACAACCTTCAGGAGCACGCTGTTGTCTTGGTCCGCGGTGGCCGAGTAAAAGACCTGCCCGGTGTGCGTTACCACATTGTTCGTGGTGCTCTTGACCTTCAAGGTGTTAGTGACCGCAAGCAAGGCCGTAGTAAGTACGGGACTAAGAAAGGCAGCAAATAATGCCTAGGAAAACTACTAAGTCACTAGTCCGAGACATCCAGCCTGATCGTTTGTACAATTCCGTTCCAGTTCAAAAGCTGATTAACCGCGTGATGCATGAGGGCAAAAAACAACTTGCCGAGAAAATTGTCTATACTGGCATGCAAAAAGCCGCTGACCGGCTTAAAATTCAGAACCCCCTGGAAGTTTTCGAACAAGCTATGAATAACGTTCAGCCACATATGGAAACTCGCTCTAGGCGCGTTGGTGGAGCAAATTATCAAATACCTTTTGAAGTTAAGGGGCAGCGCCAAGCTCACCTGACAACTATGTGGTTTGTAGCCGCTGCTCGATCGCGCACTGGAATGGATATGTCCGACCGTGTTGCTTTGGAACTAGTTGATGCTTACAACAATCAAGGTATTGCTATCAAAAAACGAGAAGATACTCACAAAATGGCTGAAGCTAACAGGGCTTTTGCTCATTTTGCTAGGTTTTAGAACTTATCAAACTAATGAATTATCCGGGAAAATAAATGGCTATCAAACAATATCCTCTAGACAAACTGCGTAATATTGGCATTATTGCACATATCGATGCCGGTAAAACTACAACAACTGAGGGTATTCTTTACCGAACTGGTTTGAAGCACAAGATTGGTGCTGTTCATGATGGGGCAACAACCACCGACTGGATGGCCCAAGAGCGGGAACGCGGTATTACTATCGTTAGCGCTGCTGTTACTTCATATTGGAAAGATCATCAGATCAACATTATCGATACTCCAGGCCATATAGACTTTACGGTCGAGGTTGAGCGTAGTTTGCGTGTTCTTGACGGCGCCGTGGTTGTGTTTGATGGCAAAATGGGCGTTGAGAGTCAGTCTGAAACTGTTTGGCGACAAGCTGATAAGTATAAGGTTCCTCGAATTTGCTTCATTAACAAGATTAACCAAACTGGTGGCGATTTTTATAAGTCCCTCGAATCAATTCATCACCGTTTATCAACCAGGGCCTTCCCGATTCATATTCCGATTGGCTTTGAACAAAGCATTAACGGTCTAATTGACCTTGTTTCTATGAAAGCCTACACCTATAAAGATTTTGCTGATCATGAGCTAGTCGAAGGCGAAATCCCGGCAGATATGGTAGATCAAGCTAAAAGGGCTCGAAGTCTGCTTGTTGAGAATGCTGTCGCCGAAGATGAAAAAATATTAGAAAAGTATTTCGAAGTTGGTGAAGATGGCTTAAGCGAAGCCGATGTCAAGCAAGCTATTCGTAGCGCTGTATTAACTGGAAAATTCTTTGCCGTTACCGGTGGTGACGGCCGAGGCGTTATAGTCGAAAAAGTTCTTGATGCCGTAATTGATTTTTTGCCAAGTCCAATTGATCGAGGCAGCACCTGGGGAGTACAGCCAAAAACTGGCGATGAAATCGAGCGTGCCCCTAGTGAATCCGAACCATTCTCAGCCCTAGCTTTTAAGATAGCTACCGACCCATTTGTCGGTAAGTTAGCTTATTTCAGGGTTTACTCGGGCAAACTAGAATCGGGGTCATACATTTTAAATAGTTCAACTGGCGAACGAGAACGTGTTGGTCGTATAGTTCGGATGCAAGCCGATAAAAGAGAAGACATCGAAAGCGTTACGGCCGGAGATATCGCGGCAATTGTTGGCTTAAAAGGTACTACAACCGGTAACACTCTATCTGACCAGGCTAAACCAATTGTTCTGGAGAGCATTACTTTCCCAGATCCGCCAGTATCAATTGCCATAGAACCTAAAACCAAAGCCGACCAGGAAAAAATGGGCATTGCATTGCAGCGCCTAGCCGAGGAAGACCCAACTTTTAGAATCCGTGTCGACGAAGAGACCGGCCAAACGATTATTAGTGGAATGGGTGAATTACACCTTGAAATCCTTGTTGACCGTATGAGCCGAGAATTTAGTGTTGATGCTAATATTGGCCAACCACAAGTTGCTTACCGCGAAACAATCCGTAAGGATGCTGTTGAAGTCCAGGGTAAATTCATTCGACAAAGTGGTGGTAGGGGGCAATATGGCGATGTTTGGCTACGTCTTAGTCAGAACGAGCAAGGAAAAGGTTTCGAGTTTATCAACTCCATTAAGGGTGGCGTAGTCCCAGCTGAATATATAACACCAGTTCGAAAAGGTATCGAAGAAGCAATGAGTAACGGCGTACTAGCTGGCTATCCTGTCGTTGATATCAAGGCTGAGCTTTATGACGGTAGTTACCACGATGTCGACTCCTCTGAAATGGCCTTTTCAATCGCTGGATCAATGGCTCTGCAAGCTGGAGTTAAGAAGGCTAACCCCGTGCTACTTGAACCGGTTATGAAAGTTGTTGTGGTATGTTCAGAAAACTACATGGGTGATGTAATTGGCGACCTAAACTCCAAGCGTGGACGAATCGAAAGCATGGAAGATTTGAACCCCGGTATCAAAGAGATTACTGGCTTTGTACCACTAGGAGAAATGTTTGGCTACACAACAAACCTTAGATCTATGACTCAGGGGCGAGCTAGTTCAAGCATGGAGCTTGATCACTATGCTGATGTTCCAAATAATGTTGCTGAAGCAATTATTGCTAAAAATAGTAAATAAACTCCAAGCGACCACGCTTTACAAATCCAATCAAATTGTCTATACTACTTCGGTAACTAGTGTGGGCCCTTGAGCCTTATGCTAAAAATATTTTAAATTAATAGGAGTCTAGTTCAATGGCAGAGCAATTTGACCGAAGCAAACCGCATGTAAACGTAGGCACAATGGGCCACGTTGACCACGGAAAAACTACATTAACCGCAGCAATTACTACAGTTCTTTCGAAGAAATTACCAAGTAGCATAAACAAAGCTGTTAAATACGATGAAATAGATAACGCCCCAGAAGAAAAACAGCGCGGTATTACTATCGCTACATCTCATAATGAATATGAGAGTGAAAAGCGTCACTATGCTCACGTTGACATGCCGGGACACGCCGACTACATCAAGAACATGATTACTGGTGCTGCTCAGATTGACGGTGCTATCTTAGTTGTTTCCGCGGCTGATGGCCCTATGCCCCAGACTCGTGAACACGTTCTACTTGCTAAGCAGGTTGGCGTACCTTCAATTTTAGTATTCCTAAATAAGATGGATATCGCTGACGCTGAGTTAGTTGAACTGGTTGAAGAGGAAATTCGTGACTTACTAGAAAAATATGAATTTGACCGTAATTGTCCTATTATTCGTGGTTCAGCCACTAAGGCTCTAGCCGGAGATCCTGAAAACGAAGAAAAGATCATGGAACTAGTTAAAGCTATGGATGATTACATCCCCGAGCCAAAGCGTGTTCTTGACAAGCCCTTCCTGATGCCTATTGAAGACATTTTCAGCATTAAAGGCCGTGGCACAGTAGCTACCGGTCGTGTTGAGCAGGGAATTGTAAAGGTAAACGAGGAAGTCGAGATCGTTGGAATCCGACCTACAACCAAGAGTGTTGTAACTGGCGTTGAAATGTTCAAGAAAAATCTTGACCAAGGACAAGCTGGTGACAATGTTGGAATCTTGCTTCGAGGAATCGAACGTGACGATATCGAGCGTGGTCAGGTTCTAGCTAAGCCAGGGACTATTACGCCCCACACTGAATTTGATTCTGAAGTATATATCTTAACTAAAGAAGAGGGTGGACGACACACTCCTTTCTTCAAAGGCTACAAGCCACAGTTTTACTTCCGAACCACTGACGTAACAGGTGAAGTCGAACTTCCAGCTGACAAAGAAATGGTTATGCCTGGAGATACAATAACTTTCAAAGTTAAATTACTAGCTCCTATCGCTATGGACCAAGGACTACGCTTCGCTATTCGTGAAGGTGGACGAACCGTTGGTGCCGGTGTTGTAACAAAGATCGTTAAATAGAGTACAATAGATACATAAAATGCCCGAGACACCTGCTCCAGTAGTAGCTAAAGCACCTGATACCAAACAGCGTATTCGAATTCGTCTAAAAGCTTATGACCACAAGGTAATAGATCAAGCTGCTAAGCAGATTATTGATACTGCGCTCCGAAACGGTGCGAATCTAGCTGGCCCCATACCTCTACCCACCGAACGTAGTTCGTTTACCGTAGTCAAATCACCTCATGTCTATAAAAAGGGGCGTGAGCAGTTTGAAATGCGCGTCCATAAGCGCATTATCGACGTATTTGAACCAACCCCTAAGACTATTGATTCGTTAATGAATCTTAGTTTACCTGCCGGTTGTGACGTCGAAATAAAGATGTAATCAATTCAAGCCCTGTCTCTTACGCAGCTCATTGGCGGTTTGTTTATGTTTAGTATAAGTCCCGATAGTCCAAGCTAATTTAACCATTCTAGGCATGTCTATAACCGATAAATCAAAGCCTGATGCGACCCAATACTCTTTATCTTGTGGCATCTTGATTGGATGAAGTTTGAGTGCCTCAATGGGCTTCTCAAAAACCTGGAGACGTTCATTGGTCAGCCCTCCATCAGCCCATTCGGGAATAACAAGTTCAGCCTGGAAAGGTTTGTGATCGGTCAGTTTAACTATTATATTTCCAAGCGCCTCTTTGTAGACCAGTAATTGGGCTGTTTCTGTTTCGCCAACGGCCTCGATTTGGATTATGCCATCTAACAGAGGAACATCAAGTATTACTCCACCGGGGCGTATCTTAGATAATTCAGGAGACGGGAAAGGAGACGAATAACTCGATATCATAAGTTGTCAATTAAAACATGGTATTAACCTTTATGCAATAGCTTGACAATCTAATGATATTGACTATTACTTGAATAGGTGTTATTATTTATAAATGGAAAAAGTAGAGAAGCGACAATTAGTGACTACGGCCAACGAACTTATCATTCATATTGAGGCCGGTCAAGGCCAAGTTGAGGGTGTATTGTTTTCCACTCCCATGTCTGATGATTTGGAAACTAAGGAAGGCATGATTGGAAGCTTTAAGCATAAACTCGACCTTTCTGGAAAAAATCGTTTAAACTTCTTAATATTTACTCCTGACTCTGAGCTATCGCCAATTATAATTAAAGATGCTGACTTGGCTTCAGGGGTAGTTGCAGTTTGGTCAAGCGAAGACCTTAGCCAATAGCTGGAGGTTAGTCTTACCGGTCGATTAAATTTAATCAGTTTGAATATCAAATGATGTAGAATCTGCCACAAGTTGACAGAGATAAGCCTGTCGTGGTAATCTATTACGAGTTATCAAAATGTAACTTGGTCTGATGGCAGGTCTGCCTTGAAAAAGACAGATACCACCGCTCGCCAAGTATTTTAATTTTCATTGATAATCAGAAAGACTGATAAGTTAAGCGTGAAATCACTTATTACTCGTAAAGTAGGCATGACCAGCATCATCAATCAAGACGGTGTATTGACGCCTGTTACTTTGCTTTCGGCTGAACCGAACATTGTGACTCAACTTAAAGACACTGAAAAAAATGGCTACAACGCTGTTCAGGTCGGTACTGAGAGCGCGAAACTTACCAAAGCCTCAACCGGTCATTTTAAAAATAGTAAGGCAACCCCGAAAGTTGTCCGTGAATTCCGAGTAGACGAGTTTGAAGAAGGCCTGAGCGTCGGATCGGTACTGGATATCGATGTCTTCGAAGTCGGTGATGAAGTTAATGTTACAGGTACGTCTAAGGGCAAAGGCTGGGCAGGAACTATTAAAAGGCATAATTTCAAGCGCGGTCGTAAGACTCACGGTGGACGCTCCTATCGTCGCCCAGGATCAATTGGCTCAATGTATCCACAGAAGATTTTTAAAGGCAAGAAGATGTCCGGCCAAATGGGTGGCGACAAAGTCACAGTAGCCAATCTCAAAGTCAGCTTAATTGATCAGGAAAATAAGATAATCGGCGTCAGCGGCGCCGTCCCCGGCCCCCGAAAAGGCCTAATTATTATCAAAGGGACAAAATAATGCCAACACCTACTTATACAAAATCAGGCACCGTATCAACAACCGCTGTTAAGCTCGATAAAGCGGTCTTTAGTGAAGTTGCGCCAAATCACGAGTTATTAAAAAGCGCCTACGTTGCGTATCTTTCCAATGGCCGCGAAAACCTGGCCGTGACTAAGACCCGTGGTTTGGTCAGCGGAGGTGGTAAGAAGCCTTGGAAACAAAAAGGCACTGGTAGGGCTCGTTTTGGATCAAGCCGAGTTCCAATTTGGCGAGGTGGTGGTGTTGTTTTTGGCCCAACTGGTCTAGAGAACTATAAAAAGTATATAACGACTAGCGAAAAGCGTAAGGCTCTAAAGCAAGCCCTAAGTTTAGCTGTTACTGACAATAAGCTGATTATCATTGAAGATATTTCAACCAAGGGCAAAACTAGCGAAATGGCTAAATTACTAAAGAAGATTAAAGCCACCAGAAACACTCTGGTTGTTGTTGATCATAAGTCGGCTGAGCTCATTCGCTCAGCAAGTAACTTAGATCAGGTTAAGCTAGTGCAGGCTAAGTACCTTAATGTTTATGATCTTTTGAACGCTGATAGCCTAGTCATAACTAAACCAGCAATTGCAGTAATAACTGACTGGCTAGGGGGAAAGTAAGGCTATGCTTAAGGAAATTACTCTAAAACCACGCCTAACCGAGAAAACCTATACCCTCAGTAATGATAGTGTCTATGTCATTGACGTTGATAAAAGCTATAACAAAGACACTATCGCTAAGGCAGTTCGTGCCCAGTTTGACGTTGAAGTATCAAGTGTTCGGATTGTAAACATTAAAGGCAAAGCCAAGCGGACCATCAACCTAACCGGCAAGCGCTCTGGTAACGGCGTAGGCAAGCGCTCTGATCTAAAAAAAGCCTATATTACTCTTAAGGATAAGAAAAAGCTGCCATTCTTTGATGCAATCGAAGAAGAAGAGACCAAACAAGCTGCTACCCAAGAGAAAATCGACAAAGCGGCTGCCAAGAAGACCGCTAAGGATGAAAAGACTACTAAAGTCACTAAACCCACTACTACTCCTAAGAAGACTAAGGAGACCGAGACTACTGTTGAACCTGAAGTAACCCACCGACGTGGTTTTAGACTGTTTAGGAAGAGGAAGGATAAGTAATGGCTATTAAACTCCATAATCCAACAACTCCCGGCCAACGTGGCATGACCACCCAGGATTTTGATCAAATTACCGCATCTAAGCCAATAGCTTCGCTCTTAGCTGTCAAAAACCGTGGTAATGGCCGTAATAACCAAGGTCGCATCACCACTCGTCATAAAGGTGGTGGCGCCAAGAAATTTTATCGTCTTGTTAACTTTAAGTTTATTAGTGGTACAACTGCAGTTGTTGAAGCGATTGAATATGATCCAAACCGCTCAGCTCGTATTGCCAGAGTTAAGACCAAAGACGGTGAGTTTCACTACATTCTTGCCGCACAGAGCATGAAAGTCGGCCAAACCATTACCTCAGACCCTGAAGCCCCGATCGAAACCGGCAACCGTTTGCCGCTAAAGAATATCCCGCTTGGTAGCTTAATTCACTCTGTTGAGTTATTTCCTGGCCGTGGTGGTCAATTAGCTCGTAGTGCCGGCAATAGCGCCCAACTACTGGCAAAAGAAGAGGAATACGCCCAGGTTCGGCTGCCAAGTGGTGAAATTCGCCTGATTAATGTTGCCTGTATGGCTAGTGTTGGTGTAATCGGCAACGAACAGCATCAGAATATTAAGATCGGTAAGGCAGGTCGTAATCGTCATAAGGGCATTAGACCATCGGTTCGTGGAGTTGTTATGAACGCCGTCGATCACCCCCATGGTGGCGGAGACGGCGGTAAACATGGTATTGGTGGTGGTAAGAACCACGGCGCCGCACCTAAAACTCCTTGGGGACAGAAGACCCTTGGTTATAAGACCCGTCGCCGTAAGAGTACTAGTCAATTTATTGTAAAGAGCCGCCACGAGGCTAAGAGGAGATAACTATGAGTAGATCACTGAAAAAAGGACCATTTATAGATTTCAAACTCGCCAAGAAGGTTGGGCTTTTGGGAGCTGAGGATCGGACTATCATAAAGACCTGGGCTAGATCTAGTACCATAGCTCCTGAGTTTGTTGGTAAGACTATTGCTGTTCATAATGGCAAAGTTCATGTCCCAGTATTTATCACTGAGAACATGGTCGGTCACAAGTTGGGTGAATTTTCTCCAACCCGTAAATTCCGCAAGCACGGCGGTAAGTTAGCCAAGAGTTCGGAAGTATAATATGTCAGTAATCGCAACCGCCAAAGATATCCAAATTAGCCCACGTAAAGTGACGGTTGTGGCGGCCTTGGTGCGCGGACAAAGTGTTGAAGACGCTTTAACAATCCTAAAGTATACGCCCCGTCGAGCAGCTATCCCGGTTCGTAAAGCCATTGAAAGTGCCAAGGCTAATGCTGATTATAATCATAACTACAAGCCTGATAGCTTGCGAATTATCGAAATAAGCGTAACCCCGGGAAAAAGACTTAAAAGATATAAGCCAGCGGCTAGGGGCCAGGCTCTACCATTCCAGATTAAATCTAGCCATATCCGGGTAATTGTTGACGGCGAAAAGCGCGTGTCCAAGAAACCTGTGGTCGCTAAAGAGACTCCAGAAATTAAAGAAGAAGTAGCTAAAGACACTACTAAGGAGAAAGCATAATGGGACAAAAAGTAAACCCAATTAGCATGCGCCTGCAGGTTAATAAGGATTGGCGTAGCAAGTGGTTCGTAAATAAGCGTGATTACGCTAAGTTTCTGGCTGACGACCTAAAAGTCCGCCAAATTGTCCAGACTAAATTGGGCTCTAGGGCTTCAATTAATAAGTTAGACATTGAGCGCTCACCAAATCTCGTCACTGTCACCATCCATACTGCCAAAGCCGGGGTTGTTATTGGCCGTGGCGGACAAGGCGCTCAAGAACTAAAAGATGCCATTCAAGCTATTTATAGCGTTCCAACCAGGGTTAACATCGAGGAAGTAAAAAAACCCGAATTATATGCTAAGTTGGTCGCTGAAAACATTGCCCACCAACTTGAGAGACGCATTAGTTTCCGGCGAGCTATTAAGTCTACCTCAGCCGCTACTATGCGAGCTGGTGCTAAAGGCATTCGCATTGAAGTCGCTGGACGACTCAATGGTGCTGAAATGTCCCGCCGAGAAAAAGAAATTCAAGGCAGCGTACCACTTCATACTATTCGCGCTGATATTGACTATGCTGCCGTACCCGCTCAAACACCAGCCGGTGTCATAGGCGTGAAGGTTTGGATTTATAAGGGGGAGACTATCTAAGATGTTGGTTCCTAAGCGCACAAAATATCGCAAAGTTCGCAAAGGCCGGATTACCGGCGTTGCTACTAGCGGTAATCTTATCGCTTATGGCGAATACGCCTTACAGGCCCAAGATCAGTACCGCATTACGGCTCGTCAAATTGAGGCTTCCCGACAGGCAATGACTCGTTATATTCAACGCGGTGGTAAAATCTGGATCCGGGTATTTCCGCACATTCCCGTAACTCGTAAGCCCTTGGACGTAAAAATGGGTAGCGGTAAGGGTAACCCTGAGTTTTTTGTGGCTAAAGTTAAACCTGGAACCATCCTGTTTGAGATGCAAGGCGTTACTGAAGCTGTCGCTCGTGAAGCAATGCGCCTAGCTGCTCATAAATTGCCGATTAAAACCCGATTTTTAATTCGTGAGGATGCATAGTCATGAAAATTAGCGACATCCGCAAAATTCCAACCACTCAACTAACTGTTGATAGCACCAAGCTCCGCGAAGAAATAGCCGAGCTAAAGCGCCGCGTCCACATGGGCGAAGTTGATAATACCAAATTGATTAGATTAAAGCGTAAAGATCTAGCGCGGATGTTAACCGCACTTAGTGAACAACTTGCAAAGGAGCAGATATAATGGCTAAGAAATTTACCGGTATTGTAGCCTCTGATAAAGGCAATAAGACTATCATTGTGTCTATTCTGGTTCGTAAAACACACCCCCTTTATCGCAAGCAATATACCATCACCAATCGTTTTGCAGCTCATGATGAAAAAAATGAAGCCAAGGTTGGCGATAACGTTGAGATTATTGAAACTCGACCAATTAGCGCTACAAAACATTTTAAACTGGTTAAGATTATCGAACGAGCAGCTTTAAACGAAGACGACAAGAAGGCCATGAACGAACCGGAGGTTGAAGTATGATTCAACAAGAGACCCGTTTAGGGGTTTGTGATAACTCAGGCGCTAAGGTGATACTTTGTATCCGAGTGCTTGGTGGTACCCGTCGTCGTTATGCTGGTGTTGGTGATGTAATTGTCGCGACCGTTAAGTCGGCCAGCTCAAGTGGCACGGTTAAGAAGAAATCAGTCGTTCGAGCGGTGGTTGTTAGAACAACTAACATTATTAACCGTAAAGACGGCTCATCTATTAAATTTGACGACAACGCTGCTGTTATTATCGGTGAAGATAAGTTACCCAAAGGTACGAGAATCTTTGGGCCTGTCCCACGCGAACTGCGTGAACAGGGCTACGCTAAGATCGTTAGTCTTGCTCCGGAGGTCTTATAATGTATAGAAATACTTCCCTGACTACTAAATTATTTAAGATTAAGCTGAAAAAAGACGACAAGGTTATTGTTCTGGCCGGGAAATATAAAGGCAAGACTGGCAAGATCGTCACCACTCAGCCAAAAGATAATACCGTTACTGTTGAGGGCATTAATATCATTAAGAAGCACATTAAAGCGAATACCAAGTACCCCCAGGGTACAATTTTAGAAATCACCAAGCCAATGCATGTTGGTAAAGTTGCCATAATTGATCCAGAGACCAAAAAGGCTACTCGTATTGGATTCACTCTAAAAGACGGTGCCAAGACCCGGGTCTATAAATCAAGTTCCAAGGAGATAAAGTAATGGCCGTGGCTACTAAAAAAGCTTTGAGTCTTGGGCCAAGGCTTAAAGACGACTACAACAAACGCCTGGCACCAGAGCTCATGAAGTCTCTTAAACTGAAGAATCCTCATGAAGTTCCGCGCTTAGAGAAAATTGTCCTAAATATTGGACTAGGTAGGAACAAAGATGACAAGAAAGTCATGGAAGCTGCCAACAATACCCTTCGGAAAATTACCGGTCAACAGCCCAATGAGACTAAAGCACATAAGTCAATTGCTGGTTTTAAACTTCGAGAAGGCAACACCATTGGCCTTAAAGTAACCCTAAGGGACGCTAGGATGTATGAATTTCTAGATCGGATGATTAATATCGTCTTGCCACGACTGAGAGATTTTCATGGAGTTAGCCTGAGCGCCTTCGATAAGCAAGGCAATTATAGTATTGGCTTTATCGACCAATCGGTCTTCCCGGAACTTAGTTTTGATGAAACGACCACCGCCCATGGGTTACAAGTTATTTTAGTAATTAAATGCAAAGAAATGCATCAGGCCAAAGCCCTATTAGAAGGTTTTGGCATGCCATTTGAGAAAGGAACCGAGTAATGGCTAAACGATCGATCGTTGTACGAGACGAAAAACGCAAGCGAATGATCAAGCAATACGCTGCGAAACGAGCTGACTTAAAAGCCCTAGGTGACTTTGAAGGTCTAGCCAAGCTACCAAGAAATTCAAGTCCTACACGTTGGAAGAATCGTTGTATTGAAACTGGGAGACCACGGGCCTATATGCGCCAATTTGGTCTTAGTCGAATCAGTTTTAGAGAACACGCCGTCAAGGGAGAAATCCCTGGCATAACAAAGTCGAGCTGGTAAGGAGCAATATATGAGTCAAGTATCTACAGATCCAATTTCAGACATGCTAACCCGAATCCGGAACGCTATGGCTGTCCAGAAAAACGAAGTCAATATTCCTCATTCTAAGCTTAAAGAAGCAGTCGCAACTCTGCTTAAGAAAAACGGTTTTGTTCAGGGCGTAGCTGTAACTGATGCTGCCGTTGGAAAAACTCTAGTTGTTACTATCAACTCCGGCAAAACTACCAACTATATTTCCGAGATTACTCGGCTATCAAAGCCAGGTCGACGTCAATATACCAGGGCCAATGAAATCCCAGTTATTAAACGTGGACGTGGGCTTGTTATCCTTTCAACCTCAAAAGGGGTAATGACCGGCGATGACGCCAAGAAGCAAAATATTGGCGGCGAACTAATTTGTAAGGTATTTTAAGGAATAATTATGAGTCGTATAGGCAAACTACCAATTAAAGTTCCAGGGGGTGTGACTGTCACAACTGCCGACGGCTTAGTGTCTGTTGTCGGACCTAAAGGTTCGCTGTCTCAAGTATTGCTGCCAAATATCAACATTATTCAAGACGGCGATGTGTTAACTCTGTCGCGACTTAATGATGAGCGCCAAAACCGTTCTAAGCATGGTTTAATGCGAACCCTAGTAAGTAATATGATAGTTGGTGTAACCGATGGCTTTAGCAAACAGCTGGAAGTCAATGGTGTTGGTTACCGCGTAGCTATGACCGGTAACGTCCTTAAACTAAATCTCGGCTATTCGCATGATATAATTTATAAAATTCCCGAAGAGATCAAAGTCCTGGTTGACCAAAACATTATTACTGTCAGTGGTATATCCAAGCAACAAGTTGGTCAAACGGCGGCTGAGATCCGTGAGTTTAAGAAACCCGAACCATATAAAGGCAAAGGTATTAAGTATGTTGGAGAACGCATAATCCGTAAGAGTGGTAAATCAGGCAAGGAAGCTGCATAAAATGAATCGACTATCTCACAAAGTTAAAAATACTAAACTGCGTAAAAACCGGGTACGTTCTACGGTTGTTGGTACCACGATTAGACCACGTCTCAGCGTACACATCAGTAATTATCATGTAACAGCTCAGATTATTGACGATAGTGCTAGTAATACCCTAGCTTATGCCTCCAGCGTTGGCGCTAAAGAGGTCCCAGCAAACTTACTTGCCAGAGCTGAATGGGTTGGCACTAAAATTGCCACTGAAGCCAAGAAGAAGAAAATCAAGACAGTTGTATTCGATAGAGGTGGAAAACTATATCACGGCCGAGTTAAAACACTTGCAGATGCTGCTCGTAAGGAAGGTTTGGAGTTTTAAATGGATAATAACGTTACTAGACCAGTCCGCTCTGGACGCGGTCGCCCAGAAATGAAAACTGAAGAAAAACAGTTTGACGAAAGAGTCATTCATATTGACCGCGTTGCTCGTGTTGTAAAAGGCGGACGCCGTTTCAGATTCCGTGCACTAGTTGTGATTGGTGATCACAAACAACAAGTTGGTGTTGGTTCGGCTAAGGGCGCCGACGTTACTACGGCTGTTACTAAGGCTACTGAAGTTGCCAAGAAGCACCTAACCAAGATTGCCGTCTATAAAGGTACACTGCCACACGATGCTGAAGCAAAAATCAGTGGTGCTCATATTCTTATTATGCCAGCAAGTCCTGGTACCGGTTTAATTGCCGGTGGAGTCGTTCGAATAATTCTTGAAGTTGCAGGTGTTCACGATGCCCTTAGTAAGTCCCTTGGTTCTAGTAATAAGACCAACAGCGCCTACGCCACAATTGCGGCTTTGCAGTCTATGGTACCGGCTAAAAACTGGCCTAGGAATATGGCCAAAGCCACTAATGAGGACAAGCCCGAAAAGCCAACGTCCCCTAAAGTAGAAGCTCCAACACCCAAAGAACTGGGAGTTAAAGTTGCTAAAGCCGCTAAACCCAAGAAAGCCGTTGTTAAGAAAAAAGCTCCGGTAAAGACCACTAAGAAAGTTACCAAGAAATAATCTAATCCAGGAGCAAAGACATGAAATATAACGAATTACAAATGACAGCCAGCAAGAAGACCAACCGAGTTGGTCGAGGGATTGCTGCCGGGCAAGGTAAGACCGCTGGTCGTGGGACTAAAGGCCAAATGAGCCGAACCGGCTCCAAGAAAAACCCGGGCTTTGAGGGTGGACAGAATCCGCTTCTGCAAAGACTGCCAAAATTACGTGGTTTTACATCGCACAGAACCGCTCCCGAGGTTGTCTATACCGGACAACTAAATAGCCTGGTTGATAAGCTAGTCGATGCTGAAGTTCTAGCTAAAAACCTGCTAATTTCAAGCGCTTACGTTAGCGTAAAACTAATATCCAAAGGCGAGATCACTAGGAAAATCGATGTAAAATTAAATTCAGCCTCAGAGTCGGCTATCAATAGTTTAAATACCACCGGTGGCTCGTTTGTAAAAGTCGCTGCCCTTGTTCGACCCCAGACTTCCACTAAAAAGAAATTGGACAAGGTAGCCGGGAAATAGTCATTTTTTGGATTCGACAGGTTGAAAAATGCCAGTCGTTAGATGATAATTAGATAAAATAAAGTATCGGCAATATAAAGAGGGTAGTAAATGAACTGGAAAGTAATCGGACGTTCCCTAGGACAGAAAGATATGCGGAAGCGTATCCTAGCTGTACTTGGAATGTTACTTGTTTTTCGCCTACTAGCCCATCTGCCTGTACCACTAGCCGATCCATCGACTCTAAAACAGCTACTTACTAATCTCTATAGCAGTACCAACTCGTCTCAGTTCCTGGGCTTCATGAACGTTCTATCGGGTGGTGCGTTAGCCAACTTCTCGATAATGTTGGTTGGACTAGGGCCATACATTAATGCCTCAATTATTATGCAGCTACTTACTAAGGCACTGCCTAAACTTGAAGCTCTGCAAAAAGAAGGCGAATTTGGCCAAAAGAAAATCAACCAAATGACCAGGATTTTAACTTTCCCGCTGGCTATAATTCAGTCGATAGGCTCGATCTACCTCATCAAAGAAACTGCCCAAAGTATCGGCGGTATTGGTGACATAACTGCCCATTCATCATTTTTGCAGTGGGTGCTGATGGTAGCCGCTCTAACCGGGGGATCGATGCTACTGATGTGGTTAGGTGAACTCATAACCGAGCAGGGTATCGGTAACGGTATTTCTCTGATCATTACCGTCGGCATCGTTAGCCGTCTGCCGAGCACCTTACAGAGTATTCTAACAACCCTTGTCGGCAAGTCCCACAAACTAACAATCTTTGGTGCAAAAATGCCTTTCACTGGTAAAACCGCCCTTTACACGCTCATTATCGGCGTGGCCTGTATTTTGCTAACTTGGATGGTTGTAAAGCTAAACGAAGCCGCCCGGCGGATCACTATTCATTACGCCAAACGTGTCCAGGGGAATCGCACCTACGGCGGAGTAACTACCGTACTACCGGTTAAATTGATTACTGCTGGGGTTATACCTATCATCTTTGCTGTGGCATTCTTAAGTGTACCGAGTTTTGCCGGACAATTGCTGAATGGCGCGAAATCGATACATCTTCAGCACGTTGGCGCTTTCCTAACCCAGTGGTTCCAACAACCAACCAGGGCAACTTTTGCGGCAGGAGGCTGGAAGCCGTTTCTATACCCGGCAGTTTATTTCCTTTTAGTGTTTATCTTTACTTTTTTCTACACCAACGTCACTTTCAACGCCAAGGATATCTCCGAAAATCTGCAAAAACAAGGTGGCTTTATTGAGGGTATAAGATCCGGCAAACAAACTGAGAAGTATCTTAGCTCGTTAGTTAATCGGGTTACTCTATTTGGTGCTTTTAGCCTTGGTGTACTGGCCCTACTACCTATTATTCTTCAGATGTTTATTAATGCCAGTATTAGTTTAACCGGAACCAGTGTTTTGATTCTTGTATCAGTATCTCTGGAAACCCTACGATCAATAGAATCTAGAGCCCTCATGGTAACCTATGACCAATATAATGAACCAGACTTCTTTGAAGGTTCATCTAATGTTATACCAGATGCTAAATCGAAGCGCCGTTTTAGACTGCCTAGGCGCAAACCCAAAGAAAGTTTATACCCGGACGAATCAGTCTCTTAAGTATTGTGATTTGATTTAATTTGCACATCATTGTATAATAATACATACTATGTCAGGCGAATTTCATGTCTCTTGGGAGCTTACAGCTCAACAACTTGAGGTATTGGCGGGTATTTCCAAGGTGGCTGTAGAAAGTGGATTAGTCCAAAAGTACTCTCGGGCACTAGCGGTTTACGGTGAAATTTATAAAAACGCAAAGCCTTTCCTAGGAGACCCTAACGATCCTACATACACACTTAAGCGAGCAGTCTTGGGGCCTCAGCCCATTTCATCTCCCCTTGAAACATTTTTTGCCGGTTTAGTGTCATATGACAATGATGATCCTAAAGGAATAGAAACCAGCCTCTTTCTTATCCAAGTTGATTCGGTATATGGCAAAGAGATAGAAGGTTCGTCGATATCTATAGGTACGGTAAACTTAACTAAATGGAACCTTAAGGTCAATGACCCGTACGTTGATATATTTACGAAAAACGACCTAGAAACAGTTATGGATTTTGTAGTTCTACAGCTAAGAGAAGACATATGCTGGAGCAACTTGTTAGGCTAATAATCAAAGAAACACTTTACTTTATCTGTCAGATTTAGTAAACTAAGTTGTTGTTATAAATTTATGGCGGTAAATAAAGAAGTAATCGAGCTCTCCGGAACTATTATTGAGACCTTACCAGGAACTCAATTTAGGGTAGAACTCGAAAACGGCCATAAAATTATAGCTCATGTTGCAGGTAAGATGAGGAAGCATTATATCCGCATCGTACCGGGTGACAGCGTTACTGTCGAGTTGACCCCTTATGATCTGACTAAGGGAAGAATCACGTACCGCAAATCATAAA
>Ga0182030_10001547_pt1 | contig 47581 bp, 46 predicted proteins | sample 812S3MmetaG_FD_121299 | JGI IMG/M metagenome (GOLD analysis project Ga0182030, IMG submission 121299) | Permafrost microbial communities from Stordalen Mire, Sweden - 812S3M metaG (Illumina Assembly) | ecosystem: Environmental > Terrestrial > Soil > Wetlands > Permafrost | place: Sweden...
CGGTTGAGTTTCACATTGAGGGAATGCGATTGCACGGAGAAGAGGTTCCGTCGCCAAGCACCCGTGTCGCAACGGTCCGGGTCGCTTTGTAGGTAGGAGCGAAGTCACTTTTATCATCGGTCGATAGACAAATGTGTGCAGGTTGAGCCTCTAGGAGATTCGCGCATTTCCAGGTAGCGTTTTGACATGTCATCGATAGTGCGAGCAGTGACGATCTTTGCGGAAGAGCCCAAAGTGGCCGCTTCCTGGTGGGCGGATCTGCTGGAGTGTCCAAATGACCGAGTTTCGTTCGAAGACGGATTCGTTTAGTTTGATGTCGGCGACATCGAATTTGGGTTTCATCCCTCTGATGCGGAGAAGAACCCTGTTGGCGGTAGTCCGGTCGTCTATCTACGGGTCGAGGATCATTCGACAGCAGTAGCTCGCGCCGTGCCGAGAGGTGCCCGTTTGCATCGAGGACCGCTTGGAGTAGACGCTTCACGTTCGATCGCTCAACTGATTGATCCATTTGGGAATGTTTTCGGTCTCGATGGGCCACTGATTCAGTAGTTTGCGCTTCTGACACGAATCTGTATGAGAACGTGCATTGCCTAGGTCTCGCTTGATATCCACTTCGAACGACCGTTGCGTCGTTATGAAGGTTCGTGAGATCATTCGAGAACTCGAGGGTGGGGGTTGGTTTCTCAGCCGCCAACGGGGTAGCCATCGACCGTTTCATCATCCGACGAAGGAGGGTTGCGTCACGGTTCCCGGGACGTTGGGCGACGACGTCGCCAAAATGACTCTCGCTAGCATTGTTAGGCAGGCTGGATTGGGAAGGAAACCCCGATGACCGAATACACGATAGTGATCGAAGATGCTGGCCCTAACTTCAGCGCGTACGTTTTGGGGCTTGACGGCTGCATCGCCACCGGTCAGAGCGTGGAGGAAGTCGAGGACAATATGCGTGACGCGATTGAGTTCCATCTTGAGGGGATGCGGCTTCACGGCGACCAACTCCCTTCACATATGCCAATCGTGAAGACGGTGCAGGTTGCTTCGTAAGTTGATTTGACTTCTACCAAAACGCGGCATACGAATACCTCTCGAACGTCGTTGATCGTTGGCCGGGGGCCGAGCGAACCGTGGTGTGTGCCCGGTCAATCAAGAGTCGAGGTAGTTGCCCCCCCGGGGTTTGGGGACCTTGTACTCGCGGCGCTCGAGGTCGTGCACCCAGCGCTGGACCAGTGTCTCGAGCACCATGGCCCGGGCGAAGTGCTTGTTCTCCGCTCCGATGAGGTTCCAGTGGGCGTGGTGCACGTCGGTCGAGGAGATCATGAATTCGATGGCCTTGACGTAGGCCGGACGCTTCTCGCGATTGCGCCAGTCCTCGGGGGTGAGCTTCCAATTCTTCAGCGGGTCGCTCTCGCGGTCCTTGAAGCGGCGCAGCTGCTCGGCGTCGGAGACCTGGAGCCAGAACTTCACCAACGTGGTGCCGCCGTCGACGATCATGCGCTCGAAGTCCACGATCTCCTCGGCCGAGCTCTTGACCGTCGCCATGTCGATGAGCCCCTCGACCCGCTCGACGAGCAGTCGTCCGTACCAGGACCGGTCGTAGACGGTCATATCACCCTGACCCGGCATCGACGACTGAAAGCGCCAGAGGAAATGGTGGCGCAGCTCCTGCTCGGTCGGCGTCGAGATGGGCACCACGCGCACGTGGCGCGGGTCGAGGCCCACCGTCAGGTTGCGGATGGCCCCGCCCTTGCCGGCCGCGTCGAAGCCCTCGAAGAGCACGAGGAGCCCGGGCCCGAGCTCCGTCGTGCCGAGCAGCCCGGCCGTGAAGAGGCGCAGCTGCACCAGACGCCGCTGCGCGGCGGCGATGCGACGCTCGGACTCTTCGCGCGAGATGGCCTGGCTGAGGTCGACCCCGTCGAGGCGCCCGGTCACGGTGTCCACTTCCCGAAGTCTCCCGTGGGATGGGGCTCCTCGTGCGGCGGCTCAGCCAGTTCCTCGGGCAGGGGCCCCGGACGGACCCGCGTCCTCGGGCGGCGGTGACGGGGATGGCGCGCGTTCCGTCGCTCCTCGATCCAGGTGCCGAGGAGGAAGAAGGCCGCCAGGAAACCCACGATCACGGCGTACTTCTCGTGGGGCGGCAGGAACGCGTAGGTGACCTCGGACGTGCCGGCGGGCACCTTGATCGTCTGGTAGACGCCGTCGGAGACCTTGATGTCCACCGCCTTGCCGTTGACGTAGGCCTTCCAGCCCGACATCATCAGCTCGGTCCTCGTCAGTGTCGCGGCGGCGCTGCACACGACCTTGGCCGCATTGACGTTCGTGCTCGTGATCGTGCACGAGTTCGTCTTCGTCGAGAAGAAGGGCCGGGGGTCGGGCATCTCGTAGATCGCGGCGAGGCTGTCGCGGAAGACCTGCGTGACGCCCAACTTGGTCAGTCCCGGGTTGATGACGACGGCCTGGGGCATCAGCAGGTACTTGACCGACGCGCCCTCGTACGCCTTGAAGTGCGCGACGACCTCGGCCTCGAGCGCCTCGACACCCGTGAGCCCGTGGTGGATCGTGAACTGGTTGCCCGGCGTGAGCCCGGGGTAGAGCTGGGACTCGAGCAGCTTGGTGAAGGCCTCGGGGAAGGGGAGGTCCACCGCGCTCAGCTCGTTGAGTCCGTACTGCGAACCCCAGTTGGGGTAGAGCACCGCGAAGTCGAGGAACCGGTAGTGGACCTGGTGCTTCTGCAGGTACGTGATCGGCGCCTGGTCGACGGTGATCTGCTTGGGCGATTCCGCGGTCGGCGTGAAGAACATCAGCAACGACTCACCGACGAGGATCAGCACGATCAGCAGCGGCGCGACCTTGAACTTGGACAGGCGCCCGATGACGAGCAGGAAGAAGATGGCGAGGAAGGGGATGAGGTCGAGCCCGATGAGGATGATGTCGGCCTTGTGGGTGAGCGGCACGCCGCGGTTGAGCGCGCGGGCCTCGAGCACGCTCCAGAGCAGCACGAGCAGCGCCACGAGGGTCGTCGTCGTGAAGAGGCGCTTCGCCCGCTGGCTCGTGGCGAAGTCCATGATGCCAAGAACGGCGAGCACGATCAGCGAGATCTCGCAGCTCGGCATGATGTAGCGCGCGAAGCCGGAGTTCTTGAGCAGCGGGATGACGTTCCAGAGCAGGCGGACCTTGAGGATGTTGAGGGCTCCGAGGACCCCGAAGAAGGTCCAGATCGCGAGGAACAGGCGAAGCGCACGGTGCTCCTTGCCAAAGAGCCCGAGCAGGGCGAGGGCAACGACGCTGATGGTGAAGTAGCCGCCGATCCCGCCCCAGATGGTGCCGACGTTGGGGTTGGAGAAGATCGTGCCATACACGTAAGGGTCGAAGAACATCGGCAGGGCGTGCACCGGCAGGCTCTCGATGGCCTGGCCGGCGCTGTTGTGGCTGCCGACGTTGGCGACCTTCAAGAAGTCGTAGAAGGGGATCAGCCCGGGGAGGGAGAGCAGTCCGCCCACCAGTGCGGCGAGGCCCACCCGCTTCGCCGCCAACGAGCGCACGTCCTTGGGCAAGGAGAAGAAGCGCACGATCGCCCACCCGGCACAGAACAGGCCGTCGAGGTACGCGACCTCGGGGAAGCCGGCGTAGAGCGAAAGAGCGAGCGCGATCGCGGCGACGTACCAGCCCTTGTTGGAGCGGGTTCGGGCGCCGTCGTAGATCATCTCGATGCCGAGCAGCAGCATCGGCAGGAAGGCCACGGGGTTGAGCACGGCGTTGCCGAGCCAGGCGAAGGTGCCGTTGAGGGCGAAGAGCATGCCCGCACAGGTCGCGAAGACGATGGGGATCGAGAGGCGACGGGCGAGGAAGTAGGTCGAGACGCCCGCGATGACCTCGAGGCAGATGTGGAACCAGAGCAGCCCGCTGGACAGCGCGAAGAGCAGGGTCAGCGGGAAGAGGGAGGCGGCCTGCATCTCGCCGGCGAGCGGCTGCCCGAGACCCTCGAAGTAGTTCCACCAGGGCAGATGTCCGTGAAGAAGGTCAAGCGCCGAGCGATGGCCCATCGCCTGGGTGATGTAGCCGACGTTGGGATCGATCATCGGGCGCCCGCACGTCACGTGGCAGAGGAAGTGCGAGATGCCGGCCGTCCAGGTGATGGGGTTGTCGATCTCCAGGCCCGAGAGGAAGATGAAGTTGCCGAGGAAGACCGCGAGGATGATGAGGACAATCGGGGCCGTGGCCGACGGTAGGCGACGGTAGGAGGCCACCGCTCGCGCCCCAATAGAATTCACTCACCAAGGCTACAAGTTGGCGCCGATTCGTTCTTGGCCTAACCGACGCGACTTAACGAGGCAGGTAGTAGACCGTCTCGCCCAGCAGCTGCAGCGAGGCCGGGAAATAGGGATCCCGGAACGTGCCAAAGATGTCCCAGCGCTGGATGAACCGGTTGCGGTCGTCGAGCGGATCGAGCTTGCCGCGCGAAGAACTGACGTGATGGTAGAGCCGCACGTCGGGCGTGTAGACCACGTAGAAGCCCTCGAGCTGACTGCGCAGGCAGATGTCGACGTCGTTCATCGTCACCTTGAGCTGCTCGTCCATGCCGCCGAGCGACTGCCAGAGCTCTCGGCGCACCATCTGCACGGCGCCGGTCACGGCCGCGACGTCGCGGGTGGCGTAGACGAACTGGTCGGCGTGGGGATAGTTGGAGTCGGTGCGCAGGTGCTGGGGGTAGGGGGCGATCACGATGCTCTCGTGCTCGCCGCGCCCGTCCTGGTCCAACAGGCACGCGCCGACGAATCCGACGTCCTCGAGCGAGGCGAGGCCCACCATACGCTCGAGCCAATCCGGGGTCTCGACGACGGTGTCGTTGTTGAGCGTCACCACGAACTGGGCGTTGGAATGATTGACCCCGCGGTTGACGATCTTGGCGTAGTTGAAGACGCCGGGGCACGCGATGACGCGGTACTTGGTGGTGGCGAAGAACTCCAGCGTGGCGGGGTCCTTGGAGTCGTTGTCCAGGATGATGATGTCGTAGTTGGGGTACGTCGACTTACGCTCGACGGCGCCGATGCACTGTCGCATGAGGTCGACGCGGTCGCGCGTGGGGATGATGATGTCGATCGTCGGGGGCGGCGACGCAAGCGACACCGTCCACTTGACCGATCCGCCGAGCGGACCGGCCACGACGGTTGCGGGCACGCCTCGGCGATCGAGCGCCGACGTGACGACTCGACGGCTGTCGTCGTTCACGTGCGACGGCTCGAAGCCGATCGCCGGTCGCCCCGCTGCGAGCAATCTCGCCACGTGGTGAAAGCGGGCCTTCATCTCGCTGAGGCGAAGGTAGAGGTCGTGCTCGAAGGCCCACCCGGCGTCGCTCGAGAGTGCGCCGACGGTTCGCACCGTCGTGACGCGAAGCAGCGCCGGGCGACCCACGCAGTTGTAGCTGAGCAGCGTGTGCGGCCCGACGGCCGGACTCTTGAAGATGGGTGTGAGGGGATTGGCCCCAAGTTCGTCGGCGAAGACCACGTCGTCGGTGTCGGTAGCGTCGTTGAGCAACGCCGTGAGCGATGCGAAGCGATCGGACTTACTGACGCTCGCATCGCAGAAGAAGATCCACGTCGCGGACGTCGTCTCGACGAGTTCGTTGGTGGACGCGATGAGCGACGATGGTGAGCCGCTCTCGTAGACGATCACGACGGCGACGTTCGAGGGAAAGGGGAGGTCCTTCTCGACGCTCTGCGTCGCGATGAGCGGGGCCAGTCGATAGTTGTGCGGGAAGGTCGTCAGCGCCTTGGACTTCGTTACGGCACGCTCTTCGGCGCCGTGATCGCCCTTGAGCAATCGCACGAGCTTCAACAGTGGTCGTCCGAAGAAGCGCGCTATCTTGTAGCGCAGCGTGTCCTCGCCCAGCATCTGGCCGAGTACCCGTTGCCAGCGCTTGCCGGACATTTCGTGAATGGCCCTATGGAACACGGCCCATCGTTGCTTGATGTCACGTTCGGAGAGTTCGGGGACCGTGCCGGTATCAAATCGCTGGAAACTCGACACGTAAGGTCCTTCGTCTGGCGCTCGCGGGTGCACGAACCCTGTCTCGGTGCAACGTTACCTGAATCCCTCATTTTTGAGAGATGCCAGCGTCAAGGCCGTGACCGCAACGCCCGTTGCGAGCGTCAATTCGCGCCGCGCGTCGCGTTGGTCGGACATGTTACGTTTTGGTACTCAATTTTTCGAAGGTGATAACAACAAGAAAGAGGTAGTCGTGACTGATACCGGTCAACTCGCTGAGGCTGTCCCCGAAGAGCATGCGCTGCGTTCGGGGGTGCTGGGTCTCTTCGACTCGGTGATCATGGGCATCGCCGGCGTGGCGCCCGGCTACTCCATTGCCGCCTCGACCGCCGCCCTCTTCGGCGCGGTGGCGCTCGGTGGCGCGGCCGCACTGCTCTACTGCGGCATCGCGATGTTCGGTATCGTCTCGGCCTTCAGCTACCTCGGACGTACCGAGCCCAAGGCCGGCGCCAGCTATTCGTGGGTGCGCCGCGCGCTGCACCCCGCGCTCGGGTACCTCTCGGGCTGGGCGCTCATCGTGTCGGCGCTGATCTTCATGGTGGCCGCCACGGTGCCGGCCGGCTCCAACGTGCTCGGACTCTTCTCCAACGCGGCGGCCAACAACACCGCGGACGTGACGCTGGTGGGCGCCGTCTTCTTCCTCGCGATGGTGGCGGCGGTGGCGGCCGGGGTCACGATCACGGTCAACCTGCAGATCGTGATGTCCTCGATCGAGCTCCTGCTGCTCGCGCTGTTCGCGGTGCTCGCCATCGTCCACGGACATCACGTGCACACCTTCTCGTGGCACTGGTTCGCGCCGTCGATCTTCCACGGCTCCACCGGATTCTTCGCCGGGGCGCTCATCGCCGCGTTCTACTACTGGGGCTGGGACGTCACCGCCAACCTCAACGAGGAGACCAAGGGGGCCAAGAAGACGCCCGGCATGGGCGGCATCATCGGCATGATCTTCGTCTTCCTGCTCTTCGAGGTCTTCACGATCGCGACCAACATGGTCGTGTCGGCCGGCCAGATCAGCGCCCACTCGACGGACGTGCTGAGCGTGCTCGGCCAGGACGTGTGGCACGGCACCGGGGGCAAGTTCATCGTGCTGGCCGTCGTGCTCTCCACCGTCGCCACGCTGGAGACGACGCTGATCCAGGTGACCCGGACCCTCTTCGCGATGGGTCGCGACCACACGCTGCCCAAGATGCTGGGCACGGTGCACCCGCGGCTCAAGACGCCCATCGTTGCCACCGCCGCCGTCACGATCTTCTCGCTCGCCCTGTTCGTCGGTTCTCAGTTCGTGGGCTCGATCGGTACGGTCCTCACCGACGCCATCAACGCGATCGGACTGCAGATTTGCATCTACTACAGCCTCGCGGGCTTCGCGGTGGTGGTGCTGTACCGCAAGCAGATCTTCAAGTCAGCCACGAACTTCATCTTCATGGGACTGTGGCCGCTGGTTGGCGCGGTGTTCATGGCCGTCATGTTCGTCAAGACCATCCCGGGTCTCAACGGCACGACGCTGTGGGTCGGGCTCGGCGCGATGGCCCTCGGGCTCATTCCGATGACCTACTACTGGATGAAGGGCAATCCCTACTTCGACCTTCCCACCAAGGAGGACCGAGTGGCGGTGATCGAAGAGTTCGAGATGAATCTCTAGCTCGGGGTTCGATGCTGGTCGAAGGCTTCTCGGCGTTCGGACCGTCGCCTGTCGAGCCGATTGGTATACATTCTTTCCGGGTCACTCGACGGCCCGCTGAGGACAATTGCGTGGGAGCGAATGATGCCTGAAGTAGCCAGCGTGGGCTCGAGTCCGCTTCCGGCGCGAGCTCGCGTCGTCGTGATCGGCGGAGGGATCGGCGGCTGCTCGATCCTCTACTGGCTCGCCCGATTGGGGCTCAGCGACGCCGTGCTGCTCGAACGATCGCAGCTGACGAGCGGGTCCACGTTCCACTCGGCCGGGCTCGTCGGTCAACTGCGTCAGTCGCTCACCCTGACGCGCATGATGATGAACTCGGTCGACCTCTATCGCACGTTGGGTGAGGAAGTGGACCTGGAGACCGGATGGCGCGAAGTCGGGTCGCTGCGCCTCGCGTCCTCGCTCGAGCGCATGGAGGAGCTGCAACGCCAGGCCGACTGGGCCGAGACCTTCGGATTGCCGCTGCACCTGATGTCGGCGCAGGAGGCGAAGGACCTCTTCCCGGTCATGACCACCGACGGCGTCTACGGCGCGGCCTTCCTGCCGACGGACGGGTTCGTCGATCCGAGCCAGTTGACCCTGGCGCTCGCCAAGGGCGCGCGTCAGCGAGGGGCCAAGATCTTCACGGACACGCGGGTCACGGGGATCGTGGTGCAGGATGGAAGGGTCAAGGGCGTCGAGACGAGCCAAGGGTCCATCGAGTGCGAGGTGGTCGTCAACGCCGGAGGGATCTACGCCTACGAGATCGGGCGGATGGCCGGCGTGCACGTGCCGATCATCCCCATGGCGCACCAGTACGTGATCACCAAGGACGCGGGCCTGCCTCGCGACATGCCGACAATGCGCGACCCGTCGCTGCTCGTGTACTACCGCGGCGAGAGCGGCGGGCTGGTGACGGGCGGCTACGAGCGCAATCCCGCCCCCTGGGGGCTCGACGGCATCTCCGCCACGTTCAACAATCAGCTTCTGGCCGAGGACTGGGACCGGTTCGCGGCGATCTTCGAAGCCGCCACCGAGCGCGTGCCGGACCTGGGAACAGCGGACATCGTCCAGCTCATCAACGGCCCCGAGGCCTTCACGCCCGACGGGGAGTTCATCCTGGGGCCGAGCGACGTCGAAGGCTTCTGGGTGGCCGCCGGATTCTGCGCGCACGGCATCGCCGGATCCGGAGGAATGGGTCGCCTGATGGCCGAGTGGATCGTCAACGGTCAGCCGGAACTCGACACCTGGGAGATGGACTCGCGGCGCTTCGGTCCCCAGTACCGCAGCCGCGGCTTCGCCCTGACAAGAACGACCGAGGTCTACGCGACCTACTACGACGTCAAGTACCCGGGACACGAGCGCGAGGCCGGCCGCCCGCTTCGCCAGTCGCCGGCCTTCAGTCGCCTGGGTGCCCTCGGCGCCGTCTTTGGCGAGAAGGGCGGCTGGGAGCGGGTCAACTGGTTCGACACCAACGTGAAGGATGGGGACGAGTCGGAGCGGCCGCACGGCTGGGCCGGGCGGCTCTGGTCGCCGGCCATCGGCGCGGAGCACCGGGCCTGTCGCGAGCGCGCCGCGCTCTTTGACGAGACGTCGTTCTCCAAGCTCGAGATCGTCGGGCGCGACGCGGCCAAGTTCCTGGAGCGGCTCTGCGCCAATCGGGTGGCCAAGGCCGTGGGAACCCTGACCTACACCCAGCTGCTCAATCCCCGCGGCGGCGTGGAGTGCGACCTGACGGTCGCGAGGCTGGCCGAGAACCGCTTTCGCATCGTGACCGGCACGGCGTTCGGCAACCACGACCGGGCCTGGATTCAGTCGCACGTGCAGGACGATCAGGTCCAGATCGAGGACGTCACGTCCAAGTTGGCCTGCTTCGCGCTGTGGGGGCCCAGGGCCCGCGACATACTCCAGTCGCGGACCGACACCGACTGCTCGAAGGAGGCGTTCGGCTACATGAAGTCCCAGGAGTTGAACGTGGGGCCGGTGCCGTGCTTCGCCCAGCGCGTGACCTTCGTCGGCGAGCTGGGTTGGGAGATCTACTGCCCGAGCGAGTACGCGACGGCATTATGGGACGTGCTGACGGAAGCCGGAGCGCCCTTTGGCCTTACACCGGGCGGCTACAAGGCCATCGAGTCGCTGCGCCTGGAGAAGGGTTATCGCGTGTGGGGCAGCGACGTCACCTCCATCGACACTCCTTACGAGGCGGGCCTCGGGTTCGCCGTGCGCATGGACAAGGGCGACTTCATCGGCCGCGACGCGCTCGAGGCGAAGGGTTCCCCGGCACGGAGCCTGGTGTGCCTGGTGCTCGATGATCCGAGGGTCATCGCGCTGGGCTCGGAGCCCGTGCGCGTTGACGGTCAGGCTGTCGGACGGATCACGAGCGGCGGTTTCGGCTACAGCGTGAAGAAGTCGATCGCCTACGCCTACGTGCCGGCGCAGTTCAGCGAGGCCGGCCAGCGCGCCGAGGTGGTCGTGTTCGGCACGGCGGTCCCGGCGCTGGTGACGGGCGAGCCCCTCTACGACCCGACGAACGAGCGCGTGCGCGGCTGATTCGCCCTAGCGGTCGCGACGTTCCCGGTCTGTCGCGACCTCGTCGCACAACGCGTCGAGGTCCATGGCGTCGAGCAGGGACGTGAAGCGGTCCGCGCGGCCCTGGCTGTAGGCGGCAAAATCGATGTCGAGGTCCGACACCGCGAGCTGCACGACGCCCCACATGGCCTCGCGCAGCTCCGAGGTCAGCTTCATCAACGTGAGGGCCGCGACGTGCTCGGGTTGGCAGGTTCCGAAGTAGTGACCCAGGAGCAGCTCGTCGGCGGACATCGTCAGTTCGTGGTTGATCGAGAAGTTGGCCAGGTCGAAGAAGGGGTCGCCCATGCCGGCGTACTCCCAGTCGAGGATGCGCAGTCGCGTGTCGAACAGGAAATTCTCGTTCAAGAGATCGTTGTGGCAAAAGGACGAGGGCTCGTATCCCCGCGCCTCCTTGACGCGCCCAATCACCGAAAGCGCGTGCGGGTAGTCGAAGGGTTCGACCACACCCTTGCTGATCGCCAACTCGTGATAGTCGCGCACGACCGTGTAGGGATCGAACACGGCCTCGACGGCTCCGGCGCGGTGCACCTGGCGCAATGTCACGGCCACCTCCTCGAGCATCGGTTCGGCCGCCAGTTCTCTCGGCGGGACCGGGCGGGCCGACAGGAAGCGGGTGACCATATAACCCTGCGACAGGCTCTCGTCGAGCACCTCGGGAGCGACACCGATGGAGGCGGCGAGGCGATTCGCCGTCGCCTCGTGTCGCCGGTCGATGCCGAGCAATCCGGTGTTGCGGCCAGGGATGCGCAACACCACCTGCTCGTCACCGAAGTCCACCAGGAAGTTGGCGTTGGTCATGCCGCCCGTCAATCGTTCGACTCGCACCGGTCGATCCGGCCAAAGTCGCTGCACCAGCTCGTCGACCGCGGTAGTCATCGGCTGATGCTAGCGCTCTCGGCGGCGTCGACCTCGCGGGCTGTCACCTGCGCAACGCGGACCTCTCGGGCGTCAACCTCTCCTGGGCCAACTTCTCGAGCGCCACGTTTGAAGGGTCCAACATGACGAACGCCGCGACCACGTGTCCCACTTCGAGGAGCGGTCCCTGTCACGGCTCGTAGGGCGAGGTCCATTACCTTGCGACCGGGCAACGCAACCTTGGCCTTCAGCCGGATGCGGCGGCCAGTTGCGCCAGGTGCTCCTTGAGTCCGACGCCGTAGGCGGTGGGCTTGCCGCCGTAGTCATCGATGAGCGAGGGGCCACTCGCGCAGTTCCAGCCCTCGTCCGTCGCGTCCCAGGCCCAGCCGAGGTAGGAGACGCCGTGGCGGTCGGCCCAGGACATGTAGCCATCGTCGTAGGTGTCGGTGCAACCGTTCTCGCCGAACTCGCCGGTGACGACCGGGACGACCGTGGCGAGGGGAGCGATGGTTGAGTTCCAGCAAGTCGGGTTGTCGCAGCCGTTCCAGTTGTAAGTGTGGAAACTGACGACCAGTTGATGCTCGGGGTCCCGCGGCTCGTAGTGGCGCCACGACGATTCGTCGTTGGCCCACGAGAGACCGCCGAGCATTAGCGGCGTCGTGGCGCCGGTGGAGCGAACGGCGTTGACGAGCTGCTGCATGCCCGCGGTCTGGTAGGTGACGGTCGTGCCGTTGTCGTCGTAGGTCGCTTGGCAGCCGCTCAGCCAGCACGGCCAAGTAGTGATGTAGGGCTCGTTGAAGAGGTCGAAGAGCACGGCGTGGTTGGACTTGAAGGTCGCGGCCATCGACCGCCAGAAGGTCGGCGCGTGGTCGGCGTCGGCCATGGGCCATTGGCTGGTCGGCTGGTTCGCCCCGGGGGCCGCCCAGTGCAGGTCGAGAATCACGTAGAGGCCCTCGGCCTCGAGGGTGCGCACGTAGCGAATTATCTGGCTGCGGTAGGCGGCGCCTCCGGTTGCGACGCCGTTGATGCCCAGCCAGCAGTCCTCGTTGAGCGGAAGCCTCACCGCGTTGATGTGCCACGACGCCATGGCCCTCACCGACGTCGGATTCGAGGGACCGTCGAAGACCTGGTGATTCGTGACGCACATGTACTCCGCGCCCGATCGGTCAACGCCCAACAGCCGGATGGCCTGGCCGTCCTCGTTTACCAGGTGATTGCCCTGCACCTGGATGCTGAGGGTCGACGCGGAGGCGCCCGACGAACTCGAGATGAAGATCGTCAGCGAGAACGTGACGGCCGCGACGACGCGACGCAGCCGCGCGACTTCGATGGGTCCGGCACCGCTACGACGAGGAACTCCTTGCATTGGTCTAACTCCTGACGCCCTTGCAAGTGCCTTGGTGCATTACATCGCGGGAGAACTCACCGCGCAGGCGCGACATCACTCCCGATGCACGCGCTTACTTCTTTTTCTTCTTCTTTTTCTTTTTGGAGGACTTCTCGAAGTCCGCGGAGAACGATGTGAACTGCGACGACGACGGCGCTGCGATCTCGCCCCCGGTGTCTAGGTCGGAGGTCTCGAACTCCTCTTCGTCGTCGTCCTCATCGTCCTCATCGTCCTCGTCGACCTCGTCGACCTCGTCGACCTCGTCTTCGTCGAAGAACGACTCCTCATCGAACTTGGCAAGTGTGTCGCTCGGCGGGCTCTGAATCGTCGCGTCGTCCCTGACGTAGGTGAAGCTCTCTTCCTTCTCGTCCTCGAGACCCGTCGTGGCACCCTCGTGGGTGTCGTCGTCCGGCGAACGAGCATCATCGTGCGCCTCCTGATGCACGTAGGTCGTCCCGTCAGCGCCCGCGTTCCCGGCCTGGTGGGCCAGCTCCTTCTCGAGTGCTGGTCGCAGGGCGAAAATGACGGTTGACGCGTAGAGGGGCAGGAACTCCTCGATCTCAAGGCCGAGGAATTGAGAGAGGAGCGGAAAGACGTTCACCGATGGGCGCTGGGTGTTCTTCTCGTAGGAGCGGTAGGTGGAGGGGCTCACGCCGATCTCGGCCGCGGCACGGCCCTGGTCCAGGCGGCGTTCCCTTCGCTTCGCGAGCAGCGCGTCGCCGATGGTGTCGCTGGAGAGCTCTGGAACTGGGGGCACGTCAGCAACTATATCCAGCGGTTCTCCTGAGGTTCGGTCCAACTTCGCCTTTCTGTGGGGACGCCCCTAGGCGTGCTGGTCAACGCTTTCTTGAAACCTCTCGAGGAAGTAGCGAATCTGTATGGCCGCGGCGGCCCCCTCGCCCACGGCCGACGCAATCTGCTTGGTCGAACCCGAACGCACGTCACCGGCGGCGAAGAGGCCCCGGACGTTCGTCTGGAACATCGGGTCGGTGACGATGAACCCGCGTTCGTCGACGTCCACCAAGTGGTCGAGGAATCCGGTGTTGGGGTCGAGCCCGATGAAGATGAACGCTCCCGAGGTGTGGTGCTCGACGGCTTCGCCGTCCTTGTTGATCGTGATCGACTCGAGCTTGCCGTTTTCGCTGGCGTTGAACGACGTGACCGACGAGTTGACCCACACGTTCATCTTGGGGTGGTTGAGGACCTTCTCCTGGAGCAGCTTGTTGCCGGTCAGGGTCGGCAGCGCCTGGACCACGGTCACGCAATCGGAAAACTGGGTGAGGAACAGTCCCTCCTCCAGACCGCTGTTGCCGCCGCCGACGATGGTGAGATTGTCGGACCCCTTGTAGAAGGGACCGTCGCAGGTGGCGCAGAAGTGGATGCCCGCACCGATGAGGTCGGCCTCGCCCTCGGCGTCGGTTCGGCGGTAGGTCGAACCGGTGGCGATCAGCGCCGCGGGAGCGAGCACGTGGTCGCCCGTCGAGAGGTCGACGCGGATCATTGGCTCCTCGCGCGAGACCTTGGTCGCGCCAACCGCCTGGAGGATCTCCACGCCGTAGCGCTCGGCCTGGCGCGTCATGCGTTCGGCCAGTTCGGCGCCGCCGACGCCGTCGGGGAAGCCGGGATAGTTGTCGAAGCGTTCCGTGATGGCGGCCTGGCCCCCCGGCGCCGACTTCTCCACGATCAGCACCTTGGCGTTTTCGCGCGCCGCGTAGATCGCCGTCGTGAGTCCGGTGGGTCCGCCCCCGATGATGACCAGGTCGTACGTGTCGAGCAACGCCGCGCGCGAGAGGCCGATCCGATCGGCCAGTTCGTCGTTGGACGGCTCCGCGAGGAAGGAGCCGTCCGCGAAGACGATGGTGGGGATGATCCGCTTACCGTTGTTGCGCGACTCGACCTCAACGACCTGGTCCAGTTCGGCTTCGAGATCGACCCACTTGTAGGGGATCCGGTGCGAGGCGAGGAACTGCTTGGCGCGCCGGCAGTCGGGGCACCAACTCGCTCCGTAGATGACGACGGGGTTCTCCGGTGAGGGTGTTGAGGTGCTCATGGCTTCAATCTATGTGGTGGTGGCGTCGGCAGTCCCGGTCCAATCGACCGGGACTGCCGACGACGGCACTCAGCTGACGGCAATGCCTTCCGAGGCGACCGGGACGTTGAAGATCGTCTCGATTTCGGTGAGGGACCCGTCCGCTGCGATGGCGTAGGCGTCGATGGTTCCGGCGCCGCCGCTCTCGACGTAGAGGGTCTGGCCGTCGGGCGAGACGGCCGAGTCGATCGTGCCCGCGTGCGCGACCGCGGCCGTGGCGTTCACCAACTGCGGAGCGCCGGCGCTGTTCTCGCTAAAGGAGCTGACGTTGCCGCTTCCAGCGTTCGAGCCGTAGAAGTAGCCGTTGGCGCCCGAGATCCAGCACAGGGCGGCCTGTCCGTCCGTGACGGTGCCGAGCGAGGTGAGAGTGCCGTTGGGAGTGAGCTTGTACGTGCTCACCGAGCTGTCGGAGGCCTCGGCCGAGACGATGTTCCCCGCGGCGTCAAAGACGAAGGCGAACGGGAGCGCGTTGTTGGCCGCCGTCACGACGGGTGTCGCGGCGAGCGATCCATTGAAGCCCACCGCGAAGACGTCGAAGGAGTTTGTGGTCAGCTTGGTGGAGATGACGAGGTCGCGTCCGTTCGGGCTGTAGGCGACTTCGCCGGCGCCGTGGTGGAAGTCCGGCGGCGTCGTGTTGGTCGCGGGGAAGTTCAACGAGCGCACCTGGACGTTCTGTGACGACAGGAAGCCGCCGAAGAGGCGGAACTGCGCGATCGAACCGGTGCCGCCCGCGTTGAGCACGGCGACCCAGTTGCCGTCGGAGGTAACCGAGACCGGGAACTGGCCCTGCGAGGCGACCTGCTGAAGGAATGTCAGGTGCGAGCCGTTGACCGCGAAGAGCGTCACCGTGTCGCTGGCGGAGTTCGTGGCGACGAGCTCGGTGTCGTTGTTGATGAGCGTGAGGCCGCCCTGGCTCGCGATCGGGTCGGCCGTCGCGCCGGCGGCGCTGGCACCGACGCCGCCGGTCGCGTAACTGCCGGCGAAGGAGATCGTGCCGTCGCTCGCACGGTTGTAGCTCAGCACTCGGTTGCCGCTCGCAGACTCGCTCTCCACGAACAGCGCGTGGTTCTCCTGCTGTGGTTGAAAGTCTCGAGTGCGGGTGGCCGCGCCCGCGGTGACGGCGCTCGCGGTGACGGCCAGACCGAGGGCGAGTGAGCTTGCCGCGGCGGCTCGGAGGGATGACGACAGCTTCATGGGATTCTCCTTGAACTGGCAGGGTTGCCGAAGAACAGTCCTCCGCCACGTGATGGCGTTACACATTTGTTATCGACGCTCGAAGAGGTCCCCAGTACGATGGGTCGGTGGATGACGCCGAACTCCTGGAACGGCTGCTCGCGGGAGACGAAAAGGCCTTCACCGAACTCGTCGTGCGCTACAACGCCACGCTCATTCGTCTCGCGCTCTACTACGTCAACGGCCTGGCCAGCGCGCAGGACGTCGCCCAGGACACGTGGATCGCCGTCATGCGCGGGGCCGACCGGTTCGAGGGGCGCTCGTCGTTCAAGACCTGGCTCTTTCGCATCCTCGTGAATCGGGCCCGCACGACGGGGACCAAGGAGAGCCGCACGATTCCGGTCGACCCGACGGATTCGGGTGCGACGGTCTCTGCGGCGCGATTCGACGGGGGAGGCGCGTGGCGAGTGCCGCCCGAGCCCTTCACCGAGGCCATCGACAACGCCGTCGCGAACGAGAAGGTCATTCGTCTCGTGCACGAGTCGATCGCAAGCTTGCCCGAGCCCCAGCGGTCGGTCGTAACGCTTCGCGACGCGGAGGGACTATCTACTATGGAGGTGGCCGAGCTGCTCGGGCTCTCCGAGGCCAACGTGCGGGTCATCCTCCATCGCGGCCGGGCCCGGGTGCGAAACGACGTGGAGACGAGAATGCAAGGAGGGGAATCGTGAAACTGACGGCGCCTCCCCTCGTCTGCCAACAGGCCGTCGAGCTCATGAGCGATTACCTCGAGGGCTCGCTCTCGCGCCGCGACCGCCGTCGCCTGGAGAAGCATCTGGCCGCGTGCCCGCACTGTTCGACCTACCTCGAGCAGATACGCCTCACCATCGCGGCGAGCGGGTCCGTCGGGTCCGAGGACCTGGAGCCCGCGGCCCTCGATGACTTGGTGGAGCTCTTCCGACGGTTCCGCGACGACCCCGACCGGGGCTGATCCCTCGTCGTGGCTACAAAAGCGTGTCGTCCCGATCCGCGAACTGAGGGGATCGGCCCGTCATGAGTGAGGAGGATCCCGCGAACGACGACGTCGAGGGCGCCGGTATCGCGCTTGATCCGCGGCGTCTGGAGGCCTTCAGCGACGCGGTGATGGCGGTCATCATCACGATCATGGCCTTTGATTTGAAGACGCCGGTGACGGCCGATTGGCACGGCCTCACCGGTCGGTTGCCGTCTCTGCTCGTCTACATCCTGAGCTTCACGCTCATTGGGATTTATTGGAACAACCACCACCACCTGTTGCGCGCGACGCGACGCATCAGCACGGCGGTGATGTGGTCCAACCTCGTCCTGCTCTTCTGGCTGTCGCTCGTGCCTTTTGCTACCGCGTGGGTGGGCAGCGACCCCGACCGGGCGCTGCCGCCCGCCACCTACGGCGTGGTGTCCTTGGGATCGGCCCTGGCGTTCTTCGTGCTTTCGGGATCGATACTTCGCGCCAACGCGGACGATGAGACCATCAAGCGGGCCATCGGCAGGAACACCAAGGCGATCATCTCTCCCATCATCTACGGCGTGGGAATCGCGCTCGCCTTCGTCATGCCCTCCCTGGCCTACGTTTGCTACGTCGTGGTGGCCCTCACGTGGATCGTGCCCAGTCGACGTCTCGCCCAGGGCGTTCCCACCTAACTCCGGGGCTCTTCTCTAGAGAACGCGCAGGGTGTCGCGTCGGTACACGCGAATCGCGAGGCGCGTCATCGCGAGCGACCAGACAACGATGACGACCCACGCCTGCAGCGGCGGCCACCCGCTCTGGCTCAGGACGGACTGCGACGCCTGGACCAGCCAGTAGGAGGGAATGTCCTTGACGACGTTGAGCATCACGCCCGACTGGAAAATGGGCCCGAATGACCCGCCCAGTAGCGCGAAAAGTGAAGTGATGCCACCCAGCGCCGGTCCGAGGGAGTCGACCTTCATCAGGTGACCCAGCATGATTCCGATGATGGCGAAGGGCACGAGCCCGACCAGCAGGAGCAACAGCATCGTGAGCCACTGCACCGCCGAGAGGCGCACGCCGAGCGTCGTTCCCGCGATGGCCAGCGCCACGAGGGCGAAGATCGACATCATGTAGCCGCTGAGCACCTTGGCGGTGAAGTAGCTGCGCGTCGAGAGCGGCGTTATCTTCATCTGGCGGGTCCAGCCGATCTGGCGCTCGGCGGCGATGCGGGCTCCGCTCGAGAGCATCGCCGTCATCGATCCCCAGGCGGCCATACCCGTCATGTAGTACAGCGGGAAGTGGATGCCCTCGACGACCACGTTCTTGTTGGGGCCCGCCACCGCGAAGAAGAGAACGAGGGGAAAGACCAGCGAGAAGATGAGAAACCGGCGATTGCGCAGGGTGCGCAGAATCTCGAACTTCAGGTAGGTGAGATTCTTCACCCGAGACCGTGGCCCTTCGTGCCGTCGTCCGAGAAACCCAAGCCATCGTCGGCGTCCTCATCGTTATCGGCGGTCAATTCGAGGAAGGCCTCCTCCAGGCCGACCCCGCGTACCTCGAGGTCGCGCGCGCCGGGATATCTCGCCAGGAGCTCGCGCAGCGCGCGGTCCGAAGAGTCCGAGTCCGCACAGGCGAGCGTGACGGCGTCGCCCCGCCGCTCGGCGTTGGTGACGCCCACGATCGTCGAGAGCTCCGACGTGGCGACGTCGAGCAGCGTCGCGCGAATGACCCGTCCGCCGACCCTGGCCTTGATCTCGGTGGGTGGGCCGTCCGCGACGATCCGTCCCCGCGCCATCAAGACGATGCGATCGGCGAAGGCATCGGCCTCCTCCAGGTAGTGGGTGGCGAAGATGACGGTCTTGCCCTGGGCGGCGACCTTGCGCATGATGTTCCAGAAGTCCCGTCGGCCCTCGACGTCGATGGCGGCGGTCGGCTCGTCGAGTACCAGCAGGTCGGGATCGGCCACCAGCGCCACGGCGAATCGCACGCGCTGGGTCTGTCCGCCTGAGAGCTTGGTGGTGGGCCGCTCGGCGAACTCGAACGTCCCGGTGAGGTGCAGCACCTCGTCGACGTCGAGCGGATGGGGGTAGATCGAGGCCATCATGGTGATGAGTTCGCGCACGCTCAGGTACTGGACCGGCGTACCGGTCTGGAGCATGCCGCCGATGAGGCCGGCCTTGACCGCGTTCGCCGGCGTCATGCCAAACAGGGTGACCGAGCCCTTGTCCGGTTGGGAGAGACCGAGCACCATGTCGATGGTCGTGGTCTTGCCGGCGCCGTTGGGCCCGAGCAGCGCGACGATCTCGCCCGTGGCGATGGTCAGGTCGATCGACCGCACGGCCTGAACGTCCCCGAAGGACTTGGTGAGGTGCGACAAGACGATGCCCCCGGGGCGGTCATCGGCGATAGTCACGTCCACCACCTTCTCACAGATGCTGAGACCTTCAAGGTGAATTCTTGGTGTCGTAGGCCCGAAGGTTTCGAACATCGGCCACGTTCTCTCGTCGCTTCGCGGCACCGCCATGAAGCGGGCGACCAGTGTGAGCCGGGGCGACGCGTGACGGCGGGTAGGGTGAGCCCGATCGACGATCTTCACCGAGAGGATGTGGCCGTGCCCACCGCCGACGAACTACTCAGTGCCCGAGAGATCGCGCAACTGACGAAGTGCCTGCGATCGGCGGCGCCGAGCGTCGAGTGGTCACACCTCAGAGCCAGCACCGCCATGTTTGGCGATCTCGGCTTGAGTGAACGCGTGCTGTTGGTTCGCGGCGCCTTGCTGGAGGACCTGCCGGCGTCGTATCCCCAGACGGCGAGGATCCTGCGCGCCGCGCTGAAGGACCCCTCCATGCGCGGATGGATGCTCTGGCCCGTGGGTGAAGCCCTGGCGACACGGGCCATCAGTTCGTCGCGCGACCGTGACTTCGACGATGGGCTCGCGCTCCTCGCTCAGCTGACGGAGCGGTTCACGAGCGAGTTCGCCATCCGCAGTTTCCTGAACGCCGATCTACAGCGCACTCTCGACGCTGCTGGAACGTGGACCTCGCACTCGAACGATGCGGTGCGCCGACTCGCGAGCGAAGGGACCAGACCACGCCTGCCGTGGGCCAAGCAGGTTCCCGCCTTCCGTTCCCAGCCCGCGGCGGCGATCGGCATACTCGACGTCCTCTACACCGACGAATCGGAGATGGTGCGACGCTCGGTGGCGAATCACCTCAACGACATCAGCCGCGCCGACCCCGACCTCGCCGTGCGCACGGCAACGCGCTGGCTGGGCGCGGCGCAGGAAACGACACCGCGACTGGTACGCCACGCGATGCGCACGCTGATCAAGCAGGCCCATCCCGACGCCCTGGCGCTGATGGGATTCGCCTCGCCCGCGGAGTTAGCGATAAAGGACCTGAGGGTGGACCGAACAGTCGTGTCGATCGGCGACGTGCTCGTGTTCGAAGGCGTCGTCATCAACGAGGGACCACACGACGTGCGTCTGGCAATCGATTACGTCGTGCACTACCGCAAGGCCAACGGTTCGACCGCTCCCAAGGTTTTCAAGCTGACGGCCAAAACGCTCTCGCCCGGCGAGAGTCTCGTCGTCAACAAGCGTCATTCCTTCAAGCCCATCAGCACGCGTCGCCATTATGCGGGCCCTCATTCGATCGAGTTGCAGGTCAATGGCCTTCGATCGAAGAGAGTCGACTTCGACGTCACCGAGTGAGTCGCCGTTCGACAACGGTGTTGCTGAAACCGGTGCGTCGCGAGCGCCGCATCGCGGTGTGAAGTTGCCGGTGAGTCGGTGGCGGGGGGTGAAACGTCCGGACTGGGAATCCGATGGAAGACACGGGTGTTAGTTTTCACAAAGTGGGTCGTGAGAGAATGGCGGTGCCGAGCTCGCTGAGGGTTGACCTGCGTCTTCTCACGCCGGTCGCGGGCGCGATCACGGCCCTGCCCGTCGTGGCCGTCTTCGTCTTCGGTCTCGGAATCGGTAACACGCGCGCCGCAATCTCGCTGGCGGTCGGCGCCAACCTGGTCGCCATCGTGTCGCTCGTGGGCGCGCCGCGGCTGTCGATCGGTCTTGCCGTGTCGGACGCGCTCGCGATGGGTGTATCGACCTTCGTGGGTTCGGCGACCGGGCCCTACCCCTGGCTCCATACGATCGTGCTCGTCCCGTGGTGCTTCGCAGCCGGGATGCTCGTGGCGTTCGGCAAGACGCAGGGAGCCATCGGCACTCAGGCGATCATCGCCTTCGTGGTGCTCGGACGATTCTCTGGCACGCCCCTCGACGCGATGGGCCTCGCCATGCTCGTGGCTCTTGGCGCGCTCGTCGAGGTCGCAGCGCTCTTCGTCCTTCGACTTCCGCCGAGCCTTCGCTATCAGCGCGGACGTTTGGCCGACGCCTTCGAGGCCCTCGCTGAGCTCGCTCGTCGCGACCCGAACACTTCGACCCATGACGTGGCGACGACCCTGGACGACGTGGAGCGCGCTCTTTCGGCGCCGTCGCTCTTCGGTCGCACCGACGTGCGCGACCTTCGCGCGTTGCTCGATCAGGCCCGGCGGATGCGCTTCGAACTCACGACGCTCAACGGGCTTCGGGTGCGCATCCCGAGCACGGACGCGCCGGCCTCGATCGCAACTTGTCTGCTGGGTGCCGCGGCGGCCCTCAACGAGATCAGTGCGGGACTTCGTCGACCGACCACGCCGACGACGTGGCACGATGACGCCGCGACGTTTCGCGACGACCTCGCGCGACTCGAGGTGGAACTTCACCGTGATCAGTCCACGACGCAGGTCATCGCGCGTCAGTGCCTGGCCTATCTGGCGGCCTTTGGGGGTCAGGTACGGGCCGCCGGGAATCTGATGGAAAAGACGCGCTCGGGCGGGGGTCGACGCGCGTGGCGACCACATTTTGCCCAGCGCCAGGGTTCGGATCCGAGGGACTTCCAGGGCGACTTCGAGGTCGTGCGGGCGAACCTTCGCCGCGACTCGCCGGCCCTTCGCCACAGTGTGCGCCTCGCGATCGCCGTACCCGTGTCGCTGCTGCTGGCTTCTTGGCTGTCGCTGCCCCGCGGCTACTGGCTGGCCTTCGCCGTGGCCGTCATCTTGAAACCCGACTACAGCACCCTGTTCGACAGGGGCCTCGGCCGGGTGGTGGGAACCCTCGCGGGCGCGACGCTGGCGGCCGTCATCGTGAGCGAGTTTCATCCCGTCCTGTTCGCCACGGCGGTGCTCGTGGCCGCGGCCGCGTGGGCCACCTATTCGACGTGGGCCGCCAGCTTCTCCGTGGCGATGGGTTTCGTGACCGCACTGATACTGATCCTGCTCAGCACGTCGCTGCACGATACGGTCGGTACGGCCCTCGACCGATTCATCGACGTGACGCTCGGCGCGGTGATCGCGTTCGCGGCGTACCTCGTGTGGCCGACGTCGCCCAAAGCCGGGGTCGAGGAGGCGCAGGCGGCCCTCTTCTCCTCACTGCGCGAGTACCTGGCGACGGTGGTCGACGTCGTGACGGCGAGGTCGGTGGATCGCGCGAGCGTCGAGACGCGGTCCAAGGCGACACGACTGTCCTGGGCCAAGTCCGAGGCCGCCGTCGGCCGCTCCATTCAGGAACCGGCCGCCACTCGCCTCGATCCTTCGCGCTCACGAGGGCAGTTGGCCGCGGCGCAGCGGATAATACGTGCGACGCAGGCCCTGTGGATCGACGCGGACCGGGGGGCCACGGTCGACGGCTTCCCCGAGCTTGACGAACTGACCAAGGGCCTGCTCGAGGGGCTCGACGACCTGGCGAGGAAGTTCTCCGGTGACGTCGTAAGCCGGATGCCAGAACTTCGAAGGCTCTACCGGTCGGCCGAGCCGCTGCTGAGTGATCGCGGCGTCGCCACGTCTATCGCGCTGCACCTGGACGAACTGACCAACGCCATCGACACGGCGGCTCATCTGGCGGGTTTGCAGCTGCCCGTTGTTGGTTAGCGCTCGATCGTTGCGAGCCCTCGTGGGTCGTTCGAGGTCCAAGACGTCGCGACTCCTGGTCGGCGATCGAAGTGGGGAGTGACCGCGACGGTGTTCTCAGCCGCACCACGCGCGTAGCAGCACGTCGCCGGCGATCGAGTTGCCTGAACCGACGTCGGCGACCGGGGCCCACGCCGCCCGACAGAAGGCCACGCCGAGTCCGCTCACCAGGGACAGGGCGATGAGCTGGATTCGCACGAGCGCCACGTCGGGGCGGGGGTACTCGGCGAGGCCGCCCCGCATCGCTGAGGCGACAGCACACTAGGATCGGCCTCGACGACGGCGAGAACGTTGGTCTTTCCGGCACGAGCGCGACCTCGGAGCGAGAACTCGTCGCCTACTGAGTTCCGGCCTCCTCGCGCGATAGTGAAGGTACCTCCTCCACGTCGAAGGACGTGGTCCTCCTACTGCAGGTACTTCTCGACGGTCTCTTCGTTGCGCAGCCTCGCGCCATCGGGATCGAGTCCCGCGGCTCGCCGCGCGCGACGCTGGCGCAACAGGTCCCAGCACTGGTCGAGTTCCACCTCGATCTTCTTGAGCCGCTCCCGATCGTCCTTGGACAAGGGGCTCCCGACGTGGGCCTCCTCGAGCTCTTGCTCCTCGTCGGCCAGTCGTCCGATGCGCTGAAGAACGGTGTTGTCATCCATGAGAGTGATCCCTTCTATTGCCCAGCCACTACGTCTTACAACTTTACGCCGGTACGGTGCGACGTCATTCGGGCCCGCCAATGCCCGCGCGGCGCTCGAGGCCGGTGAACACGTGGCGTTGGATCCATTCGTCAAGGTGCTGTTGTCCCTCGCGGGTCTCAGCGTTGCCCTAGGACTTCTCGGAGGTGACCGATGAACTGCGCGTAGGCCCATGAGCCGTCGTAACGTCGACCGTTGATGAAGAACGTCGGGGTGCCGTTGACACCGCTTCGAATGGCGCTTTCGATGTCGTCGTTCACTCGCTTTCGCGAGGTGCCCTGAGTAAGTGCGGCTTCGACCTGTGACGCGTCGGCGCCCGCCTCTTGCGCGTAACGAAGCAGTGACTCCTTACCGAGTTCGCGCTGGTTCTCGAAGAGCAGGTCGTGCATCTGCCAGAATCTTCCCTGAAGCCCTGCGGCTTCGGCCGCTTCGGCGGCCAGTTCGGCGTGGGGGTGGAAGTTGCTCAAGGGCATGTTGCGAAAGACCAGTCGTAGCGAGGTTCCCAACTCCTCCTGCAGGTCCTTGACGATCGAGTACGCCTCAGCGCAATAGGGGCACTCATAATCCCCGTATTCGACCAGCGTGATCGCGGCGTGATCGTCGCCTCGGATGTGGTCCCGGGGACCCACCGCAACGGTCAGTCGCCCGTCGCCGACGCTCATGGCAGCTCCTCGAACGACTTCAGAGTGCGGGCGACGCTGTGGCGCACCGTCGGGACTGACACGCACCTCTCGTCGCACGCGACGGGCGGGGGGAAATTGGGGGCTTCGGCTCCCGGCCGCCGAGCACCATCGGGATTGAGATGTCGCGTGTCATTCGCACTCATAGTGTCGGTACCTCCACTGCTGCGCTGTCGCCCTCGTCGCTGAGGTGATGCGACCTCATTATTGGCCCAACGCGGGGTTGGTGCAACTGCCCGCACTCACTGGTCGAGGTACGGCGTGCGAATCGGCTCGTGCCTTGGCGCCCTGGCGCCCAGCGCACCCGTCTCAGGCGGCGTGGGCCCACTCGCCGCTGGACCGGCTCGAGACCGCGCACGAAGCCGCGACGAGCGACACGCACGCCAGGGCAGCGATCAGTGGCCAATAGAGAGGCGTGTGCAGCACCAGGACGGCGCCGAGCACGGCTCCGACCAGCATCGCGGCGATCGATATCAGCCGTCGTGGCGCCTTGGACCCCGCGCCGCCGACGAACCGGCTGTCGGCACCGATGCCCGTGATGGTGAGCGTCAGCACGGTCGTGGTGAGATCGGGCACGGCCAGCCTTCGGGCCACGGCGTTCTGCAACCCCATCGCCGCTCCGAGGACCACGACGAGGCTGTCACGGTAGCCGGTGGCGACCGGAGTGCTCGAGAGAAGCGACAGAACGACCGCCACGAGCAGCAGCCCGCTCTGTGAACTCGACGCCACGGCGAACATCTTGCCTCGATGTTGGCCCAAGCGCGATCCGATGAATCCGCTGCCGGTGGCGCCCACGACGAAGGAAACCAGCGCGAGCAGCGATTCGGTGAGCGAGAACCCGGGCACGTGGGCCAGCGCGAATCCGATGAAGAGGACGTTGCCGGTCGCGTTCGCGACGAAGACGTGGCCCAGCGTCAAGAAGCTGAAGGAGTCGACGAGCCCCGTGACGACGGTCATGATCAGCAGGAGTGGAGGAAGGGGGCCGTGCCGAGGGTCGCGCCCCGGGATGAGCGTCTCGCGCAAGTCATAGAGCAACGAAGCCATGGGACCCCCCTGGTGTCACACACCGGTTCACTTTCGTCGAAAGCCTAGAGACGGCGGCGACCGATGTCGACGGCCAGCGGCGAAGGGCGACACTCGACGTCCGGGGAGCCAACGTCTGGCGTCACCGTGGTGGTCGTTGCAGACCCAGCCGATGCAGTCGCGCCAAGGTGACTAAAGTCGGTAGAGGGGGCTGATCGGAGGCTCCGTGATTATTTTTGGTGTGGTACTGCTGCTGATTGGATTCATTACTGGCATCGCAATCCTCTGGACCCTGGGGATGATTCTCCTGGTGGTTGGTCTGGTCCTTTGGGTTCTCGGTTCGGTGGGACACGCGGTGGGGGGTCGGCGCCACTACTACTAGGCGACACCAGTGAGTCCTGGCCCAGCGCACTCGATCGATCCGGCAATTTAGGATGACCGTGGGCCCGACGGGCCCCCTGGTGGAGGATCGGTTGGCGCGTTGAGTGACTTCGAGACGAAGTTGGAGAGCGTCGTTGAGTTGTTCTCGGGTGACGCGGCGTCGGTGGATGCGGCGGAGTCGATTCCCGAGAGCCACGTCGACGCGCTGGCCTCCCTCGGTCTCTACGGGGCGTTCGCTCCTCTCGACGACGGGGGGCTGGGCCTCGGACTTAGCGAGATGTGCGTCGTGGTCGAGCGCTTGGCCGCCGCGTGCCTGGCCTCGACGTTCGTGTGGATCCAGCATTTCCGACTGCTGGCGTCGGTCCTCGATCCGACCGGTTCGTCAGGGCTGCGTGAACTGAAGGCCAAGGTCGTGCGTGGTGAAATCAAGGGTGGGGTCGCCCTCGGCGGACAGCTGGCGGGGCCCGCCAGATTGAGGGCCGCGCCAGAGGGCGACGGATGGACGCTCGACGGCCACGCGCCCTGGGTGAGCGGCTGGGGGATCGTCGACGTGCTCTTCGTCGCCGCGCGCGGGCCCGAGGACACCGTCGTCAGTCTTCTCCTGCCCGCGCTCGAGCAGCCTGGTCTGATCGTCACGCGCCACCGGCTCTCCGCTCTCAACGCCAGCGCCACGGTGCGTCTCAACTTTGAATCCGTGCAGAGTTCGGGCGACCGGGTCGTCGGCGTGGCGCGCTACGACCCCTCCCTCGAAACGCCAGAGGGCCTTCGCGTCAACGGTTCATTGGCGCTCGGGGTGGTGCGTCGGTGCTGTTCGCTGCTCGGACCCACGCCGCTGGACGAGGAGCTGGCTGCCCGGCGCGCCGATCTCGACAGTGCCAACGCTGCGACCATGCCCCTGGCGAGGGCGCGCGCCTGTGAGTTGGCGGTGCGGTCGTCGCACGCCCTCAGCGTGCAGCGAGGCAGTTCGTCGGTCCTCGAGGGCGGCGTCGCCGAGCGCACGGCTCGCGAGGCGGCGCTGCTGCTCACCTTCGCCAGTCGGCCTTCGATCCGGCAAGCGCTGTTGGAGGAGTTCGGCGCCGCGCAGCGGAACTAGCGCCCGGTCGTTGCGATGGGTTCGACTAGCCCCAGACGTCGTGGGCGGTCTCCACGACGAGGCGCAGCTTGGCGACCTCTTCGTCGAAGGTGAGGCTGTTACCCTCGACGGTCGAGGAGAAGCCGCACTGGGGCGACAGGCAGATCTGGTCGAGGGGTACGTACTGGCTCGCCTCGTCGATGCGGCGCTTCAGCTCGTCCTTGGTCTCGAGGGCGCCCCGCTTGGTGGTGACGAGTCCCAGCACGACCATCTTCCCCTTGGGCACGAAGCGAAGCGGCTCGAAGCCGCCCGAGCGCACGTCGTCGTATTCGAGGAAGAAGCCGTCCACGTTGAGCTCGCCGAAGAGCGCCTCGGCGACGAAGTCGTAGCCGCCTTCGGCCGCCCAGTAGGACTGGAAGTTGCCGCGGCACGAGTGGGTCGTGACCGACATTCCCTCCGGCCTCGACGCCAGCGCAGCGTTGATCTGCTTGATGTAGCGCAGGTGCTGATGCTCGGCGTCCTCGCCGCGCTCGGCGATCATCTGGCGCTGCTGAGGATCGTTGAGGTAGGCGAGCGAGGTGTCATCCAGTTGCAGGTACGTGCAACCCAGCTCGCCGAGGCGGCGGACCTCCTCCGCGTAGGCGGCGCTGAGGTCGTGCCAGAACTCCTCGACGTCGGGGTAGACGGCCGGGTCGATTGCGGCCGCCCCGCCCCGGTAGTGGACCATGCTCGGCGAAGGGATCGTGAGCTTCGCCACCGCCGTCGTGACCGAGGACTTGAGGAACGTGAACGCGTCGGCGAAGATCGTGTCATCGATCTTCACCCGGTCATTGACCCTGAGGGCCGCCGAGGTGAACGACGTCGTGCCCTGCGCGTTCTTGAACGCCACCTGGAGCTGTTCGTCGGTGCGGGTGATGCCGCCCAACTGGTAGATGAAGTCCATGTGCCAGGAGGTGCGGCGAAACTCGCCGTCGGTGGCGGATTGCAGGCCGATCTCCTCCTGCAGGGCGACGATGTCGCGGACGGCCGCGTCCTCGGCCTCCTTCAGGGCCCCGGCGTCGATCGCTCCGTCGGCGAATTGCTTGCGGGCCGCCATCAGTTCGGGCGGACGAAGGAAACTGCCGACGTGGTCGGCTCGAAACGGGGGAGAGAGTCGCTGGGTCATTGCACGACAGTACACTTTTTGACTTCGCGAATCGCTGGTGAGCGGTCGCCGACCGATGGTTGGGGGAGCTGGTGTCGATGAGAACGACGTGGTGTCGCCGCCTTTTCAGAGGCACGCGGGTTAGCGGCGGGCGCAGGCAACCGCCGCCACCTTTTGAATTCCAAGGACCGGCATCGGCTGCGCACCTGGTCAACGTTGGTGGTCAACTTTGGCCGCCACCATCGTTGCGGTAGGAACGTAAGTCCCCTAAAATTGGGGCGATTCGCGGGAGAGAGCCTGGGTCGCGAGCGTCGTATCGTTGGATGCCTTAACGTTCAGTTGAATCACGATCTAGCAAGAAGGAGTGATCCTTGGCTCTTCGGCGAACCATCTATCGCTACTACGAGCACCGACTCGCCAAGGCGCTGCCCAACGACAAGTTGCCCCGCCACGTCGGCGTCATCCTGGACGGACACCGTCGCTTCGCCCGTGAGGCCACGGACGGCGAGTACCGCGCGAGCTACGAAGCGGGCATGGTCAAGCTCGAAGAACTGCTCGAATGGTGTTCGGACCTGGGCATCAAGGCGGTGACCGCGTGGGTGCTCTCCACGGAGAACCTTCGCCGGCCGGTGGCGGAACTGAATCCCTACTATGAGGTGCTCACCGAACTGTTCAGGCGTCTCCCCAAGGACGCGGAGCGCCTGAACTTCTCGCTCACCGTGAGCGGGAGTCTCGACCTGCTACCTCCGGAGTTGTCGCTCGCCGCGAAGCAGGCGGTCGACGAGATAGATCAGGCCGGCGGCGAGACACACATGAACGTCAACATCGCCCTTTGTTACGGGGGGCGCCAGGAGGTCATCGACGCCTGCCGTTCCCTGGTGAGCGATCTGGTGGCGTCGGGAGTGGCACCCGAGGACCTGGCGGAGTCGATCGACGCGCAAGGACTTGCACGCAACCTCTACGCGGCCGACCTTCCCGACATCGATCTGGTGATTCGCACGAGCGGTGAATCGCGCATCTCGGGATTCCTGCTCTGGCAGTCGGCGTTCGCGGAGTTCGCCTTCGTCGACCCCTACTGGCCGGCCTTTCGAAGGGTGGACCTGTTGCGAGCTCTGCGGGACTTCTCGCGCCGTGAGCGCCGTTTCGGCGCCTGACGGGGCTCTTGTTCTCGCGCTTCCTGGATAACCGAAGCGAATTTCAAGCGAGCGCCGTTCCTTAGATTTTGACTTGCGCGTCCTCCCTTACCGCGCTAATCTACAACCATATGGTTGTAGATCTAAAGGCGGAGAAGACTGATGAGATGTTCCGCGCGCTCGGTGACGCGACGCGACGCGACATCGTCGTTCACACGCTGCAACGCGAGTACTCGGTCTCGGACCTCGCCCGTCTCTATCCCATGAGTTTTGCCGCCGTCCAGAAACACGTCGCGGTGCTGGAGCGGGCCCGATTGGTGACCAAGCGCCGACACGGGCGCGAGCAACTGGTGCGAGGCAACGTGGTGGCGATTCGCCAGGCCTTCGGCCTGCTCGAACAGTTCGAAGAGGTGTGGCGAGGTCGCGTCGACCGCATCGATCAGATTCTCACACAAGAGAAAGAAGAAGGAGCAAGAAAATGACCGTCACGAACGTCCAGAAGGACCATGAAGCGTTGACCATGACCATCACCGCGGAGTTCAACGTCTCCCCGGAGCGGGTGTGGCAGTTGTGGGAGGATCCCCGACAGCTCGAGCGCTGGTGGGGCCCACCTACGTATCCGGCGACCGTCACCGCGCACGATCTCACCCCCGGAGGCAGCGTCTCGTATCACATGACCGGGCCGGACGGTGACCAGCCCCACGGGTGGTGGCGCATTGTCAACGTCGACGCCCCCCATCGGCTCGAGTTCGAGAACGGCCTGGCGGACGCCAACGGCGCGCCTAACCCCGACGTTGCGTCAATGATCGTGCGAGTTGCGATTAGCGAGCTACCTGACGGCGTCAGTCGCATGGCCGTGGAAAGCGTCTTTCCCACGTTGGCGGTCATGGAGATGTTCATCTCCATGGGGATGGAAGAGGGGATGAAGGGGGCGATGTCGCAGATCGACGGCCTGCTTTGACGTAGAAGGTTCGAATGACACGAAGCGAGGCGGTCGTGCGGTCAAAGGCTCGACGTCGCGGTGAACTCTCAGCGGTTTTCGCCTTCGTCCAACCGCCGCACGAGGGCGGGTGGCGCGATAAGGCGGTAGGCGTTGTCCAACAGATCCGCGAGCTCATCAAAAGCCAGATCGAGGTCTAATCGCACGCCGATCCATCCGCGATGGGCCACGTAGGCGGGGAGGAAGAAGATCTCCGGACGATCCGCGATGAGGTGGGCCCGGTAATCCGGCACGCAGGCGCCCCAGAGCTGCGCGAAGTGGACCTCGTGGTGACCATCCATCCACACTGTGACGAAGCTGCGCTGGTCGCGGATGAAGAACGTCGGTGCGCCGTGACTCGGTCGTTCGTTGACCTCGGGCAGCGACAGACAGTGCGCGCGAATCCGCTCGAGCAACGGCTTCGAACGTGGTCCCATCTAGGAATACTCACATACCGCGCACCGAACGCGTCACTCTAGGTCGGTTTGTCAGGTTTCCTTCAGGAAGGTCTGAAGCTGGGAGATCCCACTGTGGAAGATATTGGACACGGTCGGAAGGAGGTTCGATTCCTGGTTGGGCACCACGATCGTCGTGCAGTCTTTCGCCGCGGTAGCCACGAGTGCCACCCCTTGACGCAGGTGCGAGTTGGGACCGGCAACGGGATACTGCGGCACGGTATTAAGCACACTGATCAACGAGGTGACACCTGAACACTCCGTTGCGATGGCGCTCCAATTGGGTGGCGAAAGGTTGATCGCGGCGGCCGTGCTGATCGACGCGGAGTCGAGGCTCACGATGTCGGACCGGTAGCCCAGCGACCACACCGAGCCACCGGTAATCGAGGCGATGCTCGAAACGATGATGATGGGATACAGGATCAGCCATCCGATATATCCGACGGCGCCGACAATCAACTCGGTGATGAGGACCCTTCTGCCGGGCTTGGTTACGACGAGGTTCCACTCCGGGGTAGCACCGCCCGTAATTTGCACTGACTCTATGGGGGCCATGGAAGGGAAGGCGAATCCCGCGGTGAATGATGCGGGTTGGACGGGAGGTTGAGTGGCCGCCGGCCCATCAGTCGTGACGGCCGGCGACACAACCTCGAGAGAACTCGTTGGCGCGACGCTCGGCGGTGCGGGTAACGCGCGTGGCACGGTCGTTGGTGGGGATTCGGCGTCGCCAAGGAGGCCCCGGGGATAACGGTCCTGAACGAGGAAGGTGTACGCGTACAGCCGCGCCTGAAAGCGGACGCTCGCGGAAAAGGCATTGTGAAGGGGCTCGGGAAGCGTGCCGCGAAAGAGCGTGATGATCCATCCGAAGAAAGCCACGATCCCCGTGCCAAAGCTGACGAACGCACCGACGATGTACACGGGTATGGCGAGGATCAAGCGGAAGAATGTCGTCGCTCGGCCCATCGGGCCGGGTTCCATCAGCGTGGCGATCGGGTAGTCGTCGACTTTGTTGAATGAGAATGGCGGGTAGTCGTCAGTGAGCAGAAGGGCATAGGCGATGACTCGAACCTGCCAGCGCAGCACATCGGACACGAACTCGTGGAAGGGATTGCGACCCGTGAACAGAATGGCGAACCAGGCGAGAAAAGTGAGGACCTCAGAGGCGAACAGCAGACCATAGAGCGCCACGAGGTGGGGTATCAGCATGATCAACCTGAAGAAGACGGTCCACCGGCCCTGTTTTTGCGCCGGTGCCGCGCGTAGTTGAAAGACCGGTCGCTCAGAGTTGTTCATCGGCGAAGCGTATTCCGTGTTGGCGTCGGGCGAAGGCCCTAGGCCGCAGAACTTCGGCGTTGCGGTAATTCGACGCGCCGTCGCGTCCCGGATGGCCATTTGCGCTGTTGACGGTGAACCTGCGAGCATCTCAACATCGCTCGAAGCTTCTGGAACGACCGTCGAGCGCCACCCGAAGGAGCTGGCATGGCCGACGAGAAAGCCGACCCCGGCTCGGCGATCCCCTTCGAGCGCCACGTCGCGGCGGCCGAGGCCCGGGCGGCGTCACGCTACTTCGAGGCGGGTGTCCCGATGCGCGACTGCCTGGAGCTCGCGGCCGACGTGTACCTGCCCGTCGACTCCGCCGACGGGCCCGTGCCGGTCGTGGTGACCGCCACGCCCTACGGCAAGGAAGCGCAGGTGGCCGACCGCGAGCTTTGGCGCCACCACGGCTACGGCTTCGTCGCGGCGGACGTTCGCGGGCGCGGAAAGTCCGAAGGTATCTGGGACGCGCACGTGAACGACGCGAAGGACACGCACGACCTCATCGAATGGGTGGCCGCCCAGCCCTGGTGCAACGGCGTCGTCGGCACGACCGGACTCAGCTACGGAGGATGGATCCAGTGGGCCGCGGCGTCGCAACACCCGCCGCACCTCAAGGCGATGATCTCGACGTCGGCGGCGGGGCGTTGGCAGCAGGAGATCCCCTACACCAACGGCGTCTTCCAGCTGTTCTTCGCGTGGTGGAGCTACCGCACCCGTCGCCGGATCTTGGAGACCTACGGCTTCGTGCGCACCGACTGGTACGAGAAGCTCTCGACGCTGCCCTTTAAGGCACTCGAGGACTACATCGACTCGCCCAGCCCCACGTGGGACAACCTGGCGGACCGTTACACGCTCGACGACTTCTACCGAGCGCTGCGCTTCGACGGCCACTACGACGAGATCGACGTGCCGTGCCTGCACGTCACCGGTTGGTACGACCAGGAGGATCTGCTCGGGGCCTTTCACCACTACGAGATGATGATGGACAACTCGCCGGCCAGGGACAACCAGTACCTCATCGTCGGACCCTGGAGTCACGTCGGCTCGCGCAACCCCAGCCGGTTCTACAGCGGTATCGATTTCGGCCCCGAGGCCGCCCTCGACGTCGAGGCCGAGCACGTGCGCTTCTTCGACTACTGGTTGAAGGGGAGCGACAACGGGCTCACGTCGCTCGATCGGGTGCGCCTCTTCGAGCCGGGACGCAACGCGTGGCGAAACGCGGGCGTGTGGCCGACGTCGTCGACGACGCGAACCCTGCACCTGGGAGACGGGGCGCTGTTAGAGCGCGAACCGACCGAGTCGGGTCAGCGCAGCTACCGCTACGACCCGATGGACCCCGTACCGACCGGCCTCACGATCAGCCGCTACCCCCTCTACGAGGACGTGCCGCTCGACCAGACCGAGACCGAGCAGCGCGACGACGTGCTGTACTTCACCAGCGCGCCCCTCGACCACGAGCTGGTGATCTCGGGCTGGCCGCGCCTCGAGCTCTTCGCGTCGTCGGACTGTGACGACACGGACTGGCACGTCAAGGTGACCGACGTCGACCTCGACGGCCGGTCGCTTCGACTCACGCAGGGCTGCCTGCGCGCGGCGTGTCGCAATTCGCTCGAGTTCCTCGAACCAATGGAGCCCGGTGAGACCTACGCGTTCTCCATCGAGCTCTGGCCCACGCATCACGTCCTCAGGCCGGGACACTCGATCCGAGTGAGCGTGACGAGCAGCGACTTCCCCTGGTTCGCGCGCAGCCTCAACCAGTTCGGCCCGGTCCACCTGCAGAGCGAGGCGAAGGTGGCGATCAACACCGTGTTCTACGGCGGTGAGTTCCCGTCGCGACTGGTCCTGCCCGTCGAGGGCTGAGCAAAAAAGATCGTTGCAGTCAACTGTTTCGTAGGCCGCCATCAACGGGCCAGAAGTCAGTCGCGAGACTGACCTCCATCAACATCACGATTTCGCGGAACAGGTTCGAGATGAGAGACGCAATGGGGGAAGATCGCCAGTCAAGCTCGACCAGCTACTCGATCGGCAGGATGCACCGTGACGGGTAGTAGCCGCCGAAGTGCACCGTGTTGCGAGCCACGCGGGGCTCGCCCTGCAGCCTCACCGGTCCAAACCGGTTCATGGAACGCGCGTACCAGGGGAAGTCGCTGCTGGTGATCGTGACGCGCATGGAGTGGCCCGGCTCGAACACGTGGTGGGTCGGCCAGAGCTCCACGTCGTACTCGAGCACGTGGTCGGGCGTTACCGCGCTCGGCTGCTCCAGCGAGGTTCGACAGGCCGCGCGAAGGCAGCCCTGGGTGACTCGTCGCGAGACGCCGGACGGATCGACGTCGGTGATCTTGACGTGCCAGTCCGTGTCGTCGCCGTCGGTCGAGGCGAAAAACACGAGGTGGGGCCAGCCCGACAGGACGATCTCCCGGGTGACCGGAGTTCCGGTGAAGCAGATCACGTCTTGGCGCGCCTCGTTGGCGCTCTGGTCGAGTGGCACGTCTTCCACCGGGTACAGGCGTACGTCGATGCCCGTGAGTGCCGGGTCCATCGGGTCGTAGTCGTAGCTCGTCTCGCCCTCGGTCTCGGGTGCTTCGGCGCTCAACGTGCCCGCGCCGAGGAAGACATCGAGGTTCGTCGTCGACGTGGGCCAGCGCTCGGCGGCGCGCCAGGCGTTGCGGCCGGGCTCGAAGAGCCGCACGCGGTCGAGCTCGCCGACGCCGTTGTCGACGCCCTTGAGCCAGTGGTCGAAGAACGCCAGGTGCTCGTCGTCCATGGCGAGTGCCGCCTCGGGACCGTGATCGATGTCGGCGTAGAAACGATCGGGGCTTCGCGACTTCACGTGACTCCACGGTCCTACGATCAGGTACTGCTTGTCGCGCGCGGGGGAGTCGGCCATCATGTGCTCGTAGTGGTGGAACGCGCCAAGCAGGTCCTCCTGGTCGTACCATCCGGTGACGTGCAGGCAGGGCACGTCGATCTGGTCGTAACGATCGTCGAAGCGAAGGCTCTTCCAGTAGTCGTCCAGGGTGTCGCGGTCCGCCAGGTTGTCCCAGGTGTCGGTGGGCGTGTCGATGATGCGACCGATGTCCTTGAAGGGCAGGATGCGAAGCGCCTCGTCCCAGTCGATCTGACGCAGGCCGTAACCCTCGTCGATGCGTCGCCGGGTTATGTAGGCCCACCACGCGAAGTAGAGCTGGAAGACTCCGTTGGTGTAGGGGATCTCCTGCTGCCAGCGCCCCGCCGCCGACGTTGACACCATCGCGCACAGGTGCGCCGGTCGAGCCGACGCTGCGGCCCACTGCACCCAGCCCATGTAGCTGAGTCCGGTCGTGCCGACCTTGCCGTTGCACCAGGGCTGCGCCGCGACCCATTCGATGACGTCGTGCGTGTCGGGCACGTCGTCGGCGAAGCCGCTCCAGACACCCTCGGACTTACCGCGGCCGCGACAGTCGACGGCGACGAAGACGTAGCCGTTGTTCTGGTACAACTCGATGTCGCCGGACATCAGCGCGACGTTGTCCTTGTTGTAGGGCGTTACCTCGACGATGGCCGGCAGTACCTCGGCCTCGTGGCCGAAGGCCAGGTACACGTCGGCGGCCAGTTCGACGCCGTCGCGCATGGGAACGCCCATCTCCAGGCGACCCCTGGCCGCGTCGTTATCCGCCCTCTCGATCCAACGCTTGAAAGGTGTCGTGTCGTGCGCCATGTGTCGTCTGCCCCTTCGAATGAGCGTTCCCGTCGTCGTACGTTTTGTTTAGCACCACTAGGTCATCTCTTTAGTTCGTCCAGACCGAACATGAGGACGTCCATGCCTTTCTACTTGCTTGAATGTTTCCGCTCTGTGTTTTTGCTCTCCGTGCGGGTTTCTCGACGGGGAAATTGTGATAGTAAGAATTACGCGTCATGGCACTTCTGTGATGGCGTGAAATCCAATGGGAGGGATGCATGAGGATTAATCGATCCACCATCGCACTAGCGTCCGTCGCGGTTGTGGTGCTCGCCACGACCACGGTGGCCGGGGCGGTAGGGCATGGCCAGGCGGCCAGTTCTGCGAAGTCCGCGCATAGCACCATTCAGCGCGGCGGCACCCTGGTGTTCGACCGCGGCAGCGACATCATCTCGCTCGACCCGACGCAGGTCTCGGACAACGAGAGCATCTGGGCCGACGAGTGCATCTACGAGCCGCTGTACAAAGCCACGCAAAACGGCAAGGAGCTCGTGCCCGACATGGCCACCAGCTACTCGTTGTCGGCCAACAAACTGAGTTGGACCTTCAACCTGCGCCACGGCGTCAAGTTCTCCAACGGTCAGGTGATGACCAGCGCCGACGTGAAGTTCTCGATCAATCGGGTGGCGGCCAAGGCCAGTAACCCGTGGACCTTCATCAACGCCGACATCGCGAGCATCACCACGCCGAGCAAGTACCAGGTCGTGATCAACACGAAGACCCCGTGGGCTCCGCTGCAGGCGGACATGGCCCTCTTCGCCAACGGCGTCATCCCCAACAACTACGCCGGTGAGACCTCGTCCGTGTTCTGGGCGCACCCCATCGGTACCGGCCCCTTCATGGTCAAGCAGTGGATCAAGGGCAACGAGCTCGAGCTGGTGAAGAACCCGTACTACTGGCAGAAGGGCAAGCCCTACCTCGACGGCGTGAACTTCGTCTCGGTACCCGACGACAACACCCGTCTGCTGCAGCTCGAGTCCGGGTCCGCGCAGATCGACGAGTTTCCGGCCTGGTCCCAGGTCAGCGAGCTCTCCAGCAAGCCCGGCATCACGATGACCCTCTTCCCCTCGAGCTGGACCCAGTTCCTGGGCTTCAACGAGCAGATCAAGTACTTCAAGGACGTGCACGTTCGATTGGCCATCTCCTACGCGATCGACCGCGCCGCCATCATCAAGGCCGTGCTCTTCGGACACGGCACGGTGGCCAACTCGCAGGTGACGCCCGCGCTGTGGGACTACGACGCGTCGACGCCGGGCGCCCAGTACAACCTGACGACGGCCAAGAAGCAGATGGCGATGTCCGCGTACCCCAAGGGGTTCTCGACGAAGCTGCTCGTGGGTTCGGGCAACCAGAACGAGCTGACCATGGGTCAGATCGTCCAGTCCGAATTGGCGCCGCTTGGCATCAAGGTCACGCTGCAGGAAGTCAACGGGGCCCAGGAGACGACGCTGCAGGACGAGTCGGAGTTCCAGATGTCGTTCCTCTACGACACGACGGACATCATCGACCCTGACGAGCTCATGACCTTCGCCGCGGCGGGCGGTCCCGGTGCGCAGGGTACCCACGCCGAGTTCACCAACTACGACAACACTCAGGTGAACAGTTTGATCAACCAGGCCGAGCACGTGCTCAGCATGTCGGCCCGTAAGGCGCTCTACGACAAGGTCCAGTTGATCCTGGCCCAGGACCCGCCCATGGCGTACCTCTTCTACCAGCCGTTCGCCTACGCGTACTCGAGCAAGGTGCACAACTTCTTCGTGTACCCGACCGGTAACTATCACTTCGAGAACGTCTGGCTCAGTAAGTAGTTTCCGCGAGTCAGGTGCGCGGTCCCACCACGGGACCGCGCACCTGACTTCGGAGACCTTGTTTCGACCAGAAGGGGATTAATAAGTTCATGTTGGTGCGCTACGTGGGTCGGCGTCTGTTGCTGATGGTCCCCGTGGCGCTCGGAGTGACCCTGCTGGTGTTCTTCTCCATCCACATGGTTCCCGGCAGTCCGGCCTACACGTTCCTCGGGCCCCACGCCTCCCACAAGGCCGTCGCGGCCTTCAATCAGGAGTGGGGGCTCAATCGGTCACTGCCGGTGCAGTACTGGCTGTTCCTCGATCGACTCTTTCACGGGAACCTCGGCGACTCGCTCTTCTACCAGTCGTCGGTCACGTCGTTGATCGCGACGCGGGTGCCCGTGACGCTGAGCCTGCTCACGGGCGGGGCGGTCCTATCGGTGCTCATCGCCGTGCCGTTCGCCGCGCTGGCGGCGACGCACCCGGGCAAGCTCATCGACCAGGTCATCCGCTTCACCAGCACCGCGGGTCTCGGGATGCCGAGCTTCTGGATCGGCACGACGCTGATCATCCTCCTGGGCCTCGTGTTCCCACTCTTCCCCGTCGGCGGCTACGGCAACGGGCTGTGGGGTCACGTGGACTCGATGTTCCTGCCCTGCCTGACGATCGCCATCTCCATCGCGCCGACGCTGCTGCGGAGCCTGCGCACCAGCCTGATCGACGCCCTGGGGTCGGACTACGTGGCCTTCGCCCGCGCGAAAGGGGTGAGCGCCCGGACGGTGCTGTACAAGTACGGCTTTCGCAATGCCACCATTTCCGCCGTGAGCGTGCTCGGCATCAACATCGGGTTCCTGGTTGGTGGCACGGTCGTGATCGAGAACGTCTTCGCGCTGCCGGGCCTGGGCCAGCTGATGATCACGTCGATCCTCGACCGTGACTTTCCCATCGTCCAGGGCATCACGCTGATCTTCTCGGTGATCGTCATCCTGGTGTACCTGCTCACCGACGTGGCTTACGCCCTGCTCGACCCCCGGGTGCGACTCGGATGACCGACCTCGTGGCCGCCCCCGAACGCTCCTATCGACGCAAGTTCCGCCGTCCCCCCACGACGCTGATCGTGGGCGCGTCGATCGTCGCGGTCATCGTGCTGCTCGCGATCTTTGCGCCCCTCGTGACCTCGTACAACCCGACGACGATCAACCTGCTCGCGCCCCTGCAGGGACCGAGCGCCGCGCACTGGCTCGGCACCGACCAGCTCGGGCGCGACATCTGGACCCGCCTCGTGTACGGCGCGCGCACCGACCTGAGCGTGGCCTTCATCGCGGTGCTCGCGCCCTTCTCGGTGGGCACTGTGCTCGGGGCCTTCGCGGGCTACCTCGGCGGCTGGCTCGACAACCTGATCATGCGCATCGCCGACGTCGTCGTCGCCTTCCCGTTCTACGTGCTGGTGATCCTGCTCGTCTTCCTGCTCGGACCGGGCACCAGCAGCATCTACATTGCCATCTCCGTCGTCAGCTGGATCTCCTACGCGCGAATCATCCGCGGGTCGACGCTGGTGGCGAAGAACCAGGAGTACGTCCTGGCCGCCCAGCTGCAGGGCTTCTCGACGCTGCGCATCATCCTGCGCCACATACTGCCCAACGTGATCAGCCAGGCCATCGTCTTCGCGATGTCCGACATCGTCAATGACATCCTGGCCATCGTGACGCTCGGCTACCTCGGACTGGGCATCCCACCGCCCGCGCCCGACTGGGGCGAGATGATGGCCAGCGGCCAGCAGTTCCTCACCACGCACTGGGAGCTGTCCACGATCCCCGGCATCGCCGTGGTGATCACGGGCCTCGGCCTCTCCCTGCTCGGCGACGGCCTCAATGAACTGCTGGGGCGCAACTGATGACGACCACCTCATCAAATGAGCCGCTCCTCCTGGTGGAGGACCTCTGCATCGACGTGACCCCCGTCGGCGGCAAGAAGACCGTGCCCGCGATACGAAACGTCTCGTTCCAGGTCGGGGCCGGCGAGGCGGTCGGACTGGTGGGCGAGTCCGGCAGCGGCAAGAGCCTGACCCTGAGGACCATCCTGGGCCTGCTGCCCGCGGGCATCGAGGCCACGGGCGGGCGGGTGCTCTTCGAAGGCGTCGACCTCTTGAGGGCGAGCAAGAAGACGATGAAGGGCCTGCGCGGCACCGGCATCACGATGATCTTCCAGGAGCCGATGACGTCGCTCAATCCCATCGCGAAGGTGGGCGAGCAGATCGTCGACGCCGCCCGGGTGAAGCACTCGTGGTCCCGGAGCGACGCGCGGGACCACGCGCTGCGCCTCGCGCGCCACATGGGCATCCCGGATCCGGAGAACGTGCTGTCGCTTTATCCCCACGAGCTGTCCGGTGGCCTGCGCCAGCGGGTCATGATCGCGGCCGCCCTGGCGTGCCAGCCCAAGCTGGTGCTCTGTGACGAGCCGACGACGGCGCTCGACGTCACGATCCAGGCCCAGATCATCCGCCTACTGCTCGAGCTTAAGGACGAACTGGGCATGAGCATGCTCTACGTGACCCACGACCTGGCGGTGGTGGCGCAGCTCTGCCAGCGCCTCGAGGTGATGTACGCCGGTTCCATCGTCGAGAGCGGCCTCGTGGCCGACCTCTTCCGCCAGCCCAACCACCCCTACACGCAGGGTCTGGTCAACGCGACGCCCGACGTCGACGCGGTGGTGGACCTCCTGACGGGCATCCGCGGCAGCGCCCCCACCCTCGGCCACTGGCCCGAGGGCTGTGCGTTCAATCCACGCTGCGACTTCGCGAGCGCCGAGTGCCAAAGCGGAGAGTTCCCCCTGATCGACACCGGTGAGGGCCGCGCGAGTGCCTGCATCCACGTCGAGCAGCTGCACGCGTCGATCAAGGACGGGGCGCGATGAGCGAGAACATCCTGGACCTCAATGACGTCACCGTCTCGTTCATGGCCCGTCGCGGCGGCACCAAGACGCCCGTGCACGCGGCCGACCACGTCACCCTCGACGTGCGTCGAGGCGAGATCTTCGGGCTGGTGGGCGAATCGGGTTCCGGCAAGTCGACGCTCGCCCGCCTCATCGTCGGCCTCAACTCGGCCGCCAGCGGCACGGTCGTCTTCGACGGCGAGGTGTTATCCAACAAGAAGCGACCGAAGTCGCTGCGCCGGCGCATCCAGATGGTCTTCCAGGATCCCTACTCGTCGCTCGATCCGCGCATGAACGTGCGCCAGCAGCTGATGGAGATACTGAAGGTCCACGACGCGGTGCCCGACGCGCAGCGCCAGGCCCACTGCGAGAAGATCTTCGCCCAGGTGGAACTGGCGCCGTCGTTGCTCGACGCTCGGCCCCGCCAGATGTCGGGCGGGCAACGCCAGCGGGTCGCCATCGCGCGGGCGCTGCTGCTGTCGCCGGAGCTGCTGGTGGCCGACGAGCCGGTCTCGGCCCTCGACGTGTCGGTCCAGGCCGGCATCGTCCAGCTCTTCGCGGACCTTCGCACCCGCCTCGGCGTGACGATCTTCTTCATCGCGCACGACCTCGCCGTCGTGCGCCACCTCTGCGACCGGGTGGCGGTCATGTACATGGGCAAGATCGTCGAGGAGGGCACCACCAGCGAGCTCTTCGCCAATCCGCGCCACCCCTACACCCGGGCCCTGCTCGACTCGATCCCTCGCTTGGCGCCCAACGCGCACGAGGAGGTCGTGGCCCCGGAGGGCGAGCCGCCGAGCCTCGCTCGTCTCCCGTCGGGTTGCCGCTTTCGCAGCCGCTGTCCCTTCGCGACCGAGAGGTGCGTGCAGGAGGAGCCGGGCCTGCTCGCCGTCACCTCGGGCGCGTCCGACTCACCCTCGACGCACGTGGCGGCGTGCCACTACGCGAACGACCTGGAGGCCTACGTTGGACGCAGCTCCACGCTCTGACATCGTCGTGCGTGACGTGACCACGCCCGACGAGCTGCGGCACTGCGTGCGCCTCTACGAGGAGGTCTTTCGCCTGGGCCCCGGCGACGGTTCGCTCAACACGCGATTGCTGGTGGGCATCGAGCGCAACTCCGGCATCGTGGTCGGGGCCTTCGCCGGCACCGAGATGATCGGCTTCGCACTGAGCTTCCTCGCGTACGAGCGCGAGCAGCAGGTCATGTACCAGTATTCGCAGCTGGCCGTCGTGGCCGAGAAGGCCCAGGGAAGGGGCGTGGGGCGCCGGCTCAAGCTCGCCCAACGCGACGCGGCGAGGGCCATGGGGATCTCCCTCATGCGCTGGTCCTTCGATCCCTTGCTGGTGCGCAACGCCCACTTCAATCTGAACGTGCTGGGAGCAACCGCCTTCAGGCTGGAACGCGACCTGTACGGCTCGCACGGTCACGGTCTCGACGTCGAACAGTCGACCGACCGCCTCCTCGCGCAGTGGGATCTGACGGTCGAGTCGCCCCCGCCCCGCGACGCGGCGTCGGGCGGTCCACTGGGTGCGGCGAAGGTGACGGGCGATCGCGCCACGCTGGCCGTACCGGCGCTCTCACCCCGAGCGCTCGACGAGCCCGGGCGACGACTGCGCGCTGAGATACTCGACGCGTTCGACATCCTCTTCGAACTGGGCTTCGTGGCCGTCGGCTGTGACCTCGAGTCCGAGTCGCAGGCCGTCTACGCCTTCACGAAGGCGAGTGCCTCGTGATCGACGTCGTCGAGGTGACGCTGTTCCGGGTCCGCAAGGAACTGGTGCACGAGTTCGAGACCAGTTCGCACACCAAGAACTTCATCGAGCACGTCCTCGTCAAGGCCACGACGGCGGACGGCCGGGTGGGCTGGGGCGAGGCCGCGTCGCCGTCCGATCCTTACTACTGCTACGAGAACACCGACACCTGCTGGCACGTGCTTCGTCACTATCTCGTCCCAACGTTGCTCACGGGAACCTTCGAGACGCCGGCGCACGCGCTGCGCGCCTCGCCCGTGACCGGTCATCCCTTCGCCCACGCCGCGAGCGACATGGTGATGTGGGACCTCTACAGCCAGGGAATGGACCTTCCGCTCGCCGACGCCCTGGGCGGCACTCACGACGAGGTCAGCGCCGGGGTGAGCCTCGGCATCGAAAGCAGCATCGACGACCTCTTGGAGGTGGTGGCCCGCCACGTACGCGACGGCTACCACCGGGTCAAACTCAAGATCAGCCCGACCTGGGCCTACGAACCGGCCAAGGCGGTGCGCGAGGCCTTCCCCGACGTCGCGGTCCAGGTCGACGCCAACGGAATCTTCAGCGCCAGTGACATCGACGGCCCGCTCTTCAGCGACCTCGACGGCCTGGGCCTGCTGATGATCGAGCAGCCCTTCGCCGCGGATGACCTGCTCTCGCACGCCGCACTGCAGCGGCGACTCGAGACGCCGGTCTGCCTGGACGAGAGCATCAGGTCGCTCGAAGCCCTGGCGACCGCGCTCTTCTTGGAGGCCGGACGCATCATCAACATCAAGGTCTCGCGACTCGGGGGAGTGGGACCCGCCCGCGACGTGCACGACGTGTGTCTCAACGCGGGCGTGCCGGTCTGGTGCGGCGGGATGCACGAATTCGGGGTCGGACGCGCGGCCAACCTGGCGGTCGCCAGCCTGCCCGGCTTCACCTACCCGAGCGACCTCTCCGGGTCCCAGAAGTACTACGAGAGCGACGTCGTGGAGCCGACGATCGCCGCCCACGACGGCCTGGTGAGGGTGCCCAGAGGCCAGAATGGACTTGGTCTTAACGTGCTCGAGGACGAAGTGCGGGCGAATGCGCTCGACGTGGTCGTTCTGAACGCCACGGATCTCTAGAGGAGGAAGCCAATGCGAGTACTGATCTCGGTCGACATGGAGGGCCTGACGGGGGTGACGTGCCCGGAGGACTGCGAGTACGGGGCGACTCGCTGGGAGAGCGCGCGTCAACTGATGATGGGTGACGTCAACGCGGCCGTCGAGGGCTTCTTCGACGCCGGCGCGAGCGAGGTGGTGGTGAACGACGCCCACTCCAGCAAGCGCAACCTGATCCTGTCCGAGCTCGACCCGCGCGCGTCGGCGATCATCGGCACCCACAAGCGGTGGGGCATGCTGCAGGGTATCGCCGACACCGACGTCGTGGCGTTCGTCGGCTACCACACGGGTGCCGGTCACCAGGGCATCCTGGCGCACACCTACATCGGCGAGACGATCCGCGACGTGCACATCAACGGCGTCTCGAGCAGCGAAGGGCGAATGAACGGGCTGGTGGCGGGCGAGTTCGACGTGCCGGTGGTGCTCGTCACGGGCGACGACCTCACCTGCTTCGACGCGGCGACGTACGCCCCCGAGGCCAAGTTGGTCGCCGTCAAGTACTGCATCGATCGCTACACCGCGCGCTGCCTCACGCCTTCGGTGACGGCCGCCAGGATCACCGACGCGGCCCGGGACTCCCTCGCCCTCGTCACGGCGCCCATGGCTCTCGCGGGTCCCTTCACCTACGAGGTCTTCTTCGACGCGGCCAATCCCGTCATGGCCTCGACCGCGGTGCCGGGCGTCGAGGCGACGAGCGAGACGAGCGTGGCCTTCACGCTGCCCACGATGCGCGAGGCGATCCGCTGCTTCAAGGCCGTGTCGACCATGGCCAGCGCCTCGACCGAGCCAGAGTACGGATGACCGAGACCGGCGACGACCTCACGTTGCGCGCCCTCACACGCCTGCGGCTCCTGACCGAGCTGGAGTCCCCGTCGGGGGACGTGAGAAGTCTCGACATCCTGCGCGACGCCCTGGCCACCCGATGGCGCGAGCTGGGACTCGACGTCTCGATCGAGCGCGGCGCCTCGGGCGACCACCTCGTCGCCGAGTGGACCGTGCCCGACAGCGTGGGCCACGTGCTGCTGGTGACCCACTACGACACGGTGTGGTCGGTGGGTGAACTGGAACGTCAGCCCTTCGTGGTCGATGGCGACCGCGTGACCGGTCCCGGGGTGTTCGACATGAAATCGGGCATCGTCGCCATCGAGCTCGCCCTCGAAGAACTCCGCGCCGATGGCGCAACGCCCTCGTGCACAATTCGCATCGTCTGCGTCGCCGACGAAGAGGTTTCCAGCCTCGACGGACGGCGCGTCATCGAGTCGGCCGCCGAGGGCGCGATCGCGGTACTGGGCTTCGAGCCGGCCCATCCCGATGGGTCCTTCAAGAGCGGGCGCCGAGGCGTCGCGCGGGTGCTACTACGGGTGACCGGGCGGGCGTCGCACTCCGGTCTCTCGGCGTCAGAGGGCGTCTCCGCCATCGACGAGTTGATCGACCTCTTACAGGATGTGCGACGTGACGCCCCCCACGACCGCGACGCGGCCATCAACATCGGCCGCATCAGCGGCGGCACACGGGCCAACGTGGTGGCCGGCGCCGCCGAAGCCGAAGTTGGGCTCCGCTTCAGTGATCCCGCCAGCGAAAAGGAACTGCTCGATTTCTTCCATGGTCTGGTGGCCCATCGACCGGGTGCCACCGTTGAGGTGGTGACGTTGTCGCATCGCCCGGCGTGGACCGAGGATCCTTCGTCCTGGCTCACCGCGTTGGTGGTCGATACCGCCCGGGCCCAGGGCGAGGACGTGTCCGCGCGACCAGCCGGCGGCGCGGGTGATACCAATTTCACCGGATCGAGGGGACTCGCGACGCTCGACGGGTTGGGACCACGCGGTGAGAACGCTCACGCCGTCGGCGAATGCGTGTTGCTATCGTCACTGCGCCAACGAGTCGCGTTGCTGGTGGACCTTCTCACCAATCCGGCCCTGAGCGCCGCGCGCTGAGTGTCCTTCGCAGAAGTTCGAAAGTTGCTACGCGCGGAGATCTGACGCGGACGGGCTGGATTCGCTGTTCCTGCGTGGCAGTACCCAGTCGGGACGCGCGAAGTGGCACGTGTAGCCGTTGGGGTAGTGCTCGAGGTAGTCCTGGTGCTCCGGTTCCGCTTCCCAGAAGGGGCCGACCGGACTCAACTCGGTGACGACGTGGCCGGGCCAGAGGCCCGAGGCCTCGACGTCGGCGATGGTGTCCTCGGCGACCCGACGCTGCTCGTCGTCGACGTAGAAGATCGCCGAACGGTAGCTTGCGCCGCGGTCGTTGCCCTGGCGGTTGACCGTGGTCGGGTCGTGGATCTGGAAGAAGAACTCGAGGATCGCACGGTAGGAGGTCTTGTTCGGGTCGAAGATGATCTCGATGGCCTCGGCGTGGGTCCCGTGATGACGATAGGTGGCGTTCGCCACGTCGCCGCCGCTGTAGCCGACGCGCGTCGCCAGGACGCCTGGTTGCTTGCGGATGAGGTCCTGCATGCCCCAGAAGCACCCTCCGGCCAGTACTGCTCGCTGCGTCGTGTCACTCATCGTTGTGTTCCTTCCCTCTTCGAGACATCGTCGAACAGATGCAGGTACTCGCCGTAGCCTTGCGACTCGAGATCCTCGTACGGTACAAAGCGTAGGGCGGCGGAATTGATGCAGTAGCGCAGGCCGCCCTCGTCTTTGGGACCGTCGTTGAAGACGTGGCCCAGGTGGCTGTCCGCGTTGGTCGAGCGGACCTCGGTCCGCACCATCCCGAAACTCACGTCGCTGTTCTCGAGCACGTTGGCCGGCTCGAGCGGTGCCGTGAAGCTCGGCCAGCCGCATCCGCTGTCGTACTTCTTGGTCGACGCGAAGAGGGGCTCGCCCGACACCACGTCCACGTAGATGCCCGCGTCCTTCTTGTCCCAGAATTCGTTGTCGAACGCGGGTTCGGTGCCACGCTCCTGGGTCACCTTGTACTGGCGCTTGGTGAGTCGTGTCACGGCTTCGGGGCTCTTCTTGTAGTGGTTCGCCATGGGGTCTCCTTCGTACTCGTTCTGGTAAGACTACGGTTCGCTTTGCTTCGTGCTCTCGGTCGCATCACTAGCGTGCGCAGTGCGTTGCTGGGACGCTGCATTCAGCCGGTGGGCAGGTTGTCGTTGTGTTCCACTGTTTCCCCCGTACTCCTAGTCCTGCGACCGATCGTTGGCGTTACAACCTTGCGAGGCGAGTGACCGGGGGGCGCTGGTGGTACGCCTGATTGGAGGTAAAAGAAGGGGACCGCCGACGTTACGTCTGCGGGTCGCTTCCGTGTTCGTGCTTGTGGAGTTCATCCTTGAGCCACGCGGTGATCTTCTCGTGCTTCTCGTCGTCGACGTGTGAAATCGTCTGGATGGCTTCACGATGACCGGGATGGTTGGGGTCGGCCAGTGCGTCGGCGTCCACCGGTGTCGAGTCGTCGTCCCTCTTCTTCGACACGTGCCACCCGCCGAAATAGGGAAAGAAGCCGAAGCTACCGAAGCCTCCAATGAAGGGGGTGCCCATGCCACCGAGAGGCGCTCCTCCGACGAGACCACAAGTGGTGGCGCAGTGCACGCAACATCCTCCGCAGTGTCCGCACGCAACCATAGGAATCTTCCTCTCGATCGGATCAGGTGCTCAGAATCTACCAAGTAGTGCACGACGGTGGCTGCCCGATCGCCACGTCTCAACGTCGGACCTCGTTGGGTCGTGGCTGCTATGGCCCCGTTTACTCTTCGAGTGCCTAGAGTTTGTACCCGATGTCGCGCAGGAGCTGTCGGCGATCGGCGGCGTCACTCGCTGTTTCAATTCCGGCGGGCGGCATTCCGTCGACGACGCCAAGTATTCCTCGCCCCAGGTCGGTTTGGGCGAGGAGCACCTCAACCGGGTTCGCGGTGGCGCAGTAGATGTTGCACACTTCGGGAACCTGCTTGAGCGCGTTCAAGACGTTGACGGGATAGCCGTCGCGCAGATAGACGATGAACGAGTGACCGGCGCCGATTGCTTCGACATTCCTGGCGGCGAGCTCGACGAGGTCCTCGGCGTTGCCCGAGCAGCGGATGAGGCACGGGCCCGATGCCTCGCAGAACGCCAGGCCGAACTGCAGGTGCGCGCTCGCTCCGGCGAGGGCCTCGTGGATATCCTCCACGGTCTTGATGAAGTGGGATTGCCCGATGATGACGTTGAGACCTTCGGGCACCTCGATCGGGATTGCGCTGAGCTCCATGTCCACCTCCTGGTGCGGCGGTTTCAACGAGTGACGCCGCCGCTGCTATCGACCATATCCTCGCGGAGTGCCTCGGGGGCGCGGGCGTCCGCGGATCTTCCTTGAAATTGAACGATTGGGCCAGTGCCATTGGTCTCAGTGCCGGCGTGGCGAGCCGACCGTGAACGAGGGCGCGAGCGTCCTACGAAGCCGACGAACTAGCCGAGTATCTTCGCCACCACGTCGAGCAGCTCGGAGATCGTGTACGGCTTCTCCAGATAGTGCTGAGCGCCGGCCGCCAGCAGGCGCCGTTTTGTCGAGTCGCTGGCGTCGCCCGAGATGATCACGACCGGTATCTCGGCCGTCTCCGCGCTCGCGCGCATTGCGCTGAGAATCGATTCGCCGCTCAGTCCCGCAAGGTTGAGGTCGAG
>Ga0182030_10001548_pt1 | contig 47576 bp, 40 predicted proteins | sample 812S3MmetaG_FD_121299 | JGI IMG/M metagenome (GOLD analysis project Ga0182030, IMG submission 121299) | Permafrost microbial communities from Stordalen Mire, Sweden - 812S3M metaG (Illumina Assembly) | ecosystem: Environmental > Terrestrial > Soil > Wetlands > Permafrost | place: Sweden...
CTCCGGCAGCGTCGCTCATTTGGTGCTCCCCGCCATCACCATGGGCGGAGCCTTAGCCGCCATCCTGACCCGCATGGTACGCACCTCCATGCTCGAAGAATTGAGCCAGGACTACATCCGCACGGCCCGCGCCAAAGGCCTGCCCGAGCGCACGGTCGTCTATCGTCACGCCCTGCGCAACGCCATGATCCCAATCCTGACCGTCTTAGGATTGCAATTCGGAGCCCTCTTAGCCGGAGCCATCGTGACCGAAACCATCTTCTCCTGGCCCGGCATAGGACGCCTGACCATCCAAGCCATCGGTAATCGCGACTATAACCTGGTGCAGGGATGCATTCTGGCGATTGGGCTGACTTATGTGGCCGTGAACTTTCTGACGGACTTACTGTATTCGGCGGTGAACCCGAGGATTAGACAATGACCAAGTGGGGCTCCTGCGGGATGGCACAAGTTTCCTATTGATTTCCGATACAAGGACGAGTTGCTCCGCGAGGCGGGCATAACGGCCTCGTCCCGGGCGTAGGAGGGCTGTTGCTTCGGCAGGCCGCCCTCTCCGCTTTGCGATTTCCTCCGATGCACCAAACTGGTGTATAACGATGCCATGCCGGTAACAAAACATGTCCGAAGGAGTGCCTTCCCGCTCCCATTGCTAAACAAGTAGATCGTATGGCGAAGAGCCGGCGCTTGAGCGACAACCGTGTCCTGGTGGAACTCATTGAGTTGGGAATCGAAGCGCGGAAACAGAAAGAGAAGACATTCTTCGATCTGGCCGAGCGTTTCCGAAGCGCCGGCGATCCCGGCGAAGCCAAGCGGCTAGGCGACCAGTTGGGCCGTTTGGTCTTCGGTGAGTGATGTCGCAGATCGAAAGTTGGACGCGAATTCCCGCCGCCATCCGCGACCACCTGATTGATCGCATGCCAGAATCCTTGTCTGATTCACGATGCTCTTGAGGACAATGCCAGCGTTGGCGTGGGAATCGGCGGCAATGTAGTCGGCGATGGAATCGAGATCCTGGGCGGCGCGTCTCGACCAGACTATTCGGTGAGCCATTTGCTGAAGCGACTCTCGACTTCCTCCTGCGAGAGAGTACAGTTGACGCGGGCGTCTTCCAGACCGCGCCGCACGTTGTCGAGGACGTACAGGTGGTACTGAATGTCTTCCACCGAGACGTTGTCCGGCAGCCTGTTCAACAGTGACTCAACATCCTGTTTGACGTTACTCATCGTGCGCCTTTCGACTGGGATAGCACGCAGGTAGTCCGGCCGAGATTGCTTCGAAAGGGCATTGTATATATAAGTAAAAGCAAGCTATCCGACCATGTCCGCCCTCGCCCTCTCGCTCCCCCGCATCGCCCGCCACAACTCGCTGGCGGCCGTGGGCGTGGTGTTGGTCTCCATCTTCGTCTTCTCTGCCATTTTCGCGCCCTGGATCTCCGCGCAAGATCCCGCGCATATCGATCTGCCCAACCGCTTGCAGTCAGCGTCCCTGCAGCACTGGGCTGGCACCGATGAACTCGGACGCGACATCCTTTCCCGTCTGATCTGGGGAGCGCGCATTTCTCTTTTCGTTGGCAGCTCCGTTGTGGCGTGCTCGCTCCTGCTCGGCCTCATCATCGGCAGTATTGCCGGATACTATGGCGGAGGCATCGACCGCTTTGTCAACGTCGTGCTCATGAACGCGTTTCTTTCCTTCCCCGGAATTCTCATCGCCATCGCCTTCGTCGCCTTCCGCGGCCCCGGCATTTTCAATCTCGTGCTGGCCTTGTCACTCGGAGGATGGGTCGGTTACGCTCGCCTGGTTCGCGCGCAAGTGCTGGCTGTCCGCGAACGCGAATTTGTCGAGGCGGCGCGAGCGCTCGGCGCAGGAGATCTCCACATCATCACGCGCCACATTCTGCCCAATATAATTCAGCCGGTCATTGTGCAGGCGGCCATCGGCATGGCGGGCGCGGTGCTTGCTGAAGCGACCATGAGTTTCCTGGGCCTCGGAGTTCCTCCGCCCACCGCCAGTTGGGGATCGATGCTCAACGATGCCCGCTCCCATCTCTTCGACGCTCCCCATCTTGTACTTTTTCCGGCGTTGACCGTGATGTTCGCAGTGCTGGCCTTCAACTTTATCGGCGACGCGTTGCGCGACCTGCTCGATCCGAGATCGCGGATCGAAGCGGGACTGTAGTCCGTGACCGATCATTCGTGAATGACTCACTGTTGACAATCTTCTTACGAGCTTTACGCATCTGTGACATTGAATAAATTGATGCTCGCCAGTCAGTTTTCCGCTGATTACTTTTCCCGCTCATTCGCGTCAAACTAGTGACACGAAATCAGGGAACTTTCTTTGGGGTTGATTCGTATCCATTGAAGACGTTAAGGCAGGTTTGTATGAATCGAAACATGGAACTCACCTTTCAAATGGAATGCTCACAAGACGTTGCCGTCGTGAACTGCTCGGGACGCATGGTGCGCGGGGCGGCGCTCGACCAGTTCCGCCGCCGCATCGAGCAACTCGATCGCGTTCGCGTGCTGGTGCTCGATGTCTCGGAAGTTGACCATCTCGATGCCGGTGGTTTGGGAACGCTTTTGTTGCTGCGCCGCTGGACGACGCAACGTTCTGCGAAGATGAAGCTGGTCAACCCGCCGCTTTTCTTCCGCCGTGTGCTGGATGCGACGCACCTTTCTTCTGTGTTTGAGATTTCTTCGTTGAAAGAAGCCATCTGCATTTTGCGGTCGAAAGAAATCCCGCCGCCGAAGGAATGCCCGCCCCGCTTCGCCGTTGCCTGACTGGGTTGTGGCCATTTGCTCTGACGAGGTTGCGTGAACAAGTCCGGCTGATAGGGCGCGATGCTTTATAATTCGCGCCCATGAAGCCTTCCCCAGTTTCGCGCAGGGACAGCCGCCCCGGCTGTCGAGCGGAGCAAAGCTCGGCCGCGTCTAGCCACTCCCGATGACCCACCTCGCCCGCAAACTGCGCGTCACCGATTACTTTTCCCTGGGCTGGGGAACAATGGTAGGCGTGGGTTGGCTCGTCGTTATGGACGACTGGCTGACGCGGGGCGGCCCGCTTGGAGGCGTACTCGGCTTTGCCGTTGGCGGCATTCTGCTGCTCCCCATCGGCTATGTCTACGGCAAGCTGGTCATGGCCATGCCCGACGCAGCCGGCGAGGTCGCCTACACCGCGAGAGTGTTCCCGCGCCCCGTCAGCTTTTACACGGGATGGATGATGATGCTCGCGTATTTCATCGTCTGTCCCTGGGAGGCCGTGGCCGTGGGCCGCATCGCCGCCTACATTTTTCCTGCGCTTGATTCGATCCAGTTATACAGTGTGGCGGGAAAGCCCGTATATCTGCCACACCTGATCATCGGGCTCGCGCTGACATCGGTTGTTACACTCGTGAACTATCATGGCATCCGCCTGAGCGCCACCTTTCAGAACTGGAGCACCTTCGGCACGCTGGCGCTCTTCGTGATCTTCGTTGCGGTTGGCGTTACGCGCGGGTCGACCGCCAATTTTCCGCCCTTGTTCACGCACACTCCCTTCATCTCCATCTTGCTGGTGCTGCAGATCGTTCCTTACTACATGACGGGATTTGAATCGGTGACCAAAGCCGCCGAGGAGGCTAATCCGCAATTTCGCGCGTCGGGATTTTCTCGCGCCATTTTTGCCGCCATCACCGTCGGCGCCGCTTTCTACATCGTTGTAATAGCGGCGGTGGGCTTCGTCGCGCCGTGGCGTCTGCTGACCGGCGAACCATTCATGACCGCGGTCGCCTTTGAACACGCCGTCGGCTCGCGGTCGATCGTAAGCATCATTTTGAGTGCCGCTCTACTTTCGCTATTCAAAGTCTTCAACGGAAATTTCGTGGCCGCCAGTCGCTTGCTGTTTGCCATGGGACGGCGCGGCTTGGTCGACACAAGATTCGCCACGGTGCATCCCCAGAATCAAACTCCGGCCGCGGCCGTCACCTCGGTTGGGATCGCCACCGCCGCGTGCATGTTTCTGGGCAGCGCCATTCTGGTGCCGATCTCGGAGGTCGGATCGGTCGCCTCCGCTAGCGGATGGTTCGCGGCTTGTGCGGCCTATCTGTGGATGCAGCCCAAAAGGATGCAGCCCCAAGTCGCCGACCGCCTGATCGCTCTGCTCGGCGCCCTGGTAGGCTTGGCGATGCTGCTGATGAAGTTTGCGCCGTTTGTCCCCGGTCATTTTTCGCAATGGGAGTGGCTCACACTCGCCGTCTGGATTATCCTAGGCACGTTGATCGGACGCCCGAGAGCGGACCCCTCGGGAAATACGGATTCGGAAAGAAACTCATGACCGCAACTCGCCGCTTTATCCTGGCATGCCTGCTGCTCGTGTCCCCCTTAGCTCTAGCCTCCGACTCTCGCTTTGACCTCGTCATCACCAATGGACACATCATCGACGGCACCGGCTCTCCCTGGTACGCAGGCGACATCGGAATCCGCGATGGCCGCATCGCCGCCATCGGAAACCTCTCCTCGGCTCCGCGCCAGCGCACTGTTGACGCTCAGGGCAAAGTCGTCGCTCCCGGATTCATCGACATGCTCGGCCAGTCGGAAACGACCATCCTGGTTGATCCTCGACTGCCTTCGAAGATCTATCAGGGCATCACCACCGAAATCACCGGAGAAGGCGGATCGGCCGCTCCTTTGAACGACGCGATTATTGCCAATGACCGCCCCGCCTACCAGCACTACAAGGTAAATCCCGACTGGCGAACGTTCCGTCAGTATTTCGCCCGCCTGGAAAAACAGGGCATGGGCATCAATCTCGCGAGTTACGTGGGCGCGACGCAGGTGCGACGCGCGGTGCTCGGAGATGCCGACGTCCAGCCCACGCCGGAGCAACTCGAAAAGATGAGGGCTCTGGTTCGCGACGCCATGCGCGACGGCGCGGTCGGAGTGTCAACTTCATTGGAGTATGCGCCCGCTCCCTATGCCAAGACGGAGGAGATCATTGCGCTCGCTTCGGAGGCATCGAAATCCGGCGGAATTTACGCCACCCACATGCGCAACGAGGGCTCCAGTGTTCTGGAAGCGATCGACGAGGCGGTTCGCATTGGGCGCGAGGCCCACATCCCGGTCGAGATCTGGCATTTCAAAGTCGCGGGCAAGCCGAACTGGGGACACATGCCGGAATCCATCGCGCGCGTCAATCGGGCCCGAGCCGAGGGGGTTGACATCACGGCAAACACGTATGCCTACACCGCATGGTTCAACAGTATGTCGGCGTTCGTTCCGCCTTGGGCGCACGATGGCGGCGATGCAAAATTAGTCGAGCGCTTGAAGGATCCGGCGGTTCGCGCCCGTATTCGCAAAGACATGGAGACTCCGTCCAAAGACTGGGACAACGAATGGGAAGAAATCAGTGGTCCCCATGATGTGATGATCGGGGTGGTTCAGAATCCGGGGCTGAAAAGATTTCAGGGCAAGCGGCTCGACGAAATCGCGACCGAGTTGAAAAAAGATCCCATGGACACGCTCTTTGATCTGCTCATCGAAGACCAGGCCTACACCGACTGCGCCGTCTTCGGAATGTCCGAGCCGGATGTGGCCCTAGCCCTCCAGCAGCCCTGGGTTTCGGTGGACAACGATTCTTCCGGCACATCGCCCGAGGGCATTCTGGGTGAAGAGCATCCCCACCCCAGGGCCTATGGGACATTCCCGCGCATCCTGCGTAAGTACGTTCGAGAAGAAAAAAAGCTGACGCTGGAAGACGCGATTCGCAAGTTCTCCAGCCTGCCCGCGCAGCGCATGCGGCTGACGGATCGCGGTGTACTCAAGCAGGGAATGTGGGCCGATGTGGTGGTTTTCGATCCGAATACGGTGCGCGACCTGGCGACCTTCGACGATCCCAACCGCTTGTCCGAAGGCATGGAGTATGTTCTTGTCAACGGTGTGCCCGTGATTGAGAACGGAAAGATGACCGGCGCGCTGCCGGGAAGGGTGCTACGGGGCGAGGGCTACGTGCCATAAGATCCACCAAGTCTCTCCTCGCGGAGGATAACGGCAGATCTTTCGCTGCCTTCCGGACGAAAATTAGTCCGATGACAGTCTGACTTACGGTTTGACACTCTTCGTCACTGCTGCGGTGCTCTTCGCCTGCGTTTGGCCAACCGGATCGACTTGCGGATCGGCCAGCGTCCCGGTGACTGTCCACGATTGCTCGTCAGCGCGCGTCAACTCGAAGTCCAAGCCTTCTGGAGTCGCCGTCCCGCTCACCCGATAAATCCCATCGTGCGATTCCAGTCTGCCCGCCGAAATTTTCCAGTTGCCTTTTTTCAGAAGTAACTCCCCCGTAAACCGGTGAACCGGAAGCGGCGCGGGCGCCCCTGGAATTTCAATATGCGGCAGGCTGCCGTTGCGCATCGTAAACTTCAACTTGCCATCGGACCGCGACAGTATTTCGCGAAAGCTGTCTCCGGATCCATCCACCTCGAATTTACCGTCGGCCGATCCGGCAATCCACTCATCGTTCATCAGGGAGCCTACGGCTTCCAGCGAAATGTCACGCAGCGTGCCGGCGCCGCGATAGCGTAGCGGCAGACCAGAGGTCTCGTGCACGGCCGGATTCGAAGCCGATGCGTCGTGTCCTGGATCAGGCTCTGAGAAGTCGATGATCCAGTTTCCCTGGTGCGTACCCTCCAGCAACTGACCGCGCAAAGCGGTTAGCGTAATCCGGCCGCGATCCACTTCCACCTGCGTGGTTATCTGGGTCGCCGCCACCTTCTTCATTTCGAACCGGCCAACCTGCAAACTGCCTCGCGCCAGAATGGTGAGCAGCGGTGAACCACTCGCCGGGGTATTGGCGGCTGGATTCAAGAGGCGGTACCACGCGCGCTTCGCCGGATGCGGCGTGAACCACTCGCCAAGATCCTCCGTCGAAAGCCGATCGGCTGCAAGGTCGAACGAATACGCGCAAGCCGGAGCCGCGCAATGGCGAGGCGCCGTGACCGTGCCACCCCAATGTGTGCTTGCGGTACGAGCGGAAATTTTCTGTAGCGAGATCGCGTCCGGAGTGAGGCTCAAGTTCGCCGAGGCAATTTCGATGGGCGTGTTCAAGCCGCGCACCTCCGCGCGAACATTGCGCAACTGAGCGCTGCCCGCTGCGACGGCAGGAGCGAATCCCTGCCATGGTCCGGAAATATTCATCTCCAACTTAGCGGAACCCTCCGCCGCGGGCTGAGTCACCGGCAAGCCGAGCAGCTTCTCCAGACGATAGAGATCTGTGAGTTCGGCGTCGCCGCGCAGGAAGAGACGATACCCGGCAGCCGAAATCCAGCCCCCAACGGTGACTGGCTCGGAGCCGTTCAGGGCTAGTGTGGCCGGACCAATCCGCAGGTGCGTTTCAGCGGGCGCCAGTTCCTTTTCCTGCGCATTCGGAGGATTGATTCTGCTCCTGGGCAAGGGACGCGATTCTGCGGCCACCAGGACCAGCGGAACGGTGCCCAACGTTACCTCATCCTTTCCCGCATTCGACGATTGCCCTGACGAGAGGCGCACATTGGTCGCCGAGCCGTCACCCTGCCATTGCGGCGAGCCAGGCCCTGGGGATCCGCCTATGTCTTGAGTCGCTCGGAACTCCACATTCAACAATCCGCTCGCAGTGAGATCGCCGGGTATCTGCTTTTTGGCCTGGCGCAGCAATCGAACCACCGCGGCCAACGGCACCTTCTCGGCCTCGAGCCTCAGATCGTAGTTGGGCTGTTGAGCGGCCATCGCCATGTTCCCCCGCAGCCGAATGGTTCCACCATTGGCTGGCGACTCGCAGAGTAAGTCCGCTACCGTGGAGGCGACCGCGTTGTAAGTTCCAGCGCAGGTGGTTGCCAGGCGCAGGCTTTCGTGACCCACAATGTCGTAGCGATGGAAATCGTCCACTGCAGTCTGGCTTTCGATCCGTAGCGCTTCGGGAGTGCCTGACAGGTTTGCCCCGAAACTAACTCCGCCGCGCCATCCCCGATCTTTTCCGCTCAGCAACTGGGTGATCTGCCCCAGTTGGCCTTTTTGCCATTGCACCATAATCCGCATCGGAGTCGTTCGCAAGTTCGCCGCCCGCTGCCACGCGGCGTTGATCTGCAGCAACCCAGTATCGGTGAGATTGAAATCCGTCCGCACCGGCTCGGCTTTGATGCGCGCGCCCCAGGAATTGTCGGAATCCTGCCAAAGCGCCACGTCCGCGTTCATCAACGCAAAAGATTTCTTTGTCTGTCCCAGTTTAAAGTTGACGCGGGCGTTGCCGGCTTCAAGATAAGGGAAGGCTGGGCGGCGCTCGGAAGCCGGCTTTCCTGTCGGAGCCGCCGGGATTTGCGCGTTGCGCTCGATCAGCGTTGACAGGTTCCAGCGACCTTCGCGATTGCGCACCAGGTTGATGCTGGGCTCGTTCGCGCTCAGGGTTGCGAGCTCCAGTCGCCCGCGCAGCAAGGAACGGAAGCGGATCGCGGCGGAGACTTCCTGGGCTCGAATCATCGGCTCCGCGCTGAATGCCGGATCGTCATAAATGACGAGTCCCTCTAGATCAAAGCCGGGTCGCGGCAGAAAATGCAGACTCACATTGTCCAGTTCCACCTTCCGGCTGAGCGCGTTTCCGATGGTGGTGGCAATCCGGTTTCGCAGCCGGTAGACTCCCGGCCGGAACAGAAACAGCAGAAGCAGCAGCAGAGCCACCACGGCAGCGACCCCGCCCCTGGACCGCAGCCGTTTCACCGCACCATCCTGAACGTCCGGGACCAGCGCGTTTCATCGAAGAAATGAAGGATGACATGCTGAACCATGAATTTTAGCCGGTCGCCCAATCCGCGCATTTGCCACTGTCCCGGCGGGGTGTCGAATGACCAGTAGATAAACATGGGACGGCCGATCACGTTCTGGCGCGGAATGAAGCCCCAGTAGCGGCTGTCGTAACTGACGTCGCGATTGTCGCCCATGGCAAAGTAGCTGCCGGGGGGGACCACGATGTCGCCACCCTCCAGATGCGAAGGCAGTTCCTGCGCCCATTTTTCGTTTCTTACGCCATAGGACTCGGTCGCGGGCACGGCGGGGAAATCGTCGCGGTAGGGGTTGTAATCCTCTTCTTTGTGCCGCACATAGGGTTCATCCAGCTTCTCGCCGTTACGATACACAGCTCCATCGCGCAAGTGGATGCGGTCGCCGGGGACTCCGATAATCCGCTTGACTACGAACAGACCATGTTCCTCGGGCGACAGAAACACGACAATGTCGTTGCGCCGCACGTCGCGATAAGGCAGCAGTGGCCCCATCCAGCGCGTCGGCGGCGCAAACTGTTCACGGTTGACCAGGACATGGTCGCCGATGAGCAGCGTGTCCTCCATGGAACTGGAGGGAATCTCAAAATTCTGCAGCACAAACGTCATGATGAAGAGGACGAGGATCAGCAATTCCGCCATCGAGGCCAGAAATTCCACCAGCGACTCATGCGGCCTCTCGTTCGCCATCACTTCCCGGTTAGTTTGTTGTCTTTTCGGCAAGTCTGCGGTTTGATCCATCATTCAGCGCCCCGTTGTTCAGCGCACCGGCTTGAAAGTTCGCGACCAGCGGGTTTCGTCGAAGAAATGGAAGATGATGTGACCCATGTTCTCCACTCGATCCCACATGCTGTTCATCTCATACTGGCCTTCCGCCGTCTCGAATGACCAGTAGATGAACATGGGACGGCCAATCAGGTTCTGGCGCGGAAGGAAACCCCAGAAACGGCTGTCGTAGCTGACATCGCGGTTGTCTCCCATCGCGAAATAGCTGTTTGGAGGGACCACAATGTCATCTCCTACGATATGCGAAGGCAGTTCCTCCGCCCATTTCTCGTTGCGTACGCCGTACATTTCCGAAGGCGGCACAGCCGGAAAATTGTCGGTGTAGGGATTGCGCTCCGCCCGTTTGTGGCGGATAAACGGCTCATCCAGTTTCTGGCCGTTGCGGTAGACGACGTCGTCGCGCAGGTGGATCCGGTCGCCCGGAATGCCAATGATGCGTTTCACCAGGAACAGGCCGGGCTGCTCCGGCGACATGAAAACCGCAATTTCGTCGCGATGGAGGTCGCGATAAGGCAGAAGCGGACCCATCCAGCGCGTAGGCGCCGCGAACTGCTCCCGGTTCACAAACACATGGTCCCCGATGAGCAGCGTGTCTTCCATCGAGCTCGACGGAATCTCAAACGCCTGCAGGATAAAAGTGATGATGAACAGGCCCGTGACCAGCACTCCCGCGAGCGAGGCCAGAAATTCCACCGTGGTTTCGTGCGGTTTCTCGTCGACTTGCTCTTCGCGCACTACAACTTGCTTCTTTTCTTTTTTCGGCAAAATTGCCATCCGTTTTCAGAGAATCTCTCAACTCGTCTTTCTGTCGCGCACAGGAGCCGCCCCCAGCATCAGCGAACCAGCCTGAAAGTGCGTTCCCAGCGGGTGATCTGGAACAAATGAGTCATCGCGTAGACTAGATGATAAATCCTGTCGCCCACGGTTGGCGATCCCGGGAGATCGTTATTCAAATTGCCCGCCGACCAGTAGATCAGAAGCGGGCGCCCGATAATGTTTTCGCGCGGCACGAATCCCCAGTAGCGGCTGTCCTGGCTGTCATCGCGATTGTCCCCCAGAACAAAATAGTGTCCCTCGGGAATAATCAACTGGTGGTCTTCCACCAGCTTCGGCATCTCCTTCCACCATTTCGCGTCCACTCCGTATGCCGGAGATTCGGTGCGGGGAAAATCGTCGCGATACGAATCGTGGAGGGCGGTGATGTATTGCACATAGGGTTCCGGCAGCGCCGCGCCGTTCACATACACGCGCTTGTTGATGAGGCGCAGCCGATCTCCGGGCAACGCCACCACGCGCTTGACAAAGTCCTGCGCCGGATTCACCGGATAATGAAAGACGATGACATCGCCGCGGCGCACGTTGCGATAGGGTAAAAGCCGATTCCACCCGGAACTGCCGCCATAACAGAATTTATCCACCAGCAGGTAGTCGCCGATGAGCAGCGTCTGTTCCATGGATTCCGAAGGGATGGTGAACGCCTGCACCAGGAAAGTGACCACAAAAACCGCAATCACCACCGTTCCGGCGACCGACTGCACGGTCGCGGGCCAGTCTCCCGCGGAAATCTTTTCGCTCCACGACATAAATAGCGCTTAGCAATATGAATCCGACAGTTGATGGTTCGGCACCCTGGGGCTCACGCTACGCCGCGCCGCCGTCCTTTCGAGCCTGAGGCGGCCGCGCTTCGGGCAACGCGGACAGATGCTCCAACACCTGCCGCGCCGCTTCCTGCTCCGCTCGTTTCTTGGTCGCGCCCTGGGCTCGCCCCACGATTTGTCCCAGCCCCGGCAGTCTTACCTCGACCGTAAATGTCTTCTTGTGTTCCGGACCTTCCTCTTTTACCAACTGATACACCGGCTGCGGTCCTCCCCGGGCCTGCACTGCTTCCTGCAACGCGGATTTGAAGTCCATGACCGGAATGGCGCTAGTCTCCAGTTTCATGTGGGCCAGTTCCGGTTCCACGATCGCGCGCACGATGAAGTCCCGTGCCACCGGCCATCCGCCGTCGAGGTACAGGGCCGCCAGAATTGCCTCTAGTGCGTCCACCAGCAGGCTTGCCTTGCCGCGCCCACCGCTTTTTTCTTCGCCGCGGCCGAGGCCGATATAAAGACCAATCTGAAGTTGCTCGGCTACGCGCAGCAAATGCCGTTGCCCCACCAGATGCGCGCGAAGTTTGGAAAGATGGCCTTCCTGGAATTCGGGGAAGCGATGAAACAGCGTCTCACTGGTGGCCAGCCCGAGCACCGCGTCTCCCAGAAACTCGAGCATCTCGTTATCGCCCATCGACGGACCGCTGGCCGACAAACCGCCTGCGCCCAGCGCCTCCGCCTCGCGCGCTTGCGAGCTGTGGGTAAGCGCCTGCTCGAGCAACTCGGGGCGGTGAAAGTGGTGACCCAGGCTTTCTTCCAGCGCCATGATTTCACGTGACTTCATTCGGCGGCGCGGCTTCCCGCGTTTGCACTTGCTTGAAGAACGTCGAGGCTCCGCTGCGAAAAAAGAAATGACATGAGCGCGTTCGTGCCACTTCCACTGAGACCGCATTCCTGCTTTAGCGCTGGTGGCGTGCGCTTACTCTCTCGACGAATGGTTCCACCTTTCGCAACGAGGTCAGCCTCGCTCCCCACCCAATCTTAATTTTTCGGAGGCGCCTGGGGCGGAGCCGGAACCGCCGCTCCAGTGAGCTGCTGCAGGCGCTCGCGCTCGCGTCGAGCCGGGGTCCCAATCGGAGTATTGTCCTGCGTCATATCCACCGCGCGGTTCGCCGCCTTCAGCGCCTCCGGATATTTCTGCTGCTTATCGAGTGCCAGCGCCAGGCGGAGAATTACTACCGGGTCGGGATTGCTGGGGAAGGCGTCGATCGATTTCTGCAGGTAATCCTGGGCCACGGGAAAATTCTCTTTCTTGAATTCGATGGTACCGAGAATCGAATACGCGTTGGAGCGCAGCAGTGCTTTGTAAGCGTCGATCTTGTCCTGCGGCGTCCCCGCCGGCACTTGGACGTCGGTGTCCACGGTCTGGGTGGCCTTCAGCGCCATCGACGTGGCTTCCGCGTAGCGCTGATCCTTATCGATATCGGTTTCGCGCGTCCGCTCCGCAATCACTTCGGCTACGATCACCAGAGCTTCGGGGTCGTCCGCGTCAAAGCTCAGAACCTTCCGGCCCATGGCCTCGGTCTTATCCGGGCTGTTGGCATTCTGATAGAGGCGCATCGCGTTCTTGTACAGCAAAACGCGAAGCTCGCTGTCAGGGAACTTGGTGGCAAAATCGTCAGAAGCTTTCTCCAGCGCCGCTGCATCGGTACTGGCCGACGCCGCTTTGTAGGCATCGAACTCGGGCTGGGTCTTGGCTTGTGGCGGACGCTTCGCCGCTGGTGCAGTCGTCGCACCCGCTGCCGGCGCTGTTTGGCCCGCTGCCGGCGCACTCTGCGCCGCCGCCCAAACCGCGACACTTGTGATTCCGAGACTCAGTATCGCAAGAATGACTGCTGCTCGTTTCATACTGTCTCCCATAATGCAAAATGTGGACGTCAAAAGTTTCTCACTCGGAACCCGCCGCGACCGAGTTCTCGCCTCCACGCCAGCCCTGAACCAAACAGGCAATCATAGCTCAGCCGTTTGCTTCCTGTAGCGCAGGTTCCTTGGTGGTTAGTGCTTTCGCACCCGACCGGCTACCGAAATTCCATGCCTGCATCACTGCGGCTGTTTCGCTACCGGAGGCTCGTAGGCCTGCTCCAACCCGCGCCGCGCCGCCAGTTTTGCCTCCGGAAGCCCCGCTCCAGCGGCATCCAGCGCCGCCCGATACTGATCGAGCGCGGCATTCCGATTTTCCTTCAAATCAAAAATACGGCCCAGATAAATGTGAGACCACGCGATTACCTTCGGTTCGCGGGCGGTCTGCAGCGCTCGTTCAAAGTAGTCGCGCGCTCCATCCATGTCCCGATTCATGGTGGCGATTTGCGCCAAAAGAAAGAGCGCACGCCCCGAATCTTCCCCCGGCGCCTGCTGATCGAGGGCCTGCTGCGCGAGTTTCTGCGCGCTTCCCAGATCGCCCGCCGCCATTCGGCGTTCTGCGTTCAACAACAGGACCTCATTCCGCGGACGAGCCTGCACCAGTTCCGGTGTTGCCTGCTTGGCGAACTGGAGCACTGAAACTCGCTTCCTTTCCGCGCCCACGTCAATTCGCCCGATCAGGTCCGCAAACGCGTTGCGCATACCCTCCGGATCTTTTTCGAACTTCCCCAACGCGTCATAAAAATACCGCGTCAGCACGTAGCCTTCTTTGTCCGCTTCGTCGAGCTTCGCCGTCCGCTCCGTCTCCGGCGTCCTTCGCGGGAGCGTCCGCAGTTCAATCGCCCGGATCAGGCATTCCGTGGCCAGAAGCGAAACATTATTCTTGAAAGCCTCATCCATGGGAGCGTTCTGCACCTCATCCAGCAAGGGCTCGAGGCGCTTGAACGAGCCGAAATTCTTCATCGCCAGCGGATCCAGAAGGTAGTGGAGATAGGTATGCCGAATCTGCTGCATCTTGATCGCCGTGCTCAAGGTTGGCGAGATCACGACATAGTATTCCGACCCATAATCGCGCGCGTTGGTCTGTCCGGGCGCGCCCATCGCTTCCAGGTAGATGGTGAACTGCCGTCCCAGGTATTCCGACGAGGCCAGCTTCAAATAGATTTCCGTATCGAACGTCATCCTCGCCAGCGGCTCGTGATAGTACTCGGTCAATTCCGTGTAGCGCTGGTGGTGCCGCTCCCAGATGGCGTGCAAGCCCAGCTTCTGGTAAAAGTCCTCCATCAGCGGCACCATGTCAGCCACAGCCTCCGCATCAGGAGGGAGTTCCGCCTCTCTCACTTTCAACCTGAAAGTCGGCGGCTCCTCCAGGTACAGCGCCAGCGATACATAATGGGAGAGGTCGTGCGCGGGATCACCACCCTGATGACGCCGGTAGAGGGCGCACATTGGGCCAATCACATCCTGCGCCCCGACGATGCTTTCAGCGGCCTTGCCCACTTCCGAGCGGATCTGCATGCGCAGCGGGTCGGATACGCTCAATTCCTGGTCATAGCCACAGGTATTGATCGCGGTCAGCACCGTGAACAACGTCTCGCTGGTTTCCAGAGTAACCTGGGGACGATTCTGCGCCCAGCCAGATGCCCCGACCAGCACCATTGCCAGGCCGAGAGCGAACGCCGGTCGAACTCGTAGTCCCAGGAAATTCCCTCGGATCTCACGCATAGGATGAGCTAGAAGTAGTGTACGAACTGGTCAATTCGAGGTCAAACCTTTAGAGGACAGACATTTGGAGGTCCAACATTCGAGGACAAATCAGAAGAAGCATCTACACGGGGACCGTCACCCGGGATTGTCCCCCGAGCGCGATACGGAGCGTCCGCCTACCCTTTCACGCTGATCTTCGAAAACGACAGGACAGCCGTCCCCGCCGTCGGTCGTCCCATTGAAAGCGCGGGACGGAACGTGGTGAAGATCAGCAGGTTTTTCAACTGCGGCAGCACTGCCTGGGCATCGTCCGGCTGCGACAGGATGCGGTAATCCTCCACGCGCCCATTGGCATCCACATAGGCTTCCACCACCAAAGCATCGTCTCCCATATTGCCCAGCGACGTGCCGAATGCCGACTGCTCCAGTTGCGGCCCGATGTAGAGCATCAGCGGCACGTCGCTGCTTGCCCGCAGTTCCGCCGGCAAAGCAAAGAAGCCCAGCAGCAGGCCGAAAAACAATATCGCGCTCACCAGTCCCGCTGTCGCCGGAACCATGAAAGCGTTGAGCGCGTTTTCCAGCCGCACCAGTATGGCTTCAAAGCGCGGACGCCGGGTTTGCGCCGCCTCCCGTGAAATCGCAACCCGCAACTTTAACGCCAGATCCGCCGGCGCCTTTTTCGCGCCGAGACCAGCCAGCAGTTGCTGCGAACGTTGCATCGCGGCATATTCCCGCCCACAGTCCGAGCACTCTTGCAGGTGGCGCGTCAGCGCGCGCATCTCCGACCCGCTTACCCGGCCGTCGAGATAAGGCGAGAATAACTTTCTGGTCGCAGCGCAGTTCTTTGCCGCGCCGTTCATCGCAGCGTACTTCATCGCAGCGTACTGCTTCATGGCGTCACCTCGACCTGCCTGCCACCACGCGAACTCTTCTGCTCATCGGCAGGAGCCTGCAGGCCCAACTCCGGGCCTACTTCCCTGACATATCCCGCTAATTTCTTGCGCAGCGCGTCGCGTCCCCGCGTAATGCGTGACTTTACCGTTCCCAGAGAAATCGCCAGAACTTCCGCAATCTGCTCGTACGACATGTCTTCCAGGTCGCGCAGAATCAAAGCCGTCCGATAAGGCTCAGGCACCTGTTGCAGCGCTTGTTCCACCGCCGCTTGCACCTCGGTATGCGCAAACATTTCAAACGGAGACTCGCCCGGGTCAACCAGTCGCTCTTCTCCGGAGTATTCGCATTCGCCCGAGCAGATAGGATCGATCGGCGTTTCCTGCGCTTTGTGCCGGAACCACCAGCGCCGCCGGTTCGCCGCCTCGTGCAGGGCGATACGATAAATCCACGTCTTCAGGCTGGACTCGCCGTGGAAATGCTTCATCCCCCGGAACACTTTCAGAAATACGTCTTGAGTCGTGTCGGCCGCGTCCGAAGGATCGTTCACAATGCGGTAGATGAGGCCGTAAATGGGCTGATGAAATTCGCCAATCAGCCACGAATACGCTTCTTCCGAACCCGCCTTCAGGGCAGCGATGACGGCGGATTCTTCGGCTCGGGCCCCGATCGCGCTGGCTAGATCGCCCAATGTAGTAGCTCCCGCCATGACGGCGTTGCCTCCAATTATAGAGTCACACGAGCCCCAGCGGCGGGAATCTTCCCTGCCTAAGACACGACTCCCGGACGACCTTTTCCGCTTAACTATTTAGACTCCGAAGCGTCCTCCAGAGTTCCCGCGGTAAGTCCAATATTTGCAACGCTAAAACTGGGAAGCGGAAGCGGAAACCGGGGTGGCTCGGCGTCGGAATTAAGACGGGTTCATCTACTTCTGGAGCCAGCCTCCGCCGACGGTAGCATGATGGTGGCTCGGCGTCGGAATTAAGACGGGTTCATCTACTGGGAAAGACGGTTTTCGGGTAATCTTGATCGGGATGACTTTTGCGAGGTGATCCCAGTCTGTTTCCGTTGCGTCACCGATGGCCTCCAATCAGGAAGAAGAAGTATTAGGGAAAGAATACGACGGCCGCTTGATGCGCCGTTTGCTGACCTATCTGCGTCCCTACAAGTGGCACGTTGTGGTCGCGCTCGCGGCCATCATTCTGAAGTCCGTGGCCGACGTGCTCGGTCCCTTCCTCACCAAGATTGCCATCGATAAGTACCTGGCAAAAACTCCGAGCTCCCATTCCTGGATCGGCGATCGCCTGAGCCCCACTCCGTTGACCGGCATCGCGCAGATTGGCGGCCTTTACGTCGCCATTCTTATCTCCACGTTTACGCTGGAGTTCATTCAGACCTACCTGATGCAATGGACCGGCCAGAAAGTGATGTTCGATCTGCGCCGCCAGATCTTCCGCCACTTGCAGTACATGCACGTAGCGTTTTTCGACAAGCATCCGGTCGGACGGCTGGTCACCCGCGTGACCACCGACGTCGATGCCCTGAACGAAATGTTCACCGCCGGCGTGGTCTCGATTTTCGAGGATGTCTTCGTCCTCGCCGGCATCATCGGCATCATGATGAAGATGAACTGGAAGCTGGCCCTGATCACTTTTGCCGTGCTTCCGCTCATCATTTACGCCACCCTGATTTTTCGCGACAAAGTTCGCGATTCTTACCGCCGCATTCGCACCGCCATCGCCCGCATCAATTCTTATCTGCAGGAAGCCGTGTCGGGCATGCTGGTTCTCCAGCTTTTCAACCGTGAGAAGCGCGCCTTCAACAAGTTCTCCGAGATCAACGCTTCACACATGGAAGCCTTCAAAGACGCCATCATGGCCTACTCGGTCTATTATCCGGTGGTCGAAATCCTGTCGGCGATTGCCATTGCCAGTATTATCTGGTGGGGCGGCAACGACGTGATCCGCGGCGTCGCCTCCATCGGCGTGCTGGTCGCCTTCATGCAGTACGCGCAGCGTTTCTTTCGTCCCATTCAGGACCTGAGCGAGAAGTACAACATCCTGCAATCGGCCATGGCCGCCGGCGAGCGCGTCTTCAAACTGCTGGATACAAAGATTGAAATCACTTCGCCGGCGGTGACCAAACAGCCAAAGGGCCCGGGCCGTATCGAATTCGATCACGTCTGGTTCGCCTATAACGCGGCGGGGCAAGCCAGTGGAGCGACGGGCATCCCCGCCCAAAACAACCGGCTCGACTGGATTTTGCGCGATGTGAGTTTTGTCCTCGAACCCGGCGAGACCATCGCCGTCGTCGGTCACACGGGAGCCGGCAAAACCACTTTGATCTCGCTGCTGATGCGTTTCTACGACGTGCAGCGCGGGGCGATTCGCATCGACGGTGTCGATATCAAAGAGATGAATCTCGACGACCTGCGCGGCCGGTTCGGCATCGTCCTGCAGGATCCATTCCTGTTCAGCGGCACCGTAGCCGGCAACATCCGTCTGGGCACGGCCCGCATTCAGGATGCGGACGTGGAGCAGGCAGCGGAAGATGTCAACCTCGGCGACTTTATCCGAAAATTGCCCGGCGGCTTCCAGGAAGAAGTGCGCGAGCGCGGCTCGACGCTCTCCACCGGACAAAAGCAGCTGATTAGTTTTGCCCGCGCTCTGGCGCACAATCCGAAGATTCTGATTCTTGACGAAGCGACATCCAGTGTCGACACCGAAACCGAATTTCGCGTCCGCGACGCGCTGAACCGCATGGTGGAAGGCCGCACGGCGCTCATCATCGCGCACCGCCTCTCGACCATCCAGCGCGCCGATAAGATCATCGTCATGCACAAAGGCCAGATCCGCGAGATGGGGACCCACCAGCAACTCCTCGCCCAGCGCGGAATTTACTACAAGTTGTATCAGCTGCAGTACAAAGATCAGGAGATCAGTGTGGCGCGGGCGCCCTCGCCCGCGAACGCCGATGACTGAATCGGTCCCGTGCCCGCCCCGGTACAATGCAGCTGTGCAGATTCTGATCTCAGCCGGCGAAGCCTCCGGTGAAATGTATGGCGCACAGTTGATGGAGTCGTTGCGCAAGTCTTTAGTCCATCCTGCCCCTGTGGTGACGGGGCTTGGCCCCGCCTCGACACAACCTGCACAGCTTGAGTTTTTCGGCGCTGGAGGAGAGCGCATGCGCGCCGCCGGCTGTGAAATCATCGTCGACGCCAAGGATCTGGCCGTTGTCGGCATCACCGAAATTCTCAGTCACCTGCCCAAAATCCTTGGCCTCTATAAGAAATTGATTCGCGCCGCCGATGAGAAACATCCGGCCCTGGCCATCGTCATCGACGCCCCAGCCTTCAACTGGCGCGTAGCGCGTCAGATGCGCCGGCGCGGCATCCCAGTCGTCTATTACGTCTGCCCGCAGTTCTGGGCGTGGCGCCAGGGACGCGTCAAGCTGCTGCGCAAGTATGTCAACCGGGCGCTGGTGATTTTCCCGTTCGAAGAGAAGTTCTATCGCGATCGCGGAGTGGAAGCGACCTTCGTCGGCCATCCCCTGGCCAATCAGCCCGCGCCGGCCGTTACGCGCGAATCCTACGCGACTCAAAACCAGCTCGATCCCGCGAAACAGTGGATCACGATCATGCCGGGCAGCCGCCGCAAAGAAACGCGCATGAACCTGCCCACGATGCTGCTGGCGGTTGAGCGGTTGGAGATAGAGAGCCCCCACGCGGGTTATGAATTTCTGCTTCCAGTGGCGCGCACCCTGGATGCGACGTTTCTCAGGGACTTGATCGCGACCCCGACAAAGTCGCGGCCAGCCTCGTCTTTACACCAGAAAATTCACCTGGTGCCCGACGCGTTGCCCGCACTGTATCACTCCCGCGCCGGCATCGTAGCCAGCGGCACAGCCACCGTGGAGGCGGCTCTCATGGGCGCTCCGTTTGTCATGGTGTATCGCGTATCCAGCCTGACCTATGCCTTGGGCAAGCCACGGGTCAAAGTTCCTTATTTCGCCATGGTCAACCTGATTGCCGGGGAGGAGGTTGTCCAGGAACTGGTGCAGCACAGGTTCACTGCGGAAAACATCGTTACCGAGATGAACAAGATCATCCCTGATGGCGCTCCGCGAACCCGCATGATCGAGCGCCTGGCGACGGTGAAGGCGAAAATGCAGGGGAACAGCAGTGCCGCAAATCCCCCAGAAACCGCGGCAAGGATCATCCTGAAAATGATCGGGTAAGCCCGGATATGGCCAGTCCAGCCAAAGACGCAGCCAAAAGATCCGCCAAAAGAAAAGAGACGAGCTAAGCCCGTCTCCATGTTGAAGGTATGTTGAAGATCAGCCGGCCGGAAACGCTAGGATGCCAGTTCCGGTTTCGCCGTTGCTGCCGCCCATCCCGCCGGCTTCAACGCATGATTGATCAGGAAAACCACCACGCCGCCTCCGATCACAATCAGTCCAAACAGGAGCGAACTCATGCCCAGGACCACTTCGTGTTCGCTGCGCAGGATGGCAAATCCCAACAATAACGTTGGCGGAATGCCTACGGCGATCGCTCCAAACAGCCCGCCCGGCACGCGGAACGGCCGCTTTAATTCCGGTTCGCGAATCCGCAGACAGATCAAGGCCACAAACTCCAGCGTCAGACTCGCCCCATAAATCATGATGTCGAGAGTGACCAGCCGTTCGAAGCCAAGATTCAGAGCCAGTCCCCAGCCCACCGCCAGGGCAAGAATCGCGACCCAGGGCGCGCGCGATCTTGGATGCAGCTTGCCGAACACTTTCGGCAACATGCCATCCTGAGCCATGGCCAGCGGCAGCCGCGAGTAACTCATGACCAGGGCGTTGAACATGCCAAAGCCGCTCATCATGCCGCCCGCTACCAGCGCGATGCGAAGCACCGGGCCGCCCATCAACTGTGCGACATCCGCCCAAGCCCCGGTCTCCCACGCGCTCGCCGGAAGGCCAGTGATCCACATCGCGGCAAACGGCAGAACATAAGTAACGCAAACGATGGCGACCGCGACCAGCATCGCCCGCGGATAAGTGCGCTGCGGGCGCTCGACTTCCGTAGCAATGGTTGAGGCGTTGTCCCAACCCATGTAGTTCCACATGCAGATGAGCAACCCGCCGAGTATGTCGACATTGGAAGTTGTCGGCTTGGTCACAGCGTTGGCGAGCGCGTGAATCTTGAACGGCGCCAGCACAAAAATGGCCGCGAAGGGCGCCGACAGGGCGAAAAACAGCCACAGCGAAGTCAGCGACACGACCTTGACGCCCAGAATATTAAGGATCGCGCAGGCGATCACGACGCCCAACGCCACCGCCACGCCGCGATGATTCTCCTGAAACCACGGGAACATGCGCGTGAGGTACGCGACAAACAGCGTGGGATAAATCGCCATATCGAAAATGGACGCTACCAGCGAGAGCCAGGCTTCCTGAAATCCCCAGAAATTTCCCATGGCGCGCCGTACCCAGGCGTAGTACCCGCCCTCAAAAGGGAGCGCGCTCGAGAGTTCGCCAATCATGAACGCAGTTGGCAGGCTCCACAGAAGCGGGGTCAGCAGCAGGATCAAAATCGCTCTGCCATATCCGGCGCCATGCACGATGTCTTCGGTCCCATAAGTTCCACCCGAGACCATAAAGAAGGTCGCGGCAACCAGAGGCCAAAGGGTGAGGCGGATGGACTTCGTCTTCTTGCGGGGGGCGACGGAGAGTGAAGGCTGCGGGATGTTAGCGGTTCGGGTAGCTGTTGCCAATTTCTATGGCTTCCTCCTCAAGCGACTCACTCTCACCACCGCGTCTCCCTTGCAATCTTTCTCGCGGCTCCCGGGTGAACTGCGATTTCCCGGACATGTCGGTGAAGTTAGTTCGCATTTGTGAGATTACGGGAAATTTCCACAGATGCAAGATTTTTTTGCGGAATTTTGAAAAGTTTTGTCAAGAAGGCCAGCGACGGAGGTAACCGCCGAACCACAGAAACACCCAGCGCGCGGCCCAAGGTGAAATTAAATGGACCCTTCCATCTGATCTGCGGTATAAAGATGCCCAATATCTGCGGTTCAATCAAGGTAGGAGGAATCAACTATGAGGAAAATCATGCTCGCAGTTTCATGTGTTGGCGTGGCTGTGCTGTTCGCTCAAACGGGCTCGCATCAGAATGCGTTTACTCCCGACCAGATCAAGTACGGAGCACCGCCGCCGTTCGTAGCTGCAGGCGCGCGACTGGCCGTCATCGAGGGCGATCCCACCGCGAGTTCGGGAGACTTTACGATCCGCCTCAAAATGCCTGACGGCTACAAGATCGCTCCGCATTGGCATCCCAAGCGCGAAAATGTCACGGTGATTTCCGGTGACTTCAAGGTTGGGATGGGAGACAAGTTCGACGAATCTAAGATGATGACGTTCCCGGCGGGCAGCTTCGCTTATCTCGATCCCGATATGCATCACTATGCGATGGCCTCCGGAGAGGTTGTAGTGCAGGTCCATGGAATGGCGCCGCTGCAATTTAACTATGTGAATTCAGCGGACGATCCGAGCAAGAAATAGGCTAAGAGGCGCCGCGGGCGGACAAACTAGATCTGTTTCCAGAGTTCTTCCCGCGGATCCTCCGGGTTCAGTTTGGCCAACTCACGCAGCAGTTCCTTCGTCTTCTCGTCCCGAGGCATCGGCACGGTAATCTTCACTTCGACAATCTCATCGCCGCGCACGCCGTCCTTGGTGGCCGAGGGCACGCCCTTTTCACGCAGCCGCAGTTTCTGCCCCGACTGCGTCCCCGGAGGAATTTTCAGCATGCTCCGGCCATCAATCGTAGGAACTTCGATCTTCGACCCCAGCGCCGCTTCCACCGCCGTCACCGGCACAACGATTCGAACGTCGTCCCCTTCGCGCTGGAAAAGCGGGTGCTCGCCGATGCGGATGATTACATAGAGGTCGCCCAGCCCGCCGCCCCTCAGCCCCGCATTGCCTTTGCCCGCGATCCGAATGCGCTGACCATCGCGCGTTCCCGCCTTGATTCGGATCTCCAGCGGACTCGTACTCTCGACGCTGCCCTCACCATGACACACCGGGCACGTCGAAATATTCTTGCCCGTCCCATGGCAGCGCGGGCAGGTGACGTTGAACTTCATGCGCCCGCCCGTCTGTTCAATCGTCCCTTTACCATGACACTGCGGACATTCTCCTGGAGCTTCCGTAAAGCCATTGCCGTGGCAGTTTCCGCACACCTCGCGCCGGGCAATATTCAGCTTCATCACCCCGCCCCGGATCGCCGTCCAAAATGGCACGTTGACCTGATACTCCAGATCGCTGCCCGGTTCCGGTCCTTCGGCAGGCGCCTCGCCGCGCCCGCCGCCACTGAAAACACTCGAGAAGATATCCTTGAACCCGCCCCCCGAGCCGCCGGAACTCTTGCGTCCCCCGCTACGCCCCCCTTCGAACAGATCGGAAAAATCGAACCCACCGAAATCGACGTTGCTGGGCGCGCCCGGCTGACGGCCGCCGCCGGGAAAACCTCCCGAAAACCCGCCCCCAAAGTCGCCCGGGCCCGCCCCTGGCTGCCCGCCGCCCCGCGCGTAGGCGTCCGCCGTGGCCGGATCAATATTGTCGGAGTAGAACCCAAGCTGGTCGTAGATCTTTCTTTTCTTGGGATCGCTCAGGACGTCATTGGCCTCGGAGAGAGTCTTGAACTTCTCTTCCGCCGACTTGTCGCCAGGATTGACGTCGGGGTGGTATTTGCGCGCAAGTTTCCGAAACGCCTTGCGAATCTCGTCCACCGAGGCAGACTTCTTCACCCCAAGAACGCTGTAATAATCTTTGTCTTTGGTTTGGGTCGCCATGTCAGCCGTTCAGCAGGCAGCTTAATATCATCGTCGCAGCTTGAATTTTTGTCATCCCCAGGGGAACTTTGTCATTGCCGAAGAATTCCGGAAACCGAGAACTGAGAACTGCTTCCTCAGTTCACGACTTCCTTCGCCTGTTCGTCCATCGCAACCGTAAACGCCTCAAAGGGCGAGGCATCCATCGACACCGGAATGCGCTGTACCCCCGTTGCCGTGGGCGCGAAACAATACCAGCGTCCCTCCTCGGGGACGAAGTTCACAAAAAACATTTGTCCGTTGACTTCGAATCTCAATTCACTTTCCTCTTTCCCAGCCCCAAGGGTCCTATCATCCCAGCGCTTCGCCGGGACAACAGCTCTTCCTGATGACTCAGATGCAAGTTGGGGGCGCTCCACGCGCCCCCAAGCCAAAAGCCGATAGCGAAAGAGCCAGCAGCTTATTTCTTGTCTTCGACGTCCACATACTCGGCGTCGATCACGCCTTCGTCTTTCTTCTGACCCGCGCCATTGCCGCCCGCCGTCGCGCCGTGCCCGTCCGTCGGACCCGCGCCCGTTCCCGCCGCGGCGCCCGCAGTCGCTTGCGTAGCCTTGTACATCTGCTCCGCAAGTTTGTGCGATGCCGCCGTCAGTTTCTCCCGCGCCGAGTCCATCTGGGCCTTATCGCCGCCTTCGATCGCCTTCTTCGCGTCCGCCAGAGCGTTCTCCACGTCGCCGCGCTCCGTGCCCGAGATCTTGTCGCCATGCTCCTTCAGCATCTTCTCGATGTTGTAGACCATCGAGTCGAGCTGATTCTTGGCCTCGATCTCCTCCCGCCGCGCCTTGTCTTCCGCGGAATGCGCGTCGGCTTCCTTCGCCATGCGCTCCACTTCGTCCTTCGACAAGCCCGAAGACGACGTGATCGTGATCTTCTGGTCCTTGCCCGTGGCGTTATCCTTCGCCGTCACGTTCAGGATGCCGTTGGCATCAATGTCGAACGTCACCTCAATCTGCGGCACGCCTCGCGGCGCTGGCGGCAATCCAATCAAGTGGAACTTGCCCAGCGTACGGTTCTGTGCCGCCAGCGGACGCTCGCCCTGCAGCACGACCACCTCCACCGACGTTTGACTGTCGGCCGCCGTCGAAAACGTCTCCGTCTTCTTCGTCGGAATCGTCGTGTTCCTCGGAATCATCGGTGTCGCCACTCCGCCCAGGGTCTCAATCGATAAAGTCAGCGGAGTCACGTCCAGCAGCAGCAGGTCCTTTACCTCGCCGCCCAGAACGCCGCCCTGAATCGCCGCTCCAATTGCCACCACCTCATCCGGGTTCACGCCCTTGTGCCCTTCGCGTCCAAACAGTTCCTTTACAATCGCCTGAATGCGCGGCATGCGCGTCTGTCCGCCAACCAGGACTACTTCGTTAATCTTGCTGGCATCGATGCCCGCATCTTTCAAACATTGCTTGGACGGGCCAACCGATCGCTGCAAAATGTCTTCGATCATGGTTTCGAGCTTCGCCCGCGTCAGCTTAATCACCAGGTGCTTGGGCCCGGAAGCGTCGGCCGTGATGAACGGCAGATTGATTTCCGTCTCCATCGTGGTCGAGAGTTCGATCTTCGCACGCTCCGCTGCGTCCCGCAGCCGCTGCAAGGCCATCTCGTTACCCTTGCCACGCAGATCGAGGCCTTCGTTTTTCTTGAATTCATCGATCAGCCAATCCACCAGCCGCTGGTCGATGTTGTCGCCTCCCAGGTGCGTGTCTCCGTTCGTGGCCTTTACTTCGACCACCCCTTCGCCAACTTCAAGGATCGAAATGTCGAACGTGCCCCCGCCGAAGTCGTACACGGCGATCGTCTCGTCCTTGCCCTTGTCGAGCCCATAGGCCAGAGCTGCCGCCGTAGGCTCGTTAATGATGCGCTTTACATCGAGGCCTGCAATCTTGCCCGCATCCTTGGTGGCTTGCCGTTGCGCGTCATTGAAGTACGCCGGCACCGTGATGACCGCGTCCGTGACCTTCTCGCCGAGATAGTCTTCCGCCGCCTTCTTCAACTTCTGCAAAATCATCGCCGAGATCTCTGGCGGAGTGTATTTCTTCCCCTGCGCAACGATCACGACGTTGTCCCCGTCGCGCTCGACCTTATATGGGACCATCTTCAATTCTTCGCTGACCTCGTCATAGCGCCGTCCCATGAAGCGCTTGATCGAGTAAACCGTGTTCTCAGGATTGGTAATGGCCTGCCGTTTAGCCACCTGCCCCACCAGCCGTTCGCCGGTCTTGGTGAAGCCAACCACTGACGGTGTGGTCCGCCCACCTTCTTCGTTAGCAATGACTTTGGGTTCTCCCCCCTCCATAACCGCAACGCAGGAGTTGGTAGTCCCAAGGTCAATTCCGATAATCTTTCCCATATCCGTATCCTCCGATACTATAAGTGCCTTATAATCAATGCGATGATGATTATGTTCTAGGCCATCCTATAACCTGAGCGAATCATTGTCAAGGTTTAGATGCTGGCGCGGCTTCTGGGGATTCCGACAAACTCACGCGCGTTGACGTTCTACTAGGGGGACCAACTGCACAGTGCCAAAGGAGAAAAAATCTATGAACCGGTTAAGTGCTGATCCTGGTGACTATCAAGAAACCGACACGGACGAAGCAAGAATCCTCCTTGGTGTCGCCGTCCCCTGCCGACTCTGCGAGCCCGCCTTCTGAAGATCTGTGTTGCGTTTGCCGGAACCGCAGATCCACAGGCAGCACAAAAATTCGCCTGTCCTTCCAGTGCACGTCCGCAATTTCGGCAGAACATATCACGACCCTCCAAATTCTAGGTTCGCTTTACCGCGCCTACACCCGCCACCCGAGGAGCCGGGTGCCCCGTTCTTGCGGTTCTGGTGCGCATGGGTGGGCCTCCACTCCGCCCCGGCCTTGTGGGGTCCTCACTCCCGCGGTTTTTTTCGCTCCTCCATCATTACCTTCCGCAGCGCCCGGTTGATTCGCGTCTGGTAGCCCCGGCCGCCCCGCTGGAACCACGCTAGCACGTCCGCGTCCACCCGCATCGTCACCGGTTTCTTCACCGGCTTGTACATGCCCGCCCAATCCTCTGGCAGGTAGCGCGGGTGCCGGCTCGAAGAAGCCTCGATCCTGGTCACTTTTCGCGTCACTTTCACGCGCTTCTTAACTGCTTTGCGTCGTTGGGTTTGAGTCTTCATGTCCGTACATTATAATACCAACACAACTACGCGTACAACGTTCCACGTGGAACATTTCTTCGAAAAGCATAGAATCTCCCTCTATGGAACCGCACGCCTTTGTCAAAGAAGTATATCGAAGGATGAGTCTGCGCCACGCGGCGACCCAGCCGCCCATCCCCTGGACCGCCATGCAGAATCAGCCCCAGGTGCTGCAGGCGGCCCATGAACTCCGCGACATACTGCCGCCCGACAGGAATGCCGCCATCCTCGACATCGGCTTCGGACAGGGCTGGTTTCTGGCCGCTTGCCTCACCCTGGGATACCGCGAACTTTCCGGCGCCGACTTCGACATCGCGCAAAAAAACTACATCCGCTCCTGGAGCGAGCCCCCCATTCAGCTCCATGAGATCGAGGACAACATCGGAGATTTCCTGGCGGACCGCGAACAGCAGTACGACTTCATCCACCTGTCGCACGTCATCGAGCACATCCCGAAGTACTCGTTGCTCTGGGTGGTCGATGCTCTCTACCGGGCGCTGAGGCCGGGCGGCATGTTAATGCTGCGCACTCCCAACATGGAAGGACCCTGCGCCAATTCCAGTTTTTTCGTCACGCTGGCCCATGAGTACGGGTTCTGCGGTTCGAACCTGGAGTCGCTGCTGGATATTTGCGGATTCGACGATATCCGCTTTTGCCGGCCAACCACGTTCCGCCCCACCCTCAAGCAGCGGGCAGGAGCCCTGCTGCGCCGCTTCTTCCTGAAGGAAAATGAAATCCGGCACCGCCTGTTCGGAGTGAATACGGGAGGAGTCTTCGACGCGGAGTTGGTGATAACGGCAAAGCGAGGCGCCATGCCTCCGTTCTTTGATCCGAAGTACCGGTGACGAACTAGCGAGTGTTCTCGACGGCAGCGAGAATCTGCAGCGGCTCAGGGCGTTCGCTGTAATCTTCGTCGGCAGCGGCGAAGAGGATGGCGCCGTCCCGGTCGATGACGAAGCTCGCGGGGATGGGCAGTTCCCAGCTCGGGTCGCCGTTGACGTGAGGCAGATTGATAAAGGTGCTGCGGTAAAGACCCTGCTGTTCCTCGGGAACGCGGTAGACGAGTCCAAACTGGCGGGCGAGCTGATTGCGGGCGTCGACCAGCAGAGGGAAGGCGAGCTGGTGCTGGTCGCGCATGAAGAAAGACTGCTTCTCGGTTTGCGGGGAGACGGCGACGAGCGACGCTCCGGCAGCGGAGATTGCGGCGGCGATGCAGTTCATCGCTTCCATTTGCGCGACGCAGAAGGGACACCAGCGTCCGCGGATGAACACGAGCACGAAGCGGCCCTTGCCTAGAAGGCTGGCGGAAGAAACGAGTTTGCCGTTGTGGTCGGGAAGTTCGAAGGCCGGAGTCATGGCGCCGATTCCGATGACGTTGAGTGCCTGCGCTGCAATGCCCTGAGCTTTGAGAGCGGCCACGGCGCGGGCATGGACGGCTTGCACGTCGGCGGGAACATACTTGGCGATCGCTTCCTTGCGCTCGGCAAAGATTTCGCGCAGCGGGCGAAGGTCAGGGCCCGAGCTGGATTCGTTGAGGGATCGCCACTTCATAAAAGATTCCCGCTGGGGACTATACCGACAGTTGGAGCCGCGTAAGCAAGGGATCAACTCCGACTCACTGTGTGCGTTCGAGCGGATGCATGTAGTAGCGAACCCCGCGCGGGAAGGCGCCAGGATGATTCCTGAAGCCAACTCGCACTACTGTGCTGGTGTGATTGTGTTGACCGGCCTGGATGATCTGGGGGCCGTCCCGCTCGAGGGCGCGCATGGATTTCTCCGACGGCCGGACGATCGCGACATGGCCGGGCTCATGTTTATCCGGATTGGCATACACGACGACGACAAAGTTGCCTCGATTGGCTTCCGCCTGAGCGGCGCGGGCGTTCCCCACTTTTCTCCAGCCCTTGCTCGCGGCTTCTTCGCCGCGCAGCCACTCGGCCTGGGCGTTGGCCAGCAATAGTTGACCATGCTCGGGTGGCCGCAACAGATAAATGCCCAACCTCTTGGCCGCCGAGGCTGTGAAGGCGCTGCAATGGGTATGCTTGCCTGGACCTTCGTAGTTGGCGCTCCGGTCGGGCTCTCCCGTCTCCCAATTGATATGTTCGTTGGCGAGCCAGAGGGACTCGACGTTCATGCCGTCCAGCAATTGTTCCAGGCGATGGCCGGCCGGAGTAATGCCTCCGCAGCAGCGAGGGCCATTGACGGCAGTGTAGGCGGGCACCATGGGCAACAGAATCAGCAACGCCACGAGCGCCGAAGAGTGCAATCGAGATAAACACATTTTCATCCGGACCCATTCCATCGATTGAGATTGAGAACGGCTTTCCTACATTCCCGGAAACTTCATGCCTGCCATGCGGCGGGCGAAGCTGGGCTTGCCCATCTGCTTGAACATTTTTTTCATCTGGGCGTATTGGCGGAGCAGATTGTTGACTTCCTGCACGCTGGTGCCGGAGCCGCGGGCGATGCGTTTGCGGCGGCTGCCGTTGATGGCTTCGTGATGATTGCGCTCGTATCCGGTCATCGAATTGATGATGGCCTCGACCCGGTTGATCTGTTTTTCGTCGACTTTGTCGGCGGCTTTCTGCAGGCCGGAGAAGGCGCCGACGCTGGGCAACATGCCGATGAGACTTTGCAGGGATCCCATTTTGCGAACCTGTCGCAACTGGTCGCGGAAGTCTTCGAGCGAAAAACCGTCGCCGCTGAGCGCTTTGGAGGCGAGCTCGCTGGCTTTCTTTTTATCGATCTGGGACTCGGCTTTTTCGATGAGCGACATAATGTCGCCCATGCCGAGAATGCGGGAGACGATGCGGTCGGGATGAAAGGGTTCGAGCGCATCGTACTTTTCGCCGATGCCGATGAACTTGATGGGCTGGCCGGTGACCTGGCGAATGGAGAGGGCCGCGCCGCCGCGGGCATCGCCGTCCATTTTGGTGAGAATGACGCCGGTGAGGGTGAGCTTCTTGTGGAATTCATCGGCCGAGTTGACGGCGTCCTGGCCGGTCATGGAATCGGCGACAAATAAAATTTCCTGCGGATTGAGCAACCGCTTGAGCGACTGCATCTCGTCCATGAGTTGGTCGTCGATGTGAAGACGCCCGGCGGTATCGACGATGAGCACATCGCAACCGGAGTTGATCGCTTCGCGGCGCGCCTCTTTTGCCAGGCGCTCGACGGTCGCGGTATTGGCTTCGCCAACTTCGCCTTCGTAGAGGTTGGCCTTGATGGCCGCTGCCACTACTTTCAGTTGCTCGCGCGCGGCGGGGCGGTAGACGTCGACCGAGACCAGCAGCGGACGGTGTCCGCCATTCTTGAGCCAGTTGGCGAGTTTGCCTGAAGTCGTGGTTTTGCCGGACCCTTGCAGGCCCGCCATGAGCACGACGGTGGGCGGTTGCGAAGCGAACTTTAATTTAGCGGTGTCTTGGCCGAGGGTAGCGACGAGCTCATCGCGGACGATCTTGATGACCTGTTCGCCGGGCGAAAGCGCGGTCAGGACTTCCTGTCCGACGGCCTTGCCCTGGATGCGGTCGATGAGTTCTTTGACAACTTTAAAGTTGACGTCGGCCTCAAGCAGCGCCAGACGAATCTGTTTCAGCGCCTCGGAGATGTTCTCTTCGGTAAGGACGGCTTGTCCGCGAAGAGACTTGAAGGCGCGCTGGAGTTTTTCCTGGAGATTCTCGAACATAGCGTAAGCAGCTATTTTAGCAGTCGCGACGGTTGGGGAGGCGTTGGTTGATGGTCGTTGGTTGATGGTCGTTGGTCGATCGCTGCTCGTCGTTCGCAAAACCTTAGGTGTGACGCTGAGCGAGGCGAGGAACCATGCAGTTTGCGCACGTCGCCTGTGAGAAGCGACGCTGACATGAGCTCCGGTCCCCTCACTCCACCTTCGGCCTCACGATGTCAAAGCGCTCGGTGGTCCGTGTGTATTGCATGCCGCCCAGGCGTCCGATCAGGTCGAGCGAGGTCCGGTCGAGGCGGCCTTCCTTCAAGTGGCGGTCGTCAATGTGAATGCAGACGATTTCGCCGAGGACCAGGCTGCCGCCTTCGGGGGCGGGATTGAAGTCGAGAATCTGGTGCAGCTTGCATTCGAAGTTGACGGGAGACTCGGCCACGCGTTGCGGGCGCACGAATTTCGATGGCGCGGAGGCGAGTTTCGCGACTTCGAATTCGTTGATGGATGCGTCGTAGTCGCCGCTGGTCAGGTTCATGGCTTCGGCCAGTTCGTAGGTGACGACGTTGACCACAAATTCCCTGGTCTCGCGAATGTTGCGCAGCGTGTCTTTGGGTAGTCCTGCGGGTAGTCCTGCGGGCAGTCCTGCGGGCAGTCCCGCGCCCTCTGCTGTCGCCGCTTGCGATTTCTTCGGGGGGCGCATTCCCGGCGCAAATGCCAGCAAGGGAGGATTGGCGCAGACGGCGTTGAAAAAAGAAAAGGGCGCGAGGTTGGGTTGTCCGGAAGCGCTGAGGGTCGAAACCCAGGCGATCGGACGCGGGGCGACGGCGCCGATCAGAATGCCGTAGAGTTCGCGGTGCGCGAGTTGCGAAGGGAGTACATCCATAGCGCGAGTATAGCTTCATTTCTTGCGGTTTTACTGAGGGCCGGCGGCGCGCAGAAAACCTTTTACCACGGAGTACAAAGAGGGGAACGGAGGAAGAGCAGAAGCTGGGTTATCCGCCAAAGACTTCCTTGGCGGCGACTACGGTGTTGCAGTGGATGGTGATGGTGTCTTCGAGTTTCAGGGCGTAGCCGCCGGCGAGCGTGACCATGACGGGGATGGCGCGCGCTTTGGCGACGCGGAAGACTAACTCGTCGCGCTTTTTTAATCCTGCAATGGTCAGCGACAGGCCGCCGAGCTGGTCTTCGCGATAAGGATCGGCTCCGGCGAGGTAGCAAAGCAACTCCGGATCGCACTGGCGCAAGCCGGAACTGAGCGCGTTGTCGAGCCAGGCGAGATAGTAGTCGTCGCCAATTTCGTCGGGGAGATCGACGTCGATCGATGAGGGAGGCTTCCACACCGGGTAGTTATTTTCCTGGTGAAGTGAAATGGTGAAGACGTCTCCGGCAAAGCCGGCGTGCATTCTTGATTTGGGGGGCGTGAAGGCGGGCGCAGACTGGTGGAGCCGGGGAGTGGGGATGGAGGGCAGAGGCTCACTGGCCATGTGCATGCCCGCGAAAATCACGGCGGTGCCATTGCCTTGATGCACGTCGCAGTCAACTGTCATGGCGGTGCGGATCTTACCGTCATGCTGCATGCGGCGGATGGCGACGGCCACATCATGAATCACGCAGAAGCCTTCTCCATGGTCGGGAAACGCGTGATGGAACCCGCCGCCGATGCTGATCGCGGCACCGTCGTTGAGGGCGTGATCGGCGGCCAGGATGGAGCCGCCGGCGGCCAGCCAGAAGGCTTGCACCAACTCCGGCGAGTAGGGGACTTCGAGTTCCAACTCTTCGCGGGCGCTGAGGGTGCCGGTCTGCAATTTCTCGACATACTGCGGAGTGTGCACCAGGAGTATGTCCCGGTCGCTGGCCGGACGCGGAGTGACAAAGTCAGCGGGTTCGGCGACTCCGGATGCGAGCAGACGATCATGAATGCACCGGTATTTCTCGGCGGGAAATACGTGGGAGCCGATGGGCAGGTAATAGTCGTCACTGTAGATCAGCTTGAAGGGCAGCATGGGGGCTCGGTATTCAGCACCCAGCGTGGTGTGGAGTGCTGAAAACTTCATATGATACGCGATTACTGGAATCTTGCAGTGACGGTTCGGGTGGCAGGGCGGAGGGTCGCGAGTATCGACCTTGGTGGTGTCCTATGGGTCGCCGGTAGTGGAGGATTCGCGAGCTGCTAAACTGGGCTGCTTGCCTCCGAAGAAGAAATCGCCGCCGCCGGTCAGGGAAGCATCTCCGCCGCCGGTTTCCGCGTCCGCAGAAGGCAGGGGGCGGATTTTCCTGATCGATACGATGTCGTTCATTTTTCGGGCGTATCACGCGATGGCGCGGCAGCGTCCGATGTCGACCAAGACCGGGCTTCCGACGGCGGCGACTTTTGTGTTCGTTAATATGCTGCGCAAGCTGCGCGACGATTTTTCGCCGGAGTATCTAGCGGCGGTGTTTGATGTGGGGGCGCCGACGATTCGGAATCAGCAGGCGGAAGCGATTACGACCATCCGGAAGTTCGATATCAAGACGCAGACCTTCAAGGAATCGCAGTACGACGGTTACAAGGCGAACCGGGCGGAGATGCCGGGCGATCTGGCGCAGCAGATTCCTTATATTCGGCGGGCGCTGGAGGGGTATCGCATACCGATTCTGCAGCTGGAAGGTTATGAGGCGGACGATGTGATTGGAACGCTGGCACGGAAAGCGGCGGCGGCATCGTATTCCGTGTTTGTAGTGTCGAGCGATAAAGACATGCTGCAGTTGGTGAACGACAAGGTGTGGGTGCTGAACCCGCCGAAAGACAATCTGATTTGCGATGCGGCGAAGGTGGAGGAATTACTTGGCGTGCCTCCGTCGAAGGTGGTGGATGTGATGGCGCTGCGGGGCGATTCCGTGGACAACATTCCGGGAGCGCCCGGGATCGGCGACAAAGGTTCAGTGGACTTGATTCAGCGCTTTGGCAGCGTGGAGCAGGCGCTGGAACATGCGGCCGAGGTGGAGAAGAAGACGTATCGGGAATCGCTGCAGAACAATCGCGACAACATTTTATACAGCAAACAGCTGGTGACGATTGATACCGATGTGGCCGTGGGATTGGATGTGGCCGCAATGAAAATGGGAGAACCGGATGTTGAATCTTTGCGTGGGCTGTTCGCCGAGCTCGAGTTCACGTCGTTGCTGAAAGAGTTGCTTCCAGTGGTGGAAGTGAAGGATGGCGAGTACGGGGAGATCAAGTCGAAGGCCGAATTCGAAGCGTATTTGAAGGGCCTGGGCGGGAGCGCGGCGCTGGCGCTGGCAATTCCGGCGGAGCAGGGGGAGAGCCTCTACGGCGACAGCAATGGGGAGGATGATGAGCCCCAGGCGGCGCAGTCGGGGTTTCTGGCTTTGCAGCCCGCGGATGCGGAGGATCGGAGTGTCGCGGTAACGCGCATTGCGATTTCGAATGCGGGTGGCGCTGGGGCGATGGTGGCGCTGGAACAAGCGGACCTGGCCGGCCGAGTAAGGGGCGTGCTCGAAGATTCGACTGTGTCCAAGACGGTTCATGATTTGAAAGCAGCGCTGCATTATTTTTCAGACCGGGGAATTGCTCTGACCGGAGTAAAGCACGATCCCATGCTTTATTCCTATTTGCTCGATCCCACTTACTCTTCGCATTCGTTGGCGGAAGTCGCGTTGCGGAGATTCAATGTGAAACTGAGCGGCAACCTGGCGGAAGCGGCGGATGTGACCGGCAGGCTGGCGAGCGCTCTGCGAAAGGAAGTAGACGAGCAGGAATTGACGTCGGTGTACGAGGAAATCGATGCGCCGCTGGTGCCGGTGCTGGCGCGGATGGAAGACGCGGGAGTGAAGCTTGATCCGGCGGCGCTGGGCGAGATGTCGGTGAAGTTGCGGGGCGAAGCGGAAGGCAAGGCGCGCGACATTTATGAGCGGTGCGGGCTGGAGTTCAACATCAATTCGCCGAAGCAGTTGGGCGATGTGCTGTTCAACAGGCTGGCGCTTCCGATGCCGGTGAAATATGGCAAGGGCAAAAAGATTTCGACGGCGGTCGATGTGCTGGAGGGATTGGCGGCGGATCACGAAGTTCCGCGGCTGGTGCTGGAGTACAGGCAGCTGACGAAATTGAAATCGACATACGTAGATGCCTTGCCGATGCTGATTCGCGGCGAGAGCGGCCGCGTGCACACTACGTTTGGGCAGACGGGGACGGCGACGGGAAGATTATCGTCGGCGAATCCAAATCTGCAGAATATTCCGATTCGGACCGAACTGGGGCGAGAGATTCGGGCGGCCTTTATTGCCGAGCCGGGGCACGTACTGCTGGCGGCGGATTATTCGCAGATTGAGTTGCGGTTGCTGGCGCATTATTCGAAAGACAAGCTGCTGGTGGAGGCGTTTCGGCGTGGCGACGACATTCACACACTGACCGCGTCCCAGGTGTTCGGCGTGCCGCCGTTGATGGTTACGGCGGACCACCGGCGGGCCGCGAAGGTGGTAAATTTCGGAATTGTCTACGGGCTGTCGGCGTTTGGACTGTCGCAACAGTTGGGGATTGAGCCGGGGGAGGCGAGGAAGTTCATCGATGCGTATTTTGAAAAATACGCAGGCGTGCGAGCATTCATCGATGCGACGATCGAACGGACGCGGCGCGATCAGAAGGTGAAGACGCTCTTCGGACGCATTCGACCGATTCCCGACATCAACAGCAAGAACGCGACCCAGCGCGGGTTTGCGGAGCGGACGGCGGTGAACACTCCGCTGCAGGGAACGGCCGCCGACCTGATTAAGCTGGCAATGATTCGGATCGACGAAGAAGTCCGAGAGCGCGGGCTGAAGTCGCGGATGACGTTGCAGGTGCATGACGAACTGGTTTTTGAAGTACCGGAGAATGAAGTGGAAGTTATGAAACCGCTGGTGCGGGAGCACATGGAGAAGGCATATACGCTGGAGGTTCCACTGCTGGTGGAAATCGGAGTAGGAACCAACTGGCGGGACATGGAGTAAGTGCTCGCCTGATTCGGCAGCGGTATCAGGGGCTGAAGTGGCATCAGTAATGCGCAGGCTTTTCGCGGACAGGAGTGTCCGCGCCACACCAGTAGGAGGATGGAGCGGGCTGAGGAAAACTATTCCGGTGATTCCGATATACTCGCGGCATCGATTTTTGAAGGACACGGTATTCGCTTTGAGCCGGATGATTTGGGCCGGCTGATTCCAGCCGCGTGACACGCGATTGTTCGATTCTGCGGAGGCAGTCGGAATGAGTGCAGCTCCAGCGCTGGCGTTGGAAGAGACGTCACAGCGTAGTTCTCGGCGACAACCCATCAAAGTAGCACTGGATCTGGTCGCGTTGCGGTCGGGAGTCCCGGAAAATCTCCCGGGACGTTGCACTGACATCAGCGAAACCGGGGTGGGGGCGGTGGTGTCGGGTGAACTGGCTGCGGGCCAGCAGGTGGCGGTGGAATTGCGGCTGCCGAATTTTGGAGTTCCGGTGCGCGCGCGCGCGCTGGTGCGTCACCAGTCACGGTTGCATTGTGGGCTTGAGTTCGTAGGGCTGACGCCGGAACAGCGTGAGATGATCCGTTACTGGGTGCGGCTTTCGGCTGCCGAGTCGCGGGCGGTGACGGCTGCCATGCAAGGGGGTAAGAGTGTTGCCGGAAGTGTGGAGGAAAGAGCGCCGATTCCCGCCGCCAAGCCCAGAGTGGCTGGCAGGGCGAGCCGGCGGGTTCGCATCGGACGGCGCGGAATCTATCTTCTGCTGGCATTCATGCTGACGCTGGCCGGTCTCGGATGGTGGCAGTGGCAGAGATCGTGGAACGAACTGGAAAAGCGACTGCCAGCGGGAAAATTGGGGTTGCGAGTGTCTCCCGAAATCATGGAGAAGCGGATTGTTACGAAGGCGGAGCCGGTTTATCCGGAAGCGGCGCGAAGCGCGGGAACTGCGGGGTTAGTGGTGTTGGACGCGGTGATTGCGCCGGATGGGAGTGTGACACGATTGCGGCCTTTGGCAGGACCCGATCTGCTGGTGCGATCGGCGACCGCGGCGGTGCAGTCCTGGAGATTTGAACCGTACGTGGCCAGCGGCAAGGCGGTTGAGGTGGAAACCACGATTTCGGTTGAGTTCCGGCTGAATTGATGCGGCGCTAGTCGAATTTTTCAATCTGTTGAAAAGGCACGCCCCGCTGGTCTTTGGGGGATAGAATCGGTTTGCTGTCGCGTCCCCGCGCAGCGAGCTTCCAATCGATGTTCAGCGCAGGATCGTTCCAGGCCACGGTGCGTTCGTGTTCAGGGGCATAAAAATCCGTCGTCTTGTACAGAATGTGGGCGGTGGGGGACAGGACTCGAAAGCCGTGAGCAAAGCCACGCGGAATCCATAAAATCTGCTTGTTCTCGCCGGAGAGTTTGAAGGATTCCCATTTACCAAAGGTGGGAGAACTGCGGCGGAGATCGAGCGCCACATCGAGAATCTCGCCGGTGATGGCGCGGACCAGTTTTCCCTGGGGCTGGTGAAGCTGGTAGTGCAAGCCGCGGATCACATTCCTTTCGGAATAAGAATGATTATCCTGAACGAAGAGGTCGGGGATGCCGAGGTCGGCAAACGTGCGCTGGTTGTAGCTTTCGAGGAAGAAGCCGCGGTCGTCGCCGAACACGCTCGGTTCGAGGAGCAGAAGGCCGGGAAGCGTGGTGGGGATTGTTTTCATGACACGGTTTTCATCGAAACTTTCTTCCATCAGAAGCTGCTTTCAGTCAGAAGACACGTTCCCGCAGCAATTGAAGCAGGTAGGCGCCATAGCCATTGTTGCGCATGGATTGCGCCAGAGTTTCCAGTTGGGCGGCGGTAATGTAGCCGGAACGGTAAGCGATTTCCTCGGGGCAGGCGACCATAAGGCCCTGGCGTTTCTGCAGGGTCTGAATGAATAAAGCTGCATCCATCAAGGCTTCGTGCGTGCCCGTGTCAAGCCAAGCCGTGCCTCGGCCCATCACGCAGACGTTGAGTTGATGGCGCTCGAGGTAGATGCGATTGACGTCGGTGATTTCAAGTTCACCGCGTTTGGAAGGCTTAAGACTCGCGGCAATTTCGACGACGTGGCGATCGTAGAAATAAAGTCCGGTGACAGCGTAACGGGATTTCGGGTGCTTTGGTTTCTCTTCAATACTGAGCGCCTTGCCGTGCGCGTCGAACTCGACGACGCCATAGCGCTCGGGGTCGTTGACGGGATAGGCAAAAACACGGGCGCCTTTTTGCTGAAGAGTGGCCGCTTGCAGTTCCTTGACCAGGTCGTGTCCGTAAAAAATGTTGTCGCCCAGCACCAGCGCGCAACCGCGGTTGGCGAGAAATTCTCTGCCGATTAGAAAGGCCTGGGCAATGCCTTCGGGCTTGGGTTGCAGCGCGTACTCGAAATGGACGCCGAAGCGGGAGCCATCGCCAAGCAGATGTTGAAATCGCGGCAGGTCGTCGGGGGTGGAGACGATCAGGATTTCGCGGATCCCGGCCAGCATCAGTGTGGTGAGCGGGTAGTAGACCATCGGTTTGTCATACACCGGCAGCAGGCTCTTGGCGATGCCGTGGGTTACGGGATAGAGGCGCGTGCCCGAGCCGCCCGCGAGAATGATGCCTTTGTAAATTGATTGCGCTGTTCTGGTCATGTCGAGTTTCGGTTTCAGCGTTGGGCGTAATTCTTAGCCATCCATTGCCGATAGCTGCCGCTGGTGACGTCGTGGACCCAGTCTTGATGTTCAAGATACCAGCTGACGGTTTTGCGGAGGCCGCTTTCGAATGTCTCCTGCGGTTGCCAGCGCAGTTCGCGTTCGATTTTCCTGGTGTCCATGGCGTAGCGCCGGTCGTGGCCGGGACGGTCTTTGACGAATGTAACGAGCCGGCTGTAGGAAGCGCCGGAATCGTTGGGATGGAGTTCGTCGAGCAAGCGGCAAATGTCGCCAACAATCTCGAGGTTCTTTCTTTCGCTGCGGCCACCGATGTTGTAGGTTTCTCCAACGCGGCCGTCAGCGAGCACGGTACGAAGGGCGCGGCAGTGGTCCTCGACATAGAGCCAGTCGCGAACGTTTTCGCCGTCGCCATACACCGGGAGCGGCTTTCCGGCGCAGGCATTGAGAATCATGAGCGGGATCAGTTTTTCCGGAAACTGACAGGGGCCGTAGTTGTTGGAGCAGTTGGTGGTGACCACTGGAAGGCCGTAAGTGTGGTGATAGGCGCGGACGAGATGATCGGAAGCGGCTTTGGAGGCGGAGTACGGGCTGTTGGGCGCGTAGGGAGTGGTTTCGCTGAACGCCGGGTCGTCAGGGCCGAGCGATCCGTAGACTTCGTCGGTGGAGACATGCAGAAAACGGAATCGGGTGCGATCGGCCTCGGCCAGCCCGGTCCAATAGGCGCGTGTTTCTTCGAGCAGGTTAAATGTGCCGTTGACGTTGGTGTGGATGAAATCATCGGGGCCGTGGATGGAGCGGTCGACGTGGCTCTCGGCGGCAAAATGAACGATGGCACGGGGTTGCTGGTGTTGGAATAAACCGCGCAAGCATTTGCGATCAACGATGTCGCCTGGTTCGAAGCGATAGCGCGGATGGCCGGCAACGGCGCTCAGGTTATTGAGATTGCCGGCGTAGGTCAGTTTGTCGAGATTGAGGAGGCGCGAGGATTCAGAGGGAATCCACTGGAGAATGAAGTTCGAACCGATGAAGCCGGCGCCGCCGGTGACGAGGATAAGATCTTCCATGCAAAGTGAGCGGCGACACGCAACCGCGTTTTGATTCTATAGCGTTTCCACGGTTGGTGTACTTCGCCCCTGCGCCGGAGCTCGAAGCGGGAGGCTTGGCAGTTGTCGACGTCGAAAAAATAATTCTCGCGCCGCTTTTCTCGCCGCTCGGGGATGGTGGCTCGAGCCCTGATTGCGACTATGTTTACTATTTGGTACTGGTACCCCCCTCCCCCCCTGTCTATAGGAATCATGGGGTTAGGAGGAATTTTCGGACTTGGTCTTTGAAAAATAAGGACTTATATCAAAGTATTCCGGAATAAGGAGTTAGCTCGATTCTTCGTTCAAACTCTCCCAAAATGGGAAATTTCGGCGGTTCTCGATGAGCCTTTGACCCGCTCAAGAACGAAATGGCCACCCGCCTTTAGAATCAGGGAGTTGGACTTACTAAGTTGAGCAAAGTCAGATTTCAAAGAACTTAGGTCAAATGCAACCACGGCCACACTGGACTGTAGATTAGCCTCTATTATATCAAGTGATGTCAAGGGAGCTGCTGCGGTAGTGGCTTAATTTGTTCAGCCACTACCGTTGTTGCTCCGTGTGGAGTCAAGTCAGTGGCCGACGAAAACCCCCGCCCAAGCGGAGCTTGGACGGGGCACCCTGAAGCGTGGCGGCAGTTAGGCTGGGCCAGTCCCCAGAACCGTTTCCCATTTTATTTCAGTTAGGTCCTGTCGCGAGCACGCCAGGAGAAGTGTTCATAAATTGTTGGACTGTGTTCTCCTTCTTTATGAACTCCAGCTCGCGTGTAGCTACGATTGTGCCAACGGCTGCTTGGGCCCTGGTTACGAGCAGTACTTCCTCTGGGACCGTCTTACCGTCGTCCATATCGACCCAGCATTGTGCCGTCTCTTTCCACAGTTGAACGAGAGTCGATGTAGAAAGGTTGTTTCGTCCAGACTCATCGCTGAGCTGACTCAGTACGTTCTTAGCCCCGGTTTTGCACCTGTCACTGATGTGGCCGCTCGCTGTCGAAGGACTTGCTGTGTTTTGGTCGGCAGCCGCAATTAGGTCGTTGCTCCAGAGGGTATTTTCCACAATTTGCCATGCGGGTTTTCCCTTATCCAGAGCGTGGCCCGCGAGGTACGTCCTCGTAGCCGTGATAACGTCGAACGGGGACTTTATCAAGGCCAGCCGGATGTTGTACTTGACCAGCTTGCCCTGTTCGTTCACTGTCTGGAATCCGTCCATGCCTTCAATGATCCCTTGGACGTAACCCATGCAATATCCAGCTTCGATGGCGTCTGACGACCTTTTGTACACGGTTTGGCCGTGTTTCTTCTCCGTTGCCGACCATGCGTTCGCGCATTCGTCGTCCAAGTCCGAAGCGGTGATGTAATGCATTTGCGCGTATGCTATCGAGGACAAAATCAGCAAGAAGAGCATTAGTAATGGATTTTTCATTCTCCTGTCTCCTTGATTGGGCTTGGACTTACTCGCTGTATTCCTGATGCAGCAGCAACAAGAACGTGATAATCAGGATCGCCGTCATCAGCATTAGCACCGTGACCGCATAGACTACGGGGCATCCCGGTCGTTCTCAACGGCCAGAAGGGCGGACTTAAGCATCCTGCCTCTAGCATTGATGTTCGACAAGGCAGAACCCATGTTATAGCCGAAAGTGCTAGACGCATCTCCTCCGGTTCTGCTTCTGTAGAGATGCCAGTCGCTCCGGATTATCCGACCAGTTGAGTCGTAGGTCTTCGCAAATAGTCCCACGGTTCGGTCCGTGTAACGCACGTTTTCGTTGACCGTCGTCGCAGTCGTTGTCTGAGCATCTCCTGTAGCCGTGTAGTTCCACCGGTTACCGTATTGATCCGTGGCTGAACCGTCTGCACTAAACGTAGTCGAGCTAGCGCTCGTGTACGTGTGAGTCGTCGGCATCAGACCGCTGTAATAGCCCTCTGAAGTAGAGAAGACCATCAGATAATTACGTGCCGCCGGGTTGGGCTTGGAGGACAGACACACCCCCGGATAGTTCTTTGCGTTCTTCTTCCACCAATGGGTCACAAAGTCCGGAAACAGCGTCTCCGCTCCGTTGGACGTTGCAATCGCGGAGGATACGCTCTTCGTGCAGGGGCCGGTGTAGACTTCCTTCTTCTTGGCCCATGCGACTGAATGAATCGCCAGCAGAACTACAGCCAGGACAGGAACGAATGACATAACGAACTTCTTCATAAACTTCTCCTTGATTAAGCTTGGTTTGAGCGGACGGTGAGATTGTGTGCGATCTGATCACGTGGCATGTCTGCGTTCGTGCTCCAACCCAGCACGTTGTAATAGGCTTTTTCGATCGAGCGGGCGATTGCCGGCCAGAGATATTGGCCCTGTATACGCTCGCGTTCCCGGGAGGCGGACTGACGGCGAAGTTCGGGATTGTGGATGAGCAAGTCGAGCATGCGCTCCAGATCTGCCTGGTCGCCGCGATGGAAAGTGAAGCCGGCGCCATCGACTACCTCGTTATTTTCCGGAATATCGCTGGTCAGCACGCAGACTCCGGCCGCCATGGCATCGAGAAGCGCCAGGGACAAGCCCTCAAGCTCCGATGGAAGCACGAAGAGCGCGGCATTGGAGAGAAGCTCTTCAAGATCGCTGCCCGAGACCCAGGGAAGAAAACGGATCTGGTCAGATTCGTGACGGCGCAAGCTCTCGGCGTAGGCATCGGAGTGACTCGATCCTCCGCTCGACCCCCCAGCGAGTACGAGTTTCATGGAGCTGTTGAGGGATTCGAAGGCATTGATCAGGAGATGGCAGTTTTTTTCCGGCGAAAATCTGCCTAGAAAGAGGACGTAGTTGTCGGCGAGCAGATCCCACTCAATCAGCTTCCGGGGAACGCGCCGGGGTGTCAGAGCGGCTCCGTTCGGAACGTAGACAGTATCGCGATTGTGTTGCTGGCGGTAGTGCTGCTGCAGGGTGCGGGAGACGACCATGGTGGCATCGGGCGCGAAGACAGCCGCGGTTTCTCCCCAGCGCAGTACGCGCGAGGCCAGCCAGCCCCACTTGCCGCGCTTCCAGTCCAGGCCCTGCACGGTGACGACGGTCTTTTTGCCGGCCAGCCGGGGGAGAAAAGAGAACAATGCGGGTCCCAGGCAGTGGTAGTGGATGACATCGTAGTCTGAAGTCATGGCATGGGCCGTGCTTAGGAGCGTGTGGACGACAGTTTCCAAATGTTTGGAGCGGATCGTCGGCAAGCGCCTTACGCACATGCCGTTGTGGGACTTCATTGGAGGAGTGAAATAGCTGCGGCAATAGACTGTGACTTCGTGGCCCAGGCGAGCCAGTTCAAAGCCCGCTTGCTCGTAGAAGGACTCGATGCCGCTGTATTTGGAAACTACGCCCCGGCCTCCGATGAAGGCGACCCGGACGCTGCGGCGTGGGCGCGGGTTTTCGGGTGCGGCGGGGAAGGATAGAAGCTTCTGGACGGAGGTGAGACGGTAATAAAGTTCGAGCAGTTTCTCCACGTGCTGATCGGGGTCGTGGTTTGTTATTACGCGGCTGCGAGCGGCCGCACCCATCCTCTCGATCAGGTCTGGGCGGTCAAAGAGAAATCCGATGGAATGGGCAAGCTGCTGGCGGTCTTCGTGGGCGTAAAGCAGGCCGGTGACGCCATGCTGGACGACTTCCCGGCGCGAACCCAGATCGGAAGCGATGACAGGTCGTCCCCAGGCATAAGACTCGAGAATGGATTTACCCAAGGTCTCGTAGGCGTGGGATGGAAACACCGAGAAGGAGCAACCAGCGATGAGTTTCTGGAGTTTCTCGCCGTGGACCATGCCCGCGAATAGCACTTGGTTCAGGTTCAACTCTCGCGCCAGCGCTTCGAGGCGGGGGCGCTCGGGACCGTCTCCGGCAATGACGAGGGGAATGTGGGGTAGACGGACCATGGCGCGCAAGAGTTCATACACGCCTTTTTCTGGAGACAGGCGTCCGAAGTAGAGCAGGTAGCCTTCATCGGGGGTGAGCAGTTTGTCGTCCGGCACAGCCTGGAAGTGGGGCAAGACCTCGATGTGCGTTGCGGGGAAACCGCCGGCGATCAGTTTGTGGCGCACGAATTCGCTGGGCGCAAGGAACATGTCCACGCAGCGTTCGTAGGTTCGCAGAAATTTGTGGAGATAAGCTTCAGCGGCTAGAACCATCGCGCTGGAACGCGGACCCTTATAGCAACCCCTGGTGGCGGCGTGGTGGAACGCGCCTAGACTGCAGAGTTCGCAGGGGCGTCCTTCGGCGACAAAATTGTAAGTAGGGCACAGAATTTTGAAGTCGTTGAGGTGGTAGAGGACGGGAATTCCCTGACGCTTCAGTTCCCAAAGAATCGAGGGCGAGAGGTGGTGATAGATGCCGCGAATGTGGGCCAGATCGGGTGAAAAATCGGCGAGGCAGCGGCGCATCGCCCGGCGGGCGGAAGGGGAATAGAGGGCGTGGGCGGCCATCCCGACCTTCTTGAAGAAGCCGGCGCTCGGATCCTTGAAGTCAATTCGAGGAATGCGATAGCTGCGGCCAGCGAACGCGGGAGTCTGGCCGTGGTGCATGCTGAACAGAGCGGTTTCCTGACCGCGGTGATCCATCTGGCGGATGAGGTCGAAGAGGTACGCTTCGGTACCGCTAAACGGATAGTCGTATTTGTTGCAATACAGGATACGCATGGTTACCGTCCGATCGGGGGATGCGGGCCAGAAATTGCTCCGCAAAGGCGCGAAGATTACGCTGGCGATTGTAAGAAGCGGCGATGCTGGCCGCGGCCGCGCGCTGGATTCCAGTCAGGGAAGCATGGTGGTCGTGAATCCAACTGACGGCACTGACGAAATCGGGCAGAGAACCGGGTTGGTACAGAAATCCATTGTTCTGGTGGTCGACCAGTTCGGGGATACCGGTGAGGGCGGGAGCCAACACCAGTTTTTCGTGAGCCATGGCCTCCATCAGGACTACGGGGATGCCTTCGCTTCTGCTGGTCATGACGACCAAGTCGGCATAGCGGTAATAGCCGGGCAAGTCGCTGCGAGGCACTTGACCGATCAGGTAAACATGGCCTTGGAGGCCCAACGTCTTGATCTGGCACTGGAGAGCCGCGCGCTCCGGCCCCTCACCGACGATCCAACAAAGAAAGTCGAGACCCTGATCGCGGAGGCCGGCGCAGGCGTCGATGAGAAAGCCGTAATCCTTGACTCGATGAAGGCGCCCCACCGACAGAAGGCAGAAACGCCGGCGGTTGGGCTCGGCCGCGGGGGCGAGCGTGGGCCAGGAAAGGACGCGATCCACGCCCAGCCGTTGCAGGATGATTTTGTCTGGAGGGACTGAGGGATAGTTGTGCAGAATGTGCTGACGGTTGAAATTGGAAACCGTCATACAGAACTGGCACGCGCGCAGTTTGGTGGAGAGCAGATCCGCGCGCTGCAGCAGATCGGAGCCGTGCAGGGTGAAACTGAAACCGATGCCCAGCAGGCGGGCGGCCGTCAAGGCCATCCATGAAGCGAAATATCCGTGATGAGCGTGGATGTGTTCGACAGCGAGTGGGGCCAGTTGTTCCGCCAGCGCGGCACCCATCACCGTATGACCGAGGGTGCGAAGGCGGCGGATTGGGGAAGAGCCGCGCTCCCACAGCAGGGGCCGCAGCAGTTGCCAAAGACGGCGACGATCGGCGGCCAGGTGTCGAACGGCCCGCACCAGTTCATCATCGGAAAGGGGCTGGAAAAATAGTGTCTCTTTCCAGAACGCGCGTTCCGCCAAACTGAGGTCGTTTGGCGAGACGCGCTTACCGCTGCAACAGATCACTTGCGCTCCGCAGCGGCGTAGTTCAGTGATTTCATCGATTACGTAGGGCTCGAGCGGCGAAGGAAACTGATTGGCGATGTAGGCGATGGTGGTCACGCGACGGACTCCTCGGACGCGCAGAGCATCCCGGCAACCGTGAACATGAGTCCAATGACGAACTGGTACGCCATGTCGACGAAGAAAGCGTTGAACAGATAGACGCTGAGCAAGATGGGCCAGACTTTGCGGAGTTCGGCGACGGGGCGGGACTCAGCGGGAGGACCGCGCCAGGAGAGTCGGAAAAGATTAAAGAAAAGAATCGCGTACAGAGCCAGACCGGGGGCTCCGAACTCAACCAGCAAAGCGAGGTAAGTGTTGTGCACGTAATAGGTGCGGAGGTGGTAGCCCTCCATGCGGCGGGCAAGTTCGCCGTACATGCTGAGCGGAGCCCAACCGGTCAATGGGCGTTCCTGAAACATAGCCCAGCCAGCTTGGTATACGGCCATGCGCACGTCCACCGGCCCCCGTTCGGCGGTGCGGTCCCACAGCGCAGCTTTCAGAGAGTGGTTACTGAAGCTGAGCGCCAGGCCGGCCAGGAGTCCAGCCACCGCCAACAGGCTGCACAGCGCCAGCCGGCGTCGTTCGATCACGCGCCATCCGAGAACCATGGTGGAGACGGCGAATGAGATCCAAACTGCTCGCGTCATGGTGGCGAGCACGGCCAGAGGCAGGACCAGCCAAAGCAACCTGACGATGTCTCTGCGCTCCTTCGCAAAGGCAAGGAGAAGAATTCCCAGGATGTTCAACGAAACACCGTTGGCAACGGCCTGGAGGAAGGGGCCTCGGGCGCGGTCGGCGTGAAAGCCGAGGCTTTCGTCAAGAATGAAGCGTGGATAAATGAGTGCTTGGGCATTCGCGAGGAAGGCGACGGCGATGAACACGAGATAGGCCAGAGTGAGGATGACGAAGATCTCGAAGTGCCTTCGTTGGGATGGACCGCGAAACACGAGTACGGCGATGTGAAACAAGGTAAATGGGACGATGAACTTACTGGCGATGATGCTGTAGGCTTGCGCGTCGAAGGGCTCGCGAAGGGCGCGGAGCAGGGCGAGCGCCATGAGACTGAGCATGGGCAAGCTGAGTCCGGCAAAGAACGGGAGTTGGTCGCGCAATGCCATGGTGCGCAGAGCGACAAAGAAGAGCAGGATGCCGAAAGCGAGGCGGTCGGCGTAAAAGGAGAACAGGTCGGGTGGTCGAAACAGGAAGATGGTCATCGCGCCCAGGTAGAGCACCGAGGGAAAGGCCAAGGCCAGGTGAAGTGGGCGAAGCAGCAGGCCGGTGACGACCCAAAGCGGGGTGTCGCCGGTATCCCGGGCTAAGGCTAAGGTGCGGCTGCTCATAGCGAGGTCAGGCTCCTTCTGGCGCGAACAGGACGCGAAGTGTGGTCGCGAGAATGTGCAGGTCGAGCCGCAAACTCCAGTTCTCGATGTAGGTGAGATCAAGGTGCATGTTGAGTTCGAACGACGGACAGTCGCGCGCCGTAACCTGCCAGAGACCGGTGATGCCAGGCTTCACATCGAGGCGCCGGAAGTGGTGAAGTTCGTAATGGTTGACTTCGTCAACGGGATGAGGGCGCGGTCCCACCAGACTCATCTCCCCCCGGAGCACGTTCCAGAGTTGCGGCAGTTCGTCGAGGCTGTAGCGGCGAAGCAGACGGCCGACGCGAGTGATTCTGGGGTCGTCGACGATCTTGAAGATTGGCCCTTGCCTCTGGTTGCGGGAGCGCAGGTCTTCCTTTAGTTGGGCCGAGTCGCTCACCATGGAGCGGAATTTGAAGCATCGAAAACGGCGGCCTTTGGCGCCCGTCCGTTCGGCGGCGTAGATTACCGGGCCGGGCGAATCCAATCGTATGAGCATGGCAGCCATCGCCATGAAAGGGCTGACCAACAAGAGACCGAGCGTCGCACCGGTGAGATCGAGCAAGCGCTTCAGGAATAACGTGGCGCTCGGCGATGGCTCGCGATGTAGAGTGACGATCGGTACTTCCCCAATGCGATCAATCCCCGAGTCTGGCCAGGGGCCTTGAGGCAGATCGGGTACCGCGCGAATGTCAAGGTGGTTGCGGAATGCGGCTTCAGCGGCCTTTCGCGTCTGCTCGATTCGACCGGGAAGAGCGAGGATGACTTCGTCAATGAATTCGGCGCGCGCGAGCCATTCGAGGTCGGCGATTCGTCCCAAGACGGCTGGGGAAAGAGGTTGCTCGTCGTCCAGGAAACCGCAGACGGTGGCGCGTTGAAGAGGATCATTGCGCAGGGCGCGGGCGATGGAGCGGGCAACCGGACCGCCGCCAATGATGAGGATCTTGCGCGCTTCGGTTTCGCACCGGCGGCGCTTCCATTCCATTTGCCTCAACCTTCGCAACAGCGCGAGGCCGGCCAGACTGCTGGCAAATATTCTGGCAGCGGCGAGGAGATGGACTCCGTCCCACGCTGCGATGAAAACGAGTCCGATCGCGAGCAGGGTTGAGCGCGCGAGTGCGGGGACGATTCCGGGGGGAGACGGATCGCCGGCGTGCTGGTAGAGACCTTCACAGAAGCCGAAGAGAGTTACCAGAACCGCAAAGACAGGTAAGAAAGCCCAAGGCAGGCCCCAAGCGGAGGAGGAAAAAGACAACGCACCGCACACGAGCATGAGAA